>OUNM010446456.1_pt1 | contig 33584 bp, 34 predicted proteins | sample 1769961 | NCBI WGS metagenome assembly OUNM01 (sample SAMEA3914820, study PRJEB12502) | metagenome | biome: forest; material: soil | place: USA | collected 2012-03-12 | depth 0.3 m | reverse complement strand
GAGGATCCGGTGCTGGTGCTCAACAGCTTCTCCAAGCCCTGGGCGATGACCGGCTGGCGGCTGGGCTGGCTCACCCATCCGGCAGCGCTGGGCGACCAGATCGCCAAGCTGGTGCAGATCAACACGTCGGGCGTGCCGGCCTTCCTGCAGCGCGGCGCGATTGCGGCGCTGGAGAAGGGCGACGACTTCGTGACGCAGATGGTCGAGCGCTGCCGTTCCGGCGGCGAGCTGGTGTTCCAGCGCCTGTCGGGCCTGCCGCGGGTGACGATCTCGCGGCCGGAGGCGGCGTTCTATTCCTTCTTCTCGGTCGACGGCGTCAGCGACACGATGGCGTTCTGCAAGAAGCTCGCGAAGGAATACAAGGTTGGCCTGGCGCCGGGCGAGGCGTTTGCCGCGGGCGGGCAGGGCAACATCCGGCTCTGTTTCGCCTCCGGTGCGGAGCGGCTCAGCAAGGGACTCGATCGCATCGAGTCGGCGATCAAGGCGCTTTGATGCAGCCATGGATCAAACGCCCGCCATCGACGTCCGGCACCTGCGCAAGGTGTACGGCGAGGTCGTTGCAGTAGACGACCTGACCTTCAGCGTTCCACGCGGGGCCGTCCTTGGCCTGCTGGGCGGCAACGGGGCGGGCAAGACCACGACCATCGCCATGCTGCTGGGACTGCTCGAGCCGACGGTGGGGGAGATCCACGTACTCGGCATTGACATGCGCAAGAAGCGCTATGCGGCGTTGCCGCGCATGAACTTCTCCTCGCCCTACGTCGACCTGCCGCATCGCCTGACGGTGCGCGAGAACCTGCTGTTTTACGGCCGGCTCTACGGGGTGAAGGATCTCAAGCACCGCATCGTGGAGATCGCGACCCAAATGCAGGTCGAGCAGTTCCTCGACCGTCAGGCAGGCAAGCTCTCGGCCGGACAGAAGACGCGCGTGGCGCTGGCCAAGGCGCTGATCAACAAGCCGGCCGTCCTGCTGCTCGACGAGCCCACGGCCTCGCTCGATCCCGACACGGCCGACTGGGTCCGCACGTTCCTGAAGGAGTACCAGCGCGAGACCAACGCCACGATCCTGCTCGCCTCGCACAACATGAGCGAGGTCGAGCGGCTGTGCGACGACGTGCTGTTGCTGCAGACAGGCCGCGTGTTCGAGCGCGGCAGCCCGCGCGAACTGATCGAGCGCTTTGGCCGCGAGGACATGGAAGAGGTCTTCCTCGACATGGCGCGCGGCCGGGGCCGCGACCTTGACGGGCTGAAGAAGCCGGAGGCTGCGCCATGAACGCCTCGCTCCAGCGCATCTACGCGCTCGTCCTGCGCCACATCCATATCTGGCGCAGCTCGATCATGCGCATCGTGGATTCCATCTATTGGCCCGCAGTGCAGATGGTGACCTGGGGCTTCATGACCCAGTTCCTGTCGGGCCAAACGAGCTACGTCGGGCAGGCCTTCGGCGTGCTGCTGTCGGGGCTGATGCTGTGGGAGGTCGTCGTGCGCGGCAATCTCTCGCTGTCGATCGCCTTCCTCGAGGAGATGTGGTCGCGCAATCTCGGCCATCTGTTCGTGAGCCCGATCCGCTCGTGGGAGCTGGCGACCGGCATCATCGTCGTGGCGATCCTGCGCACGTTGCTCGGCATGATCCCGGTGTCGCTGATGGCCTGGGCCTTCTTCGGTTACTCGATCTACACGCTCGGCCTGCCGCTGCTCGCCTTCTTCGTGATCCTGCAGATGTTCTCCTGGTCGATCGGCCTCATGATGTCGGGCCTGATCATGCGGGTGGGGCAGAGCGCGGAGACCTTCGCCTGGGCCGCGGTCTTCATCCTGCTGCCGCTAAGCGGGGTCTACTATCCGATCACCGTGCTGCCGCACTGGATGCAGGTGATCTCGCACTTCATTCCGACGTCGTATGTCTTCGAAGGCATGCGCCTGATCCTGCGGGATCACACGGTCGAATGGCATCTGCTCGGGGTCGCGGCCGGTCTCTCGGTCGTCTATCTGATCGTGGGGTTCCAGGTGTTCCTGTGGTTCTTCCGTTCGTCGCGGCGTCACGGCTCCCTGCTGACGCAGGGAGAGTGATCAGCCGCGTCTCCGGAGCGACGCCCATTCCCAGATGGCGACCACGATCAGGGTCGCCGCCGTTCCGGCCGACAGGATGAGCGGCGAGGCGGTCATGCCAGACGAAGCGACCAGGGCCAGCAGGCCCAGTCCGACCAGGTGCGAGAGCGGCACGACAGGCGCGGTCAGGGTCTTGAAGAGTGCCGTGCCCACCAGATAGAGCGCCGGGCCGCCCACGATCACGAGCAGGCTCTTGAGCTCGGTGTGGCCCGTCGGATGGGAGAGCACCAGCTCGTCGGCAACGGCGGAGACGATGATGCCGGCCACAATTACGATGTGGAGATAGGTGTAGCCGCTGCGGGCCAGGCGCCCGGGATCCCTCGACTGGGCAATCCGCCTGCTGGCACGTTCCGCACCGATGTTGAAATAGACCAGCCACATGGCGACGGAGCCCACGAAGGTGACGGCGAACGCCGCCAGCGTGGTCCGGCTCCAGGGCATATCGGCGAAGGTGGCGCCGGTCACCCACCACACGGCCATCATCAGCATGCCGGTCTCGACGGCGCCGGCGAGGGTGAGGTGATGCAAGAGCCCGTGCGAGAGCTGGGTCACGGCAAAGACGAACACCAGGTCGAAGAACAGCTCGACATAGGTGACGCGAGCACTTTCGGAACCGCCGCGTTCGCGCAGATGGTTCGTGCGGGCCGCGATCATGGCGCGTGCAACACGGCCTGGCAGGCGGCGGGCAGCTTGGGTGGCTTGTATCTCTTGAGCATCTCTTCGTCGGACGGAAAGACGGCGGGCGGCTGCTTCAGCCACCAGTCGAGCGGTGCGCCGCAGCCGTCGTCATGCGGATAGTCGGCCTGCGGCTGGCACTGCGGGTTGCCAGGTGGGCAATAGAGCCTGACGTGGAAATGGTCGTCATGGCCATACCACGGCACGACCTTGCGCAGCCATGACCTGTCGCCCGTCGTGGTCTGGCAGAGGCGCGCCTTGATCCAGCGGTTGACGAACATGCGGTCGAGGTTGGGCATCTCGGCCGCCGTCTTGATGAGCGCCACGTGCTGCGGGCCGAAGATCGAGTCGTCGATGGTCTGGTCGTCCTGAACGATAAGGCGCAGGCGCGGGTTCTCGCGTTGTGCCGGCGGTCGGCGGGGTCCGGGTTGGCGCTCGTACCAGATGTCGGCATCGAGACCGGTCTGGTGGCTGGCGTGACCGATCGGCGAGGGGCCGCCGCGCGGCTGGCCGATGTCGCCGATGTAGAGCGGCGCCTGGCCCAGCGCGCGGACCTTCTCGGAGAGGGTCTCGATGAACTGCAGGGTGACCGGCTGGCCCCAATAGCGGTTACGGCTGACGCGGATCGCCTCGTAGCCCGGCCCGTCGAGCGGCAGGGCCTGGGCGCCCTGCAGGCAGCCCGCGCTGTAGAACCCGATCGACTGCGTCGGCCCAGGCGCGGGGGTGGCGACCGTGGTCCAATCTGCGCCGCCGCAGAGGAAGGCCGCGATCAGCGAAACAACGACACGCTTCATCTTGTTGCGAGGATAGTCGCTCGCTAAGACTTTGCCCATGGCCGACTATGCCAACATCGTTCTCGCGCATGATGGCGCTGTCGCGCGGCTGACGCTCAACCGGCCCGAGCGGCGCAATGCGCTCACGCACGCCATGATGCTGGAACTGGAAGATGCCTTTGGCAGCATCAGGGACAACCCGAAATGCCGTGTCCTGGTCCTGCGCGGTGCGGGCGGCCATTTCTGCGCCGGCGGCGATCTCGACGCGATGGCCGACATGCCGGCCAGACCCGGCAACGGCATCGACGATCCCCTGGTGCCCGCCTATCGCCAGTTTGGCACCGCACTCCTGGCGCTGAACGGGCTGCCGCAGGCCACGATCGCCGTGGTCGAGGGCTCAGCCGTCGGCGGCGGCTTCGGCATGGCCTGTTGCTCCGACGTCGTGATCCTGCACGACAGTGCGAAGTTCGGCGTGCCCGAGCCGAAGGTGGGCTTCATCCCTTCGCAAATCCTGCCGTTCCTGGCGCGGCGCATCGGCGAGGGCGCCTTGCGCGATCTCGCGGTCACCGGCCGCGTGATCGACGCCGACGAGGCGCTGCGGCTCGGCATCGGCCGTTATCGCTGCAGCACGACGGCCGATCTGGCCAAGACCCTGCGCGGCCTGGTCGACGATATCCTCAAGATGGAGCCGCAGGCGCTGGCTGCGGTCAAACGGCTGGTGCTGTCGGCGGCGACGTCGGATGATCGGACGGTGCTCGACGACGCGGCCGAAAGCCTGGTGGAATTGCTGCGGCGGCCGCAAGCCGCCCAAGGTATCGAGGCGTTCAAGGCAAAGACCGTTCCTCCGTGGGCCAAAGGGTAGGACATGCGCAACTATCGCCACATCGAAGTGAAGCCGATCTCGGGCGCGCTGGGCGCGGAGATTGAAGGCGTCGACATGTCGAAGGAGCTGGACGACGAGGTCGTGGACGAGATTCGCCACGCCTGGCTCGAGCATCTGGTGATCTTCCTGCGCGACCAGAAGGTGACGCCGCAGCAGCAGCTGGCCTTCGCCAAGCGCTTCGGCGCTCCGATCGAGTACCCGCAGCTGAAGGGCCTGCCCGAATCGCCGATGATCACGCCGGTCGTGAAGCTCGAGCACGAGCGCAACAATTTCGGCGGCATCTGGCACTCCGACACGACCTATCTCGAGATCCCGCCGATGGGCAGCATGCTGCTGGCGCGCGAGATCCCGCCCTATGGCGGCGACACGATGTTCGCCAACCAGTATCTCGCCTACGAATCCCTGTCGGACGGCTTGAAGAGGGCGTTGGATGGGTTGGTCGGTGTCAGCTCATCGGCCAAGGCCGACGTCAGCAAGACGCGCGAGGATGCGTTGAAGCAGGCGGGAGCGGGCGCCACGCCCAAGCAGCTCGAGGCCGAGCATCCCATCGTGCGCACTCATCCCGAGACCGGCCGCAAGGCGCTCTACACGTCGGTGGCGCACACCGCGCACATCAAGGGATGGACGGAAAAGGAGAGCCTGCCGTTGCTGCAGTTCCTGTGGGAGCACCAGACCAAGCCGGAATTTACCTGCCGCTTCCAGTGGAAGGTCGGTTCTCTCGCCTTCTGGGACAATCGCTGCGCGATGCACAATCCGATCAACGACTACCACGGCTTCCGCCGGGTCATGCACCGCATCACCCTGGCCGGCGACCGGCCGAAGTAATGACAAAAGTCTCAGAAGCCTGAGACGGGTCCGATGCCTATAGCATAAGGGCTTTAGGCGATTCGTCTCAGAATCTCACAACCCCCTCCGCGCAATAAAATTACCCCTCTAACGTGAAGGGGGCGCGAGGTTGATCGTGCCGACAGCGCTGCGTGCGGCTTCGGCGCGGGTGCCCGGGATCTCCAGATAGTTGAGCCGCTGCCAGCGCTCGACGAAATTGCGCGCGTAGGGCGACAACATGTTGCCGGACTGGCCCAGCGGGGTGGCGAAGCGGCTGTTGGTGAGGTCGCTGAAATCATAGACGCCGCGGAAGGTGGCGCCATGCACGGCCTCGAACGGCTGCGATCCGTGATAGGACGGCTGCGCACGGTTCAGCGTGTGGGCGCCGCCGTCCGACGGAAAGCGCACGGAAGCAAGGTCGCGCAGCAGCGGAATGCGGTCGAACAGCGGATGGCTGTGGGCGGCGAGATGCTCGCGGCCCCATTGCCAGCTCTCGATCTGCGGCCCCTGGCGGCGAGCAATGCCGTCGAGCGCGCGCTCGAGCGAAGACGCGATAATGTCGTCGCAGGTCTCGGTCGGCTTGGTGCCGCGATCGTCGCACCATTCGGGACGATCGCGCAGCACGCGCAGGATGAACGGGATGTTCGGCGTCGCGAGATCGCTGTAGAGATCCCGGCCGACCTCGTCGGCCAGCAGGCCGCGCTGTAATTCCATCAGCCAGGCGTCGTAGATCAGCGGTTCGGGCCGGCCCGCCAGCATGAAGCGGTTCCAGCGGCTCATCATGTCGTAGACCTGCGTGGCGCGCGCGTTGCGCGGCCTGGCCTTCAGCAGGACCGGCAGGATTTCCGCCGCGTCGGGCGAGAGATTGTCGGCCTGCAGCTGGATCATGCCGTAGACCGGATGGCGCTCGACCTCGCGCAGCAGCGAGTTGGCGCGGCGCTGGCGATAGGGATCGGCCCAGTCGCGGGTGATGAAGTAGCGGTAGTCGTCCGGCACCAGGCGGGCGTTGGCGTTGACGATGATGCCTCCCGCCGGATTGTAGATGCGCGGCAGCTCGTCGAACGGCACGAAGCCCGCCCAGTCGTATTCGCCGGTCCAGCCGGGCTGCGGCATCGAGCCGTCGCCCTTGCGCCGGATCGGCACGCGCGCCGGCGCGGTGAGGCCTATGTTCCCGGCGGTGTCGGCATAGACGATGTTCTGCATCGGCGAGACGACCTTGCGGGTGGCGGCGATGAACTCATCCCAATTCTGCGCGAGGCCGAGGCGGATCAGCGCTTCCATTGTCGTGTCGGCGCTGTCGAGGGCGGTTGCCTGCAGGGCGAGCACATGGCCGGACGGCACCCGCTGGTCGTTGCGGGCAATGAAGTCGTCGATCACCGCGCCGTGCCGGGTCTCGCGCAGGTGCACGCGGACCGGATCGCCCCACAGCACGTTGATCGTCTCGTCGGAGGTGTTGAAAGGCCGCGCGCCGTCGGGCGTCAGGTAGCGGTTGGGATCGGTCGGGTCTATGCGTTCGAGGAACAGGTCCTGGCTGTCGAGGTTGGTGGTCGTGAAGCCCCAGCCGATCGACGCGTTGTGGCCCAGCACGATGGCGGGAACGCCGGGCGCCGAGGCGCCCTTGATGTCGAAGCCCGGGCCGACCAAGTGCGCGAGATACCAGATGCCCGGGAAGCCCAGGCCGAGGTGCGGGTCGTTGGCGAGCAGGGGCTTGCCGGAGACGGTGTGGGCGCCCGACAGCACCCATTCGTTCGACGCCTCGCGCTTCTGGGTCGCGATATTGTCGGTGTCGCGATAGAGCTTGCGCAGGTCGAGGCCGTTCAGCGCCTGGTTGACCAGGGACATAGTGGAGTCCCGGCTGTCGCCCGGCGCCTCGATGAAGAACTTCACCCCGTCTTCGCCGATCTTGCGCAGCAGCTCCAGGCGCAGCAGCTCGGACCGCCAATTGCCGTCGAGCGTGAGCGCCATCAGCTTGGTCCACACCAGCGAGTCGGCGGGTTGCCAGGCGTCGGGCCGATAGCGACCTCCCGACAGCAGCTTCACCAGGGTGAGTTCGAGCCCGAATTGCTGGTCGCGCTCGGCGAGCCAGGCATTCACTCCGGCGGCGTAGGATTCGAGGATGCCGCGCGCGGCAGGCGAGAGGGCAGCCACGCTGTCGGACGCGTGGCGATAGACACCGAGTCCGCGCATCGTGCGGTCGGTGTTGACGACGCCGTTGCCGACGATCGCAGGCGGCAGGATCTCCGACAGCCTGCCCTGGCCCACGCGGCGCATCAGCTCCATTTGCCAGAAGCGGTCCTGGGCATGGACGAAGCCCAGGCCGTAGGCTGCGTCCTCGATCGAGCCCGCGATGATGTGCGGGATGGCATTCTTGTCGCGCACGATCTCGACCGGCGCCTTCAGCCCCTTGACGGAGAAATGCCCGGCATAGGGCGGCAAGGCACCGCGCACCTGGAAGTAGGTGCCTGTCAGGAAGATAACGATCGCGAGGCTCGTGCCGGCGATCAGTTTTGCCAGCACGATGCCGAGGCGGCTGAGCGCCCGCACCGGGTTAGCCGCCGAGGAAGGAGAGGATACCGGCGCGGTCGGCGTCGAGATCGGGAGCGGCCTTGCGGGTCTTGGGATCGTCGAAGGCCGACATCTTGAGCGGATTTCCTGCAAGCGTCAGCGTGCCGCCGCTGCCGTCGGGCACGGAGACCAGCATGTTGCGCGCAGCGACCTGCGGATGCTGGATCGCCTGCGCGATGTTGTTGATCGGCCCGCACGGCACGCCGCCTTTGGAGACGACGCCGATCCAGTGATCGGTCGTGTTGGCCTTCAGCACCGACTCGATTTCGTGCTTCAGCTTCTTCTGGCTCTTTTGGCGGAGCGCATTCGACTTGTAGTCGGGATTGGCCGCCATGTCGGGCCGGCCGAGCGCCTCGCACATCTTGATGAACAGGCTGTCGTTGCCAGCGGCAATGATGATCGCGCCGTCGGACGTGGCGAAGGCCTCGAAGGGCGTGATGGTCGGATGGCGCGCGCCGAGCGGGCCCGGGATTTCCTTCTCGACCGTGTAGCGCATGATCGCGTTTTCCAGCAGCGCGAGCTGACAGTCGAACATGGCGATGTCGACCTTGGTCGATTCGCCGGTCTTCAGGCGATGGACGAGGGCGGCATTGACCGCGACTGCCGTGTAGAGGCCGGCGCCGATGTCGCCGATCGACATGCCGACGCGCGACGGCGGCTGGCCCTCGTTGCCGGTGATGCTCATGATGCCGCCCTGGCCCTGCATGACCATGTCGTAGGCGGGATCCTTGGAGTTCGGGCCGGTGTGACCGAAGCCCGAAGCCGAGGCGTAGATCAGCTTGGGATACCTGGCGTGCAGCGTCTCCCAGCCGTAGCCCAGTTTTTCCATCGTGCCGGGGCGGAAGTTCTCGACCACGACGTCGGCCTTGGCGAGCAGCTTGTCGAATATCTTGCGATGTTCGTCGTTCTTGAGGTCAAGCGCGATGCTTTCCTTGCCGCGATTGACCGAAGCGAAATAGGTCGACTTGCCGTTGACGAACGGACCATAGGCGCGGGCATCGTCGCCGCCCTTGGGCGGCTCGACCTTGATCACCCGGGCGCCCATTTCGGCCATCAAAAGAGTGCAGTAGGGGCCCGCCAGGATACGCGACAGGTCGATGACGAGGATGCCCTCGAGAGGGCCGGAGGCTTTCGAGCTTTGGGTCATGTGCGGTTCTTAACCAGAGGCAGGGCGCGAATCCAGCCAGACGTTGAGCGCTGCGGCACCAATCACCACGGCACCGCCTGCGAGCGTGAGGCCGGCCGGCCGCTCGCCGTCGAAAATCCAGACCCAGATCGGCCCGAGGACCAGTTCGAGCAGGCCAAGCAGCGCGGCCCGGCCGGCGGGAATCCGCTTCAAGCTCGCCATGTAGAGCAGCAGGCCGACCGCGAGCTGGCCGGGCCCGAGCGCCAGGAGCCACCCGAGTTCGCCCGTCGTCACATTCCCGGGATGTGCAAAGGGCAGGGCGATCAGGGCGGAGAGCAGCCCGGCCAGCACCAGCGCGGGCTGCATGCCGACGTCGCGGCGGTGGCGGACGATGACGTAGTTGAAGCTCATGCACAGCACGACGATGCCCGCGATGGCCATGCCGAGTGCCGCGCCTGCCTGCAGCGAGCTGGAGACACTGAGCGCCAGGCCGACGGTCGCGGCGACCATGGCGAAGATCGTGTGACGATGCAGCGGTTCGTGCAGGAATATCCGCGCGAGCAGCGCCGTCGCGAACGGTGTGGCGCCAAACACGATCAGCACGTTGGCGACCGGTGCCAGTCCCAGGGCCACGATGAAGGACACGAAGCTGCCGGCCAGGAAGATGGCACTGAGCAGAAGCGAGCGGCCGGCATCGCGGATGTCACCGAGGACGCGACGGCGGTTGAGAACGAGAAGAGGCAAAATTGTGACAACCAGCAGGATCGAGCGCCAAAACGACACATCCCATGCTGGCAGATCGATCTGGCGCACGATCACACCCGCCGTGCTGAAAACCACCGCGGCGCTGATAGCGTACAGAGCGCCGAGAGCGGCGGAACCCCCGGGTCGAGACTGCGTTTTCATGACGTTCCCAGCGTGAATAGGGATTCGTCGTGCCGCCGTCCATCGATTCTCTTGAGCTGCCTCCGTTTCGGCCGCGCTTCCCGTGGTGGGGAGCGGACCTGCAGACGATTGCGATCCTGCTCGACACGACGACCGCCGATCTGACACCGCACACAAGCGAGCGATTGTGCTTTCCGATGGCGGACCGTACCGGCGACATCCTGCTCGGTATGCTCGACCATCCGGAGACGCCGGTCGAAGGCAAGCCGCTAGTCATCCTCGTTCACGGTCTGACGGGCAGTGAAAAAAGCCCCTACGTCCTGTCGGCCGCCCGGATGCTGCTTGACCGTGGCTATGCCGTGCTGCGCCTCAACGTGCGAGGCGCCGGACCCTCGCGGCCGTATTGCACGGAGCACTACCACGTCGGTCGGACGGCCGACTTCCGGCGGGTGCTCAGTCAGATTCCCGAGGACCTGACCCGAAACGGCATGGTCGCCGTCGGCTACTCCCTCGGCGGGACGATGCTGCTCAAGTATCTCGGAGAGGAAGGCTCGTTCGCGCCGCTGCGCGCGGCCGCGACGATCTGCGCCCCGATCGATCTTCTGCGCAACGGCAAGCACATGCTGAAGCCGCGCAACTGGCTTTATCACCGGTACTTGCTGCGCGGCATCAAGGCCGAGGCGATGGCGCAAGGCGCCAGGATCTCGGAAGAGGAGCGCTCGATCGTGCGCGCCGTCCGCAGCGTGTGGGAATACGACGACCGCTTCATCTCGCCGCGTTATGGCTTCATGGGCGTGGGCGATTATTACGAGCTTTGCGCGCCCATCCACTTCATGCCGGAGATCCGCGTCCCGACGATGGTGCTGGCCGCGGGCGACGATCCCTGGATTCCGATCGACCACTACCGGGAGTTCAACTGGTCGGACAATACGTGGCTGCTGCCGCTGATGCCGCCGACGGGCGGCCATGTCGGCTTCCATGGCGACGCCAGCCGCCATTCCTGGTGCGATCTTGCGCTGGAGAAATTCCTCGACCGGATTGGTAACATGGCTGGGTGAATTTCAGCCCGCCGCCTTTTCGTCCGCGTTTCCCCTGGTGGGGCGGCGATCTCCAGACCCTGGCCAACCGCCTGCGCCCGCCCGACATCGATCTTGCTCCCCATCGTACCGAGCGACTGTCGTTCGCGCTTCGGGACGGCACAGGCGACGTGCTGCAAGCCAGCCTAGACAGATCCGCAATGCCTGCAAGCGGCCGGCCGCTCGTCATCCTCATCCACGGCCTGACGGGCGACGAGGACAGTCTTTACCTGTTGAGCCAGTCGCGCCTGCTGCTCGATCGCGGCTCCAACGTACTGAGGCTCAATCTGCGCGGCGCGGGGCCGTCGCGCGCGACCTGCGCCGGTCAATATTATGCCGGCCGCAGCCAGGACTTCCGCGCCCTTCTCGGGCTGCTGCCGGCCGACCTGACGACGGATGGCACTGCTGCCGTCGGATACTCGCTGGGCGGCGCGATGCTGCTCAAGTATCTCGGCGAGGAAGGCGAGGCGGCTCCTTTGGTCGCAGCCGCGAGCGTTTCAGCGCCGATCGATCTGTCGGCGACCTGCCGGTCGATATTGCGCCGCCGGAACACGATCTATCATCGCCATATCTTGGGCCAGATGAAGCTCGAGGCCACGGGCGGAGCCGCCGTGCTGTCCACCGCCGAACGCTCGGCGATCCTCGGTTCGAAGACGATCTGGGAATACGACGATCTCTTCATCGCGCCGCGTCATGGCTTCGATGGGGCCGAGGACTATTATGAGAAGTGCAAGCCCGTGCGCTTCATGCCGGCCATCCGCGTGCCCACGCTCGTGGTCGCCTCCCTCGACGATCCGTGGATCCCGGGCGAGCTGTACAAGCGCTACGACTGGTCGGCGAACACCCGCCTCACGCCGCTGCTGCCGGACGCGGGCGGCCATGTCGGCTTTCACGGCAGGGACAGTCGGCAGCCGTGGAGCGATCTGGTGGTCGCCGACTTCCTCAGCCGAGGTCGATCGGGTTGGCCGGCGGTCCGTCGAGCAGCAGGGCCTTGAGACGCGCCCCAAGATCCATCGGCTCGAAGCGTTCCTTCGACGCCAAAATTTCGTCGACCGTCCACCAGCGGTGGCCGAGCGTCCAGCTCTGTTCCTTCTCGTCGAGGCCCGAGGTGTCGATCTCGGTCGATTGGGTGCGGATGAAGAAGAAGCGCTCGCGGTGCAGCCGCTCCTTGCCGCGCCAGCTCATGATCCTTTCGCGCTTCCACACCCAGCGCGCTTTGCCGGAGAGGACGAGGCCGGTCTCCTCGCGGGCTTCGCGGATCGCGGCCTCGGCGTAGTCCTCGCCGTCGTCAACCATGCCGCCCAGCATGATCCAGATCGGATCGGTCCAGCGGTTCTTCGGATCGTAGACGTCGGCATCGTGGACGTTGAACAGGAAGATGCGGTCCTGCGGATCGAGCAGGATCAGGCGTGCCGAAGGTCGTTCGATCATTTGGATTTGAGGAGCTTCGCCGCATCGACGGCGCCATAGGTCAGGATGCCGTCGCAGCCCGCGCGCCTGAAGCTCGTCAGCGTCTCGATCAGCACCTTGTTCCAGTCGAGCCAGCCGCGATCGGCGGCGCCGCGCAGCATCGCGTACTCGCCGCTCACCTGATAGGCGTAGGTCGGTACGCCGAAGGCATCCTTCACGCGGCGCACGATGTCGAGATAGGGCAGGCCCGGCTTCACCATCACCATGTCCGCGCCTTCCTCGATGTCGAAGCCCACTTCGCGCAGGGCCTCGTCGGAATTGGCATAGTCCATCTGGTAGGTCTTCTTGTCGCCCTTGAGCGCACCCGAGCTGCCGATGGCGTCGCGGAACGGATTGTAGAAGGCCGAGGCGTACTTGGCGGCATAGCTCATGATCTGGGCGTGCTCGAAGCCCTTGGCGTCGAGCGCTTTGCGGATCGCGCCGATACGCCCGTCCATCATGTCGGACGGCGCCTGGATATCGGCGCCGGCCTCGGTCTGTACGATTGCCTGCTTGACCAGCGCTTCGACCGATTCGTCGTTCAGGATGATGCCGTCGCGCACGATGCCGTCGTGACCGTCGCTGTTGAACGGATCGAGCGCCACGTCGCAGACGATGCCGATGTCCTTGACGTCCTTCTTGACGGCGCGAATGGCGCGGCAAACCAGGTTGTCGGGATTGTAAGCCTCACGCGCGTCGGGCGTCTTGGCCTTGGGGTCAGTCTCCGGAAAGATCGCGATGGCAGGGATGCCGAGGTCGCGCGCTTCCTTGGCGGCTTCGACGAACAGATCGATCGACAGGCGATCGACGCCCGGCATCGAGGCGACCGGCGTGCGCGCGTTCTTGCCCTCCTGCACGAACACGGGCCAGATCAGGTCGTCGACCGAGAGCTTGTGCTCGGCAACGAGCCGGCGCGACCAGTCTTCACGACGGTTGCGACGGAGCCGGGTGGTCGGGAAGCGGCCAAGGGTCGAGAAGCGTTTCGCCATGGCCGGGGTTATGGCGAAAACCACGGTTCGCTGCAATGTGGCGGATGGGGGGTACCCAAGAAAGCTGGGCAAGGCATGAGGGAAACTCGCGGGCACGCCAGCAGGGAGCTCCCATACTCGAACGAAGAACAAGGAGGTTGCCCATGACCGATTCCACGCCGCCAGGCCGCGTCGCGGGTCACTATGCCTCAAGGTCCCTGGTCGATTCCGTGCTCGCCGCGGTCGATGCGGCCGGACTTCCCAGGACTGGCCTGAAGACGACCGACCTGTCAGCCCTCGACCAGTTCCACGCACGCGGACTTGCCGCGACCAAGGACTTGGCGGCGTTGGCCCGCATCGATGCGACTTCCCGCGTCCTCGACGTCGGATCGGGGATCGGTGGGCCTGCGCGTCACCTCGCGGAAACGCTGGGCTGCACCGTCGTCGGCGTGGACCTGACGGTGGAATATTGCCGGTTGGCAACAGCGCTCAGCCAACGCACGACCGTGGCAGACAAGGTCTCGTTCCAGACCGCGAACGCCCTAGACCTGCCGTTCGCCGACGGTTCGTTCGACGTCGCCTGGACCCAGCACGTGGCGATGAACATCGGAGACCGGCCGAAGCTCTATGGCGAGATGTCTCGCGTGCTGAAGCCGGGAGGCCGCATCGCGTTGTACGATGCTGTGTCGATCAAGGGGCAGGAGCCGGTATTCCCCGTGCCGTGGGCGCGCGATGCGTCGACGAGCTTCCTGTGGGATATGGATGCCACCAAGGAAGTGCTGGAGAAGACCGGCTTCAAGATCCGCACTTGGCGGGATGCGACCGAAGAGGCGAAGCAGTTTTTTGCGGCGCGGCCATCGCCGCCCGGACCTTCCGCGCTCGGCCTGCATCTTCTGATGGGACCAGACTTCCGCATCATGGCCGGCAACTTCGGCCGCAGCGTGATGGAAGGGCGGGTGGGCTTGCTGATGGCGGTAGGCGAGAAGGCCTGACCCCCTTATGATCCGCCCCGCATGGATTTCACGCTCACAGAAGACCAGCAGGCGTTTCGCGACACGGCGCGGCAGTTCGCGACCGATCGCATGTTGCCCGACGCGGCGCGCTGGGATGCCGAGAAGATTTTTCCCGAAGCCGTGCTGCGCGAAGCCGCCGCTCTAGGCTTCGGCGGCATCTATGTCAGGGACGATGTCGGCGGCAGCGGCCTGTCGCGCTTCGACGCTGCGTTGATCATGGAGGAGCTGGCGGCGGCATGCCCCAGCACCGCAGCCTACATCTCGATCCACAACATGGCCGCGTGGATGATCGACGGCTTCGGCGACGACGAGCAGCGCAAGCGCTTCCTGCCCAAGCTCTGCTCGATGGAGCATTTCGCGAGCTACTGCCTCACCGAGCCGGGCGCAGGCTCCGATGCGGCGGCGCTGGCGACGCGCGCGGAGTTGCGCGGCGACCACTACGTGCTGAACGGCACCAAGGCCTTCATCTCGGGCGGCGGCCGCAGCGACATTTATGTCGTGATGCTGCGCACCGGCGGTTCGGGGGCAGGTGGCGTCTCGACGCTCGTCGTCGAGGCGGGAACGCCGGGCCTGTCGTTCGGCAAGCAGGAGAACAAGCTCGGCTGGAACAGCCAGCCGACGGCGGCGGTGATCTTCGAGAACTGCAGGGTGCCGGTCGCAAACCGATTGGGACCGGAAGGCCACGGCTTCAAGATTGCGATGATGGGGCTCGACGGCGGACGCATCAACATCGGTGCCTGCTCGATCGGCGGCGCGCGCGCCTGCCTCGAGACGGCATCGCGCTACGTCGTCGAGCGCAAGCAGTTCGGCAAGCCGATCGCCGACTTCCAGGCAACGCAGTTCAAGCTCGCTGACATGGCGACCGATCTCGACGCGGCGCGGCTGATGATCTGGCGGGCGGCTTCGCTGCTCGACGCCAAGTCGCCGGAGGCCACACAGGCCGCCGCCATGGCCAAGCGCCTGTCGACGGACACGGGCTTCCGGGTCGTGAACGACGCGCTGCAATTGCATGGCGGATACGGCTACTTGAAGGATTTTCCCATCGAGCGTTATCTGCGCGACCTGCGCGTGCACCAGATTCTCGAAGGCACCAACGAGATCATGCGCGTGATCATTTCGCGCCGGCTTTTGATGGGATGAGGCATGTCTGAGTCAGAGATCTTGTTCGAGGTGAAGGACGGCCTGGGCATCATGACGCTCAACCGGCCGAAGGTGCTGAATTCCCTGTCGTACGGCATCATCCTCGAAATGGAACGGGTGATGCCGCAGTGGGAGAAGGACCCGGCCATCAAGGCGGTGGTCCTGCGCGGCGCGGGCGATCGCGCGTTCTGTGCCGGCGGCGACGTGGCGGGCCTCTACCGCGAGATGCGCGACGATCCCAAGGGGACCCTGCGGCGCGATTTCTTCCGCGACGAGTACATCGTCAACCGGCGCATCTACCGCTACGCCAAGCCGTGGATCTCGCTGATCGATGGCATCGACATGGGCGGCGGCGTCGGCCTCTCGGTGCACGGCTCGCACTCGGTGGCGAGCGAGAAGTTCCTGTTTGCCATGCCCGAGACCACGATCGGGCTCTTCCCCGACGTCGGCGGCGGTTATTTCCTGACGCGCCTGCAAGGCGCGCTCGGCACGTTCCTGGCGTTGACCAGCCATCGCCTGAAGGCCGCGGACGCGCTGTGGGCCGGAATCGTCGATGCCTATGTCCCGACCGCAAGGATGAACGACCTGCAGGCAGCACTTGGCGCGGCTGATCTCTCCGGGCCGGATGCGAACCGCAAGGTCGACAAGGTGATCGCGAAGTTCGCCGAGGATACGGATCCGCCAACGCTGCCGGCCATGATGCAGGACATCGACCGCTGCTTCTCGGCGGAGTCGGTCCCCGAGATCGTGGCCAAGCTCAAGAAACAGGGTGGCGAGTGGGCCGACAAGCAGTTGGCGGCCCTGATGAAGCTCTCGCCGATCGCGATGGCGATCACGTTGGAGCAGCTCAAGCGCTGCGCCAACCGGTCGTTCGAGGATTCGATGACGATCGAATACCGCATGTCGCAGCGCTGTATGCAGAAGGGCCACGACTTCTTCGAAGGCGTGCGGGCGCTGCTGATCGACAAGGACCAGAAGCCCAAATTCAATCCGCCGACGATCGAGGGTGTGACGCCCGCGATGGTCGAGGAGCATTTCAAGCCGGTGTCGAACGACCTGTTCTTCGACTGAGCTCTATCAAAGGGAGGACGTCATGGCGAAAATCGCCTTCATCGGTCTCGGCAACATGGGCGGCCCGATGGCCGCCAACCTCTGCAAGGCCCAGCATCACGTGACGGCCTTCGATCTCGCGGATGCCGCGGTCGCGCAGGCGGTCGAGAAGGGCGCCCACAAAGCCAAGAGCGCCGCCGAAGCGGTCAAGGACGCCGAGATCGTCGTCACCATGCTGCCGGCCGGCAAGCATGTGCGCGAGGTCTATGAAAAGGACGTACTGCCGAACCTCGCCAAGGACGCGCTGCTGATCGACTGCTCGACCATCGACGTCGAGAGCGCACGCCATGTCGCGGCGCTGGCCAAGAACGCGGGCTTCGAGATGATCGATGCGCCTGTCTCGGGTGGCGTCGGCGGCGCCACGGCCGGCACGCTCACCTTCATGGTCGGCGGACCGGACTCCTCCTTCGCCAAGGCCAAACCGATCCTCGAGAAGATGGGCAAGAACATCGTCCATGCCGGCGACAGCGGCAACGGCCAGGCCGCCAAGATCTGCAACAACATGATCCTCGGCATCTCGATGATCGCGGTCAGCGAAGGCTTCATGCTGGGCAAGCGGCTGGGCCTCGATGCGCAGAAGCTGTTCAACGTCGTGTCGACCGCCTCGGGCTCGTGCTGGTCGCTGGTGAACTACTGCCCCGTACCGGGCCCCGTGCCGGCATCGCCCGCCAACCGCGACTACCAGCCGGGCTTCACCGCCGCGATGATGCTGAAGGACCTGTTGCTGGCACAGCAGGCTTCGGCCGGCGCAGGGGCCGCGACGCCGCTCGGCGCCGAAGCGGCCCAGCTCTTCAGCCTGTTCGTGAACGCGGGCAATGCCGGCAAGGACTTCTCGGGCATCATCAAGATGCTCGACGGCAAATAGGCCTTGATCACGCTCTACGACCTTGTCTTCTCGGAGGACTTGAGGCCCAGTTCCCCGTGCTGGCGCACAAAGCTCGCGCTGAAGCACAAGGGGCTCGGCTGGCGTGACGAGCCGACGGGCTTCACCGACAAGGGGAAGATCGCCTTTGCCAAGTCGATGACCGTGCCGGTGATCCATGATGGGACGAAGGTGATCAAGGACAGCTGGGCGATCGCCGCGCACCTCGAGGCTGCCTATCCCGACAAGCCGCTGTTTCCTGGCGATCCGGCCCATGCCTATGCACGCTTCGTCAACGGCTGGGCTGATACGGCGGTCAACACCGCGATCTTTCCGCTGATCGTGAGCGATCTTTTCGAGCGCGTGCGGCCCGAAGACAGGGCGTATTTCGCGGAGACGCGCGCCAAGAGGGTGGGCACGACGGATTTTGCGGGCGTACAGGCAAAGGCGCGGGAGAAGGGTCCGGCTGGCCTGCGTGCGGCGCTAGAGCCGGCACGACGGGTGCTGAGCGGGCAGAAGTTCCTGTCAGGAGAGGCGCCGGCCTATCCTGATTACATTCTGTTCGGCAGCCTGATGTGGCCACGCATCGTGAGCCGCTTCGAGCTGCTAGATCCGGAAGACGTCGTTCACGGCTGGCGAGAGCGCATGCTCGATCTGTTCGACGGGTTTGCGCGCAAGGCGAAGGCGGCGTGATTTACGACGCCGTCGTCTTCGACCTGCTGACGGCGCTAATCGATTCCTGGACCTTGTGGAACGACGTCGCGGGCTCGCCGAAGAACGGCATGAAATGGCGCCGCCGGTATCTTGAGATTACCTACGGCTGCGGAGCCTATCGCCCCTACGAGACGCTGGTTCGTGAGGCCGCGCGAGACACCGGCTTCCCGGAGAGATTCGGCGCGGAGCTGGAACGGCGCTGGCGCGAACTCAAGCCGTGGCCGGAGGCGCCGGCCGTTCTGGGAAAGATTCCCGTCCCGCTCGCTGTCGCCACCAATTGCTCGATCCGGCTCGGACGGCAGGCTGCTTCGCTCGTGGGGGTGCCGTTCAAGATCGTCGAGACGGCCGAAAGCATCGGCTTCTACAAGCCGCAGCCCGAGGTCTATCGCGCCGTGCTGCAGAAGCTCGGCACGCGCGCGGAGCGGACCTTGTTCGTCGCTGGCTCCGCCTCCGACGTGCCGGGCGCCAAGGCCGTCGGCATGCCGGTCTACTGGCACAATCGGGTCGGCCTGACGCCGCGCGACGATGCCCGGCCGGATTTCCTGGAGAAGAGCCTCGAACCGCTGGCAGGGCTGTTTTAAGGTCGGCCATGACCTTTGATCCCACAGAACACCGATTCGGGCCGACCCACTGGTTCGAGGACCTGACGGTCGGACAGAAGTTCTACATCAACTCGCGGACCCAGACCGAGACGATGTTCGGCGCGTTCCAGCTCGCCAGCGGCGACAATCATCCTATTCATTACGACCGTGAGTATTGCAAGGCGCGAGGCCATCGCGACCTGCTTGCGCACGGACTGCAAGTGGCGATACAGGGCGCGGCCGGCGGCGGTATCTTCCCGCATTACATCGGCGATTCGCTGATCGGCTTCCTCGAACAGTCGTCGCGGTTCCTGAAGCCGGTCTATTGCGGCGACACGCTCTACCCGATGCTGGAGATCAGCGAACTGAAGCCCGGCCGGACGACCGGCGTGGTCACCCTGAAGCTCACGATCCACAACCAGGCGCGCGAACTGGTGTGCGAGGGCGAGCACAAGTATCTTGTGAAGAAGCGCCCGCAATAGGGGCCTGGAGGAAACATGCTCGGCATCATCGCCAAACTCACCATAAAGCCCGGCACCAACGCCGATTTCGAAGCGACCATGAAAGCGCTGCAGGCCAAGGTTCAGGCCGACGAACCCGGTAACAAGCTCTATGCCCTGCACAAGACGGATGACGTTAACGTCTATGTCATGCTGGAGCGTTATGCCGACCAGGCGGCACTCGACGCGCACCGCTCAGCGCCGCATTTCAAGGAACTGGGGCGCAAGCTCGGCGACTATCTCGCGGGCCGTCCCGACGTGCAGGTCATGCAGGAAGTCTAGGAAACGATATCGATCATGGACGGAGTCCTTCCTCGTCACACCAAGCCCGGAACCGCGCCGGGCACCCTGGCCGGCCGCGCACCCGTGCCCGATGAGGCGCTCGACTTCACCCTGGTCGAATACACGGCGGACAAGTGCGAGGTGCTTCACGGGGTCGAGGTGGACGAATGTCGCTTCCACCTCGGCACGCCCGACAAGACCTGGATCGACGTCGCGGGTCGGCCGAGCTCGGAAATGCTGCGCGACCTCGGGCTGGCCTTCAATCTCCATCCGCTGGCGCTCGAGGACGTGTTCCACGGCAACCAGCGCAGCAAGCTCGACATCTACGGCAACCAGGGCTTCATCGTCCTCAACGATCCGGCCTACGAAGAGGGCGAGATCAGGCTGCGCCAGGTCAGCATATTTTTTGGCGAGAACTACGTAATCTCCTTCCATGAGCACAAGCTCGACGTCTTCAAGCCGGTGCGCGATCGCCTGCAGATGTCGGGCTCGCGGCTGCGGACGTTCGGCATCGACTATCTCGTCTATGCGCTGATCGATCTGGTCGTCGATCGCAAGTTTCCCTTGATCGAGGCGCTCGCCAACCAGCTCGAGATGCTGGAGGACGAAGCGCTGGGCGATCCCAAGGATACGACGCTCGGCAGCATCCATCAGGCGCGGCGCGCGCTGATCACCTTCCATCGTATCGAATGGGCCGAACGCGAGACGATCCTCGGGATGATGCGCCCCGAGACTCCGTTCATCATGCCCGAGACGCGCACCTATCTGCGGGACTGCTTCGACCATGCGATCTCGGTGCTGGAACTGCTCGAGAGTTACCGGGAAATGTCCAACGGCCTGATGGAAGTCTATCTCATGCAGGCGTCCAACCAGATGTCCGAGGTCATGAAGACAATGGCGGTGATCACCGTCTTCTTCATGCCGCTCAGCTTCCTGGCCGGCATTTACGGCATGAATTTCGAGCGCGACGTCGGCAACATGCCGGAACTCGGCTGGAAATACGGATATGCCTTCTTCTGGTTCCTGGTGGTGGTCGTCGTCGGCGGCCTTTTCTGGTGGCTGCGGCGCAAGCGTTGGCTATAGCGCCGAGACGATCAGTATCAGGCCGGACAGGCCGAGCAGTCCCAGGACGATGCGCCGGAACTGCAGGTCGTTGATCCGACCATAGAGTGCGAGACCGAGGCGCGCGCCGAGCAGCGTGCAGGGGACGCAGATCGCGGCCCAGATGAAGAAGGTCCGGTCGAGGAAGCCCGCGACGCCGGCCGATATGACCGACAAGGTCAGCACCGACATGTTGAAGGGCTGGTTGACCGCGCGCTGCTCGTGCTTGTTCCAGCCGCGCAGTTGCGCCCAGATCGTGGGGGCAGGACCGCTGAGGCTGGCGATTCCGCCCATCACGCCGCCGACGAAGGCGATCGCGGCATCGGCCGCGCGGCCGCCGCCGCGCACGACGGGCGGATGGCGCATGAAGGCGATCCAGGAGACGTAGACGATCAATAGCGTGCCGACGCCGAACTTCAGCGGCTGGACCTGGACGCGATCGAGCAGGGCGGTGCCGATCGGCACGCCGACCAGACCGGCCGTGAGATAGGGCCATAGTCTGGGCCAGCTCACGCCGGACCAGATCCGGGGCAGGGACTGGATGTGGCCCACGACGCCGCACAGTGCCGCGAGGGGCGCCGCGGTGATCGGCGACATGGCATGCAGCCAGAAGCCGAGGGCTGCTAGCGCATAGCCGGTGCCGCTCAGCCCGTTCACGAAACCCGCCACCAGCGCGCCCGCGGCGACGACGGCGATGTCGCCCGCGGGCGGCAGCGGGATCAGCTCAGGCTCCCGAGAAGGCCTGCAGGCCGGTCATCGCGCGGCCGAGGATCAGCGCGTGCACGTCGTGCGTGCCCTCGTAGGTGTTCACCGCCTCGAGGTTCATGACGTGGCGGATCACGTGATATTCGTCCGACACGCCGTTGCCGCCGTGCATGTCGCGCGCGACGCGGGCGATGTCGAGCGCCTTGCCGCAGTTGTTGCGCTTGATCAGCGAGATCATCTCCGGCTGCGCCTTGCCCTCGTCCTTGAGGCGGCCAACCCGCAGGCAGGCCTGCAAGCCGAGCGCGATTTCAGTCTGCATGTCGGCGAGCTTCTTTTGGATGAGCTGGTTGGCGGCGAGCGGGCGACCGAACTGTTTGCGCTCGAGCGTGTAGTTGCGCGCCTGCTTCCAGCAGAATTCGGCGGCACCCATGGCGCCCCAGGCGATGCCGTAGCGGGCGTTGTTGAGGCATCCGAAAGGCCCGCCGAGCCCGGCGACGTTGGGCAGCATGTTTTCGACCGGGACCTCGACCTCGTCCATCATGATCGCGCCCGTCACCGAGGCGCGCAGGCTGAACTTGCCCTCGATCTTGGGCGTGGTGAGGCCCTTCATGCCGCGCTCCAGGATGAAGCCCCGGATCGCGCCGCCGTCGAGCTTGGCCCAGACTACCAGCACGTCAGCGATCGGCGCATTGGTGATCCACATCTTGGAGCCCGAGACCTTGAAGCCGCCGGGCACCGTGACAGCGCGGGTCAGCATACCGCCGGGATCGGAGCCATGGTCCGGCTCGGTCAGGCCGAAGCAGCCGACCCACTCGCCCGACGCGAGCTTGGGCAGGTACTTCATGCGCTGCTCTTCGCTGCCATAGGCGTAGATCGGATGCATGACCAGCGAGGACTGCACGCTCATCGCCGAGCGGTAGCCCGAATCGACGCGCTCCACTTCGCGGGCGACGAGGCCGTAGACGGTATAGCTCGACCCGGCGCAGCCGTACTTCTCCGGCAGGGTGGAGCCCAGCAAACCGAGCGCACCCATCTCGTTCATGATCTCGCGGTGGAACTTCTCGTGCCGGTTGGCTTCCAGCACGCGGGTCATCAGCTTGTCCTGGCAGTAGTCGCGGGCCGCATCGCGGATCGCGCTTTCCTCCTCGCTGAGCTGGTCGTCGAGGAAAAACGGGTCTTCCCAGTCGAACGGCTTGGCATCGGCGCGCGTGCCCTTGGCGGCGCTTTTGATCGGGGTGGCGGCGACAGACATGGAATCCTCCGGATTTCTCCGGCGGTCTTATCAAGAAGCGCGCACTGCGCCAACCCGGCCGGTCGGCGGTGATTCAGGCGACCACGGTCGTGGCTTCGGAGCGGTTGCTGAGAAGCTTGAAGATATCGAGGCTGAAGCGGCCGAATTTTTCCGCGGCGCGCAACTCGATGGTTCGCGGCCGGGGCAGGTCGATCTGGATATCGGCGGCGATCCGGCCGGGGCGCGCGGACATCACCACGACCCGGTCCGACAGGAAGACGGCTTCCGGGATCGAATGGGTGACGAACAGGATCGTCTTGCGGGCCGCACTGGTCTCGCCCCAGATGCGCAGCAGTTCGAGGGCCATGTCGTCGCGTGTCATGGCGTCGAGCGCGCCGAACGGCTCGTCCATCAGCAGGAGCGGCGGATCGAGCAGCAGGGCGCGGCAGAGGGCGGCGCGCTGCTGCATGCCGCCGGAAAGCTCCCGCGGCAGTTTTTCGGCAAAGCCATGCAGCCCTGCCATCTCGAGCAGCTCGTGCGCGCGCTTCTTCAGCCCCGTGGCGTCCTTGCCCGCAAGCTCGGCCGGCAGCAGCACGTTCTGCAGGATCGATCGCCATTTCAGTAGGATCGGCTGCTGGAAGACCATGCCGATGTCCGCAATCGGCCTGGTTATCTGCCGGCCTGCCACCTTCACCGTGCCGCCGGTTGCCGGACGCAGGCCCGCAACGATGCGCAGCAGAGTGGACTTGCCGCAGCCGCTCGGTCCCACGAGCGAGACGAACTCGCCCGTGCCGACCTTGAGCGAGATACCGGCAAGCGCCTCGACTGGGCCGCTCGCCGCCTCGTAGATCATGCCGACCCCGGAGAGGTCGATAAGCCTGTCGTTCACGTCGGCTACAATGCGCTCGAAGGTCAATTCGTCTTCGTCGGCATCTCGATCTTGGTGTAGAAGTCCTGCGAGTAGACGTCCTTGCACTCGACCTTCTTCGGCATGCTCATGTAGTTGTTCATCAGGTCGACCGAGCCGCACATGCGCTTGTCGTCGATCGAGCCGATGCCGTTCTTCCGGTAAGCGTCGGTCTTCATCAGGTCGAGACCCATCGCCATGTTCTCCTTGATCGTGGAGAGGTCGAGCTCGGGCACGTGCTTCTTCTGGATGGCGAGCGCCGCATCCGGGTCCGCCATCACGTCGCGCCAGCCCATGTAGGAGGCTTCGATGAAAGCCTTCAGCTGCTTGGGCTTGTCCTTCATCGTCTTGGCACTGGCCATGATCGACATCGCGTAGAGGTCGAAGCCGAAGTCGGCCCACTGCATCATCACGACGTTGCCCTTGCCGCTCGCTTTTTCGTAGAGCGGCAGGCCGGTCGTGTAGTCGCTGACGCCGTCGGTGCGCTTCTCGGCCAGCGCTGCGATCTTGGCGGCGGGATCGATGTTCACCCAGGTGATCTTGCTGGCGTCGATGCCGGTCAGCTTGGCGAAGGCCGGGAAGACCTGGCGCTGGGCATCGCCGGGCGGCGAGGCGAGGGTGGCGCCTTCGAGCTCCTTGGGCTTGGTGAGCGGCTTGCTCTTCAGGCTGAAGATGTTGAGCGGCGTCTTGTCGAACACCATGCCCACGACCTTGATGGTGCCGCCCTTGGCGATGAAGGGCACGACGGCGGCCACGTCGGCGAGGCCCGCATCGGCGCGGTTCGTGTCGACCTTGGCCATCGAATCGCCCGAGCCCTTCGAGTTTTCGAGCGTGACGTCGAGGCCCTTGGCCTTGTAGTAGCCCTTGTCGAGGGCGACCCAGTAGGCGGCGTGGTCGCCCACGGCGAACCAGTTCAATGCGAACGTGAACTTTTCCTGCGCCGAGGCGGCGCCGGTCGAGGTGAGCATGGCAGCGAGTGCCAGAGCGAGTATGCGTTTCATATCGTTTCCCCTTTTCCCCAAGACGATGATCAGTCGATGCCTTCGGCCCACGGCGCCCAGAGGCGTGCCGCGAGCACGACGAGACCGTAAAGCGCGAGGCCCACGGCCGAAATCCAGATGAGAGCGGCGAACGCCAGCGACGTGTTCATGCTGCTCTGCGTGGTGGTGATGACATAGCCCAGGCCGGCCTGCGAGGCCACGAACTCGCCCACGATGGCGCCGACAACGGCGGCCGTGGCTGTGATCTTCAGCGAGCTCAGGATATAGGGGAGCGCGTTGGGAATGCGGATCTTGAGAAAGATCTTCCACTTTGGCGCGTTGAACACGCGGCCCAGGTCGAGCATGTCGGCCTCGACCTGCGAAAGACCGACGGCCGTGTTGATCACCACGGGAAAGAAGCCGATCAGGGCGCCCATCAGCATGTTGGGAAATATCCCGTAGCCCATCCACACCAGGAACAGCGGCGCGATCGCGACCTTGGGCAGGGTGTTCAGGAAGACGAGGAAGGGCACCAACGCGTTGGCGATCAGCGGCGACCAGGCGATGGCGACGCCCAGCATCACGCCGACGACGGCTGCCATGAAGAACGCGCCGATGATTTCCCACGTGGTCGTCCAGATGTGCTGGCCCCAGGGAACGTCGGGTTCCCAGAACGCCTGCACGACCGACATCGGGGAGGGCAGCAAATAGGCGCGGATGCCGGAGTAGCTGACGGCGAGTTGCCAGACCACGATCAGCGAAACGAACAGTACGACCGTCGGCCAGTACTGCTTGGCCAGTGCTTTTGTTTTCATGTTGTCGCGCGACGCATTACAGTGAGACTGACGAACGGCCAATTGGCCGTCAAGGCGAGGATCATCGGTGAAGCTTTCCCTGTGCAACGAGGTGATCCGCGAGCTTCCGTTCGACCGTCAATGTGCCCTTGCCGTCGGGCTGGGCTATCGCGGACTCGAGATCGCGCCCTTCACCTTCGGCGACGAAGCATGGCGCATGCCAGCGTCGAAACGTGGCGATATCCGGAACGCCTGCAAGGCCGCCGGCATCGAGGTGAGCGGCCTGCATTGGCTGCTCGCCGCGCCAGCCGGCCTGTCGATCACGACGTCGGACCGCGCGGTCTGGCAGAAAAGCGTTGATGTTTTGCGCGCGTCGGTCGAGATGTGCGCCGAACTGGGCGGTGCCTATCTCGTCCACGGCTCGCCGGCGCAGCGTCGCGTCGCGGAAGGATCCGATGCCAAACGTGCCGAGGAGGCCTGGACCCTGGCGGCCGAGGCCGCGCAGAAAGTCGGTGTGGTCTATTGCCTGGAGCCGCTCGCCCAACCCGACTGCAATTTCATCAATACTCTGGCCGAGGCATCGGCGGTCGTTCAGCGCATCGGCAATCCCGCCTTCAAATCCATGGTCGATACGCTTGCGTGCTCGCTGATGGAAGCCGAGCCGGTCGGCGAGGTGATCCGCAAATGGATGCCGGCAGGTTTGATGGCGCATATCCAGCTCAATGACCGCAACAAGCGCGGACCGGGGCAGGGCGAGGATGAATTCGCCGACGTGATCGCGGCTTTGCGCGAGACCGGCTATGACGGCTGGGTCGCCATGGAACCCTTCATCTACGAGCCCGACGGGCCGACCTGTGCCGCGCGCATGATCGGCTATGTCGCGGGACTGCTGGAGCAAGCGAAATGAAAGTGAAACTGGAAGCGGCGGATCGCTTCGAGCGCGACTTCGTGCTTCGTCTGCCATTTCGCTTCGGCGTGATCACGGTGACGCACGGCACGCAGGCCGTCGTGCGCGTGCGCATCGCGCTGGAGGACGGGCGCACCAGCGAAGGCGTCGCGGCCGAGGCGCTGGCGGCCAAGTGGTTCGAGAAGAGTCCGCAATTCAGCGATGCGCAGAACCACGACCAGTTGCGCCAGGCGCTGCAGCTCGCGATCGACAATTATACGACTCAGGGCTTCCAGACGCCGTTCGGCCTCTATGCCGGCGCCTATCGCCAGCAGATCGCCAAGGGCGCGGAACTCGGCCTCAATCCGCTGGTCGCGTCGTACGGTCCGGCGCTGCTCGATAGAGCGATCCTCGATGCTGTCGGCAAGGCCGAGGGCAAGTCCTTCGCGCAGATGATCGCGTCGAATGTACCGGGTATCTCAGCGACCGATCTCACGCCTGACATCAAGGACGCCGAGCTGCAGCCGTTCCTCAAGGGACTGAAGCCCGGCGCGAGCATCGACATGCGGCACACCGTGGGCCTGGTCGATCCATTGACCGCGGCCGAGCGGCCGGCGTCGGAGCGGGTGAACGACGGGCTGCCGGAGACGCTGGAAGAAGTCGTCTCCTACTACAAGGGCCGCTACTACAAGCTGAAGGTCGGAGGCAACGTGGCGGCCGACCTCGATCGGCTGACGCGTATCGCTTCGGTGCTGGACAAGGGCGCAGGCGATTATCGCTGCACCTTCGACGGCAACGAGCAGTACGACGACGTTGACGGCATCGTCGAGCTGTGGCGCAAGGTCGAGGAGACGCCCGCGCTCGCCCGCATGGTGAAGTCGACCTTGTTCATCGAACAGCCGATCAAGCGCCAGTCCGCGCTCAGCCGGCCGGTGACGGCTCTTGCAAAGTATCGCCCGGTCATCATCGACGAGTCCGACGGTGAGCTCTCGACCTTCCCCGAAGCGCTCAAGCTCGGCTATGCCGGCGTCTCGACCAAGAACTGCAAGGGCTTCTACAAGTCGATCCTGAATGCCTCGCGCGTAGCCAAGCTGGGTGCCGGCCATTTCATGTCGGCGGAGGACTTGACCACGCAGCCCGGCATCAGCGTGCAGCAGGATCTCGCTCTCGTGTCGCTGCTCGGTCTCACCCATGTCGAGCGCAATGCACATCACTTCATCGACGGCATGTCGACGACGTCGGAGGCGGAGCAGGCGTCGTTCCTCGCCGCCCATCCGACGCTCTACGACCGCCAGCCCGGCAAGCCGGTGCGATTGAAGATTAGCGATGGGCGGATCAATCTCACGTCGCTCGGTTGTCCGGGTTTCGCCATCGGCGCTGATGTCGACTTCAAGGCGTTGCGGTCGATGCCGGCCGCGCCGAAGGAGCGCATTCAATGACCACGCAGTTGCCGCAGCGTTTCGAGTCGATTGAGGCGCTCGATGAATTCATGACGCGGCCGTCCGACGCGTTGATCGCCGATCTGGCGAGGACGCCGGGCGACATCCTGGTGCTGGGCGTCGGCGGCAAGATGGGCCCGACCCTGGCGCGCATGGCCAAGCGGGCCGCGCCGACCAAGCGCGTGATCGGCGTCGCGCGCTTCAGCGAGAAGGGCGTGCGCGAGGAGCTGGAAAAAGCGGGCGTCGAGCCGCTGCCGGCCGACCTGCTCGACCGTGCCGCGCTTGAGAAGCTGCCGCAAGCGTCGAACGTCGTGTTCATGGCCGGCCGCAAGTTCGGGGCTGCCGGCAACGTGCCGCTCACCTGGGCGATGAACGTCCAGGTGCCCGCGATGGTCGCGGAAGTTTTCAAGGCCTCGCGGATCGTGGCCTTCTCGACGGGCTGCGTTTATCCGTTCGTGCCGGTCGACAGTGGCGGGGCCACGGAGGAGACGCCGCCGATCCCGCCGGCCGGCGACTACGCCAACTCCTGTGCCGGCCGCGAGCACATGTTCTCGTATTTCTCTGCCCAGCACGGCACGCCGGGCCGGCTGTTCCGCCTCAACTACGCGATCGACATGCGTTACGGCGTGCTGCACGACGTCGGCCGCAAGGTGCGCGACGGTGAGACGATCGATCTCGCCATGGGCCACGTCAACGTGATCTGGCAGGGCGACGCCAACAGCGTGGCGTTGCGCTGCCTGGCGCATGCGACGACGCCGACCTCGCCGATCAATGTCACCGGACCCGAGACCATCGAAGTACGCCAGCTCGCCGTCGAGTTCGGCAAGCTTTTGGGCAAGAAGCCCAATCTCACGGGCAAGGAGGCGCCGACCGGCTGGCTGAACAACGCGGCCCGCATGGTGAAGGAGTTCGGGCCGCCCAGCGTGCCTTTGCAGAAGATGGTCGAATGGACGGCCGACTGGCTGTCGCGTGACATGGCCACGCTCAACAAGCCGACGCATTACGAAGTCCGCGATGGACAATATTGAGCTGATCGCGCCGGACGAAGCCGAAGCGGTGTGGCCGCTGTCCATCGAGGCGGGCTGGAACCAGAACGTCGCCGACTGGCGATTCATGCTGGGGGCGGGGCGGGGCTTCGGACTGAGGAACGACGCGGGCACTTGGGAGGCGAGTTCGCTGGTGTTGCCGCTCGGCCAGAGTCTCGCCTGGATCAGCATGGTGCTCGTGACCAAGACGCGCCGCCGTGGCGGCGTCGGCACGAGCCTGCTGAAGCGCTGCATCGAAGAAGTGACGGCGAACGACGCGGTGGCCGGGCTCGATGCGACGGAGCAGGGGCGGCCGATCTACCTGCCGCTGGGCTTCCACGACCTCTACAGGATCACGCGCTGGCATTTTGACGGTGCCAAAAGCGCCCTCGCGCTGCCGGCCGGGATTTCGCTGCGACCGTTCACGATCGCCGATCTGCCCAACCTCGCGACCTACGACCGGCCGCTGAGCGGCATGGAGCGGCCGACCTTGCTTGCGCATCTGGCCACACGGCAGCCAGGCCTCGCCTGGGTCGCGGAAACCCCGTCGGGCAAGCTCGCGGGCTTTGCGCTGGGCCGCGAAGGCCGCGGGGCCAGTTCGATCGGTCCCGTCATCGCCGACAGCGAGCCTGCGGCGCTGGCGCTGATCTCGAAGGCAACCAGCGCGGCAAAAGGGCCGTTCATCATCGATGTGCCGGAAGCGCATGACGAGATCCGGCGTTGGCTGGAATCGCAGCGCGCCGTATCGCCACGCGGCTATATGCGGATGACCCTCGGCACGGCCAAAAAGCTCGACGATCCGAGCCACGTGTTTGCCCTCGCGGGGCCGGAACTGGGATAGGATATTGGCCATGACCCCTGACAAAGCCCTGCATTGGCGCGACCTGCCGGCGCCGGTTCTTTCGCTCCTGCGCCAAGGCACGGTGATCCCGGCCCATCCGCTGGCGCTCGGTCCTGACCGCAAGTTCGACAAGCAGTCGCAGCGCGCGATCAGCCGTTACTACGTCGATGCAGGCTCGGGTGGCCTCGCCGTCGGCGTGCACTCCACGCAGTTCGCCATCCGCGAGGTCGGGCTCTATCGGCCGGTCCTGGAACTTGCGATCGAGACGGCCAGGGAATGGACCGATCGGCCGCTGGTCATGATTGCAGGCGCGGTTGGCAAGACCGCGCAGGCGGTGGAAGAGGCGAAGACGGCGCGTGCGCTCGGCTATCATGCCGTGCTGCTGTCGCTCGCCGCCCTCAAGGGCGCGAGCGAGGACGAACTGATCGAGCATTGCACGGCGGTCGCCCAGGAAATGCCGCTGATCGGCTTCTACCTGCAGACGGCGGTGGGAGGCATCCCACTGTCGCGCGGTTTCTGGACCCGCTTTGCTGCGATCGACAACGTCGTGGCGATCAAGGTGGCGCCGTTCAACCGCTACCGCACGCTCGATGTCGCCTTCGGCATTGCCAATGCCCAGGCCGAGGAGCGCATCACGCTTTACACCGGCAACGACGACCACATCGTGGCCGATCTCGTGACGCCGATGGTCGTGCGCACCGGCAATCGCGAGGTGACCTTGCGGTTCCATGGCGGCCTGCTCGGTCACTGGAGCGTGTGGACGCGCGGCGCGGTGAAGCTGCTCGAGAAACTCAAGCTCTCGGTGTCGGCCGGCGCGATCCCGCCGGAAGTGCTGGCGCTCGATTCCTTCGTGACCGACTGCAACTCCATCGTGTTCGACGTCGACCACGATTTCGTGGGCTGCATCCCGGGCTGCCACGAGATCCTGCGGCGGCAGGGGCTGCTGCAGTCGATCGAGTGCCTCGATCCGCACGAGAAGCTCAGCCCCGGACAGAGCGAGGGCATCGACCGGCTCTATGCGACGTACCCGGAACTGCACGACGATGCCTTCGTCGCGGCCAATCTGGCTCGCTGGCGGAACTGACGTGGACGAGCTGTTCGTCAAGAACGACGCGCTCGGCGTCGCGGAACTCGTCCGCACGCGCAAGCTGGGTGCCAAGGAGCTGCTGGACGGCACGCTCGCCAACCTGCGCAAGCTCAACGACAGCCTGAACGCGATCACCGACTTCTACGACGATGCGCCTGCCGCGACGGAAGGCCCGTTCCAGGGCGTCCCGTACGTCATCAAGCAGCTGATGGCCGATTGCGCCGGCCATCCGACGACGTTGGGTTCGAAGTTCTTCGCCACGCAGCCTGTCGCCGCGAAAGACAGCGCCGCAGTAGCCCGCATGCGCAGGGCCGGTTTGGTGATCGTCGGGCGCACGAACACCAGCGAGTTCGGATTGGCGCCGACGACGGAGCCGGCGTTTGGCGGTCCGACGATCAACCCCTGGCGGAAGGACCTCTCCCCCGGTGGTTCATCGGGCGGATCGGCGGCGGTGGTTGCCGCGCGTGGCCTGCCGATGGGACATGCCACCGACGGCGGCGGCTCCATCCGCATTCCCGCGAGCCTGTGCGGCCTGTTCGGCCTGAAGCCGTCGCGCGGGCGTATCAGCCTGGCGCCGATCGGCGAGACCCTGGCCGGCGCAGGCGCGCAACATTGCGTGTCGATCTCGGTGCGGGACTCCGCGGCGCTGCTCGATGCGACGGCCGGCGGCGAGCCGGGCGATCCCTATCGCGCGCCGGCGACTTCGGGCACGTTCCTGGACGCGACCAGGCGCGCTCCGGGCAAACTGCGCGTGGCTTTCATGCGCAAGCCGGTCGGCGGCAAGGCGCTCGATCCGGCGCTGGTTCGGGCGGTCGAGCGAACGGCCAAGCTTCTCGAGGAACTCGGCCATCACGTCGAGGAAGCCGCGCCTGACTACGATGCCGCCGCGCTGAACAACGCCTTCTGGATGGTGATGAGCGCCAACACCTTCACCAACATCCAGCTCCGTGCCGCCGGCCGCACGCCGGGGCCGGGCGATCTGGAGCCGGTGACGCGCCTGGCGGCCGAGCGGGGCGGTGCGGTGAGCGCCAACGACTACATTCGGGGCGTGCAAACCTTCCATCGCACGGGCCGCGCGCTCGGCGCGTTCTTCGAGAAATACGACGTGCTGCTGTCGACGACGCTCGCGCGCGCCAGCCTGCCGCTCGGCACCGTGCGCATGGACGGCACGCTCGAACAGTTCGACGAACAGGTGGCGCCGATGACGCCGTTCACAGCCGTCTGCAATGCGACCGGCACGCCTGCCATGTCGGTGCCGCTGGAATGGACCGACGACGGCCTGCCAATCGGCCTGCACTTCGTCGCGAAGTATGGCGCGGAAGAGACGCTCTATTCCCTGGCAGCCCAACTGGAACAAGCAAGCCCCTGGAGGAATCGCCGGCCATGATGATTTGCGACGCACAGGTCCATGTCTGGGCCGCCGACACCCCCGAGCGCCCCTGGCCTGCGCGAGGGGCGGAGCCGCATCGCGCGCCGCTCGGCAAGGAAGAGCTTCTGGCCGAGATGGACAAGGCCGGCGTCGACCGCGCGATTCTCGTGCCGCCGTCGTGGGAAGGTGACCGCAACGATCTCGCCAACGACGCGGCCGAAAGCCATCCGGATCGTTTCGCCACGATGGGCCGCTTCGATCCCGACGCGCCCGATGCACGCGAGGTGATCAAGGGCTGGAAGAAGCAGCCCGGCATGCTCGGCATGCGCTTCACTTTCCACACGCCGGTGCTGCGCCAGCCGCTGCTCGACGGGAAGTTCGACTGGGTGTGGGGCGAGATGGAGAAGGGCGGCATCCCGGCGATGGTGCTGTTCCATCACGAGTACATGCATCTGGCCGACAAGGTTGCGGAGCGCTACCCGGGGCTGCGCATGGTGCTCGATCATCTTGGCCTGAAGAGTGGCAAGGACGTGACCGAGGCCGCGAACTTCGCCACGCTCGACAACGTGCTGGCGCTTGCCAAGCGCCCCAATGTGGCCGCCAAGGTCACGGCGATGCCATGCTACGCAGCCGACAAGGCCTATCCCTTCAAGTCGGTGCATCCCTACATCAAGCGCGTGTTCGAGTCGTTCGGACCCAAGCGCACCTTCTGGGGCACCGACTGGTCGCGTCTTCCCTGCAGCTATCGCCAGGGCGTCACCATGTTCACCGAGGAGATGCCGTGGCTTAAGGGCCAGGACCTTGAGTGGGTGATGGGGCGCGGCGTCTGCGAGTGGCTGGGCTGACGAGCGCCGTAAGCACGCCTTGACGGGCCATACCCTCTGCGATACCGATTCCTAGTTGGAGAGACTGCTGCGTCCCATAAAATGGGACCAGCGCTCTTGGTCTTGCGGAGCAGAGCACGCGATGCTGACGGCGGAAAAGAATCGACTGCTGACCGAAGTAGGGCCAGGCAAGCCGATGGGCGACCTGCTTCGGCGCTATTGGCATCCGATCGCGGGCGTCAGTGAATTCGAAAGCAAGTCGATCAAGCCGATGCGGCTGTTCGGCGAGGACCTGGTCCTCTTCAAGACGCTCAACGGCGACTATGGCCTTGTCTCGCGCAAGTGCGTGCATCGCGGCTCCGACCTCACCTTCGGCATCGTTGAGGAAGACGGCATCCGCTGCGGCTATCATGGCTGGCAGTACGACAAAGCGGGTATCTGCGTGTTTCGGCCATTCGAGGCGGCGGTCAATCCGCAGGCCAGGCTGCCGCCGTCGGTGAAGCTCGCAGCGTATCAGGTCCAGGTGAAGGGCGGCATGCTGTGGGCGTATATGGGACCGCAGCCCGCGCCCCTGCTGCCCGACTGGGAAACCTTCAACTGGCCGAACTGCCACGCGCAGGCGGTGATGGCGGAGATCCCGTGCAACTGGCTGCAGTGCCAGGAGAACTCCGTCGATCCGGTGCACTTCGAATGGATGCACAATAACGGACCGCAGAGGCGGGCAGGGGATTTCGGTCCCTATTCGCCGCAGACGGTCGATCTGCAGGTCGAGGATTGGGAATACGGGCTGATCTCGCGGCGCCATCGCGACGGCACCGACAAGGCGACGCCCCTCTGGTCCGTGGGACGCGCCATCCTGTGG
>OUNM010081667.1_pt1 | contig 33609 bp, 27 predicted proteins | sample 1769961 | NCBI WGS metagenome assembly OUNM01 (sample SAMEA3914820, study PRJEB12502) | metagenome | biome: forest; material: soil | place: USA | collected 2012-03-12 | depth 0.3 m | reverse complement strand
CGGACATAGATGATGGCGTTGCGGATTTCCTCGGCCGCGGCCGGCGACATGCCGCCTTCGGGCAGGCGGATGAACACGGCCTTGACGTGGGGATCGTCGGCGGCGCGGTGCAGGGTCTGCACCACTTCCATCGTTGACATGCCATGGCCGGTAAAGAAATCAAAGGCTTGCGCCGACGACTGGTCCGTCAGCTTTTCACGCAGGTCGAGCGACAGAACGACGTCACCGTGGGGATGGGGATGCGACGCCGCGGCCAGGCCGGCGATCAACGCGATCGGCAGGCCGATCAGCACGATCAGCATGGCGACAATCATCGCCGAAAGCGTGATCATAAACTGTTTCATGCAGACACGGTTCCCCTCATCACCCGCCGGACCGGCGTCGAGAGGTTCCCCCTCTTCAAACCCCGTGCCAAGCGATCGCAGCATAATCGTTAATGGCCGGACGTCAAATGAAGACCGCATAAAAAGTTAATAAACGGCGCGACTTGTGGCCCATCTACATCGCTGAAAACGATACGGAGAAAGGGGATTTCGCGCGGTTTTTGACAGTGCGTCAGCCATCGACGAAAAAGGCCGCGATTAATCAGCGGCTTGAGGCCAAATCCTGGCTCAGAACTTGATGCGGCCGGTCATCGTCTTCGGGCGGTCGTGGGCGTGGGCCGACTGACCGCGGCAATGCGGGCACGACTGGTTCGGCACATAGTCGGGGTGCGCCTGGTCCTCAGGTGTCAGGGCGTGGTCGCAAAACAGGCACAGTTTCGCCGTCTGCGACGGCTGCAGGGCGTGGTCGACGGCGATTCGCTCATCGAAGACGAAGCATTCGCCGCGCCACAGCGACTGGTCTTGCGGCACATCCTCGAGATATTGCAGGATGCCGCCCTCGAGGTGGTGGACGTCGTCGAAGCCGTTGTCGATCAGCCACGAGGTGAACTTCTCGCAGCGGATGCCGCCGGTGCAGAAGGTGGCGATGGTCTTGCCGCGCAGTGATTCGGCGTGCGCGCGCGTCCAGGCCGGCAGGTGCTTGAAATTGGGGATGCCGGGATCGATCGCACCTTCGAAGGTGCCGAGATTGACCTCGTAATCGTTGCGCGTGTCGATGATGACGACGTCGTCGCGCGCAATCAGGGCGTTCCAGTCCTTGGGCGCGACGTAGTGGCCAAAGCGCATCATCGACACCGGCTCACCGAGGCCGATGGTCTCTTTCTTCAGCCGTACCCGCGCCTTGCCGAACGGCTGAAAGGCGGCGTAGGACTCTTTCCAGCGAATTGAGCTTTTGGCGACATCGCGCTGAAGATATTCAAGAAAGCCGTCTATGGCCTCACGCGTGCCGGCAATCGTCGAATTGACGCCTTCGCGGGTGATCAGCAGCGAACCCTTGATGCCGGCGGCCTGCAAGCGCTCGAGCAACGGCGCCTGCATCGCTTCGAAATCGGGGAAATCGAAGAAGTGATAGAAGGCGGCAATGACAAAGGCGGGGGGCGGCGACGGCTCGAACATGGCGCCCCCATAGCACAAAAGACCCCGCCTTCAAATCATGGCACTTTTTTGTAAAAAGGGGGGTTGCAAGGGCAAATCGCCTGCGCTAGTGAAGCGCCTCCCGCGAATACAAGCGGGACCAGCGATGGGCAACCGCCGCACTGCTGGGGAATGGTGTAATGGTAACACTCCGGTTTTTGGTACCGTCATTCTAGGTTCGAGTCCTAGTTCCCCAGCCACTTCCTTTATTCAGCCACTTCCTTTCATTGCCAGCCTGAAGAACCGCAGCACCCGAGTGGCCGCGCGCCTCGATGCGCCCTTGCTTTGTTCGTGGCGAGGCAAGGGGCTCCAAGGTCGCGCGACGCCGGACGTCTTGGCTTAAGCTGTCAGGAGGCGCTGTTTCAGGAAATCGCAGACGGTGTTGGCCGTGGCGATTCGTTCGGCCTCGGTGTCACTCCAGTCGCGTTTGTAATAGGTGACGTCCTTGCCGGCGGCCTTTAAGGCCGAGACGACTTCGCCGCTGCGCGAATAATCATACTCGCCATCGTTCTGGAACATCAGGATGGCGCCTTCGACCTTTTTCGCGGCCGGCGCGACAGCAAGCTTCTGCAACTGATCGATACTACCGACCCAACGGACGATATCCCGTTCCCAGATGCTGACGTCGACCGAGCCGCTGGAAATGGCTGCCAGATCGCCGGCCTGATCGAACACGACGGCGCAACGGTAGACTCCGGGCTGAAAGGCCATGGCCTGAAGCGCCAGAAGACCGCCCATGGCGCCGCCGATGATGGCGACGCGATGCGGATCGATCAGTCCCTGGTCGGCAAGCGCGGTGATCGCGTCCGACAGGTCGGTGCGGATTTTCTGTCCGAACTGGCCATAGCCGGCGGTGGTGAAGGCGGCGCCATATCCCAAAGCCCCGCGGCAATTGGGCTGGATGACGGCAAAGCCGAGATCGGCATAGGTTTGCACGTCGCTGTCCATACCGATATCGGTGCGGCCGGTCGGGCTGCCGTGCGCCATGACGATCAGCGGCAGGTTCTTGGCCGGGCGGTTCGGCGGCAAGGTCAGATAGGCCGGGATGGTTAGTCCGTCCGACGCCTTGTAGCTTATGGGCTTCTTGCTGCTGATCCATTCCGCGGGCACGCTCGGATAGAGCGAGCCGATGGTCACGGTATTGCCCGTCGCAAAATCGATGTAGTAATAGGATCCGGCGTCGTCATCGCCTTCGCTGTAGACGATCATCTTGTGCGGATCGTCGGCGTAGTCGTGAATGCTCATGCGATAGCCCGGGACCGCTTTTTGCGCCTTGTCCGCCAGGTCGGCGAAAAGCGGGTCGGTGAATTCGTAGGTGCCCCAGTCTCCCCTAAGCACATAGCCGTGCATGTGCAGGGTCCGGGTATCGACGGCGATTGAGGCCTGGTCGGCCGTATGGGGCAGGGGGGCCGAGAAGGTGCCATCGCGCGACAGCCGGTAGTAGCGCCATTCCTGATCGGCATCGCGCTTCTTGACGATGACGGATGTCCCGTCCGCGTCAATGGCCATCAGGTTGGGGTAATCGAGTTCATACTTGCCCTGAAAGACGGTCTTCCATTGCGAACCATCGTACATTTCCAGCTGATAATGCTGGTTGTGATCGTAATAGGCCGCGCGGGCAACGTGACGGCCATCGCCGCCGAGAACCAGGCCGTCGATATCCAGCGGCCCCTGATCGTAGATCGTGCCGTGGCCATTCAGGTCGAACTTGTAGAGATAGAGAAAGTCGGTGTCGCCCTGCTTGCGTGCGCCGGCAATAATATAGGTCTGGCCGTCCATCTGGACGCGAAACGTGTCGGTGAGGATCGCGCCGGTAAACCCGTCCAGGTCCTGGAACAGGGTGTGCAGCGACTTCTCCTTCAAATTATAGATAGACGCGGCGGTATGGCGCACCTTCTGCTGCGCTGAGCCCCAAACCACGTTCATGATGACGACATGATCGTCCGAAACGAAGTCGAGACCGGTAACTTCTGTCGAGCCGAGATTGAAGACCTGGGTATTGGTGTCGCCGACGACGTTGACGCACAGATATTTCGATCCGTTCGATTCCCGCAGGAAGCAGATCTTGTTGCCCGACGGCGCGACGCGCACATAGGACACCGCCGGCGTCTTGGCCCAATCGGCCGGTGTCGGCGCCGGCGGCAGGCTGGCAGGCGCGGCCTGAGCCCAAGCTTCCAGCGGGAGGCAGCCTGCGGCGCCGAAAGCGGACGCGCCCAAAAGCATTGAGCGCCGATTATGTTTGAAATTCATGGTCCCCACCCCTGACACGCCTGCCGAAAGCTCCCAGTACGCGGCAGGTCAGCCGGTACAGTAAGCCGGGCGGCGAAAAACGTAAAGTCCGCAACTATCGCGGCGTTAGCGGATGTTTTCGCTGGCAGCTGGTGTTGCGGGCGCACGTGTTCGGCGGCGTCAGCGACGTGAACAGGCGACTTTTGGCTGCCTGCTTTTGGGAATTAGCTGTCGCCACCCAACAGGTTGATGACGACGCGCGCGCTGATGACGACAGCGTCGGGGATCGCCGACTGGCCGTAGGGGCGGTGGACGTATTGTACGTCTGGCTGCAGGCTGAAGCGGTCGTTCAGGGCGTGGGTGAAGGTCGCCTCGATATTGGTCTCGGTATCGCCTTGGCCGGGTGTGGCCATGCGATAGGGATGGCCGAAGTGCACCTGGGCGAAGGCCAGGCCCATCTGATCGCCCTTGAACAGGCCCGCGGTCGTGGCGCCGAAGCCGATATAGCGGTCGATCTTGTTGACCTGGGGATCGGCGATGCCGACACGCACCCAGGCATTGCTGCCGCTGGCATAGTCGCCGTCGGGATCCGACGTTACCGCCAGTTGCGCGAAATCGCCGGAATTGCCGCGCTGATCGCCGCCATCGAAACGCGACCACGTCGAGGTATAGCCCCAGTGATCGAGCTTGATATAGGCGTGCGTCCAGTCCTTCTCGAGCTCGGTGACGTAGTTGAGACCGTCATGGCCGCCCAGCTTCAGGGCGACGAAGACCTTGGAATGGGCCGGATCACCGGCGACACCGTCAAAGGCGCCGAAGCGCCACTTCAGGTCGGGCCGGATCGTCCAGGTGGCGATGGTGCCGAGCGAGGTCGTCGGGAAGATCGACGGCGCCGTCTGCGAAAAGTCGGGGCCGATGCCGTGCGACGGGTTTTCGAACAGCTTGGCGGCCTTTTGCACGTCGAAGACGCCGTTCAGGTTCATCAGGCCGAGGCTGTAGGTGACGTGTTCGCCGCTGTGGCGGACATAGGCCTCGAACAGGCGCCACGCCGGCACGGTGTCGATATTGGAAATGACCTGGGCGTCGCCGACGCGATCGGCGGAAAAGCCGCCGCCGACATTGCCGAGAATATAGCCGTGGGCATACCAGCCGTCGGGGCCATTCCACGTCGCGGTCAGGTCGACATTGTGGATGTCCTGAATGCCCGGATTGACGCCGCCCTTGACCAGGGCGTCGATCTCGCTGGTCAGCACCGCCGAATAGGACCAGGCCTTGGCTGTTGTTTCGCTGTCGCTGGAAGCCGGATGAGCCATCGCCGCGTCGTCAGCCAACGCCGGTACCGCCGCAAGGGTGACGCCCGTTATCGCAAGAGCCGCAAGGGTTACGCGCGAATTCATTACCACCATCATACGCTTGTTTTGTACTTTTTATATTAATAATACGAAACAAGTCTAGCACGATGACGTTAAAATTCCGCGATCATGGACGGTGGCGGGTTACTCAGCCCAGCCGCCGCCCTGAGGTTCGTCGGTATAGGGGAGCAGGTCTCGGGCCATGAAAACGACGTCGAGCCAGCGCCCGAACTTGAAGCCGGCGCGCGGCAAATGGCCGGTCGCGGTGAACCCGCAGGCCTGGTGAACGCCGATCGAGGCGGTGTTGGCGGCATCGCCGATCACCGCCAGCATCGAATAGAGGCCGCGGGCGGTACAGCGTTCGATCAGGGCTTCGAGCAGGGCGCGGCCATGGCCATGGCCGATATGATCGGGCGAGATATAGATGCTGTCCTCGACGCCGTAGCGATAGGCCGGACGCGAGCGAAAGGGCGCGGCATAGGCGAACCCGGCAATGGCGCCATCGTGGTCGGCGACGATATAGGGCAGGCGCATGCCCTGCACGCTGCGGAAATTAGCCAGCATCTCGTCCTGCGATGGCGGCTCAAGCGCAAAGGTGCCGGTGCCGTGCAGGACGTGGTGGCCATAGATGGCGGTGATGGCGGCAAAGTCGGCTTCGCTGGCGTTTCGGATCATGACAGGGCCTTATCCATTGCACGATCCTGGGCCCAGATGGCGAAGGCATAGTCCATGGCGATTTCCTTGAGGAACTCGAACCGGCCCGAGGCGCCGCCGTGGCCGGCCTCCATATTGATCTTCAGCAGCATCGGCGCGCCCGAGGTCGACTGGTCGCGCAGCCTGGCGATCCATTTCATCGGCTCCCAATAGGTAACGCGGGTATCCGACAGCCCGCCGGTCGCCAGCACCGGCGGATAAGCCTGCTGGGTGATGTTGTCGTAGGGCGAGTACGACGCGATGGTGTCGTAGGCGTGGGTGTCTTCCAGCGGATTGCCCCATTCCGGCCATTCCGGCGGGGTCAAGGGCAGGGTGACGTCGCTCATCGTGTTGAGCACGTCGACAAAGGGCACGGCGCCGATGATCCCAGCCCACAGATCCGGGCGCATATTGGCGATCGCCCCCATCAGCATGCCGCCGGCCGACCCGCCATAGGCGACGATGCGGCCCTTCGTGCCGTAACCATTTTCAACCAGATGCTCAGCGCAGGCGATGAAATCCTTGAAGGTATTGGTCTTCTTGTCCTTGCGGCCGTCGAGGAACCAACCATAGCCCTTTTCGGCGCCGCCGCGGACGTGAGCAATGGCGTAAATCCAGCCGCGATTGACCAGGCTCAAGGAGCGGATCGAAAAGCCCGGATCCATCGGCATGCCGTAGGAGCCATAGCCGTAAAGCAAAACCGGGGCGCTGCCGTCGAGCGGGGTAGCCGCCTTCATCAGCACGGTCAGCGGCACCTCGACGCCATCCCAGGACTTGGCGTAGAGCCGCCTGGCGACGTAGTCCGCCGGGTTGTGTCCCGACGGAATAATCTGCGTCTTGCGAAGCACTTGCTGGCGCGTCGTCATGTTGTAGTCGAAGGTCTGAGACGGCGTCGTCGGCGAGGTATAGCTATAGCGGATGATGTCGGTATCGTACTCGTAGCCGCTGCCCGAACCTAGGGCATAGGCCTCTTCGGCGACCGAGATGGCGTGCTCTTCGCCCGTGGCCTTTTCAGTGATGACGATGCGCGTATTGGCGTTTTCGCGCTCGACGCGGACCATGTGGCGCTTATGCACGCCGGCGGCCGAGATATATACGCCCGGGCGATGCGCGACACGGTCGGTCCAGGTGGCACGCGACGGGATATCGGCGGTCGATTCGACGATCTTGAAGTCGACGGCGTCGTCGGCATTGGTCAGCAGGATAAAGCGGTCGTCCCAGTGATCGACGCTATACTGCACGCCTTGCTGGCGCGGTTCGACGCAGACCGGGGCTTTTGTGGCGTCGCGCGCCGGGATCAGCCAGGTTTCCGAGGTTTCGTGGTTGTTGAGCGTGATCTCGATAAAGGCTTCGGAACTGACCATGCCGATATGCAGGAAATAGCCGCTGTCGCTTTCCTCATAGACCAGGACGTCTTCGGCGGCTTGGCCGGGGGCTATGCGCGCCGGGCGGCGGAAGACCTTGGCCGGGCGCGAATTTTCGTCTCGCCACACCCAGAACAGCCATTGATCGTCGGGGGTAAACAGAAAGCCGCCATCGCAGGACAAAATCGGCTGGCCCTGCAACTCGCCGGTTGTCAGGTCGCGGACGTAGAGGGTGAAATATTCCGAGCCCTGGGTATCCTCGGCCCAGGCATAGAGGCCGTGGTCGTTGCTGTGGGCGCCGCCCGAGGTTTCGTAGAAGTCGTGGCCTTTCGACAAGGTTTCCTCGTCGAGCAGGATCTCTTCCTGGGCACGGGTGTCCTCGATCGGCGGGATCGGGGCCGGGAAGGCGGCCGAGCGCGGGCGGCGAGCACGAATTGGGTGCTGAGCGCCGATCTCGAAGCGGGTATAGTATTCCCACGGACCATCCCCCGACGGCACCGAGGCGTCGTCTTCTTTGATACGGCCCTTCATTTCCTGGAACAACGTGGCCTGCAGCGCCTCGGTCCCGGCCAGCATGGCGGCGGTGTAGGCGTTTTCGGCGTCGAGCGCCGCCTTGACGTCGGGCTTGACCGCGGCCGGATCGCGCAGCAACGCCTGCCAGTTGTCGTCTTTCATCCAGTGGTAGTCGTCGACGCGGACGCGGCCCAGCTGCTTGATGCGGAACGGTTCCTTGCGCGGCGCGGGGGCGTGGGAAATAGAGGGTTGAGGCGTATCGGGCATCGGCGGGCTCGGACTGTTGCAGCAAAACCAAAAGGTTAATATTCGCGGTAGCGAAAGGCGGGCGGAGCATTGACCTATTCGCGGTAAGCGGTCAAATAGGATTAACGGTTTCGAGGGGCGGGCGATGTTGGACGCGGATGTCACGGTAGCGCTGATCAAGGCGACGGTGCAGATCGATCAGCCGATCAATGACGCCAAGCGCATGGTCGGGACCGGCTTTCTGATCAATGTGCCGAAAAAAGACGGCACCATGGAAACGGTGCTGGTCACCGCGGCCCACGTCTTCGAGAAGATGCCGGCGCCCGAGGTTCGCGTCGGCTGGCGCGTGCAGAACCCCAAGGGCGCCTGGGTTTACATGCCCTCCAATATCATTATCCGCACCAAGGACGGTCCGGCCTGGTTTCAGCACCCAAGCCAGGACATCGCCGTCATCCCGGTCAGCGTCCCGGCCGGGGCGCGCGAAGCGGTGCTGCCGGAAACCTTGCTGGCCGATGACTCAACCTTCGCCGCCGACCACGTCACCGCCGGCGATGAGATGATGACGCTGGGTTACCCGCACGGCCTGTCGGCCAATGTTGCGGGCTTCCCGATTCTGCGCGCCGGCAAGCTGGCCTCGTATCCGGTAGCCCCGTCGGCGGCCTTCCCGACCTTCCTCATCGATCTGACCGCCGTCCCCGGCAATTCCGGCGGCCCGGTCTTCATGGCCACACCCGCCGGCAAGGGCTTTATCGCCGGCGTGCTGATCAAACAGGTCGAGGACGGCGATCAGCGCCTGGAACTGGGCGTTGTCACCGACTCGATCTTCGTGCGCCAGACCATCGACGTCATGCTCAAGGCCGAAGCCGCGGGCCAGGTGCCGGTGAACCTGCGTGTTCAGCCGGCCGCCCCCGCGCCGATGCACACGCCGGCGGGTGCCACGACCGACACCAAGGACATGATCCCGCTCAGCGGCACAGCCCACGCCAAGCCGTCGGGCGAGGAGACGGAGTCGTCGAGCGGGTCGGCCGTGGGACAGTAAAGGCGAGGGGCCTCGGGCCCCTCGACCCCGAAGTCATCCAGGGCTTGGCCAGTTAAAATACCAATATAAAAAGGGCCTCCTAGAAGGCCCTTTTTATATTGGTCATTTAGATGACTAATCCTGAAGATTTCTGGGATCCAAGGGCCTGTGGCCCTTGGCCTTACTCTTCCAGCGCCAGCCCGTCCAACGCACCATATCCGGCCCGAATGGCCGCCAGATGCGCCCCGGCGTGCGATACCACGTGGCTGAAGAACAGCCGTGTCAGCTGGATGCGGTCGGTAAGCCAGGCGGCATCGCCGTCGCCGGCCGTGCGCATCGCGTCCGCGGCCACGGCGCCCTTGAGCAGCAGCCAGCCGCCGACCAGATCGCCGCACAGGGTGAGATATTCCGAGGCCGCCGTGGCGACATCGAGCGGCGCGGCGGTTTTTTGCGCCAGCAGGTGCGCGGTGGCGTCAGAAAAAGCTGTGAGCGCGGTCGCCAGGCCTTCATATTCGACGTTAAATGAGCCCGACTTGGCCTTTGAATTCAAAAAGGATTGCATGTCGGCTTCAAGCTCTTTCGCAGACACCCCGTCGCTGCCCAGCTTGCGGCCGACGAGGTCGGCGGCCTGTATGCCGTTAGTGCCTTCGTAGATCGGGGCGATGCGAGCGTCGCGGTAGTATTGGGCGGCGCCGGTTTCTTCGATGAAGCCCATGCCGCCGTGGACCTGGACGCCTGAGGAGGCGACCTCGACGGCGCGATCGGTCGACCACGCCTTGGCGATCGGCACCAGGAAGTCTTCGCGGCGCTTTGAGCGCTCATCGCCACCGTCGATGGCTGCGGCTGTCGCCATGCAGATGGCCCGCGCCGCTTCAGTCTTGGCCTTCATCAGGCCGAGCATCAGGCGCACATCGGGGTGGTCGTAGATGACGGCGCGGTCTTCGCCGGTGATCAGCGACTTGCCCTGGCGGCGTTCGCGGGCATAGGCGGCGGCCTTCTGGAAGGCGGCATCGGCCAAGCCGACGCCTTCGAAGCCGACGGCCAGGCGCGCGGCGTTCATCATGGTGAACATGGCGGCCAGACCACCATGGGGCGGGCCGATCAGTTCAGCTTGAGCGCCCTCGAACGCCATGACGCAGGTGGGCGAGGCGTGGATGCCGAGCTTGTGCTCGATACCGACGCAGGTGGCGCTGTTGCGAGCGCCGATACTGCCGTCGCCGTTGACCAGAAACTTCGGGCACAGGAACAGCGAGATGCCGCGCGTCCCGGCCGGGGCATCGGGCAGGCGGGCCAGCACCAGATGGATGATGTTTTCGGCGCCGTCGTGCTCACCCCAGGTGATGAAGATTTTCTGGCCGGTAATGGCATAGGTGCCGTCGCCATTGGGCTCGGCGCGCGTGGTCAGCGCCGCCAGATCCGAGCCCGCCTGGGGTTCGGTCAGGTTCATGGTGCCGCACCATTCGCCGGCGATCAGCTTGGGCAGGAACAGGTCTTTTTGGGCCTGTGTGCCGTGGGCGTGGATGGCCTCGATCGAGCCCTGGCTGAGCGTCGGCAGCAGGGTGAAGGCCATATTGGCGCCGTGGAACATGTCGAAACAGGCCTGCTCCAGCATCTTGGGCAGGCCCTGGCCGCCATAGGCCGGATCGGCGGCGACGCCGTACCAGCCGCCTTCGGCGTAGGCCTTGATCGCCTCGAGAAATCCCGGCGCCAGAACGGTGCGGCCATTGTCGAGCTTGACGCCCCCGGTGTCGCCGACGCGATTGAGCGGCGCCAGGACGTCACCGGCCAGCTGCGCCGCGGCATCGAGCACGGCGTCGCGCAGGTCCTTGTCGAAATCGGCGGTGTACAGGCTGTCCATGCCGATGACGTGGTCGAGGCAGAAGGTAATGTCCCGGACGCTGGGGCGGTAGGTCATAAGGCTTCCCTGTTTTTGATTGCGCCTTTTATCCTCCAAGGCATGACTCGGCGCAAGTTTATTTTACGTGAACGTCAACTTCTGACGTTTGAACCGGACCTGGCGGGTGAGGGATCAAGGGCGGGGACATGTGCCCGAAAATAAAATCTTGAAATGAAATCGTACCGGTTACATATCTTTGCGCATGACGGCGCCCGCCGCCGTGCTATATGTGCCGCTAAAAGCCAATCGGAGCCAGCCAGCCCATGTCCGACACCGCGCCCAATGCCACGTTGACCCCCAAGAGCTACAATATCATCAGCGTCTGGCTGCACTGGCTCATCGCCGGGCTGATCATCTTTATGGTCTTCCTGGGTTGGCGCATCGATCCGCATAATGCGCACGTCGTCACCATCGTCTTCTGGCACAAGTCGACCGGCATCCTGATCCTGCTGCTCAGCCTGGCGCGCATCGTCGTGCGGCTGATGTACAAGGCGCCGCCGGAGCCGCCGATGCCGGTGTGGCAGGCCTGGGCCGCCAAGGGACTGCACATCCTGTTCTACGTGGCGATGATCGGCATGCCGCTGACCGGCTGGGCCATGGTTTCGACCTCGGCGCGCGAAATTCCGTTCTTCTTCATGCATTGGCCGCACATGCCGTTCATTCCGGTATCGGCCGTGGCGGAAAGCCCGACGCACGAGTTTTTTGAATTCTTCCATAAGCTTGGCGCCAAAATCCTCATATATGGCATGATCCCGCTGCACGTCATCGCGGCGCTGAAGCACCAGTTCGTCGACAAGGACGAGGTCGTCGAGCACATGGTGCCGGGGCTGAAACCGGAGCCGATCCTCAACTGGCGCTGGGTCATCCCTATCGGCGTCGTCGGTGTGGCGATTGCCGCCGCCGAGCTGATCGGCGCTGGCGGCTCGACCTCGGCGCCGCCGAAGCCGCCCGAATCGTCGCCGCCGGCCATGGCCTCGGCCGCCGCGTCCGACGCGACTTCAATGAGTTCGGCGGCGTCATCGGCCGTCTCGTCCGCGACGTCGTCCAGCGCCTCCTCATCATCCGCCACGGCGGCTGTCACCCAATGGAGCGTCGACAAGGCGGCGACCAAGATCAACTGGACCACTACCTTCCAGGGCGAGAGCATCACCGGCGGTTTCGGTGGCTATTCGGCGCAGATCGCCTTCGATCCGGACCAGCTCGATAAGTCGCACGTCAAGGTGTCGATCGACCTGACATCCGTCGCCTCGGGCGACAATGACCGTGATACGACCCTGAAGGGCGACCAGTTCTTCAATACGCCGAGCTTCCCCAAGGCGACCTATGAGGCCGACAAATTCAGCAAAGCCGACGCCACGCATTTCGTCGCCCACGGCAAGTTGAGCCTGCACGGGGTGTCCAAGCCGCTCGATCTGCCCTTCACCCTGACCATTGCCGGCAAGGACGCGACAATGAGCGGCTCGGCCGATCTCGACCGCACCGCCTTCGGTGTCGGCTCGGGTGACTATGCCTCGACCGACGCCATCCCGGCCAAGGTCAAGGTCGACATTACGCTGAAGGCCCACGCTTCGACCGAAAAGACCGCCGCCGGGAAGGTCAAGTGACAACCGACGTTGCCGAAGCCGTCGCGGCTTTACGCGCCGGCCATCTGATCCATTTGCCGACCGAGACCGTCTATGGCCTGGGCGCGCGCGCCGATGATCCGGACGCCGTCATCAAGGTGTTCGAGGCCAAGGGCCGGCCGCGTTTCAATCCTTTGATCGTCCATGTTGGTGATATGGCAACCGCCGAGGACATCGGTGTTTTTGACGACCGCGCCCGTGCCCTGGCCGAGGCGTTTTGGCCGGGGCCGCTGACCCTGGTCGTGCCGGTGCGCGATACCGGCAAGGCCTGCGATCTGGCGCGCGCCGGGCTCGACAGCGTCGCCCTGCGCATGCCGGCGCATGAAGTGGCTTTGGCGGTATTGCGTCAGGCAGGGTTTGGCGTTGTCGCCCCCTCGGCCAACCGCTCCGGGCGGCCAAGCCCGACGACCCACGCCGACGCTATCGAGGAAACTGGCGGCGCTGTGGCCGTGGCGCTCGATGGCGGCGATTGCCCCGTCGGGGTTGAATCGAGCGTGGTCAGCCTGTTGGGCGAAGCGCGATACTTGCGCGCGGGCGCCGTGACGCGAGCCCAGATCGAAGCAATCATCGGGCCTTTGGCGCCGGATGAGGCCGAGGGGCATCGCTCGCCCGGGCGGCTGAGCTTGCACTATGCGCCCGACGCACCGGTGGCGATTAATGTGCTTAAGCCCGCGCCCGATGCCGCCTATCTCGCCTTCGGGCCGACAGATCATAAGGGGGCAGTGTTTCAACTCAGCGCCACGCGGGATCTGCGCGAAGCCGCCGCCAATCTGTTCCGGATGTTGCGTGAGGCCGACCGCGGCCATCCGGCGGAAATCGCCGTGGCGCCGATCCCGGCCGATGGCATCGGTGAGGCGATCAATGACCGCCTGCGCCGCGCCGCGGGGTTTGTGGGCTAAGCTTCCGCTTCCGCCTTGGCCCGAGCACGCGTCACAGCGATGGCTTCCGGCTGCGGGCGAGTGAACACCCAGTCATCATCCTTCGACAGGTCGTCGCGGAAAGTATAGCCGGCGATGGTGAAATCCTTGACGCCGTCCGGCCGGTCGATGCGGTGGTCGACGATGAACCGCGCCATCAGGCCGCGCGCCTTCTTGGCGAAGAACGAGACGATGCGAGCATCATTGCCCTTGATGTCGAGGAAGCGCGGGCTGACCACGCGCGCCTTCAGCGCCTTGGTCGTCGCCGCACGGCTATATTCCTGCGAGGCCAGGTTGAGGACGGTGTCAGAGCCTTGCGCCTTCAACTCCTCGACTAAACTCTTGGCCAGGGTGTCGCCCCAGAATTGATACAGCGAACCGGCGCGGCCGGTTTTCAGCTGCGAGCCCATTTCCAGCCGGTAGGGGCGGATTTCGTCCATCGGCCGCAGCACGCCATAAAGCCCCGACAGGATGCGCACATGGTCCTGCGCCCAGGCGAGGGCGGACGTATCCAACTGGCGCGCTTGCAGGCCGTCATAGACGTCGCCGTCGAACATGAAGACGCCAGGCTGGGCGGTTTGCGTCTCGAAGCCCTGAAAACGCTCATAGTTCAGCTGGCTGAGCGCCGGCGAAATCTCCATCAGCTGAGCGATCGCCTTGGGTTTCAACTTTTTGACGCTTTTCAGCAGCTTTTCGGTGCCGTCGAGGAAGCGCGGCTCGGTCGCCGCCACGCTGGTCTGGTGCGGCGTCAGATCGAGCGACTTGGCGGGGGACAGCAGGGTCAGCATGGGAGGAGGTCTCTGGGGAATCGGCAGGCCCAGCTTAGTCGGCCAAAAGGTAGGCTGCAACCGCGGGGCCAATTTGTTAGACAAATGAAGGATTTACTCGGTTTACAGGCCATTTGCCGTTTACCTTGGCCTAACCCGGTTATGTTAATGTGACAATTCCTTGAACGACAAACGCCTGCAGGAGACGCCCCTCATGTCTAAAGGCACGGTTCTGGTACTCGAAGACAGCCGCGTTCAGGCACAACTGATTTCCCGCATGTTGACCACGCTTGACTGGTCGGCCGTCTTAAGCTTCGACCACAAGATGGTGTTCGCGCAGCTGAAGTCGATGCGCGTCAATCTGATGCTGCTCGACGTCTTCGTCGAAGGCGGCAATACCCTGACCCAGTTACCGGCCATCCGTGAAATGGCGCCCGACATTCCGGTCGCGATCATGACGGCCGGCGGCAGTGGCGGCATAGCACTGAACCAGACGCTGAATGCGGCGCGCAAGGCCGAAGCCGACTTCGTCCTGCCCAAGCCCTTTGCCCCCGAAGATCTGCGCGTCATCCTCGACGAAGCCTATCAGATGCGCCACGCGCCGTCGGGCCTGAAGCATATCCTGGTGGTCGACGACTGCCGCACCGTACGCAAGCTGACGACCATGGCGCTCGCCGAAAAGGGCTATCGCATCAGCGAGGCGCGCTCGATGGAAGAGGCGTTCGAGCGTATCGACATTGCCCACGTCGACGTCGTCATCACCGACATCTTCATGCCCGGCATGGGCGGCATCGAAGGTATCAGCATCATCAAGTCGACCTGGCCCAATGTACGCATCATCGCCATGTCGGCCGGCGCCGATGCCCGCGTCGCCAATACCGCCGTGCTGTCGGCGGCCAAGCATATCGGCGCTCACGCGCAACTGCCGAAGCCGTTCACCAGCGAGGATCTGACCGATCTGGTGGCGGCGGTATTGGCCGAACAAGCCGAGGCCGCGTAACCACTATACATCTGCAACAGTAAGTATTGCGGACTCGATTTGAGAACTGTTCGCGCACAACTCAACACATAATGCGCAAGACATTTTTTCGATTCCACCGAACGTTGATATTTGTAAGCGATTACAGCCGTTATCCTTGATTGAAACGGCCGGATTCATGCCTTATTAAATGGTGAGTCCGTAACTATTCACAATGAGCCCAGATAAGCGGGCCGCGTATTAGCTTCGTGCCCCCGGGGAGCTATCCAATGAGCCAAGGCAGTGTCCTTGTACTCGACGACAATCACGTCCACGCCCGGCACATCTCCAAGATGCTGGAGGCGGAGCGATGGACGTCCGTTCTGGCCTTCGATACCGCCATGGCGATGTCGGTGCTGAAGAGCACGCGCTTTCATCTGTTGATGTTCGACGCCTATGTCGGTCAGAGCAGCATGCTGCAGATCGTCGGCGACATTCGCGCCAGCGCCAAAAACACGCCGCTGGCCATCCTGGCCGACAGTGTCAATGGCAGCAAGGCGGCGACCCACACGGTCGACCAGGCCAAGGCCATGGGCGTCGACTTCACCCTGACCAAGCCGTTTTCGCCGGCGGCGCTGAAGACCCTGCTGACCGATACGGCCAGCTATCACCGCATGCGCAAGGCGCAGAAGTCGGTGCTGATCATCGAGGACAATGTCAATCTGCGCCGGCTGATCACCAAGGTGCTGGGCGATATGGGCTATCAGATCGAAGCCGCCGAGCACATGGAAGATGCCTTCAACCGCTGTCAGATGGGGTTGGTCGACGTCGTCGTCGCCGACATCTTCATGCCCGGCATGGGCGGGATCGAAGGCATTACCCGCATCCGCGCCCAGTGGCCGCACATCAAGGTAATCGCCATGTCGGCGGGCATGGATAGCAAGCTCGACAAGCACTCGGTGCTGGCGGCGTCGCGCCATGTCGGCGCCCTGGCGCAACTGGCCAAGCCGTTTGTCATGGAAGACCTGATCCACCTCGTCGCTTCGGTGATGAGCGTCGAGGGGATGTCCGCCTGCGAGGAAAAAAAGAGTGTCGCGTAAACCGAGTATGCCAGGGGAGAAGGCATGAGTTTCGGCAGTGTTCTGGTTCTCAACCCGAACAAGCATCACGCCCAGGTCATGGCGACGATGCTGCAGCGGGAAAAGTGGACCTCCGTCCTGAGCTTCGATCAGGCGATGGCGATCCGCATCATGAAGGGCAGCCAGTTCCGGCTGTTGCTGTTCGAGGCCTATGTCAACGGCGCCTCGACGATGCAGAGCGTCGACAAAATCCGCGAATATGCCGAGGCGACGCCCTTGGCCATCATGACCGACGGCGGGGCCGGCGGTCAGGCGATCAAGTCGACGTTGGATATCGCCAAAAGCGCCGGCGCCGACTTCACCATGGCACGGCCGTTTACGCCGGAACGCCTCAAGGTCCTGCTGAAGGAAACCGACGCCTATCACCGGGCGCGGTCGACCGATCGCCACGTCCTGGTCGTCGAGGACAATACCGAGCTGCGTCGCGCGCTGTGCGCCGTGCTCAAACAGGTCGGTTATGTGGTGTCGTCGGCGGCCAATATGGAAGACGCCTTCTTCGACCACAATCTGGGCGCTATCGACATCGTCCTGACCTCGATCCTCATCCCGGGCATCGGCGGCATCGAGGGCACGGCGCAGATCAAGCGCGACTTCCCCCACGTCCGCGTCGTCGCCATGTCGCAAGGCATCAACGACAAGATCGGCCCGCAGCACATCCTGGCCGCGGCGATGGAAGCCGGGGCGGTGGCGACCTTGGCCAAGCCGTTCAACATGGGCGACATGCTGCGCACGCTGCAGACGGTGTTGAAGATCAACACCTTGCCCGAAGGCGAAGAGGCATCGCTTGAGGAGATGCCTCAGGAAACGGTCAAGGAATAATCCGGTCTAGAACAGCACGTGCGGGTTCATGATGCGCTTGGGATCGAGTGCCGCACGAAGGGCCCGCATTGCCTCGACCGCCACCGGGTCCTTGTACTGCAAGGCTTCCTGGGTCTTCATCCGCCCCAGACCGTGTTCAGCCGAGATCGACCCCTCATAGGCGTTGGCCAGGTCGTGGACGACCTTGGCGCCGGCGTCGCGCATTGCGTCGAACTGGGCGACGTCCATGCCTTCGGGAACGATGACGTTGAAGTGGACATTGCCGTCGCCGACGTGACCGAAGGCGACCAGGCGAGCGCCCGGCAGGAAGGCCTGGACCTTTTTGTCGCCCTCGACGATGTATTCGGCCATACGCGATAGAGGCACCGAAATATCGTGCTTCCACGCAGCGCCCTCGGCCTTTTCGGCGGCCGAATGGTCCTCACGCAGGCGCCAGAACTCGGCCTGCTGGGTCTCGTTCTGGGCGATGGCGGCGTCGAGGATCAGCTCTTCCTCGAACGCGGCCTCTAGCAGGCGCTCCATCGATGACGCCGCACCGTCCGGATCGCCCGAGGCAACCTCGATCAGGGCGTACCACGGATAGACTTCACCCAGAGGTTCACGTGTATCGGGGATGTGTTTGAGAACCAGCGATAATCCGTAACGACCCATCAGCTCGAAGGCTTCGACCTGGCCGCCGGTTTCCTGCTTGGCGCGCACCAGCAGGTCGATGGCCTTTTGTGCCGTCTCGAAGCCGACAATGGCGGTCGAGCGCGAATTCATGATCGGAAACAGCTTCAGCGATGCGGCGGTGATGATGCCGAGCGTGCCCTCGGCGCCGATGAACATGTGCTTGAGGTCATAGCCGGTATTGTCCTTGCGAAGACGCTTCAGGCCATGGATGATTTGACCATTGGGCAGAACGACTTCCAGGCCGGAGACGAGATCGCGGGTGACGCCGTAGCGCAGCACCGCGGTGCCGCCGGCATTGGTCGAGATGACGCCGCCGACGGTCGCCGTGCCTTCCGCGGCCAGGGACAGCGGGAAGTAGCGGCCGGCCTTTTCGGCAATCTGCTGGGCTTCGAGCAGGCTCAGGCCCGTTTCCAGCACCATGGTGTCGTCGACCGGGGCGACGTCGCGCACCTGACGCATACGCTCCAGCGAGATCAGGATTTCGCCAAACGGGATCTGGCCGCCGACTAGGCCGGTATTGCCGCCCTGAGGCGTGATGGCGACGTTGTTGTCGAAGCAGATCTTGACGACCTTGGAGACTTCTTCGGTGGTTTTGGGCAGGACGAGGAGGGGGGTGTGGCCTTTCCACTTGCCGCGCCATTCGGTCAGCTTGGGATCGAGCCGGTCCGCGTCTTGGCTCCAGCCGGCGTCACCGACCACGGCCTTGATCTGATCGATGATCTCGGGCGCCACGGCGGGCGTATCGGTGGCGGTAAGTGCCGAGGCGGTGGACATTGGCGAAACCCTTTGCAATCTTGGCAATCTGATCTGGGGCGATAAGCGAGAGAGGGGGGCATTGCAAGTGACAAATCCTAAGCCTTCAGGACAGTCCGGCTCACTGTCGATGCCTTGGTCCATGCCTGGGCCTGTGCCTTGCGTCGGCGTCGTTTGCTGGCGCGGCGACGAGGTCCTGCTGATCCGCCGCGGCCGCCCGCCGCGCCAGGGCCATTGGTCGATCCCGGGCGGTCGAATCGAGCCCGGCGAGAGCCTGCACGTGGCCGCCCTTCGCGAACTGCATGAGGAAACCGGCGTAAGCGCCGAGATTTTGGGCCTGATCGAGGTCTATGAGATCATCGAGCCTGGATTTCACTACGTGCTGATCGACTACGCCGCGCGCTGGACCGGCGGTGAGGTCAGGGCGGCCGACGATGCCGATGAGGCGGTTTTCGTGCCGCTTGAAACCGCTTTGGCGCGAATGGTCAATCCGGACCTGCGTGACGTCATTCTCAAATCGCTTCGCCTGGCAGGGGAATAGCCCCGGTAAGCCTTGGCCTGTATGGCCGTTGCTTTTAACTACGCCTATCCCGCGTGGCTAAAGGGCCTGCTCGCAAAAATTTTATCTGCGAATACACGCCTGAGGCGTTTTTAACCATTGTTAAGAACCAATAAATATGGTTAATTAAGCCTTAACAGCACGGGCTGACGCTTTGCGCTGTTCAGGGGACAGGGCGACGATTCTGAAGCGGTTCAGTGGCGGCTCCTGAGAGTCCAGCAATGATGATTTCCGGCAACTGCTCGGAATCATTGGTGGTTTTGGTGTTTATTATTAGGAGTTAGTCATGAAGAAAGTTGTTCTCGGCGTGTTCGCCGCTCTGACGCTGGCCGGTGCTTGCGTCGCAACGGTGGCCACCGCGCACAATATGCCGACCTGCAGCTGCGACCAATTCGGCTGCGTCTGCCAATAAGCTCGACGGTTCCGGCACTCCAGATCCGCCGGCAATCATCGCACAGGAAACGGGTTCCGTCCGGAGCCCGTTTTTTTGTGCCTCGCAGCAATATTCATAAAAACGCGACTCAACATTTAAGTGAATCCTAAGGTCTTTGTGGCGCAATGCGCTGGTGATGGATCAAGGAGGCGGCGCATTGGCCGCACATGGTGTAAAGCGACTGAGACGGGCCTGCCTTGGCGGCGTCGCGATCGGCATGGTCATGCTGTCGGCAACGGGGACGTTTGCCGCCGATGCCCCGCCGTTAGCGAAGCCTGCTAACCCTGCGGTCCTGCAATCCCCGCATCACCAGCAGCTCCAGGCCATCTACGATCAGATGGCGTCGCTGTCCTACGTCTATAATTCCGATGAAGTCGACAAGGCCGGCGAACGCGCCATGAAGTTGACGGGCAATGCCCGCATCTATGCCCTGTGGCACGTCCTCTATACGTACAAGAACGACCAGGACGAGACCAACCTGATCAAGTGGCGCGACCGCGTCCTGGCGCTCGCCCATGCGCAGAACGATGCCGACCTCGGCCAACTGGCGCAATTCATGTACCAGGCCTATCGTAACGAAGCCGAAGGTTTCGCGGTTATTTCCGACGACGACTGGAAGACCTATCTGGCGACCTCGAATTCGGCGCTGCATGTCATCGTCGAACTCGAGAAGGTGCACACCCACACCCATTTCACCCGCGTCGCCGACGCCATCGACCTGGCCACCAGCCTGATCACCGAGGTCCAGGCCGAGGGCGGCCAGGCCGACGCCCTGTTGCTGGTGGCGCACCAAAGCGCCGCCTACGCGCTGATTCAGGTCGGTGATTACAACGGCTATCTGCAGCATGCCGACGCCATTGCGCGTCTGGCCAAGGACAATGCCTTCTTCTCGCAGAAGATGGACATGCTCTACGACCTGGCCTTCGAGGCGGCGCGCGAAGGCGATGCCGGCCTGGCGCAGAAGCTGCAAAAGCTGCATACCGATTACGTCAAGACCAACAAGATCAATGACCTGGTGCGCTGGGACGAATTTCTCTGCGCTCACGTCAATTACGAGGTGCGTAATTATCCGGCGGTCGTCGGCTGCCTGAAGGACGCCACCATCGCTCATGCCGGACCATCGAGCGGCCTCGACGTCGAAAAGCTGAAGATGCTGATCGTTGCCTATGCCGCCACCGGTGACGCCGGGCGGATGCAAAGCGGCCTCGACCGGCTGAACGCGGCGCCCAAGACGATCTACCCGCGTCACGACATGCTGTTCGAGACGACGACCCAGGCCTACCTGCTGCGCGCCCAGGGCCGCGGCATTGAAGCCTTCGATACCCTCGACACCTTGAACGCCTACGAAAACCTGCACAATGAAAACGTGCGGGTGCTATCGCTGAACAACCTCTATCAGGCCCTGCGCAAGGAACTGGATCGCAAGAGCAAGGAAAGCCAGCTCCTGATCCAGCAGGTCAAGATGCAGCACATGCTGTTCATGGCCTTCTTTGCTATCGCCCTGTTGCTCGGCCTGCTGGTCAGCGGCTGTTTGATGTGGGTCATTCGTATCCGCAAGATGCAGTGGCGCCTGAAAGAGGCGACCGACACCGCCGAAGCCGCCAACGAGGCCAAGTCGCGCTTCCTGGCCGTGATGAGTCACGAACTGCGCACGCCGCTCAATGGCGTGCTCGGCATGGCCCAGGCGCTGCAAAAGGGCGAACTGGCCCCGAAGCAAAAGGAGCAGATCGGCGTGATGGTCGATTCCGGCAAGACGCTGATGGCCCTGCTCAACGACGTCCTCGACATGTCGCGCATCGAGGCCGGCAAGGTCGAACTGATGCCGGCCAATGGCACGCTGAAGCAGATGATCGAGCGCGTCATCCATACCTATGCCGCCCTGGCCGCCGAAAAGGGCCTGGAGCTGCGCTACGACATCGCCGACAGCGCCGTGCCGCACATGATGTTCGACGCCTTGCGCGTCTATCAGTGCCTGTCGAACCTGGTGTCCAACGGGCTGAAATTCACCGAAACGGGCTCGGTCACCCTGATCGCCTCGGCCGAGCGCCGCGGTGACGGCGGTTTCCGTGTGCGTATCGAGGTGCGTGATACCGGCATCGGCATGTCGCGCGCCACCATGGACAAGCTGTTCGAGGCCTATTCGCAAGGCGATCCGGCGGCGGCGCGCAAATATGGCGGCGCCGGCCTTGGGTTGAACATCTCGCGCCAACTGGCCGAACTGATGGGCGGCGGCTTGAGCGTCACCAGCGATGAGGGCAAGGGTTCGTCCTTCGTCATGACGTTCGACGCCGGCGATGCCGTCATTTCCACCGAGCCTGTGGTCATCGAGGCCGAGACGGTGCCGCTGCCGGCCACGACGACGGGCAAGACGATCCTGCTGGTCGACGACCACCCGGTCAATCGCCGCGTCGCCCGCCTGTTCCTTGAGCCTTTCAACTTCGTCATTACCGAAGCGGTCGACGGCCAGGAAGCGCTTGACGCGGATATGTCGAAGTTCGACCTGGTGCTGATGGACCTCAACATGCCGCGCATGGGCGGGCTGGAGGCGACGCGCCTCTTCCGCGCCAAAGAAGCGAAAGGCCGCCACGTGCCGATCGTCGCCCTGACCGCCGACGCCATGAAGGATCAGATCGAGGCCTGCTATGCCGCCGGCATGGACGCCCACATTTCCAAGCCGATCCTGATGGACAAGCTGATCGAGACCGTCAGCGCGCTCCTCGATGGCTCAGAGCCCGACGAACTGGCGCAGGCCGGCTAAACGCCAATCAAGCCATTGCTACGGTAGGGCCTTGCGTCTTATAAGGTTGATATTGTCAGGGTTTAAGCTTGCCCTGACGGAAACCTTTGACTTACAGGCGATTGCGGCAATCTATTGATACCCGACCTCAACATGCTGCTCGTGACCGGGCCGATGGGCATGCAGGCCTTCTGGATCTGGCTGACCCTGGGGATTCTGCTGCTGGGGATCGAGACAGCCCTCGGCACCGGCTGGCTGCTATGGATGGCCTCGGTTTCTGGCCTGGTGGCCGTGGTCTGTTTGACGACCTTGCCGTTCGGCTTTCCCTTGCAATTGCTGGTTTTCGTTGTCCTGAGCGGGATTTTGAGCCTGTTCACGCGCCGAATCCTGCGGCCACCCGGTACCAAGGGGCATATCGATGACCCCGGCGCCCACATGGTCGGCCGCCAGGCGGTAGTGCTCAGCGGCTTTGGTCCCGTCGCCGGCGGCGAGCGCACCGGACGGGTGATGTTCGACGGCGTCGAATGGCCGGCAGTCGTCGATATCGACATGGATACCCAACAGCCGGTCCAGGCCGACGATCAGGTCGAGATCGCCATCGTCCAGGACGGACGGCTGCACGTGAAGATTTCGGACTAAACAGGCGGCAAAAGACCGCTTCAGGGAGAGAGAGATGAGCCACGACGATGCCTCCGGCCGTCCGACAACGATCAGCGACGTCGAATGGAAAACCCGCTGCGATCTGGCGGCGCTCTATCGTCTGGTCGCGCTTTACGGCTGGGACGACCTGATCTTCACTCACATTTCGGCGCGGGTGGCGGCCAAGCATTCCCAGGTCAAACAGCCTGATGGAAGCTACGCGCCATCGGAGCGCGACCACTTCCTGATCAATCCCTACGGCACGTTTTTCCCCGAGATGACGGCTTCGGCGCTGGTCAAGATCGACATCGACGGCAAGGTGATCGGCGAGACGTCATCGATGGTCAACCCGGCGGGCTTCACCATCCACAGCGCCGTCCATTCGGCGGTCGGCGACGCCCATTTCGTCATCCATCTGCACACCGACGCCATGACCGGCGTCTCGGCGCAGAAGGAAGGCCTGCTGCCCTTGAGCCAGAACGCCCTGCTGCTGCGGCCGCAACTGGCCTATCATGATTATGAGGGCGTGGCGCTTGATCTCGAGGAGCGCCAGCGCATTATCGACGACCTGGGCGGCAAGCGTTTCCTGATGTTGCGCAATCACGGCACCCTGGCCTGGGGGATGAGCGCAGCCGAGGCTTTTGCCGGCATCTATTTCCTCGAACAGGCTTGCCGCCAGCAGATCGCCGCGCTCAGCGCCGGTCGCGACGGTGTGCTTGAGGTTGGCCAGGACGTGCAGGACAAGGTCGCGCCGCTCGCCGCCGGGGTCGGCTTCGTCGGCGGACTGATCTGGCCGGGGCTGATGCGCAAGCTGAACCGGGAAATGCCCGGATTTGATACCTGATTTATTGCGAGCCCGCGGCGCTATCGCTGCCGCCACCCAGACCCGGCGTCGTCTCGGCCTTAAGGTAGGCGATCAGGTTGTGGCGGTCGGTGTCGTTTTCGATGCCCATGAAGCCCATCTTGGTGCCCTTGACCACGGTCTGGGGCGACTTGAGATAGATATCGAGCGTATCGAAATCCCACACCACATTGTGTGCCTTCATGGCATCGGAATAGGGGTAATCCGCCACGCTGGCCGAATGGCGGCCGAAGACGCCGTAGAGGTGCGGCCCGGTCATGTTCATCTTGTCGGCGGTGATGGTGTGACACGACCGGCACTTGTTGAACTGCTTTTCGCCGGCATCGAGGTCGGCGGCGTTGAACGGGGCGGGGAAGGTGGCCAGGATCGCCGTCTTTTGGGCCGCGGTGAATTCCGGCGGTTCGGCCATCTGCATGTCGGCGCCGGCGTCGCTGGAGGCCTTGTGACAGGCCGACAATGACAGCGCGCAGGCCGCAGACAGGACAAGCAGACTAGCGGATTTCATGGCGGGCCCCGGATCAAGGTTTCGCCCATGGTTTTAGGCGAGTCCAAGGCCTTTGGCGATGGCGAAAGTGTCGCAGGCACTCGCGCTTTACGGTCGTCGCGAAAGCGTGTGTTTATCATCCGGTAACTCAATCTATAGTACGTTTTTTACGCCCCGGACTTGTTTGTCGATTCGCTTCAGAGTAGCGCCCATGCCCGATCTGCATTCGGTTACCGTTGACCCGATCCTGTTTCCGGCCCGCCAATCCGCCTGGTACGTTCAGGCCATGGAGCACCTGGTCGGCGTCGTCCAGGATCTGTCCCAGGCGCGCGATGTCGCCACCGTGACGCGCATCGCCCGCGACGCGGCGCGCAGCCTGACCGGCGCCGACGGCTCGACCTTCGTTCTGCGCGACGGCGACAAATGCTACTATGCCGATGAAAACGCCATCGCCCCGCTATGGAAGGGCAAGCGTTTTCCGATGGAGATCTGCATTTCCGGCTGGGTGATGCTGAACGCGCGCTCGACCACCATTCCCGACATCTATGCCGATCCGCGCATCCCCGCCGAAGCCTATCGGCCGACCTTCGTCAAAAGCCTGGCCATGGTGCCGATCCGCCGTGAAGCCCCAATCGGCGCCATCGGCAATTATTGGGCGCAGCCGCACACGCCGACCGACGAAGAGGTCGCGGTGCTGCAGGCCCTGGCCGACACCACCTCGGTTGCCCTGGAAAACGCCCGCCTCTATGAGGAACTGAACGACCAGGTCGCTGAACTGGCGGCACAGAAGAAGCGCATCCAGGCCCAGCACGACCAGCTTGAGGTCTTTACCCACGCCCTGGCCCACGACCTTAAGGAGCCGGTGCGCACGGTGCGCGCCTTTTCCGACATGATCGTCAACCACGCTGCCTCGCCGGCGGAGACCGAGACCTATTTCGAATTCGTCTGCAAAGCCGCCGATCGCATGGCCATGCTGGTCGACACCGTCTTTGCCTATACCCAGTTGCACGACCCGTCGCGCCTCAACAAGCGCACCGTGGCCATGGACGACATGTTCGCCGCGGCGACGGAAAATCTGCACCAGTTGATCCAGGAGCACGGCGCCCGAGTGGCCGCGACGCCGTTGCCGTCGATCAATGCCCATGGCGCCCACATGATGCAGGTGCTGCAAAACTTGATCGCCAATGCCATCCGCCACAATGCCGATGGCGTCGCGGTCGCCGTCTCGGCGATCGACAAGGGCGATCACTGGCAGTTCCGCGTCGCCGATAACGGCCAGGGCATCGCTCAGGAGGACATGCAGCGCATATTCGCGCCGTTCAAGCGCCTCAATCTCAGCGAGGAGGGGGCGGGGCTCGGCCTCGCCATCTGCGACAAGATCGTCGATCTGCACGGCGGCCGCATCTGGTGCGAAGCCGCGCCCGAAGGCGGGGCGGCGTTCGTCTTCACCCTGCCCAAGGCAGAGCCTGCGTCCAATGCGCCGTCGGCGGCGGGCGAAGGCCCAAAGGTCTCGGCCGACGCCTCGTCCGGCAAGCTGGCCAATGTGCTGCTGGTCGACGACCGCGAGTCCGACCTCGAATTGACGCGCATCCTGCTGCGCGACCGCGACAAGGTCGATTTCAACCTGTCGATGGCGAAGAGCGGCAGCGAGGCGCTGAAACGCCTGGCCGAGGCCCACGCCAATGACGAGGCCTTCGACCTGATCCTGCTCGACATCAACATGCCGGGGATGGACGGTTTCGAGACCCTGACGCGGCTGCGCGACGATGCGGCGCTGAAGGGCACGAATGTCGTCATGTGCACCGGTTCGACCTACGACAAGGATCGCGAGCGCGCCGAAAGCCTGGGCGTGGCCGGTTACATGGTCAAGCCGGCCTCGCTTGATCAACTGCGGCCGATGCTGACGGGGATTCCGGGCTTGCACCTGCACGTGCCTGACGAAGGCCCGCGCACGCGGCTGATGCGGGTGGCGTAGAGCGGCAAAGGCCGATTTACCCCATTCTTACATTCCACCGGCATTCGCGCGGTGCATCTTTTCGGCCGGCCGGCGCACCAAGGATCATCTTCACACGAAGGATCCCCTGGCCATGCCCAGCGAACATATGCGCGCCGCCATCCAGCTTGCGTGGGCGTGCCGCGCCGAATGCCAGGAAACGCTTTACGGCCACTGCCTGCAGATGGGCGGGGCGCATGTCGCGCCCGATCACGTCAAGGCGATGACCGACTGCATCGAAGCGTGCCAGACCTGCGCCGACTTCATGACCCGCGGTTCGGAGCGCCACGCCATTATGTGCGCCGCCTGCGCCGAAATCTGCGACGCCTGCGCCAAGTCGTGCGCCGCCATCGACAGCCCGCAAATGCAACACTGCGCCGAGACCTGCCGCCGCTGTGCCGCCAGTTGCCGTGACATGAGTCGCATGCCGGTGGCCGCATGAGCCGCCTGACCCGCGCGCTCGTTCTGGCGCCTGTCGTCATCCTCGCCGGCTGCAATGCCGCCAGCAAGCTGCCGAGTTCGGCCGGCTTCGGCGCCAATCCGGCCTTGCCCAATCCGCACAAGCAATTGGTGCCGTTGGTCGATATCGCGCCGGCCAAGCCGTGGCCGGACGGCACGGCGCCGATCGCGGCACCCGGGCTACAGGTCAAGCTGTTTGCCAAGGGGCTGGATCATCCGCGCTGGCTCTACACCCTGCCCAATGGCGACGTCCTGGTGGCCGAAACCAATGCGCCGCCGCATCCCGACGACGCCAAGGGGCCGGTCAAGTGGGCCCACGACCTGATCACCAAGATCGCCGGGGCCGACGCCAAATCCGCCAACCGCATCACCCTGCTGCGCGACAGCAATGGCGATGGCATAGCCGACCAGCAGACCGTGTTCCTGAGCGGGCTCAACTCGCCCTTCGGCATGGCGCTGATCGGCCACGATCTCTACATCGCCGACAGCGACGCCATCGTGAAATTTCCCTATGCCGGTGGTGAAACCACGATCACGGCGCCGCCGCAAAAGGTCGTCGATCTGCCGGCCGGGACGATCAATCACCACTGGACCAAGAACATCATCGCCAGCCCCGATGGGACGAAGCTTTACGTCGCCATCGGCTCCAACTCCAATGCCGGCGAGAACGGCATGGCGGCGGAAGAGGGCCGGGCACGCGTCGACGAGCTTGACCTGAAGACAGGCACGCTGCGGCCCTATGCCACCGGCATTCGCAACCCAAACGGCATGAGCTGGCAGCCGCAGTCGGGCGTGCTGTGGGTGGCGGTCAATGAGCGCGACGAGATCGGCAACGACCTGGTGCCTGACTATATGACCGGGCTGAAGGACGGCGCCTTTTACGGCTTCCCGTACAGCTACTATGGCAATCACGTCGACGACCGCGTCAAGCCGCAGGACCCGGCCATGGTCGCCAAAGCCATCGCGCCCGACTATGCGCTCGGCGCCCATACGGCATCGCTTGGCCTGGTCTTCGATAATGCCGACCTGTTGGGCGCGCACTATAAGAACGGCGCCTTTATCGGTCAGCACGGATCGTGGAACCGCAAGCCACTGTCGGGCTACAAGGTGGTGTTTGTGCCGTTTACCGACGGCAAGCCGTCGGATGGGCCCGAGGACGTGCTCACCGGTTTCACAGACGCCGACAACCACGCCCGCGGCCGTCCAGTCGGGGTAACGCTCGACGCCAAGGGCGCTCTGCTGGTCGCCGACGACGTCGGCAATGTAATATGGCGGGTAACGCCGAGTGCGAAATAGGCGAGTGGGATCAATTGCCTATAGGCAAAAGCTGCGAATGCATGTGAGCTACGAATTGTCATGGACAGTCCCGCCGCCAAAATGCTAGCTTTTGGCCGTGCAGTGGCGCTGCGGCCTGTCCCGGCAGGTACAAAATTCATGCTCCGGGCTCGTATGAACGGGCCGGTCAATATTGATCCAGGAGCCTACATGCCCGCCGAAACCCCCGCAAATCCTGTGTCCGACGCCAATCGCGACGGCTATGATCGCTGGGCGCCGATCTATGACGACTACGTCAATTCGACCATCGCCGTCGACAGCCGCGCCTTTCCGCCGCTATGGGCGCACGTTACGGACCGCAAGGTGCTGGAGATCGGCTGCGGCACCGGCCGCCACACGGTAACATTGGCGCAGCAAGGCAATACGGTCACCGCGGTCGACCTGTCGCCCGGCATGCTGGCCATTGCCCGGCAAAAGCTGGGCGATGCCGGCAATGTCCGGCTGATCGAGGCCGATGTCATGGTTGACGACATCGATGGCGGGCCGTTCGATGCCGTCGTCACCGCCCTGGTGTTGGAACACATCCGCGATCTGCCGCGGTTCTTTGCCCGGGCAGCCGCGCTCGTGGCCCACGACGGCGAGATGTTCGTCTCGGAGATCCATCCCGACAAGAGTGCGGCCGGGTCAGGTGCGCGCTTTGTCGATCCCGAAACGGGCGAGGAACGCTGGCTGACCAACTTCCCGCATAGCGGCGCGTCCATTATTGACGCAGCGGCCGCGGCCGGTCTGACGTGCACGCTTGAACAAGACGTCGTGGGCGACGAAAGCCTTGCGGCGCAACGGCCGGAGTGGGCGCGTTATCTCGGCAAGCTGATGATCCGCATGTGGGCGTTTCGCAAGACCTAGAAACCGCGCGCAGCGCATTCTATGCGTCATAACGACGGCGCCGGCCGGATGTGCCTGAAATCTGTCCTTATCTGTGTCATCTGTGGCCCGACTTTCCGACTTCAGCGGCAACTCCGCGGTCCGGAAAGGTTTGCCACAGATGGCACAGATTACTCAGATGTTGGCGGGCCGTCCGACCCGCTGGGAATCTCGCTAGGACCGGCGATAATTCTCGTCGTTTTCGGTGTCGGCGTTGACCTGCTCCTCAACGCCGTCAACATAGACGTTGAACACAGGCTGGCCGTCGGCCGCCTTTGCTTCCTCGACGCGATCGACGACCGCCGGGCCGCCATAGCGCGCCAGCAGCTCTGGATCGTGGATGCGGTGCTCGGGCGTCGGCACGGCGTAGAATTTGAAGTCATCCGACGGATAGACTTCCTCGCCGGTATTGTTGTCGATCAGGTGATAGACGGCGTCGGTCATGAAAGTCTCTCTTTAATAGCCGTAGGAATAGGAAGACGAGTAGCTGGTCGAGCGAGCGGTCTGGGTTTGGGTGTGCCAGTTACCGTACGTGTCGCGCCAGCCATAGGCGACGACCTCACCGGTGTGCCAGCGGCCTTGCTCATCCATCCAGCCGACGCGCGGCTGGCCTTCGTGCCAGTGGCCGCGATCGTCCTGCCAGCCCTGGGCGGCGCTATAGCCCGACGGGGCGTAATTGCCGCCGCTGCGGTAGGTCTGGCCGGAATAGCTGTTGTCCGAATAGCCCTGATCCGAATAGCCCTGATCCGAATAGGCCTGATCTGAATAGCCTTGCCCGGAATAGTCCTGAGCGGCGTAGCTGGCGTCCGAAGCATAGGCGTCGGCATATTGCGGCGCATATTCGGCCTGGCGGTAGGTCGCCGGGGCATAACGCTGGCTGTACCGCGCCGGGTACGAATAGGTGTAGCTGTAATCGCCCTGGTCGCTGTATTGGGCGGGCGCATCTGTTTGCGTCTGATACTCGCCGTCGGCGTAGTAGCCCTGGTCGTAGGCCGTGGGCGGCGGGGGCGGGCCGTCATTATCGGCATAGCCGCTTTGATTATAATAATACCGGTTGTCGTAGCCGTACTGGCCGCCGCAATCGACCGAATCCTTGCCGATCTGATGGCCAATCGAACCACCGATAATCGCGCCGGCAACCGTGCCGACGCCCTTGGCCGTGGTCGCCGCCAGGCCGCCGCCGATGGCGCCGCCGGCAATGACGCCCAGCACCGTGCCGTTGACCTTGGCGTCGTGCTTGCGGGCGTGGCAGTAAGGATCCTGAGCCTGAGCCTGAAACGGCAGGGCGAGCGAGAGCGCCAGGCCGAGGGGCAGGGCGCCCGACAGCGCCCGGGACAGAAGGCGAGCCATCGGAATCTCCATGATTAGGGTTAATGGCGTATGCGGTGAAGCTGCGCGTAACTTCGTAAAAATGCAATGGGTGGCGTTGCCGCACGTGGGCGTTTACTCCAGTTCTTGTGCCTCCCCGGCTTGCCGGGGAGGGGGACCATCGAGCCATCGGGCGAGATGGTGGAGGGGTATCTTGCTAAAGTAGCCGAACGGGTTGCGGATTTGAGTAAAGCAAGACACCCCTCCACCACGCGACTAAAGTCGCGCGGTCCCCCTCCCCAACAAGTTGGGGAGGCACAAGGGAACAGCCAACAGAAGCTCATCGCCAGACAATCGCAAACATCTGCGACAAGTTTGACATGCAATCACGTATAAGCATGAAAGAGCAACTTCGCGCGGAGGGCATTATGACCAGGATCGGACACTTTTTGGCGGGCGCAGCAGCCCTGGCCCTGATGGCGGGCGCGGCCCACGCGCAGACGGTGCCGTTCGACAAGGACTGGCTGGTCAAGCAAGGCGATTTCGCCGGCGCCGAGGGCGCGGCGTTCAGCGACAGCGGTTGGCAAAAGGTCGACCTGCCCTATGACTGGGAAATCAAAGGCCCGTTCGATGAGAAAGCGGCCTCGACCGGCTCGGGCGCCTGGCTGCCGACGGGTGTCGCCTGGTATCGCAAGCATTTCACCGTGCCGGCCGACGCCGCCGGCAAGCACGTCTTCGTCGAGTTCGACGGCGTCATGGAACGCTCGGGCGTGTGGATCAACGGCCAGCACCTCGACTTCCATCCGTCGGGCTATACCAGCTTCCGCTACGAGCTGACGCGCTTCCTCAAGCCCGGTGACAACGTCATCTCCGTCCGCGCCGATACTTCGCATCAGCCGGCCTCGCGCTGGTACGCCGGCGGCGGCATCTATCGCCACGTTCGTCTGATCACCAAGGGCGACGTCCATGTCGACACGTGGGGCAATGCCGTCACCACGCCGAAGATCGATCTGACGGCGCCCGGCAAGGCGTCACAAGCCGAAATCAATATCCGCTCGACCGTGGTCAATCAGGGCACGGCGGCGCGCACGGCGCATATCGAGGTCGCGATTACCCCGGCCTCGGGCGGCGCGCCGTTGATCGTCGCCAAGGGCGCGCCGATGGCCTTGCCGGCCGGCGGCAGCGTCACCCTGACCGCCGATACGGTGCTGAAGGACCCGCATCTGTGGAACACCGACGATCCCTTCCTGCACACGGCCGATATCAAGGTCGTCGCCGATGACGGCCAGGTGCTGGACGAGGAAACCGCGACCTTCGGCATTCGCGACGCCCATTTTGAGGCGGCGACCGGTTTCTGGCTCAACGGCAAGAATTTCAAGCTCAAGGGCACGGCGATCCACGCTGACGGCGGGGCGTTCGGCATGGCGGTGCCGCTCGACGTCTATCGCCGCCGCCTGGAGACCCTGCGCACACTCGGCGTCAATGCCATCCGCACGGCGCACCACGACTTCTCGCCGGAGTTTCTCGACCTGTGCGACCGCATGGGCTTCATCGTCATGGACGAAGCCTTCGACATGTGGACCGTGGCCAAGAATCCGGAGGACTATCACCTCTATTTCGCCGATTATTCGTCGGGCGATGCCAAGGCCCAGGCCGATCGCGACCGCAATCACCCAAGCGTGGTCATCTGGTCGATCGGCAACGAGATCCACGACACGCCCTATGCCGAGCCGGCCAAGGCCAACCTGACCCGCCTGCGCGACGTCTTCCACGCCGAAGACCCGAGCCGCCCGGTCACGCAGGCCCTGTTCCGCCCCAACACCTCGCACGACTACGACGACGGCCTGGCCGACCTGCTCGACGTCGTCGGCCAGAACTACCGCGAGACCGAGCTGGCCAAGGCCCACGCCGACAAGCCGACGCGCAAAATCATCGGCACGGAGAATTCCAAGGAGCGCTCATCGTGGCTGGTGGTGCGCGACGACCCGGCCTATGCCGGCATGTTCCTGTGGACCGGCATCGACTATCTCGGCGAAGCCGAACGCGCCGGCTGGCCGGTGATCGGCAACCCGTCGGGCCTGACCGACCGCGATTCCGTCGTCAAGGCGGCCGGCTGGGAGCGCGCGTCGTGGTGGTCGGAGGCATCGGTCGTCAAGCTGGCGCGCCGTACCGCGGTGGTGAAAGACAATGCCGAACTGGTCAATAACGAGATCAAGCCGGCTCAGCGCAAGGTCGATCCGGGCGCCTATACCGACTGGACGCCGGCCGATCTGAAGCCGCACACCGAAAAGGTCGAGCTCTATTCCAACGCGCCGGACGCCGAGCTGTTCCTCAATGGCCAGTCGCTCGGCAAGAAGCCGCGCAATGCCGATGACAGCCCGCGCACCTGGGACGTCACCTTTGCGCCGGGTGCGCTGAAAGCCGTCGGTTATGACGCGGCGGGCAAGGCGATCGGCCAGGACGTGCTGCAAACGGCCGGCGCGCCGGCGGCCGTGCGGCTGACGGCGGAAGAGACCAAGCTCATGCCGGGCTTCGACCATATCGGCTTCGTTCGCGCCGAGGTCGTCGATGCCCGTGGCGTGGTCGTGCCCAATGCGCCGGTGCCGGTCACGGTCAATGTGACGGGAGCAGGGGCCTTGGCGGCTTATGACAACGGCTCACCCGTCGATCACACCATGTTCGATGCCATGACGCGGAACAGCTATATGGGCCAATCGCTGATCATGGTCCGTGCCAATGCCGCCGGGACGATCAATGTTGAGGCGACCGCGCCAGGCCTGAAAGCTGGACACGCGACGATCAAGGCGGCTCAATAAAAAAAAAACGGGCCCGGAAACGCCAGACGTGTGATCTGGGCCCGTTTTTTAAGCGGGTTTAGTCCCAAGCATCGCCGTTGGCCGAGCGATTGAGCCGGCCGATCAGCATAGCCATGGCAAGGGCGATAAAAGCGCTTCCCGGAAAAGTTGAGCAATTGACGTTCACCGGTATTTGTCGCAGGTTAACCAATAACCTTGGGGGCAGGTCATGGATGATACCGCAGACAAGACTGGCTCGGATTTCGTCAGCATCCTGATCGCGACCGAACACCGGATCAAGAAATCCCAGTACGCGCAGTGGTATGCGAAGAACGTCTTCGATCGCTGGGCTTTAAGAACGACCGTTGTCAACGTCGTCGGCGGGACCATCATATCGGTCGTGTCGGCTTTTTTGCTGGCCCCCGAGATCGCCAAACACGAGCTTCTGACCTCCTGGATGAAGGTCATATTGCTGTTCACCGGCGGCGGCGTGTCGGCGATTTCGATCGTTCAATCGGTGCAGAGGTGGTCGGAGCGGGCACAATCGCACTTTATCGCCGCCAACGCCTATTCGTCTCTGCGACGCGAGCTGGAGGTTTTGCGGCTTGGCCTGCCGGCGAGCGCCGGCGGGCTCGAACGCATCATCGGCAAGCTGCAAAACCTGT
>OUNM010286490.1_pt1 | contig 33611 bp, 35 predicted proteins | sample 1769961 | NCBI WGS metagenome assembly OUNM01 (sample SAMEA3914820, study PRJEB12502) | metagenome | biome: forest; material: soil | place: USA | collected 2012-03-12 | depth 0.3 m | reverse complement strand
GGATTAGAGCGGGAGAACGTAGAGGGGCCGAACGACGGATTCGCGGCCTGGCATCCGCTTATACAGAGGCCGACCATCTGTGATCTTGCGCACACTTATCCCCTTGCGCCAAGGGCCATACAAGGATCTAGAGAGACGCTGGCTGCGCTCCTAGACTCGCGGTATGAACGATGAGGAGCGCCGCGACCACGAGGATGAGCCCACGGAGCGGCTGCCTAAGACCGGCATCCGCGTGCCCGTGCCGAAGCGCAAGGACGTGATGGACGCGATCCGCCGGGTCAGCAAGCCGGACGAGGCTGATGAGAGCGATGAGCGGCCAGACCGCGAGTGATGCCGCTGAGCCAGCATCTAGGATGCTCGCCCGTGGACGCGGACACGAAGCCCACGCCCACGGGCTGCTCTCATTTACGCCGCCACAGCGACAGCCGGGGGCTCACCCACCAGCTGATAGCTGAGCGGCGGTCCATCTTCGGCCACCGCGAGTGGCAGCCGTTCGCCCGCCTCGCGCCACATGGACACTCCTGTCGGGTGTCCAGAGGAGCGGATGAGGGCGTACGTTCCAGACCAAGGGACTTGCGTCCCCGACTGGAATGTCTGATGTGGGGGCATTGTCGTGCCCTCCTCCCGGAGGCGTAGCCGCCTCCGACTGGTAGTTCCCCCTGTCCCGTCGTTCCAGCGGCGGGACAGGGGCTTACTTTGCTTCTGGTCGATCAAGCGTAGCCCAGCCCCGCAGCCGATACCACAAGACGTTCGTTAGAGCTTGTTGAGCAAGTCTCCCGGCTCCACGTCGAGCCCTCGCGCCAGACGCAGGATCGTCGTCAGTCGAGGCTCCCGCGCGCCGCGCTCCAGCCGCCCGATAGCGGTCGGGTGCACATCCGTTGCGTCCGCGAGGTCATCCTGCGAGACGCCGCGCTCGGCGCGTAGCTCGCGTAAGCGCTGGCCGAACGCGACGCTTGCGGCCTGCGGGTCCTGATCGAGATGCTCCATCTGCCCATGCTCGACGGTGGATGCCAGTCGGTCCAGAGCGGACTGGTAGGGAGCGTTTTGGTCTGATTGAATCCCAATTTATGAAACCCAGAGCGGCGCTAGCCGCAGCACTCCTTACGACGCTGGTCTTGATGGGATGCAGTGGCACACAGCATTGCCCCAACGTCGGCCAGTCCGCGAACGACTACGCGGCTCAGGAATACGAACAGAGGTGCCCGAGCAAGCAGGACGTGGAACGGGACAAGCACTCGGAAGAAGTCGAGTCGGAACTGCATGAAGCCGAAGACGTGATCAAGAAGCGCCGCGCCGAAGAAACCGCGAGCGCCGTCGAAGGCATCGAAGGGGGTAGATAGCCCTAGAACGACGAAACCCCGGTCGTCGCCTATACGAGTTCCGGGGCTGCGCTATCGCCGGGACAGCCTTCGTGATCACTACATCTATGCACTGCACTGGCGCTGTACTCGCTGCCCGTGAGCCCTGGCGCCTGACGGCGGAGCACTCGCGCTCCGCGAGAGTTAGTATACGGATACCTGGGACGGAAGTTAGACCGGAGCCGCCGCACGCTCGATGAGCGTGTGGAACATCGAGCGCCGGTCGTGCCGATGGTTGTAGCGCCACGTGAACTCGTTGAGGTAGCCCTGGAGCCACTTGTGGCTCACGAGCTTGTAGTTGCCCCGGATGCCGGTCTTGAGGTTGCCGAAGAAGCCCTCGACGGTGTTCGTGTGGACGTTGCCGACCACGTATTCGCGCGCCCCGTGGGAGATACGGCTGTGCGCGGCGAAGTGCTTGTGCAGCTGGTTGTAGGCGGGCCACTCATCCGTGAAGACGATCGAGTCGGGGTCCACCCATTCGATCGCCTGTTCACGGAGCTTCGGCCCCCGCCTGCCCGGTAGCACCGTGGCCTTGACGCGCCCCTGACGCTCTACGGCCGCGAACACTGTGGCCCGCCGCCGGTTGGCCAGTTTGTTCGCCCTGGAGATGTTCGCCCCCGCCGGTCCGAGCGGCAGCCCCTGGAACTTGCGCGGCTTGCCGTCCACTGATGTCTCGTCGATCTCGACTTCGCCGGACAGGGGCTCGTCGTCCTCAACCATGAGCTTGTTGCGGATCAGGTTGAACATCCGCCACGCGGTCTTGTAGGTCACGCCAAGCTCGCGCTCCAGATGCTTAGCCGAGACTCCGCAGCGCGTGCTCGTCATCAGGTGGATCGCGTAGAACCACAGGCGCAGCGAGGTTGAGGACTTGTGGAAGATCGTCCCGGCCAGCGGGTAGAACTGGAAGCCGCACGCCTCGCAGGCGTAGGAAGGGCGGGCCTTCACGCGGTGGAACTTGCGCTCCCGCTCGCACTTGGAGCACTCGGTGTGGGAACCGTCCGGCGCGTAGCGTTGACGCCAGAGCAGGTCCAGGCACGCGGCATCGTCAGGGAAGTCCTGCATGAACTCCATGAAGGAGTATTGGGATGACGAGGCCGAGCCTCGGATGGGGTGGTTGCGGTCGGACATTGTGGGCAGGTATTTCGTTTATCTAAATCTTTCGTGTAAGACAAATTCAATCATCCGGGTCGGACGGACCCTTGTGCAGAAACGCACAAGCCCCGCTCCCGTCAGAGGCGCGGTCCCGGTGCACAAGCCCCGGCGGACAAGGATCGGTAGACAGCCGTCCCGTCCGCCGGGGCTTCCGCTGGAGGGCACCTCACCTCCTATATAGGTCGGTAGTTCTCGCGGAGTAAACGGTGGCGATAACAGCCATGCATGGATTAGTGCTCAAGCCCTGCTCGCAGGGACGACCATCTAGGCGGCTCGTGATGATGTGCTCATGCGCCGAGCGGCCCGCGAGTTTTGGGAGATCCTCGGGATCTGGTGGGTGCTCATTCCGGGCGGGATCGTGGCGGCCATCGGCACCGTCCAGCTCGTCGAGGGCATCCATCACAAGTCGCTGTGGTTCTGGACCACGTGGGTCATGACGGGCTTTGCGGTCGCGGGCTTTATTCGGTCGATCCGCGTCGGTCGGGAACGGGACGTCGCCCGCGCGGCGCTCGTTGACCAGGACGCCAGTCTCAAGGACTGGCTCGGGCGGCAAATCGACGAACTCCGTGGACTCCTAACGACGCTCGAAGGCGTTCTTGAGGCCGAGCCATTCGACTACGAGAGAGCGCGGCCCATCCACCAATACTTCTGGCAGATCCATGAAGAAGTTGATCGGAAGCTGCATACCAGCGCCTCGGAGTGGGTGGGCTACTTCAATGAGGGCGAGATTTCGACTGGTGCAGCTCTGTTCTATCCGCAGGCCGACCTGCTCAGGAGCCAGTTCGTACCGGCGATCGAATCAACGATCGACCGGATCGCCCACATCCAGGCTCGGCTTTAGCGCGGCCCCTTGGCGCAAGGGGATAAGTGTGATCTTGCGCACAGATGGTCAGCGGGTACCCGGGGCGAACTCGCGGCTGTGGTCAAAAGAGGTCTGCGAGTGGACCGGGGGCGCTCTGATCTGTTGGACCGTTGTAGTAATCGGCTGGATCAGGATCATCGGGGAAGCTCCGCACGCTCACGGGCCTGCCATCGAATGTCTCCGGGAGATCGACCTTGCCACGATGACGGACCACCTGGACCTCTATTACTGACTCTCCGAAGCGCACGCCAACGACCCGGTCGTCGCTCATGGCACGATCGAGGAACTCATGCTCGGCGTCGGTCAATTTTGGGAATGTAGGACGAGTCTTGCGCGAGCCTGGCATGGACTCGCATTATTGGTGCACGGCCCCGCCGTGTGCAAGGGTTTCTGAGCATGGGAAAGCGACGTCTCGATGCGCTGCTCGCTGAGCGGGGCCTATTTCCGTCGCGCAGTCGTGCAGCGGCTTCGGTGATGGCGGGTGAGGTGCTCGTGGGCGCGGGGTCGCGACGTGCGCAGAAGCCGAGCGAGATGGTGGACGACGAGGAGCAGCTGCACGTCGAGCAGCGCCCCGAATTCGTCTCGCGCGGCGGGATCAAGCTCGCCAATGCGCTCGACGCTTGCGGTCTCGATGTCGCAGGCCGTCGCGCGCTCGACGTCGGCGCGTCGACGGGTGGCTTCACGGACTGCTTGCTGCAGCGTGGAGCGAGCCATGTGGTCGCGCTCGACGTCGGCTATGGCTCGCTGGCGTGGAGCTTGCGCAACGACCCCCGCGTGACGGTGCTCGAGCGCACGAATGCCCGCGCGCTGACGCCACAGATGCTCCCTTACGCCCCCGATCTGGCAGTGCTCGACGTCTCGTTCATCTCGCTCGCCAAGGTGCTCGGCGCTGTGCTCGCGTGCATGGCCGACGGATACGAGATGCTTGCGCTCGTGAAGCCACAGTTCGAGGTCGGCCGCGAGCGCGTCGGCAAGGGCGGCGTTGTGCGCGACGGCGACGTCAGGCGCTCTGCGCTCGTTGCCGTTGGCGAAGCGGCGATCGAGCTCGGCGTTGATGTCCGCTCCTACCACTCGTCCGGCCTGCCAGGACCGAAGGGCAACCGCGAGACGTTCGTGTGGCTCGCCGATCCGGCGCTTGGTGCTGGCGAGATCCCGACGGCGACCGACGACTCGCCGGTCGCTGGCGCCCAGCTCGAGCGGCTCGAGGCCTTGGCGCGTGAGGTCGAGCCATGAGGCAGTTCACAGTGCTCACCCATCGTCGCCCAGAGGAGACGACGCCGGCACTGCTGCGCCTCGGTGAGCTGGCAGCTGAGGCTGGGGTACAGCTACGCCTGGATGAGCGCGAGACGAGCAGGCACGCGATCACAGCAGAGGCGCCGGGGTTCGCACTCGACGCGCCACTGAAGGACGACGTCGAGCTGTGCATTGCGCTCGGCGGCGACGGCACGATCCTGCGCGCGCTGCGGCTCTACCGCGGCACGAACGTCCCTGTGTTCGCGATCAACTATGGCCAGATCGGCTTTCTTGCGACGGTCGAGCCGGACGAACTCGACGCAGGGATGCGCAGGGCGCTGGCGGGCGACTTCGAGCTGCTGCGCCTGCCGGCGATCGTGCTCGAGCGCCTTGGCGAGGCGCCGACGAGCGCCCCTGGCGTCGCCATCGCGCAGGAGGAAGGGGAGGGGGTCGAGCGCTCGAGTCTCTCTGGACAGGCTGCGATCAACGACGTGGCGATCCATCGCAAGGTGGGGGAGCGTGTCGCTGAGCTTGCTTATGAGATCGAGGGGGAGGTCGTCGGCAACGTGCGCTGCGACGGTCTCGTCGTGGCGACACCAGCGGGTTCGACGGGCTACAACCTCGCAAATGGCGGGCCTGTGATGGCGTGGGGCGTCGAAGGGTTCGTCGTCTCGTTCATCGCGCCGCACTCGCTCACAGCTAGGGCGCTCGTCGTCGCGCCTGGCGATCGCTTGACGATCCACAACCGCTCAGACGAGCCGCTCGACGTGGCGATCGACGGGCGCCCGTCGGGCGAGATCGCTCCTGACGGCAAGATCGACGCGTGCTTCGTCGGCGAGATAGGCACGATCGCGCAGTTGCCAGGCTCCTCCTTCTACAGGCGTCTGCGCGAGAAGTTCGGCCGGCTGGCCAGCTGAGACGAACCGATCGCCCTCGTTCGGGCAACCGGTTTGGCTCCGCAGTTGGACGTTGTCGGTCTTGCGGCTAGGCGACCTGGGCGCTCGGCCCCGAACCGGCTACAGGCACATCAGCCTCGACCTGTGCGGTCGGCCCGTCGCGGTGCATCGAGCTCATGAACTCGTCGAGCTGCTGGCGCGCGAAACGGCGCTGGCCGCCTGGCGTGCGGTAGCAGCCGATGTGGCCTGCGTCGGTCCAGCGGCGGATTGTCGCCAGAGAGACACCTAGGTAGTTGGCCGCCTGTGAGCTCGTGAACACGAGCTGACGGCTGTTGCGGGGGAGCGTGGCTGTGGGAGTCATCAGTTGCCTCGTTGTTCGCGGTGGAGTCGGGCTCGTGCGGCGGGCGGCCGCGAGCTGCTTCGTGCGTGATTCGGCAACTGTGGACGAAAAGTTGAGCGGCGCTCAGGTTTGTGGACGTTCGGCGAAATCGGGTAATGACCTGTTGGAGCACGATCATTTGCAAGGTTCGGTGCACAAACCTACGCAAACTGGACATATCTACTGATCTAGGTAGGATTCTGGTCGAAGCTCCGCAGGATGGAAACGACGCGCTGCCTCATTGTGGGGCGGCGCAACAGGAGATAGGAAAAGTTATGGCCGAATACCACGCTCGTTAAGAACGTAGTTATCCGCTTCGGTTAAGAACGACCAAAGCTTTGGAGGGCGTCGTGCTTTGGTGCGGCGCCCTCTTCTTGTCAGGGCCGTCCGTCTGCGACTGTCCTCTCGGGCCCGGTTGACTCATCGGCTCGGGTCAAGCCGGTTGAGCCAGCCGTCACGTCATGGTTGGCCGCCTGGGCCGCTGGACGCTCAGCGTACGGCGGGCTGCGCCATCTTGCGTACGCGCTGCTCGAAGGCGAGCTCAGCCTCGAAGCTGACCTCCTCGCCGCCAAGGTCGACGCCGTCGCGCTCGAGCATCGCGATGAAGCTCTCGACGAGCTCTGGGTCGAGCTGGCCGCCTGCCGCTTTGCGCAGCTCGGCCATTGCGTCGCGCGGAGGCATCGGCGCGCGGTAGGTCTCGCGTGCAGTCATCGTGTCGTACGTCGAGCAGATCGCGACGATCCGCGAGGCGAGCGGGATCTCGTTGCCGATCAGTCCCGCTGGATAGCCGCCGCCGTCGATGCGCTCGTGGTGGTAGAGGATCGCGTCTGCGACAGCGCCGTAGCCGTCGAGCTTGCCGACGAGCGTCGCGCCATCTTGCGGGTGGCGGTGGATCACGGCGAGGTCCTCGTCGGTCAGCTGCTCAGGGTGCAGCACGCGATCGGACCAGGTGAACTTGCCGATGTCGTGCAGCAGTCCTGCAGTGTGGGCGATCTCTTGCTCCTCCTCAGTCGAGCCGATCTCGACGGCGAGCGCCTTGGCGTAGCGTGCGACGGCAGCAGCGTGGCTGGCGGTTCTGCGATCGCGCAGCGCGAGCGCGTCCATCAGCGTGGCGAGCACGCCGAACTGCAGCGATGCAAGCTGAATCGAGCGGGCTTCGAGCTGGTCTGCGCGGTCCTCAGAGCGCAGCAGCGCGACGGTCAGCTGCTGGAAGATCAACAGCACTGCGACTGAGCCAAGCAGCACAGGCAGGCCGAGGTTTGTGTAAGCAACGACGAGGATCGTCGCCAGCGCGCCTGTGGCGAGCTGGCCTGAAAGCGTCGGTAGGAACAGCTCTGTCACTTGGCGCTTGAGCGAGCGACCCTCGTCGAAGCGCACGTCGAGCGCGACCATTGCGAAGTTGACGGCGACTGTGACGAGGAAGGCAGCAAACACGATCAGCCCGAACGTGACGCTCTTGATGAACGCCTGGTTGCTGGCTGCATGCACGTCGCCTGCAAGCAGTCGGACGGTCAGCGCGCCTGCGAAGGGGAAGAAGGCGAACGTCGAGAGGTTGTTCAGCCAGCGACTCACAGACAGCCTGCGGACGCCTGAGCTGACGATCATCGCGGCGAGCCCAGCTGCGACAGCAGGTGCTGGCCCAAGCAGGCTCATCGCCATCACGAGCGCGACCATCGACGCGCTGAAGACGCCGCTGCGCGTGGTGACGGTGAACCACTGAGCTCCAGCTGCGAGGCCGCCTACGAGGCAGACAAGTGCGAGCGGCTGCCATTCGTTGCCTTGCGAGAGCAGCACTGCGCCCCCGATTGCGCCGGCAAGCAGCAGCGCCTCGATTGTCCAGAAGATCCGTTGTGTTAGTTGGTGGTCGAGCATTGCGCGGGATCCCTCCCGCTGCCGGCGAAGATGGGGTTGCCTCTCTGTAGTGCTTAACGGCGGCAGGGCGGTAGCACTTAAGGTGCTGAGCGCTGCGTGGCCGCGAGGGCGAGCAGACGAGGTTCTGTGCGTGCTGACCAGACGCTGGCAAAAGGCCGTCTTTTGCAGGCATTTCTGGCACTCGCAGGTGGACGCAGGCGCTGCAGTGGTGTTCGAGTTGACGCCCGGACGTTCGATCTATCGCATGCCCGTTAGGGGCAGCGGAAAGCTGGTCACGCGCAGCGAGCGAGTTGGTCTCGCTTGCGGCTGGCGATAGCTATTGCATATGCAGGGGCGTATATACATATGCGCTCGAAGTCCAAGAAAGAGACCTAGCACCGCGAGACCCTCTCCGCTCTTGCCCGAGAGTCGTTGCGCTCAGATGCTCGTCGGCTCGTGCGGCGCCTGCTGAGCCAGCTCGTGCAGCAGCGGTTCGTGCGCCTCGACGAGCGCGTTCGGCGCGAGCTCGAGTGGCGGCGCGTGTTCCTGTGCCTGCGCTTGCTTGGCGTCGACAGCCTCGCTGCCAGGCGTGATCCGCAGGAAGACGGCTGTCGTCGCAACTGCGCCGAGGCCGACGACGAGGAAGGCGATGCGCGGCGAGCTGAGCGCTGCAAGGCCGCCGCCGAGCAGCAGCCCGAAGGCCAGGCAGAGCGCGCCGAGCGATTCGACTGCACCCATCAGGCGTCCGAGCAGCGCCGGCGGCGTCAGGCGCTGTACGAGGCTGATCAGCGAGGGCCACTGCAGGCCGTTGCCGATGCCGCCGATGAAGGCAGCCCCGCAGGCGAGCCCGAGCGAGGGGGCAGCTGCGAAGCCGACGTAGGCGAGCCCAATTGCAAGCGCGCCTGCGCTCAGCATGATCCCGAGCGAGCGCTTGACCATCCGCGCGAAGACGAGGCTGCCGAGCACGCCGCCGGCGCCCCACACGGTCAGCAGCAGGCCGAGTCCGCGGTCGCCGGCATGCAGTGTCGCCTTTGCGTAGGTGACCTCGATCGGACCTGCTGATTCAAAGAAGATCAGCGCGACTGTCTCGAGCAGCAGCAGGCCGCGCAATGACGGCACTTCGTTGATGTGTCGCCACGCTGCGCGCAGGCGTGCGGCGACGGATTCGCCTGCTGCCTCCTCGACATGCGGGTGCAAGTCGAGCAGCAGCGCGCCGCAGATCAGGAACGAGCCGACGTCGATGAACAGCGCTGCAGAGGCGCCAGCGGAGGCGACGATCGCGCCGCTGACTGCAGGGCCGAGCACGAACGTCGTCGAGAAGGCGACGTTGAGCGCTGCGTTGGCCTTGCGCTCTGCCTCGTCGATCGTCTCCTTCAGCTTCGTGTCGGACTGGCGCTTCGATCCTTCGCGCCCAGCTGCTGTGAGCGGCTCGCCGAGCGGCGCTTGCACCGCTGCAGCGTGTGCCGCTTGGGCTTCTGCCTCGTCACGCGCTGCTTTTGCGACCTCAGCGCGCAGCAGCGCGCTCGCTGTCAGCGCCGCTGTCCCGTCGAGCGCTGCCAGCAGCAGCACGCCAGGGAGCCAGAAGTGCCACAACAGCACGGCGAGCAAAGCTGTGACGATCGCCTCGAACACGTACAGCGCACTGAGCTCGCGCCGTCGTTTGGAAGCCTCGACGCGGGCGACGATCGCAGGCACGACGAACGCAGGCAGCGCCTGTCCAGCGAGCAGGAAGGCAGAAACGGCGAGCGCGCTGTGCGTGTGGTCGAAGACGGCCACGAGCATCGCGACGATCCCCAGCCATGTCCCCAGCCGGTTGACTGCGTATGCACCGATGATCCGGCGCAAACGCGCAGACTTCATGGGTGATGCCACGGGCGCCACGCTATCCGCTGCATGTCAACTGAGCTACCCGTGCAGCCTCTGTGTCACAACGGTGTTTTCGAGCGCTCTTTCAGCGGCTCAGCAGGCCACGGGCGTGCTCACCGGGGCGTTGCTCGTGGGGGCGTCGGCGCCCTCGAGGCACACGACAGGCAAGCCTGGGTGCCTGTGGGCGAGCATCTGCATCAGCGAGTCAGCCGAGACGTCCTCGAGCGGGCCGCTGATGATCACGACGCGGCTCTCGCCTGCGCGTGCAAGCACCTCCCAGACGGCGCCCACCTGCTCGATCACCGTGTTCGGCGACATCGAGCGGGCGAGATCGCGCCGCACGGCCTCACGTGTGCCGGCGTCGCTGCCGGCGAGCAGCACCGGTTGCGCCCTCTGAGTCGAACGGCCGTGCAAGCGCAACGTGGGCGCCTTTTTCTCGGCGACACGTGCGACGACGAAGGGGCGTCGCCGCGCAGAGGCACCATTTGCGGGGAGAAAACGTAGGCGCGGGGCTTGGAGCAGCCCTCTTGTCTGTACGGCGGCGGTTGTCATGTACGACATGATGAGCCCTCGCCGGGCATTTGTCTGCCGTCCGAATAGTGCCGATCTTGTCGTCCCAAAAGGGCAGATCGGTGTAGTCCCTTTGGCTCGACACGGCCTGGACGACGTCGATCAGGCGCGCAATGACCACGGTTGAACACGATTGGGCAGGCAAACGCTCAAGCTCGACGCTGTGCTGCCGATAGGGGTCTTGCGATGGAGGCTGCAACCCTGCAAATCGAAGCTGATGCCCCAGTGGGCATTCCTGGCGTCGACAAACCGATCAGCGTGATCATTGCTGACGACCACACGGTCGTGCGCGATGGGATTCGTACGGTGCTCGAGCGCGAGAAGGACGAGTTCCAGGTGATCGCTGAAGCTGCAGACGTGCCAAGCACGATCCGCGAAGTTCGCGAGCACAAGCCCGACCTGCTGACGCTCGACCTGTCGATGCCTGGCGGCTCGAGCCTCGCTGCGCTGCCGTCCTGCTTCATCGCGCACCCGACGCTCGCTGTGGCGATCTTGACGATGCGCGAGGACCCTGAGTACGCGCGTCAAGCGCTCCGCGCAGGGGCGCGCAGCTATGTGCTGAAGGAGGCTGAGCCTTCTGAGCTCTTGCAAGCCTTCCGCTTGGCTGTCTCTGGCGGCAACTACCTGCACCCACGTCTCGGCGCCTTGATGGCGACTGGCGAGGAGGGCTCCTCCGATGGCGTCGTGCTCTCAGAGCGCGAGCGCGAGGTCGTGCGGCTGATCGCAAACGGCTACACGAACCCGCAGATCGCCGAGCAGCTGCACGTCGCAGAGCGCACCGTGAAGACTTACCGCGCCCGTGCAATCGAGAAGCTCGGCTTCTCTTCGCGTGCAGAGATCACCGCATACGTGCGGCGCATCGGCCTCGTCGAGTAGACAACCCCTTTTTTTTCAGGGGACAGACCCGTAAAGGGTCTGTCTGATCGAGATCGAGTTCGTTTTGCGCCTGCGACGCTCAGTGTGAGAGCGCGCCCGCTGCGGCAGCCTCAGCCTCCGCCGAAGGGCGTCCCGCAAGCGGGACGATCAGCCGCACAGTCGTGCCTTTCTCCGGCGCTGGTGCGAACTCCAAGTCGCCGCCGACGAGCTCGGCGCGCTCGCGCATGCCGCCCATGCCAAAGCCGCCCTCGAGGCCATCGCCGCGCGGGCCGAGGCGATCGGCGCCTGGCATGCCCTTGCCGTCGTCTGTGACCGACGCGACAACCCTGCCTTCGCGCTCGCCGATGCGCACGACCGCATTTGTCGCTTCTGCATGGCGGCTGACGTTCGTCAGCGCCTCTTGCACGATGCGGTAGATCGTGCTCTCGAGCTCTGCGTCGAGCCTGCGCCCATCGTCTTGGCCGAGCTCGACCTGGATCTGCACGTCGAGCCCGTCGATCGCCTGCGCGCGTCGCGCCAGCGCCTCGAGCGCAGCAGCCAACCCGAGCTCATCCAGCGCCGCTGGGCGAAGCTCCGTGATCAAGTGGCGCAGGCCGTCGATCTCGTTGCCGAGACCGTCGAGCACCATGTCGACCGCCTCGCGCAGCGACTGCGGGTCATCGATGTCGCGTGCGTTGGCCAAGCGCAGCTTCAGCGCGCCCATGCCCTGGATGCTCTCGTCGTGGATCTCGCGCGCCCAGCGCGTGCGCTCGCGCTCGCGTGCCTCCATGCCGTAGCGCAGCCGTTCGATCTCGACCGAGCGCTCCGCCGCCAGACGTTGGGAGACGCTTGTTGCAAACGATTTCAGCGCGTCCTTGTCGTGGCCCTTGAAGCCGTTCTTCTCGCGCAGCGCGATCACCATGCCGCCGCCCTGCCCCTCCATCGCCAGCGGCTCGATCAGCCCAGCGCGCACCTCGACGCCGAGTTCGTGCAGCCATGCCGCTTCCTGCCCGCGGGGCTTGTCGACCGCCACCGGCTGGCCTGCTTCGTAGATTTCGCCGAGCGCGCTGCCGGCGACAGGCACGATTCGCAGCTGCACCCTGAGCGACCCGCTCGAGCCGGCAGCGCGAAGCTCGCCCTTCTCCTCGATCAGGATCAGCAGCGCGTCAGCATCGAGCAGCGCGAGGCCGCGGTCGGCCATCAAGCGCAGCAGCCATAGCTCCGAACCGGTCAGCACTCAGCTGATTATGCAGGTCCGTTCGGCCGTCCTAGTACGGGCGGTGAGGAGTTCGACAACCCTGACGCTGTCTCTGCGCCATTGCCGAGCGCGCCAGCCAGGCGCGCTTGCTCGAGCAGCTCGTCTGCGCTGAGGCCTGCTTGCCACACAGCGAGGCCGACCGAGATCCGCAGCGGGCGACGCGAGCCGTCCGCTTCGACCTTGATCGTGCGCAGTCGCTCGAGCACGCGTCGCGCGACGACCTCTCCGCGCGGGCTGTCTGCGCCTGGCAGGATCAGCAGCAGCTCATCGTCGCTCGGGCGCCCGACGCGGTCGAAGCCGCGCACTTGCGCAGCCAGTGCCCGCGCGACGTAGGCGAGCGTCTGCTCAGAGAGCTCGTAGGCGAGCTCGGTGAGGTTGCCGATCGTCACGAGCAGGCAACTCAGCTGCGTGTCGTGCCGCTCGGCGCGGTTGATCTCCTCATCCAAGCGCTCGCGCAGCTCTGAAGCGGACAGGCAGCCGCTCCGCTCAGCTGGCGGACGTGCATCTGGATTGTTGTCGCTGGCAGCCATGCCTTGGGCGGACGTGTGCTCTCCGGGTCAGGCGCGTGAGACTGCGCCGCCCCCCTTGATCACAGGTTACGTGTCCTTATCGTCATCCGTGGTCGTCCCCTGGAGTGGCGCACGCCAGAGATCTGTCGGCAAGCGCTGCTAGACCTGGGCGAATGCTGTCTGAGCTGCGTGTCGAGAACCTGCTGCTGATCGAGCAGGCCCAATTGCGGCTCGCGCCAGGCCTGAACGTGCTCACAGGGGAGACTGGAGCGGGCAAGACGGTGCTTGCGCATGCGCTCGATCTGCTGCTCGGCGGACGCGCGCGCGCTGGGATCGTGCGTCCTGGCGCCGAGGAGGCCTATGTCGAGGGCGTGTTCGAGCTGCCCGCTGTGCTGCCTGAGGGTGTTTCCGAGCGGCTGCCGGCTGACGTTGAGGAGATTGTGCTGGCGCGGCGGGTCAGCGCTGACGGCCGTACACGGGCGTATCTGAACGGGCGCACAGCGACCGTCGGTGAGCTGCGTGATCTTGGCTCATCGCTGATGTCGTTCTATGGCCAGCACGAGCACCGCAAGCTGACGATCTCTTCCAAGCAGCTCAGCTTGCTCGACGAGCTGTGCGGCCCTGAGCAGACGCTGCGACTGCGCGCGTGCGCTGAGGCGTACGCCGAGCGCCAGCGGTTGGAGGGGCGCATGGACGAGCTGCGCGAGCTCGACGGTGCGCGCGAGCGCGAGCTCGATCTGCTCGAGTTCGAGCTCGCAGAGATCGATGCTGCAGCGCCTGATCAGGGCGAGCACGATGCGATGCTCGCCCAGCGCGAGCGGATGCGCCGTTCAGACGCGCTCGCCTCTGCAGCAGGCACTGCTGCTGAAGCGCTGCTCGGGGACTCGGCGGAAGCTGTCGGCAGCAGCAGCGGCGGCGGCGGGCTCGCCGCGGCGAGTGCCGGCCTCGACGCGCTGCACGGCGTCGACCCGCGCCTCGACGAGTTGGCTGAGCGCGTGCGGGCGTTGAGCATCGAGTCAGATGACTTGGCCACCGAGTTGCGCGCATATGCCGAGCAGCCCGAGATGACCGACGCAGCTGGTGGCACGATGACGCTCGAGGGAATCGAAGAGCGACTCGCAGCGGTCGAGCGGCTGATGCGCAAGCACGGCGGCAGCATCGAGCAAGTGCTCGCGCATGCGGAGCGGTCGCGGGCGCGGCGCGACGAGCTCGCAGGCGCTGAGCTGGCGCTCGAGCAGACAGCAGAGCAGCTGCTCGCAGCGCAGAAGGTGCTCGACGAGCAGGTGCGAGCGTTGCGCGATGCGCGACAGGCTGCTGCGCCGCGGCTCGAGCAGGCTGTGCGCGAGCAGCTCGCGTCGCTGGCGATGCCAGACGCGACGTTTTCGGTGTCGCTCGACGAGCGCGATGCTGGACCGGCGGGGGGCGATGCGGTCGAGTTCCTGATCGCTCCCAACCCAGGCGTTCCTGCAGGTCCTTTGCGAGAGATCGCCTCTGGCGGCGAGCTCTCGCGCGTGATGCTCGCGCTCGCTACAGCCGGCAGCCGTCCAGCACCAGCGGGCAAGCGTGCGGGCAAGGGCGCCGCCGGCAAGAGTGCGGCCGCAGCGCGTGAGACGCTCGTGTTCGACGAGATCGACGCTGGCATCGGCGGCCACGCAGCCCGCGCTGTCGGCGCGCGGCTACGCGATCTTGGCGAGACGCGACAGGTGCTGTGCATCACCCATCTGCCGCAGATCGCCTCGCTCGGCGAGCGCCATTTCTCGATCGTCAAGGAGACGGCCGAGGAGTTGGCGCGCACGAGCGTCGTGCAGCTGGATGAGCGTGAGGTCGTCGCAGAGCTCGTGCGGATGCTTGGCGCTGACAGCGAGGATGCGGCAGCTCGACGGCACGCACGCGACCTGCGCCGCGCTGCCTGAACGCTGGCAGGAGCTGCGTTTGGCGCCTGTGGGCGTTACTCTCGGTTGGATGGCCTCGACGCGACCGAGCCCAGCGGTGCCGATCACAGACGACGGCGCGCTCGCTGCGGCGCAGCGCCCGATCGTGCCTGCGGCGCGCCGAATGGTTGCGCGCACAGTCAGCGGACCAGTTCGCTGCGGTCGGCGGACGAAGCTGCTCGTCAAGCATTGCAAGCGCGGCGACATCGCGCTGATCGATCACCAAGACCTCGATCGCGTCTCTGCAGAGGAGCTGATCGCGGCGGGGGTGACGGCAGTGCTCAACTGCAAACCGTCGTCGTCTGGGACATACCCGAACCTGGGGCCGCAGCTGCTCGTCGAAGCGGGCATCCTGCTCGTCGACCTGCCAGACGACACGCTGTTCGACGCGCTCGACGACGGCGACCCGGTCGTCGTCGTCGCTGAAGGCCCTGCTGAAGGGATCACAGGCGAGGTGCTGCGCAAGGGCGAGCTGCTCGCGCGCGGCAGCGTGCTCGGCGTCGAGCGCGTGCGCGCTGAAACGGAAGCGCGCCGCCGCGAGATCGGCGAGGCGCTCGAGCGCTTTGCCCACAACACGATCGAGCACATGCGCGAGGAGAAGGAGCTGCTCGCAGGCCGCTTCGAGCTGCCGCGCTTTCAAACCGACTTCCGCGATCGCTCGACGCTCGTCGTCGTGCGCGGCGTCGAGCACCAGCGCGATCTGCAGGCGCTGCGCCCGTTCATCCGCGACATGCGGCCAGTGATCGTCGCCGTCGACGGCGGCGCTGAGGCGTTGCTCGAGCAGGGCATGACGCCAGACATGATCGTCGGCGACATGGACTCAGCAGGCGAGGCTGCGCTGCGTTGCGGCGCTGAGCTCGTCGTGCACAGCTACAGCGATGGCCGCGCGCCAGGGCGCGAGCGCCTCGAGCAGATGGGCGTGCAGTACAAGCTCGTGCCTGCGCCTGGCACGAGCCAAGACGTGGCGATGCTGATCGCTGCTGAGAAGGGCGCGCGGCTGATCGTCTCAGTCGGCTCGCAGTTCAACCTCGTCGAGTTCCTCGATCGCAATCGCAAGGGGATGTCCTCGACGTTCCTCACGCGCCTGCGAATTGGCGAGATCCTCGTCGACGCCAAGGGCGTCAGTCGTCTCTATCGGCCCCAACCTGGGTTGACGCCGTTGCTCGTCGTGATCGCTGCAGGTCTGATCGCGCTGATCGCTGTCGTCTGGATGACGCCTGCGCTGCGCGACGTCGCGAACCTCCTCTGGCTGAAGCTCCAGCTGCTGCTCGGCGGCTAGCGCCGCCCGCCTCACAAATCAGTGTTCGATTTCCGCTACCACGCGCTGTCGCTTGCCGCCGTGCTGCTCGCGCTCGCCGTCGGCGTCGTGATCGGCGTCGCGATCGGCGACTCGAACCTCGTCTCTTCAGCCAAGAGCGGGATCGTTCACGACCTCAGCTCTGAAGTGAGCAACGCCCAGCAGCAGGCTGAACAGGCGCGCTCACAGTTGACTGGCGAGGAAGCGTTCGCCAACGACCTCTACCCGATCGCTGTGCACGGCCTGCTCAGCGGCAAGAGCATCGGGCTCGTGTTCTTCGGCGCTTCGTCGAACGGCATCAACGGCTACGTGCGCGACGCTGTCACGCAGGCTGGAGGAAATCTGGCGACGGTCGTCGCCGTGCGCGAGCCGATCGATCTCGCAGGCATCGCGCGCTTGGCAGGCGGCACGCGCTTTGCTGCACTCGCGCCTGCTGGCGGGGAAAAGACCGAAGCGGGCGAAGCTGGCGCAGAAGCGACGGCGCAGACCCCAGCTCAAGGAGAACTGCTCGAAGATTTCGGCACGATCGTCGGCAAGCAGCTCGTCAGCGGTGGCGCGAGCGTCGAGCGCGAGTTGATCAGCCGCGTGCGCCCACGCCTGTTGAGCGCCTTCGATGGGCAGCTCGGCGCGCTCGACGGGCTCGTCGTGATGCGCAATGACCCGACGACGCTCACGCCTGAACAGACAAAGGCTCTCGCGCAACTGCAGACAGGTCTGCTCGATGGCGTCGCGAAGGTCGGCATCCCTGTCGTCGGCGTCGAGCTGAGCGGCACCGAACCGTCACAGATCCCTTGGTATCAGGGCAAAGACCTCGCGAGCGTCGACGATCTCGACACGACTGCAGGACAGGCGGCGCTCGTCTACGCGTTGACTGGCTCGCACGGCGCTTACGGGACGAAGTCGACAGCTGACTCGCTGCTGCCAAACGTCGTCGGCGCGACGACGACTCCCTGAGCACGACGACGCATCGAGCGCAACGGCGGACGTCCTGGGCCTCTGCGGCGCGGCTGCGATCGGCATCCGAAGCCGTCGCTAGCTTCCACCCATGCACGCGCTCCCTTTCCTGCTCGCAGCAGTTTGCGCCGCGGTCCTGGCCCCGACGCTGCTGCGGACACTTGCCGATGGGGGCCATGTGAAGGCCAACTACCGTGGACGTGAGCTGCCCTTCCCGTACGGCGTGCTCGTGCTCGCAGCGGCGCTCGTGGCGCTGATCCCGCTGATGCTGCTGGAAGTGCTCGCCTCGGCTGAGCTGTTTCATCCAGAGCTCTGGCCGCTCGCTGTGTACGCGCTCGGCGTGCTCGCGCTCGGGCTGATCGACGACACGCTCGGCGAGCCCGGCGAGGGTCGCCCGACACAGCGCGGCTGGCGCGGTCACAGCGCAGCGCTGATGCGCGGTGAGCTCTCGACCGGTGCGCTCAAGGCCGCCGGCTCGCTTGCCCTGGCGCTGTTGGCGATGAGCTGGCTTGGGCTCTCCGACGGGCGCTGGCTGCTCGCTGTGGCGGTGCTCGTGCTGGCGACGAACGTCTTCAACCTGCTCGACCTGCGCCCGGGACGCTCGACGAAGGCATTCGTGCTGCTTGGCCTTGGCCTTGGGATCGGCTCGGGTAGCCCGCGCCAACTCTGGTCGCTTGGCTTGTTCGCTGGACCTGCGCTCGTCGCGGGGCTCTACGACCTGCGTGAGCGGGCGATGCTGGGCGACACAGGTGCGAACCTGCTGGGGGCGCTCGCCGGTCTGTGGCTCGTGCTAGCGCTCTCTGAAGTTGGGCAGGTCATCGCGCTCGTGCTGCTCGCTGCGATCACGATCTATGGAGAGGTTCGCTCAATTTCCGGGTTTGTCGAGCGGACTCCGGGGCTGCGCCAACTAGACTCCTTTGGCAGGCCCGCATGAGGACTCAATACTCCGACCGACACGCCCAAGTTCCCAGCGATACCCGCTTCATCTTCGTGACCGGTGGCGTGGTCTCCTCGCTCGGCAAGGGGATCGCAGCGGCTTCGATTGGCCGTCTGCTCGTCGCCCGGGGCCTGACGGTTGGCCTGCAGAAGTTCGACCCGTACATCAACGTCGACCCGGGCACGATGTCGCCGTATCAGCACGGCGAGGTGTTCGTCACAGAGGACGGCGCTGAGACGGACCTCGATCTCGGCCACTACGAGCGCTTCACGGATGCGAACACGAGCCGCGCGTCAAACGTAACTGCGGGCGGCATCTATGACACGGTGATCCGCCGCGAGCGCCGCGGCGACTACCTCGGCGGCACTGTCCAGGTCGTGCCGCACATCACCGACGAGATCAAGCAGCGGATCGCGCTGATCGCTGAGTCGAGCGACGTCGACTTCGTGATCACCGAGATCGGTGGCACGGTCGGCGACATCGAGTCGCTGCCGTTCCTCGAGGCGATCCGCCAGTTCCCGGTCGACGTCGGACGTAGGCGCTGCCTGTTCATCCACCTCACGCTCGTGCCGTACATCGGCCACGCGGGCGAGCTGAAGACGAAGCCGACGCAGCACTCGGTCAACGAGCTGCGGCGCATCGGTATCGCGCCGGACATGCTGATGTGCCGCTCTGAGGGCGCGCTCTCGCCGGAGATCCGCAAGAAGATCGCGCTGTTCGCGAGCTTGCCGATGGAGGCGATCGTCTCAGCGCGCGACGTCGATGACATCTACAAGGTGCCGCTGACGTTCCGTGAGCAGGGCGTCGACGACTTCATCCTCGAGCAGTTCGCGGTCGATGCGCCGGCGCCGGATCTGTCGAGCTGGGAAGACTCGATCGAGCGCTCAGAGCGCGCGTCGCGCAATGTGCGGATCGCGCTCGTCGGCAAGTACGTGCAGCTCGAGGACGCCTATCTCTCGGTCTCAGAGGCGCTGCGCCACGCCGCTTCAGCGGAGGGCAGCACGGTCGAGATCGACTGGATCGATTCAGAGCAGGTCGAGGGCACGGATGGCGATGCTGTGCGCGAGCGCCTGCAGCAGGCGGACGGGATCCTGATCCCAGGCGGCTTTGGCGGGCGCGGGATCGAGGGCAAGATCACGGCGGCGCGAGTCGCGCGCGAGCAGCGCATCCCTTATCTGGGCATCTGCCTCGGCATGCACATCGCGGTCGCCGAGTTCGCCCGCCACGTGGCGGGCATGGAGGGCGCGAACTCGACGGAGATGGACGTCGAGACGCCTTATCCAGTGATCGACCTGCTGCCGGAGCAGAAGGAGGTCGCGAATCTCGGCGGCACGATGCGTCTCGGCGCGGACCCGATCAAGCTGCACGACGGCTCGCTGGCGCGGCAGATCTACGGCGAAGCTGTCGTCTACGAGCGCCATCGCCACCGCTATGAGGTCAACAACTTGCTGCGCAAGCGCTTGGAGGCGGCGGGCCTGTGCACTTCTGGTACCTCGCCTGACGAGCGCCTTGTTGAGGTGATCGAGCTCGAGGACCACCCGTTCTTCGTCGCCTCGCAGTTCCACCCTGAGTTCAAGTCGCGCCCGGAGCGTCCAGCTCCGCTGTTCCGTGACTTCATCGTCGCCGCGCTCGAGCGGGCTGGCGACGCCGCCGATGGTCGCTCCGATCACTCATCGGCCGGCGAGCGCGCAGACGTGCTGTGAGCATCGACGCCATCCCGTCGCGTGTCGCTGAGCACGAGCGGCGCTACCTGAACGGGACGTTCGCCGAGCTGTGCAGGATCGAGAGCCCCTCGGGCAGCGAGCGCGCTTGCGCTGAGCGCGTGATCGCTGAGCTGCGCGCACTCGACGTGGTGGCTGACGAGGACGACTCAGCTTTGCGAGCGGGCTCTGACTGCGGCAACCTGCTCGCGTGGGTGCCTGGTGACGGCGCGGATGCTCGCCGCGCTCGTGCGGACGACAGTCGCGATGCTGTCGCTGATGTCGGAGAGGGGCGCGCTTCGCTGCTCTTGTGCGCGCACCTCGACACGGTGCCGCTGCTCGCGCCGGTCGAGCCGGTGCTCGTGGACGGCTTCTGGGAGAACGAGCACGCAGGCGTGCTCGGAGCGGACAACAAGGCGGCTGTCGCAGTGCTGCTCGCGCTTGCGCGTCACGTGCGCAGGCACGGTGCACCTGTCGATTTGGAGCTGCTGTTCACGGTTGGCGAGGAGACTGCGCTGGCAGGCGCCCGCGCGTTCGACGTCGCTCAGCTGCGGAGCACGCGGGGATACGTCTTCGACCACGCGACGCCGATCGGTGAGGTGATCGTCGATTCGCCGACGCACTTCCGCATCGAAGCGGTCTTTCATGGCGCTGCGGCGCATGCGGGTATCCGCCCAGAGGACGGCCGCAGCGCGATCCTCGCTGCGGCGCGTGCGATTGCAACGCTGCGGCTCGGCAGGCTCGACGAGCAGACGACGGTCAACGTCGGCACGATCGCAGGGGGGACGGCGATGAATGTCGTCCCTGAGCGCTGCGCGGTCGTGGCAGAGGTGCGCGCGATGCAGGACGAGCGCGCTGAGGCTGTCGTGGCTGAAGTCGTCGAGCGCATGCACGAGGCTGCGAACCTGCCTGAGTGCGAGTGCGACGTCGACATCGCTGTGCAGCGCACGTTTGCCGGTTTTCATCTGGCCGATTCGCGGCCGGCGGTGCAACTCGCAGAGCGCGCGCTGCGCAGCTGTGGCTACGAGCCGACGCGGATCGCCAGCGGTGGCGCTTCTGACGCGAACGAGCTGCTCGCAAGCGGCGTCGAAGTCGTCAACTTGGCCAATGGCACAGAGCGCAACCACGAGCCGCAGGAGCGCGTCAGCGTTGCAGCGCTCGAGGGCATGCTCGACGTCGGCCTCGCGCTGCTCGATGCGGCTGCTGAGCACCCGCAGGACGCCACGCGCTAGGTTCGGTGCACGATGCTCGAGCTACGCCGCGCGACAGTGATCGACGCCCAGCCGGCTACGCCTTCACCGCTCGCGCATGTGCCTTCGCGTGAGCAGCGCCTGGCGATCGAGCTCGCTGATCGACCGGGCGAATCGCGTGAGGCGATCGTCGACGTCGCTCTGCTCGGCCGCGCGGAGGTCGGCGATGAGCTGATCGTCAACGTGCAGGCGCTCGACCTCGGGCTCGGCTCAGGTGGCTTCGACGTCGTGCACGTAAACCTCACGCGCGGGCTTTCAGCCACCGGTGCGGATGGCGCGAACGTGATGAAGCTCAACTACACGAGCTTGCAGCACGCGGTCACGCCTGTTGAGGCGACGGGCGTCGTGGGCGCCGGCGAGGGCGAGGGAAAGCTCGGCCTGCCGCTGGAGCGCCCAGTTGGCGTGCTGGCACTGCACGGGCAGCTCGCGCCTGTGGCGTGGGCATTTGCGGCCGGCAGGGATGGCGGGCGCCTCGGCTACGTGCAGACTGAGGGCGGCGCACTGCCTGGTGGTCATTCGCGCACGGTTCGAGAGTTGCGCGAGTGTGGACTGCTCGCGGGGCATTTGACAGCCGGCGCTGCGTTCGGTGGCGAAGGCGAGGCGATCACGACGGCGGGTGCCTTGCATCATGGCTTGACGGCGCTCGGTTGGGACGCCGCGGTGTGCGGGCCTGGTCCGGGGATCATCGGTTCAGGCTCTGCGCTCGGGCACGGCGGGATGGCGGCGCTCGACTCGGCGCATGCGGCGCTTGCCTTGGGTGCGCAGACGCTGCTCGTCGCGCGGATGTCCTCTGGCGACTCGCGCGAGCGACACCGTGGCATCTCCCACCACACGCTGATCGTGCTCGACCTGCTGCTCGAGCCTGTCGCGGTGGCGCTGCCTGCGGGCATGCGCTCGCCTGTCGGCGCTGAGTTGCGCGCAGGGCTCGGCGCTGTGTTCGGCGATGGCGCGACGAGTCGCCCTGGGCTCGCGCTCGACGTCGAGCGCCCTGCGCGGATCACGCGGCACGACTGGCGTCGGGCGACGGTCGACTTGCCGGCGTATGCGGCATCGGGGCTGCCGTCGAAGACGATGGGGCGCACGATCGCTGGGGACCCGCTGTTCTTCGGCGCGGCGCTGGCTGGAGGCGCGGCGTTGGCCGATCTGGTGGCCGAAGCACGTGAGCAGCGACGAGACGCCCCGTCGGGGGCGGTCGCGTGAGCAGCGCACCTGAGGATGCTGTCGCGTCCGGCTTCGAGGCGCTCGGCGGCGAGAGCGTTTACAAGGGCAGGATCGTCGACGTGCGGATCGAGCGCTTCCGCCACGCAGACGGCGAAGAGGTCTCACGCGAGATCGTGCGCCATCAAGGTGCGGTCGCGATCGTCGCTTACGACGAGCAGCACGTCTGGCTCGTGCGCCAGCCACGTGAGGCTGTCAACGAGCGACGGCTGCTCGAGATACCGGCGGGGCGGCTGGACGTGGCGGGGGAGCCGCCGCTGGCGGCTGCGCAGCGCGAGCTGGCGGAGGAGATCGGCAAGGGCGCAGAGCACTGGGAGCCGATCGTCACGTACTACACAGGCGCTGGTTTCACGGACGAGCGCGTGCACCTGTTCGAGGCGACTGGACTGCACGAGGCGCATGCAGAAAGCGACGAGAACGAGCGCATCGAGCTCGTGCCGTGGCCGCTGTCGGAACTCGATCGAGCGCTCGCTGAGTGTCGTGACGCGAAGACGCTGATCGGCCTCGGTTGGTTGGCGCGGCGTCTCGACCGCGCACGCGCGGACTGAACGCCAGGTTGCACCGCCAAGGAGGCGCGACGAAGGAGGCGAAGCTCAAGCAGTGGGCACAGCTGAGCTTCTCTCCTCGCCGTCGCGCGACGGTGCTGCGACGCGTGGCGAGATCGAGTCGCTGCTGCTCGACTTCCTCGCCTATCTCGAGCTCGAGCGCGGCCTTTCGCGCAACACGCTCGAGGCCTACCGCTCTGACTTGCTGCAGTTCGGCAGCTTCTTGCAGCGACGCGGCTTGAGCGTGACGGCAGCGTCGCACGGTGACCTGGCGGCCTTTCTGTCAGAGCTTTCAGGTGGCGTGCGCGGCTCAAGGGGCGCGTCGGAGATGAGCGCACTGGGCCTGACTGGCTCCGCGGGCGGCGAGAAGCCGCCGGCTGCAGCGGCGACGCTCGGGCGCAAGGTCGCGTGTCTGCGCTCGTTCTACAAGCACTTGCGCCGTGAGGGGCTGATCGAGCACGACCCGACGGCCGACCTGCACGGGCCACGCAAGACCCAGCGCCTGCCGCGCGTGCTGACGCGCGAGGAGGTGGCGCGGCTGCTGCGCGAGCCGAAGGGCAGCGAGCCGCTCGCGCTGCGCGATCGCGCGCTGCTCGAGGTGATGTATGCGTGCGGCTTGCGTGTGTCGGAGGTGACAGGTCTCGAGCTGGCAGATGTCGACGTCGAGGAGGGCATGCTTTGTGCGCGAGGCAAGGGCTCGAAGGAACGTCTCGTGCCGATCGGCAGGCAGGCGCTGGCGGCGCTCGGCGCGTATCAGGCGCGCGGACGCCCGCTGCTGGTGGGTCTGCGCACTGAGTCGAAGCTGTTCGTCAACCGTCGCGGCGGCGGGCTCTCGCGTCAGGGGCTGTACAAGATCGTGCAGGGCCATGCGCGTGGCGCTGGGCTCGAGGACCGGATGAGTCCGCACACGCTGCGCCACTCGTTCGCGACTCATCTGCTCGCGGGCGGCTGTGATCTGCGCTCGCTGCAGGAGATGCTCGGGCACGCGGATCTGGCGACGACGCAGGTCTACACGCACCTCTCTGCGGAGCGATTGAAGGATGCGTACTTCAGTGCGCATCCGCGGGCCAACTCGCGCTGAGTCGAATGGGGGGCGCAGTTTCGAGCGAACCGCCGCGCGGCGCGCGTGCGATCGTGATCGTGATCGACGCTTGTGGCATCGGCGCGCTGCCGGATGCAGCGAGCTACGGCGATCAGGGGACGAACACGCTGGCGCACGTGGCCCAGGCGGTTGGCGGGCTCGAGCTGCCTGCGCTGCAACGGCTTGGGCTTGGGTCGATCGTCGAGCTCGACGGCGTGTCGCCGGCGTCTGACCCGGCGATCCACGGACGGTTGCATGCGCTTGGCCCAGGCAAGGATTCGGCGACAGGTCACTGGGAGCTGATGGGCGCTGTGCTGGAGCACCCGCTGCCGACATATCCAGATGGCTTTCCGCCGGATGTGATCACGCGCTTGGAGCAGGCGATGGGCTGTCAGCTGATCTGCAACCGCCCATACAACGGGATCGCTGCGATCGAGGACTTTGGCGCTGAGCACCTGCGTACGGGGGCGCTGATCGTCTACACGTCGCAGGACTCGGTGTTGCAGGTCGCGGCACACGTCGAGCGCATGCCGGCCGACGAGTTGCATGCAGCGTGCGCTGCGGCACGCGCGGCGATGACTGGCGAGCACGCTGTGGGCAGGGTGATCGCGCGGCCGTTCAGCGGCGTTGAGGGCTTGTTCGAGCGCACTGAGGGACGGCGCGACTTCGCGCTCGAGCCGCCTGGGCGCACGTACCTGCAGGAGCTGGCCGACGATGGCGTCGAGGTCCACGGGGTGGGCAAGATTCACGATCTCTTTGCCGGCGTCGGCATGGCGCACTCGCACGCGGGCGCTTCCAACGCAGTGGCGCTGGCGAGTGTCGAGGAGCTGCTCGGGCAGCTCGATCGAGGGCTCGTGTTCGTCAATCTGATCGAGACAGATCAGATCTACGGGCATCGCAAGGACGTCGAAGGGTTCGCGCGGGCGCTGCGCCAGCTCGACAAGCGGCTCGCACGTTGGCTGCCGTGTCTGCACGAGGACGACGTGCTGATCGTCACGGCCGATCACGGCGTAGACCCGCGCCACCCTGGGACGGACCACACGCGCGAGTACGCCCCGCTGCTGGCGCTGACTGGGGCGATGGCGCAGCGCGCCGTGCGTGCGGGTGGCTACGGCGGCATGCGCCACGATGGCCCGCTCGCCGACGTTGGGGCGAGCGTGCTGTGGTGGCTCGCTGGCCGTTCTGCGGCGCAGCTGCCTGGGCGCTCGTTTCTCGCCTGAGTGGCACATGGTGTCGCGCAGGTGCGCTGGGCTCGTAAGCTGGACGCGTGCCAGAGCTGCCTGAGGTCGAGACGATCAGAGGACAGCTCGCGCCGCTCGTCGAGGGTCGCAAGCTGATGCGGATGGAGATCCTCGACCCGCGCTGGTCGCGCCCACTCGCGCCGGCTGAGCTCTCAGCTGCGCTCGAGGGCCGTCGCATCGAGTCGCTCGGCAGGCGCGGCAAGTACCTGCTGTGGCACTTCAGCGACGACGTGCACTTGGCTCAGCACTTGCGCATGACGGGCGCAGTGCTGCTCGAACCTGAGCCTGAGCCGATCCACGCACGCGTGCGCATCGACTTGAAGCCGAGACGACGGCTGGTGATCGTCGACCCTCGGCGCTTTGGCACGGGCGAGCTGTTGCTCGGATCGGAAGCGCTCGAGCGCTTCCTCGATGCGCGGCTCGGACTGGAGCCGTTCGATGAGCTGTTCACAGGCGAGCGGCTGGCGGCGATGGCGCGCGGGCGCATAGGCCCGATCAAGCCCTTCCTGCTCGATCAGCGACATGTTGCGGGGGTCGGCAACATCTATGCCGACGAGGCGCTGTTCCGCGCCGGCGTGCATCCGCTGCGTCCAGCGGGCAAGCTGACGCGCGAGCAGTACGCGCTGCTGCGCGACGGCGTCGTTGAGGCTTTGCAGGCGGGCGTGGACGCACGCGGCGCGTCGATTGACGACTTCCGCCACGTCGATGGCGTCAAAGGGAGCTTTCAGGATCAGTTCCTCGTGCATCTGCGCGCCGGCGAGCCGTGCGTGCGCTGTGGCAAGACGGTCGTGAAGATGGTCGTCGGTGGGCGTGGGACGTACGTCTGCGAGCAGTGTCAGCCGCGGCCGCGGCTGCGTCGGCGTGCACCGGCGCGGGTGCGGGCGCTGCACTAGGTCAGGCTGCGAGCAGCCTGTCGAGCTCGCCGCTGTCGACTGCCTGCTGGACCTCGGCAAAGCCGCCGATCACACGCTCGTCGATCAGCACCTGGGGAAAGCTCATCATGCCCGTCCTGCGTGCCAGCTCGACGCGGCCGGCGGGGTCCTTGGAGAGGTTGACTTCGGCGAAATCGACGTTGCGAGCCTTCAAGAGCGCCTTGACGCGGGTGCAGAAGCTGCACGGGTCTGTCGTGTAGACAGTTACCTTGCTCATTACTTCATTAAGTGTAGCGAGGGATGGCGGTGTTCAAGATTCGCCCGCCGGCGGGCCTAGACTCGATGCTCATGGGCAGATCAGTCAAGTCAGAGGCGGTCGTCTTGCGCTCGATGCGCTACGGCGAGGCCGATCGCATCCTGCACCTGTACACGCCGCATCGCGGCCGCGTGGGAGCGATTGCAAAGGGCGTTCGTCGCTCGCGCAGTCGCTTTGGCGGTCGCTTGGAGCCGTTCTTCAGATTGCGCGTCGAGCTGCACGAAGGGCGTGGTGAGCTGCTGACGGTGACTGGGGCAGAGACGGTCGACGGGCACCGTTGGCTGCGCGAAGACGCGCAGGCGCTCGATGCGGCTGCGCGCGCGTGCGACGCGGTGGGGCGGCTGTTCGAGACCTCAGAGCCGCATCCAGGCGTGTTCAACCTGCTCTGCCGCAAGCTGGCATTGCTCGACGAGCAGGCCGGTGGGCGGGTGCGCGCGGAGGGCGGTGCGCCAGTGGCCGCTCGCGCGGGAGCGCTTGCGTTTCGTCTGAAGCTGCTGCTCGCTGCGGGGCTCGCGCCGCAGCTGGGCGCGTGCGCGTCGTGCGGCGAGCGCGAGGAGCTCGTCGGCTTCTCAGGGGCTGCCGGCGGCGTCGTGTGTGGGGCGTGTGAGGCGGCTTCGTTTCCACTCAGCGAGCAGGCCTACCGCTTCATGACGGATGCCTTTGGCGCGCCGTTGCACGAGGCACCTGAGGCGCCAGAAGCGGCGCTCGGGCAGGTCGAGCGGGCGATCTCGGCGACGCTGGAGCACCACGCGCATCTGCGACTGATGCCTGCGGCGGCTCGTGCTGCCTGAGCAGAGCTGTATCTTGCGCTCTGTGGACGAGGGTCAGCCGATCGCTTACCAGATGCTCGACGAGGGCGTAGCCGTGCTCGCGTCTGACGGCTCGCAGGTCGGCACGGTCGGCGCGGTGCTCGATGCGCCTGAGAAGGACGTCTTCCACGGCCTGCTGATCAACACGCCACATCACGGCATTCGCTTCCTCGAGGCCGCTGCGATTGCCTCGATCCACGAACGCGGCGTCGACCTGCGGATCGATGCGGCGGCGGCCGCGAATCTGCCTGCGCCGGAGCATGCAGCGCCTGTGTATGACGAGGATCCGACGCGCCAGCAGGGATGGCGCCACTGGGTGAACATCATCACTGGTCGCAAAGACTGGGATCACGAGCGCTAGAGGCAGGCGCAGCACGCAGGGTCGTCGGGTTCGCAACGCGGCGCTCTTGGACGGCCGCTGACGCTGCCAGAATCGAAGCATGAGCCCGACAGAGCAGCTGCTGAGCGTGGCGAGCGCATTTGCGGAGCGCGTGAGCGCGCAGGAGCAGCAGACGCTCTCGCCCCTGGCCGCACGCTCCTATCCAGCGCAGAGGCAGCACATCGAGCCGGATTGCGAGCTGCGTACGCCGTTTCAGCGCGACCGCGACCGGATCGTGCACTGCAAGGCGTTCAGGCGCTTGACGCACAAGACGCAGGTCTTCGTGGCGCCGCAAGGCGATCACTACCGCACACGATTGACGCACACGCTCGAGGTGACGACGATCTCGCGCACGGTGGCGCGGGCGCTGCGCTTGAACGAGGATCTCGTCGAGGCGATCGGCCTCGGGCACGATCTCGGTCATCCACCGTTTGGGCACATCGGCGAGGAGGTGCTCGACGGCTGCCTGAAAGAGCGCTTTGGGCTCGACTTCCGTCACTACGAGCACTCGTTGCGCGTCGTCGATCGTCTCGAGCGCGATGGCGCGGGGCTGAACTTGACAGAGCAGGTGCGCGATGGGATCGCACGGCATTCGAGTCGGGCGCCTGAGCCGCAGACGCTCGAGGGGCGGATCGTGCGTGTGATCGACAGGGTCGCCTACATCAACCACGACATCGACGATGCAGTGCGAGCGGGGCTGCTGCGCGAGGAGGATCTGCCGGCAGAGCCGATTGCCGTGCTTGGCGAGACCGGCTCAGCGCGGATCGATGCGCTCGTGCACGACATGGTCGAGCAGTCAGAGCGCGCTGGGGAGATCGTCCAGGGGCCGCAAGCTGGGCCGGCGATGGCGGAGCTGCGCGACTTCATGTTCGAGCGCGTCTATCTGGGACCGGCGGTTCGGGCGGAGCACAGGCGTATCGCGCGTGTCGTACGTCGGCTGTTCGAGCACTACGTTGAGCATCCGCAGGAGCTGCCAGGGTGGGCGCAGGCAGAGGCCTCGGATGCGGCTGAGCAGGGCGATACTGACCTCGCGCAGCGCGTGACGGACTACTTGGCGGGGATGACCGATCGTTACTGCATCAGGCTCTACACAGAGCTCGATGTGCCGCAGGCGTTCGCCCGCTAGCGTTGCGGTCGTGGCGCTCTACACGAACGAGTCCAAGGAGCGCGTGCGTGACGCGGTCGACTTCATCGAGCTGGTCTCGGCGCACACCGAGCTGCGTCGCGCCGGCGCGACGAGCTACCAAGGGGTCTGCCCCTTCCACGACGATCGCTCGCCGTCGTTTGGGATCGATCCAGCGCAGAAGGTCTACTACTGCTTTGGCTGCCAAGCGGCCGGCGATGTCTTCTCGTTCGTGCAGGAGACAGAAGGAGTCGACTTCAAGGGCGCGCTCGAGCTGCTCGCGGAGCGCTACAACGTGGAGTTGCAGCGCGAGCAGGAGGATCCGCGCGAAGCTGAGCGCCGCAAGGCGCGCGAGCGGCTGCTGGAGCTGTTGAAGCGGACGGCCGGCTACTACGAGCGCTATCTGTGGGAGTCGAGCGAGGCGGCGCGAGCGCGCGAGTACCTTGCCGGGCGGGGTCTGAGCGAGGAGACGCTGCGCGAATTCCGCGTCGGCTACGCGCCGAGCGCTTGGGATCGTGTGCTGCTCGCCTCGCGTCGCGGCGGCTTCTCTGAGGCAGAGCTGTACGCGACCGGCCTTGCACAGCGCTCGAAGCAGAACGGCCAGCTGTATGACCGCTTCCGCGAGCGGATCATGTTCCCGCTCGCCGATGTGCGCGGCCGCGTGCTCGGCTTCGGTGCACGTGCGATGCGCGACGATCAGAAACCGAAGTATCTGAACACGTCAGACAACGACGTCTACCACAAGGGCATGCATCTGTATGGCTCGGACCTCGCGCGTGCGCATGCTGCGCGCGAAGGCTCGGTGATCCTCTGCGAGGGGTACACCGACGTGATCGCACTGCATCAGGCGGGCATGCGCAACGCCGTCGGGCTGATGGGCACAGCCCTGACGGCAGAGCAGATCGGCGAACTCGACCGGATGGCGAACACGGTGCTGCTGGCACTCGACGCAGACAGCGCCGGGCAGGACGCGATGCTGCGCGCGTCTGGGCTGGCAGCCAAGCGCAAGCTCGAGCTGCGCGTCGTGCCGTTGCCGGCTGGTGCTGATCCGGCTGAGCTGATCCAGCGCGACGGCGCCGATGCGATCGCAGCCGCCGTCGAGCGCTCAGTGCCGTTCGTGCGCTTCCGTGTCGAACGGATCCTGGCGAGCGGCGACCATTCGAGTCCAGAGGGCCAGGACAAGATGATCGACGAGCTGCGTCCTGTGTTCGCTCAACTGCCCGATGGGGCGATGCGGATGGAGTTGATCCGCATGGTCTCGAGCAGACTGGCGGTGCGCGACAGCGTTTTCGAGCAGCGACTGACAGCGCCGGCGAGCGGGTCGGGCGGGGTTGGGCGGGTGGCGGGGACACCTGATGCAGGCGCGCCGGGCGCTGCCAACGGCGCCACCCGCGGACGGGCAAAGACGCTGTCTGGGCGCGAGGACGCCGAGCGTGCCTTTCTGGCGCTTTGCGTCGCTTCGCCTGAGGAGGGCGCAACAATGCTCGCGAGCGTCGATATCGAGGAGGACTTCTCGAGTGATCTGCTGCGCCGTGCGGCGCGTCATCTGGCAGCAGGCGATCTGCGTGAGCCGATGGCCCTGACGGGTAACGATGGTGGGAGCCTGGACGACGACTTGGAGCTCAAGCGGCTGCTGGCCGAGCTCGTCGTCGAAGCTGGTCGTGACGCGGCGCACCCGGCGATGCTCGAGGCGCAGCGGCTGCAGCTCGAGCTGGCGCGGGTCGATCGCCAGATTCAGCGTGCGCGTGGGCAGCAGAGCGGCGAGGTCGCCACGCTTGCAGGGCAGCGAGCCGAGGTCAAGCGGCAGTTCGACAGGGCTTACGGGCGGGTGTTGGAGGAGACGGGGGAGCGGGAGCATTAAAGGGCGCTGCCGTTGCGTCCCAAGCGCTGTAGACAATACGATGCATGGATCGCACCACGATCGAGTCGCTGCTGGGGGAAGGGTTGTCGCTGGCCGAGATCGGCAGACGGGTGGGGAAGCACGAATCGACGGTCGCCTACTGGCTCGACAGGTTCGAGCTTCAGGCCGTCAACGTAGGGAGAAACGCACCACGTGGAGGGCTTGCACGTGCTCAGTTGGAGCCACTTGTCGAGGAAGGGCTGACGCTCGCTGAGATCGCAGAGAAGCTGGCTCGAAGCAAGACGACCATCCGGTACTGGCTACGGCGACACGGACTGAAGACGCAGAGCACTCGGGGACGTCGGCGATCGCGGCGGGCGGTCGCCGCGATGCGCGATGGCTCGACGGTCGCCACGCTGTCTTGCGGACGTCACGGCGAGACGGCTCATGTTCTCGACGGACAGGGCTACTACCGCTGTAGGCGCTGTCGAGCGGAGGCAGTTGCGCGCCGCCGACGAAAGATGAAGGCGATCCTGGTCAGCGAGGCCGGCGGTGTATGCATCCTCTGTGGCTATTGCGAGAACATGCGCGCCCTGCACTTCCATCATCTGGAGCCGAGCGAGAAGCGCATCGAGATCAACGCGAAGGGGGTGACGCTCTCGTTGGCGACGCTCCGTGCCGAGGCTCGCAAGTGCGTGCTTCTGTGCTCTAATTGCCATGCTGAAGTAGAGGACGGCGTCGCGAAGATCCCAGCTACCGCGCTGGACAGAAGCTCAAGCGATCCGGGGTAGCTCAATTGGCAGAGTATTCGGCTGTTAACCGAACGGTTGTGGGTTCGAGTCCCACCCCCGGAGCTTTTATGGCGTAGTGATGGCTTCTCCGCCTTGCCATGTCCGGAGGCTCGCTCGCATGCGCACGGGGTCGACAGCTAGTGGGCCAGCAAGTGCTCAGGCGAAGTCTGCCCGCAGCGCTGGCACCGGCTCCTCTCGGCCCTTGGCCTGAACTGCGCATCGCTCTGCGTGGGGCAGCAACTCCCCGACGTCATCGAGCAGATCCTCTGCCACGAGCAACTGCCCAGCTTGCGCATCTCCTTGCAGCCGCGCGGCAACATTGACGGCGTCGCCGAGCGCAGTGAAGTCGACGACGGCCGAGCCGACGTTGCCGACGTAGGCATGGCCGGCGTTCAGACCGACGCCGACTGGCAGCCAAGCGCCGGCCTCGCTCCCATAGCCGACGACCTGCAAGAGCTCGGTCGCCGCAGCGAGCGCCTTGCGCCGGTAGTCGGGCCCGGCGACGCCGGGTATGAACAGCGCCATCGCCTCGTCGCCGATCAGCTTGTCGATCAGCCCGTCGTGGCGCAGGATCACTTCGGTGGCTGCGGCATAGAAGCGATTGAGCAATGCGGCGTACTCGCTGGCACCGATCCGCTCGCCGAGCCCGGTCGATCCGCGCACGTCGGCGAACAGCACGGCGACGTCGACCTCGGCTCCACCCGTCGGCATCTGATCGCAGCAGCGCCCGCAGACGTTTGGGTTCTTGCGCGACGGCGCCCAGCCGATCATGCCGAAGATCCGTCCACCCATCCCACCGAAGGGGCTCGAGCAGACCTTGCAGCGCGGCGCTGAGGGGACGTGGCGCCAGAACCGACGGCTGAACACCATTCCTCGGTGGCCCTCGGTGAGGATCGTGTGCCACTCGCTCGCGTCAGCTGGCATCCACGCATTCTCCCATTCGGTGCTTGGGGCGCCGGGAGCGTACTCCGGCGAGGGCGAAACTAGGCGGCGAGGCGCTCCACGAGTTGCGCTGCTGTGGCGCTGGAGTCGTGCGTCTCAGCCCACGCGCTGAACTCGTTGGCCCTCTGCCTGATCGACTTCGTCGCAATCGCGCGCTCGACGGCGAGACGCAGCATGCGTGGTGCGACAAAGCGCCTCGGCACGCGTACGCCGGCGCCGGCCCAATCGAGCCGGGCGGCGTTCTCGTTCATGTCGCCGATGGCGGGACAGGCAACGACGGCGCAGCCGCTCGACAGGGCGCGCACGAGCGTGCCGTGTCCTGCGTGGCAGACGACGACGTCGCAGTGGGGCATCGTGCGCGAGTAGGAGACCCAATCGACGAGACGGGCGTTGGCGGGAACGGACAGCGGGCGCGACGGCAGCCTTCTGTTCCAAGTCCCGAGCACGCGCACAGGAGCACCGGCAAGGCCACGAAGTGCGGCGGCGAGCATCCGATGCCCTGGGTCTTGAGCGGTGGAAGGAGCGATCAGCACGAGTGGATCGTCGCCGGGAGGAAGCTCGACGTCGGCGGTCGGCGGCTCCCACATGAGCGGTCCGACGACATGCGCGTTCTCGGGCCACGTCCGCGGATACTCGAGCTGCGGGAACGTCGCGACCAGCGCAAGCTCGCGGCTGATGCCGCCGTGGACGTAGGGGAGTGGGGGAAGGCCGACGCGAGCGCGTGTCTCGTTGAGCTCGATGCGTCCGAGCTCGAGCCCGCCGTCGACGGGGCGCTGCGCCTGGCGCCACAACGCGCGCCCGACGAAGCTGCGCGGCAGGCGCGCCCCGAGCGAGTAGATCGGGAAGTCGCGTTCGCCGTGCGGATAGACGTGAGGGATGAGCGTCGCTTGCGGCACGCCCTCGAGCTCAGCGGCGAGCGCTGGGGCAAGCGTGAGGATGTCGGCAACGACGGCGTCGGGGCGAAGCGCTTGCACGAGCGGGCGTGTGTCATGCGTGGCATACACGACGGCCTCATAGAAGTCGAGCGGCTCTGGACCTTGCGGGAACACTTGATACTCGGGCGCCGCTGCGAAGGTCATGCCCTCGGCCTCGACGTGCTCGCGCCAGCGCGCCCAGGTCTGCAGCGTCACGTCGTGCCCACGCGCGACGAGCGCGCGCCCGAGCGCGATCATCGGGAAGGCGTGCCCTGGGTCGCCGAAGGCGCCGAGCAGCAACCGCCTCGGGCTGCTGTTCACGCCGGCGTCAGGCAGCAGCGAGCTCAGCGAGCAGGCGCAGCTGCTGCAGGCGCTCGTCGGCGTTGAACGCGGTTGGCGTCACGCCGAGCGTGCCGACGCCGGCGTCGCGATAGACGGCGAGCCGCTCGCGCACGACGTCCTCTGGCCCGCACAGCGACACCTGATCGATCAGCGTGTCTGGGATCGCGGCCATCGCCTCGTCGCGCTTGCCTTCGAGATAGAGATCCTGAATCGTCTTCGCCTCAGCCTCGTAGCCGTAGCGCTGCACGAGCTGGTTGTAGAAGTTCTGCTTGCGCGAGCCCATGCCGCCGACGTAGAGCGCGATGAACGGGCGCATCAGGTTCCGGGCCGCCTCGAGGTC
>OUNM011179450.1_pt1 | contig 33624 bp, 27 predicted proteins | sample 1769961 | NCBI WGS metagenome assembly OUNM01 (sample SAMEA3914820, study PRJEB12502) | metagenome | biome: forest; material: soil | place: USA | collected 2012-03-12 | depth 0.3 m | reverse complement strand
CTCCAAACGTCACGTCCCCCCAACCCGGATATCCCTCTGCCCACACAATCTCCGGCCAGCCCTCATATCCTCATTACTGCGCATGTGCCTGCCTGCCTCCAACGGTATCAAAGAAAAGAGAGCAAAAAGCAAAACACGCGAGGGGGCGAAATCGAAAACGGGACAGCAAAAAGAGCAAAACAAGAAACGGATCAAGCTTCTCATGAACGCAATAGCAAAACAAAGGGGTAGAAAAGGAGAAACTGGATGGGGTATTCCAACCGGACGGACAAAAACAGGGGAGAGCCAGGCTCAAAAAGATGGCTGGCTGGCTGGCTTGCTGACTGACTGACGCTTAAAGACGATGGGCGGGTGGGGTGACGTCGGTTGTAGGTGTAGGTGGTGGCGGCGGCGGTGGTAAGACGGTGTGCTTCCAGGAGATAGGAATTCAAAACGTGTCGGGTCTAACTGGCGGCGGTGATCGATAAGGGCGGCAACGGCGCAGGGTGAGCAGAACACAAAAAAAGTCGTCAACAGGCGTAAGGTCGTTCGGATGAAGTGAGTGAGTGATGGCTAAAGATGATGCTCTCAGGTGTGTGTGCAAAACGGCAGACGCTCGCTGTTTCCCCCATGACGACAACAGCAACGGTGAAGACGAAAAATAGACCAAGAGAAACAAGAAGTGTGCGCATGCCGCCGGCTCAAAAGTTCATGGGCGACAGCGGCTTGATGGGCGACAGGGGGCGCAGGTCGCCCGACTTCCTCGGGGGCGTCTCCCGCTCGCTGCTGACGGTGAGCGTCGTTGATATCGTTGAGCTTGTCTCGACGCTCTCGCTCTCGGCCATCAGCTTCTTGTGGGCCCGCGTCTGCTGGTCCGTCGTGCTGCGGGTTGCGCTCTTGCTGCTGTCTGAGGAAGAGATGTTGCGCTCTTCCTGTTGCTGTTGCTCGTATTGTTGTTGTTGTTGTTGGAGTTGCTGCTGCTGCTGCTGCTGCTGCTGTTGTTGATTTTGCTGCTTCTCCCCCTCTCGCGTCGTGCTACTGCTGCTCTTCTTCTTCTCGCCCGATCGATTGGGCAGCGGCTGGTCGAGGAGCGCATACTCCTCCTCAATGTACTTGGCCTCGTTCTTGCAGCCCTTCCAGCACTCGCGCCAGTTGCAGACCAGGAACCGGAAGCAGAAGGCGTCGATCTTCATGCACGGCTGGAAGCAGATGCACAAATTCCGGAAGTCCATCTTGTTCTTGTCCGCGTGGGCGAGGAGCAGGCTCAGGTGGCACGTGATGGCGAAGAGGAGGTAGTAGTTGAACGGCGGCAGTTTGGAGAGCTCCTCGATGAGCAGCGGCGGCACCGTCTCGGCCCCCGCGCACTCCCTCGAGATGCGGTCCTGGGCCTCCTTCGGGAAGAGCTCGTCAGGCAGCTCGCGCAGCCACGCCTTCAGCATGGACCCGACGATGTTGATGTCGTAGAGATCCGCCTCTTCAAATAGATCCACATCCAGCTCTGCAACAATATTAGCGACGCCCATCTCAAGTGACCCGAGATAACCTACCCTCGTCAAACTTGCGCTGCCACTTCTTGATCTGCGGCCCGCTCCCGGGCACCCGGTACAGGCCCTCGACTTCGCTGCCCTTGTAGTTCAGATAGTCTATCGCCCTCCAGGGGAACGCGGGCATCCAGAACTCGGTCTTGTCCCGCGAATCTTCCAGCCGCTTCGATATCCGGGTCAAGCGGGCCTGTTCGACGAGCGGGAGGGAGAGCACTTTGAGGACGTAGTGCTCGTCGTCCACCGTCAGCTCTCGGACGGGCGGCGCCTCGTGTCTTGAACTGCTGCCAAAAAAGCGGTTGCTCAGCATGCCCGCCGCCTTGCTGTGCTTGAGGTTGCTGAAGAAGGCCCCTCCGGGCGTCTGGGGATACGAGGGCTGGGACCTCGGTGGGGGCAGAGCCTCCTGCTCCCTCATTCTCCCACCCATGTCCCGGGATTGAGACCGCTCGGCCGAATGGTTTCGCACCGCCGAGGACATCATCTCGCGGAACGATCGGTCGCGTGCCTGGAGCGGCGCGGTCCTCGGGGCTGTCGCCGAAGTGTAGGGTCTCTCGGACTCGGCGGTCCAAACCGGTCCCGGTATCGGTGGCGGTGTTGGTGTCGGCGCTAGCGCTTGTGCCGGCGACGGCGCGAGTGCGTGGATGTGGTTGTCCTTTGGACTCAGGCTGTCTCCGCTGTCCTGGTTGATCGATCGCGTGCGGCCGAGGAGGTGGAAGGACTTGGGCTTGCCCCGCTTTGAGGATGCCGATATTGAATTTCCCGGGCTGTCGTAGTCGACGGTCGATGCGAGCGACACTTCGGACCGTGATGGCAATGGTGTGTTCGGTTTCTGAGCGGAGGGTTCCTGGTGGGACGAGTCTAAGATTCAGGACGACGCTGTTAGCGCAACTTGAAACGAGATTCGGCGAGGCGGGAGCAAATGCCCCGTTTTCTTGCGGGATCGACAAAGGCCGGAAATTCCAGACCGCACCGAATGCAGAACACAACAGAAAACAGCAAAACCGCAAGGCACGGGAATATGGTTTGCCTACCTGAGTGCTTGGTGCTTTGTTTCGAGAGCGCGAGCCGGTCCGAGTCTCTGGACATGGCCTCGGCGCGGGAATTTGAGAGCTGGTGCTGGTGCTGGTGCTGATGCTGCTGCTGGTGCTGCTGCTGGTGCACAATGGGACGGTCGGCCGGCTTGGCCGTCTTGCCAAAGTTGAAGAAGAAGCCCGATTTGGAGGCCTTGTCGTCGCCGCGCCGCTGGTGTTTGCGGCCCAGCTGCTGTTGTTGGTGGTCGGCCGAGTGTGACCTTGGCGAGGGCAGCGGCGGGTCTCGCGGATCTCGCGGGTCTCGTGCGGCGTCGGGGTGGTGCTGCTGCTGCTGCTGGCTCTGCTTCTGGGCCTGCCGGTAGTCCTCCTGGTGTTCTAGGGGCGACCTCTGGGGGTGGTGCAAGACATCGGCCGTCTCTGGCTTGGTCTGGCCGTAGCGGAAGGGTGAGCGCGGGGACCGGGGCGTCGCAGAGTCGGGCGGCAGTCGCGCAGACCCAGGAACCGTTTCACCCAGACGAGAGTCGTCACCGGGGCGCAAGGGAACCCCCAGCGCGAGAGGCTGTGGTGCAGCTTTACGGCCCATTTTCCACTGTTCCAGGCCGCCAGCCGGTACAAGTTGCCCAGGAGTGCCGCGCAGCCGGACCGCCAACCTGGCTCACGTTAAGGATGGGGGGCCGGGTATTGCAGCAGCAGCAAAGCAGGACAAGGCAGGCAAGGCAACCCGGCGAGACAGGATGCTTGGATGCGGGTGCGGTGCCGCAGCGATTTGCGCTGCTTGTGCGCACTCCGACGACGCACCAACCCGCAGGAGAGGGACGCAGGACCAGGGAGGGGAGGGGGTTCGACAGCTGCCAGCGATTGCCGAGCGACAGACTGCGTGCGTGGGTGTGTGTGGGTTGGGTGCGCGTCGGGGCTTATTACGGGGCAAGTAAGATGGAAAATAGGCGGATTTCCTGTCTGCGACAAATGACAAATGAGCGACCTCTCCGATGAGGCGCGGCCGGGGGAGAGTGTTGGACTGTTGTCGGGCTCGGAGGGGCAGAGACAGCGTCTGATGTGATGCGATACGATACAGGAACCACGCCCGGGCAAGAAGGGATGAAGATTCCAATTCCCACGCACCGGCACCCCTCAGGCCCAGCCAGGCACGGAAACCGTCCAGACTGGCAGACGTTAATGTTAGCGACAGACGACCAGTCCGGAAACAGGCTGGGCTGGCCCCCGCTGCACCAAGTCGATGCATGCCCCAGGACCCAAACTGCCCCGGCCAAACGCCCAAACCGGCCGCTCGCTGTCGGGTGGCATGCGCGGGGCCCACACCGCTGCCCTGGCACTCCTGGCCCGCTGCGCACACAGCCCACACGCTAACGTCAGAGCCGTCGGTCAGGGGTCCCAGCATCCCCGCCCTGGCTGCCAAATGCCCGCTTTCAGGCCCTTGTGCGCCCTCTGATTCGCAGCCGGCCTCGACCGCTCGGGTTCTCCCTGTCGATCGACCGGATTTCCGACGAGAATCTGAACAATCCCAGCCGCTGGATGCTGGACGCTGAACGGACGACGACGAGCCGTCAACAGATAAAGCAGCAGGGCATAGTACCTATTTACGGAGAAGAGCAGAATATAATATTAAATCAATCTCGGCCGTCAGCAATCGTCCTCACACACCACGGCTCGAGGTTTGAAGGGACGCCAGACCAGGCCCAAACTGGCTCCTGAAACGGACTCCTCAGAATCACCTCGAGGGCACGGCGAGTCGTATCATGTGTGCTGTGGACTGTGTAACGGAGGCCCGCCAGGGGCCCTTTGTTTGGGAGTCTCGACACAGGTACACAGTACTGTGTAGGCGCCGGCTCAATGGCCGTCAATCAGCATGCAGCAAGGGAGACGCTCGCTCGCTGCGCAACAATGCATCGCCCGAAGACGGGCGACGGGCGCCTCTGCTACGGGAAGCGGAGAGCGCCAGCGACCAGAGCTGTTGCACTCGGCTACGCCCGCTGCGTCTGTCCAAGAGCGATTGCGGACAAGTCCGCCGCGCCCTCGATGGGGCTCATAGAACAAGCCGCCGAGAGGAAACGCACCGAGGGCAGTGATCTCGCAACAAGCGCCTTCTTGGCTCTCATTGGTGTCGGGAGAGGTGGGCTCGAGGTGGGGTTGGCGCCACACCACGATCCCTCAGGGTTCTGAGCATCAAGGGTAGCATTCCGGCATCCGCAACCGTCGCTCATATCGCCTGGCCTGCGCCCAGTCGTGACGACGCATTCCCAAGCTCCGCAAACACGAGGCGCCAATATCGAAGTCGTTGACACGACGCCTGCTGAAAGCCTGAAAGCGTCGCGAGCCCAGGGTCGTCGCCTCAGAGCCTTGCCGTCATCTCGCGGGCCAAGCTCCGCATGCAGCCTCCAAACGTCAAATGCGCGCCCAATTGGGGCCTCAATCGCGCTGCGTGGCGCCCTGTCCCTTGTCGGAGAAGCCGGCGGTTCGGGCGGGGTCGCGAGGCTAGCTGCAAATCGCTTAGTCCAGGAACACAGCAGGTCTGAAACTCTGAAACTCGGCCTGTCTGTGTCTTGGCCCCGACCCGTCAGCCTCGCACTTCTGCCGGTGTCACGGAATAAAGTCGACTTCCGCGCAAGCATTGGCCCAAGACTCCACGTTCCCGGCCCGTCACGGCCAAGCCACGTTTGCCTCTGGGCCCCCGTGTCTCGACGCAATAGGTCGGGTTTTTGGTCTTTCCAGCCAGTGAATGTAGGTATGGGCTGTGGGACATGATGCTCGATGTGTTGACTGTCCCCCATAGGGGGTGGGTGGGCAAGATGTTTGATGGCACTGACGGAATGCTGTTCTCCAAATCGAGCGACGCCCGACGAGCACATGCAGGCGCACACACACGCACGAGCGCCCCCCCTCCAGCTGCAGGAACCAAGATGATGGGGGCGGCAACGAAGCGCCGACTCGATGGCCGGATGCGTGATGAGGGGATGCACGCATCAGTTTCTGTACGCCACTCACGCTAGAGGCAGGCTGCTTCGAACCGCAAACGCACTACATAGTAGAAGTTTCAGCTATACAGAATACAGATCAGCGTTCCGTTCCCTGGGCAATCTGAGAGGGGAGCATGAGTGGTGCTCGGGATGATGTCGTCTGGGTCTTGGCGCCACCAAATCGATCGGGTTAGGTGAACAGGGTTGACGCGGCTGCAGCCTTGCCGGCCGCCATCGACTTCCCCGCAATTCCGTGGCACTCCAACTCACAACTCCATCAAGCTCCAACCCCGCCATGTCGCAGACCCTCGAGCAGCTCCCCGAGGAGCTCCAGCTCGCCACAGCAGCACACGTCAAATATATCCAGAGCCTGGACACAAGGAAAGACGAGTATGACTACTGGCTGACCGAGCACCTCCGGCTCAACGGCCTGTACTGGGGCCTGACGGCCCTGCACCTCCTGGGCCACCCCGACGCCCTGCCGCGCGCCGAGACCATCGATTTCGTGCTCTCGTGCCAGCACCCCAGCGGCGGCTTCGGCGCGGCCCCCGGCCACGACGCCCACATGCTCTCCACCGTCAGCGCCGTGCAGATCCTCGCCATGGTCGACGCCTTTGACGACCTCGAGACGCGCGGGACCGGCAAGGCACGAGTCGGGGAGTGTGCGTTGCGTCATCTGGCTTTGGGCGCCGATAGTGGGATGCTGACGGACGTTGCGTCTAGATATTGCCAACCTGCAGAACCGCGAGACCGGCACGTTCGCAGGCGACGAGTGGGGGGAGGAGGACACGCGCTTTCTCTACGGCGCTTTCAATGCGCTGTCCCTCCTTGGGCTCCAGCACCTCGTCGACGTCGACAAGGCAGTCGACTACATTGCGGCGTGTGCCAATTTCGACGGCGGATACGGAGTGGGCCCCAACGCCGAGTCGCACTCCGGGCAGATCTTCACATGCGTCGCCGCCCTGACCATCGCGGGGAGACAGGACCTCATAGACAAGGAGCGGCTCGGGCGGTGGCTAAGCGAGAGGCAGATTGCCGGAGGCGGCCTCAACGGCCGGCCGGAGAAGAAAGAGGACGTCTGCTACAGCTGGTGGGTGCTGAGCAGCCTGGAGATGATCGGCAAGACACACTGGATCGACAAGGACCAGCTGGTCGGGTTCATCCTGCGCTGCCAGGACCCCGAGCGGGGCGGCATCGCGGACAGGCCCGGCGACATGGTCGATGTCTGGCATACGCTGTTTGGTCTCACGGGACTCAGCCTGCTGCAGTACCCGGGGCTGCAGCCTGTCGATGAGGTTTACTGCCTGCCCAAGGCGACCACTGCGCGGGTGCTGGGCCGATGAGGCGTAATCTGAACTCTTCCCTCAACATTGGGCGCTTCCGCCTCCCCTAAAGCTTATTGTAATGGTGCCCGATCGGATACGGTGTTCAACTTCCTCCTGGCTCCATGCAGTCTAACTCTCCCACAGAAGCACGGCCCTCATTGTATTATTTGGACTCTTGGGACGGAGTTGCTGTCGAGCCTACCTCTGTATTAGTCTCATGCCATTCGTTCTGTACCACCATCTGATCTTACCACGTGTGCCAGCCACGTTGTTGCCACGTGCAAAGTTCAGTGTCAATGTTCTTAGTTGAAACTCAAGCTTTCAGGTAGCCATTCAGTGGGAACAAAGGGTAGAGTCGAGTTGTCGACCCACAATATAGTCTAATGAAATACTAATCATACGCTTGTAACTCACTTCCACAGTCTTACCAGGTAGTTTCTTGTCGACCCTACTGAAGGCGATTTTATTTGGCTGTGGCTGCTTGTCATTAAGCCCGGAACTGAGCAGCTCACACATGCAGCACAACTCGAATATTACGGACACTTATCTTGTTAAAGCTGCCTATATCTTAGAAGGTCCTCCACGAGCAAAGCAAACCTAACTTCCCCAGCTCATTGCTGAAGTGTTTGTTGACATCGACCCCTTTTCTAACACTCCAAAATGGTGATATCTGACAATGCCCTGCCACAACAACCTCAAAATGTGCCAGGAACTTGCTTTCTTGGGTGTTGAGCTGGAGATGAGCCGAGATCCAACCCCCATCCACAAAGCTAAACATCCATGATGTTAATATCTCCCAACTTGCCTGGATTATGCTCTCCAGAACCTTTTATCACTCGGTCCTCGCAAGTTCTAGCTGCAAGAAACTGGCAGCAAGGAGACCGATCACTCTCTGCACAGCAGTGCTCCAGTTCAAGTTCTGTCTTTCAATTCTCTCATCGGCCACCAAACATGTTTCTTCCTCAAGCTATAAACCATTCTCTGGCACTCCCGGACTACAGCTGAATTTGGCCAGTGCCCCGGAACACCGGTTATACGCCGGTCAACCTTCAAAGTCCTCTTCATGCTTCCTCACCACGAGGTTCTCCCCCGTTCAAGGCAGGCTGCGAGCTTCCGGATGCACAACTGATCACATTTCCGGACCCAAGGATGTAGAAATTTCCCTGCACCCTGACAAATTTGATTGCAACGTTCCCTCACGCCCATCAGAAGGTTGGGAAGGTTGAACCCCAAATTCCACACCCCGGCGGTTCAAGCTAGGTGCCTGGCCCTCCACTGTCCCTTCCGAATTTCCTTGAATGTTCTCTGGAGTCATCCTCAGGCATCCACTCCCAAACCACTCACTCAACCTACTCAAGAGGACCTTGTTCCTTCCGCCCCGTCTCTCAAGACGGTATACACGGTGAGGAACTCCCTGGGTGCTTCCCGCTTCCGTCTCAGTCACCCACCTTCGTCCTTTCTCTACACTCGTTTCTCCGTTTCTCTCGTCCACATTTCCCCCCAGATTTCCGTCCGAGCTGCGACTTCTTTCCCGTCCGTTCTCACAGAGTCAGCGTTGGCACCCAAATCCTTGGGACGGCCCAAGATCCGGAACCCGTCTCAACCGGCGTTAATCGTCGCATCCCGGAAGCACAATCGTTCATTGTGCTCTCAACCCCAGAGACTTGGAAACTCAGGCGGTTCGACACCCGCCCACCCTCATCCTACCCTCTCCTCCAACTCTACCTCGTGCTCGATCGACACAGGTCAAGGCCGACCAAGACCCCATCTCCAGGTCCTTGACGTCGGACTTCCAGGTCTCTCCTGCCATCCAGAGACCGAAATACCGCCAATTATTCAAACTGTTTCTCCGTTTGAATTTGTTTCTACCCAAGCATCATTCATCGCTGCGGTCGATTCCGCCAAACCAGCTGCTTCTATCTGTGAGTTTCTACCACTCCGAGGCCGACCCGACTCAATTGTGGTTGCTGCAACCTGCAGGCGGCTTGTGGCGGATGCTGACCGTCAGGAATATTAGACCATGGCCGCGGTTGCACCCATGGATCTGGTCGTGAGGAGCGACCCGGCTTCGATCCCGCTCCAATGCACCCTCTGCCCCAAGAAGCCCAAGTTCTCCGATCTCTCCCACCTTCTCACCCACATTTCCTCCAAGAGCCACTTGGCCCACCGCTTCAAGGCCGAGCTGAGGGCGCGCGATGACCCTGCCGCGCTGGAGGACGTTGGTCAGTATGACACTTGGTGCGAGCGGTATGGGATCAACGCTCTTCTTGCGGAGCGCATGGCTGCCAAAGAGCAGAAGAGGACCGGCAGAAGAAGCAGGCCCACAAACACGGCTGTAAGTCATTCCATGAGCATGTTTGTTCCTGAGTGTTAGGCTCACCCGGTTGGCAGAGCAACAAGCCTGCTGCCGCCGCCATGAGCCATCATGGCATGGTCAAGCCTGATCCCGACGAATACAATGAGCTGTCGGGCTCGGGTCACTGGGCTACTGCCTCAGGCCATTACCACGATCACCATGGCCAATTTGACCACTCGGTCTATCACACCCCGAACTTGAAGCGTTCTCGATCGGACCGCTCGGGCCCCAGCACGCCGGACAACACCCAGTCCAAGTACTACCGGCGGTGGCCTTCCGAGACTGAGACCGCCGACAGCATCCCCATCTCCGATATCCCCTCGGAGAGCACCGAGCTCGACGACGACAACGACATCAGCAAGCTGAAGGGCGTGAGATATCCGGGCATGGGCCTGTTCGACTCGGCCGACGAGACTCAGAAGAGGATGCGCAACCAGCGGAAAGACGACTCTGTCTTGAAGCACATGGAGGAGACATCATCTGGCATTGTGCCCAACGAGTTTGTGTGGACCGAGAATGGAGAGTTCCAGCGTATCCGTGACATCTACGCTAGCCCCTCGATTGAGGGAAGCCCGGTTCGTCATTGCCATATTGCTGCGTCGTTTCAATGCTGTTCTAACTCAGTTCCACAACCCAGGACCGCAAACTCGAGGATCGCGATGCCCCCAAGCCAAAGCGAGGCCGCCGTTCCACCGCAGGCACGGCAACAGCCCGTACACGCGCCTCGGGCCGAGTCACTCGGGCAACGACATCTCGGAACAAGCGTACTCACGATAAGGACCCGCTCCTGGAGGACGAAGATGACAATAGCGTGCTCTCCGGCCCTACTGGTGGCTACGACGTCTTTCGGGACCCTCCGAAGCGCGGTTCCGGTGTGCAGAGCCTCCGGCCTTGAACGAAACTACAAGTGCTAACCGTTTGCAGCTCAGCTTGACAGCCCCCTCGGAGAACAACGGTAAGCTTTCTTTGCCATTCTTGAAATTGTCGTGAGTTCTGACCATTTCCAGTTTCGACCTTCGCGGTCTTCGCCGCCGCCCTGCCCTTCAGTCCATGACCTCGAACATGGCGATGGCCTCGGCACAGCAGCAGGCCAAACCGGTCTCGTATCTCTCTCCGCAAGAGGCTGGGCCAACCTCGTTCGCGTCTCAACCTCCTGTTCCCGGCGGCCACTATTTCTCGCAGCATACTATGGGCAGTGGCACTTTCAACCCCCTGTGTGTCCAGGCCAGGGGCGGTTATTACAACCCATACGGCTATTCGAACTTTGGCAACGAACACAAGCCCTCGACGACCAACTTTCAGGCAATCAACGCCATGAACCTGGGAAACATGCCGTTCAACGCCTTTGGCGGACCCTTCACGTCGGACTCGGCTCATGAGCGTGTCGACCAGGACTTTGAGCTGTGATGCGAGGTGGGCGAGATACAGCTTGACGTTCCAGGCTGCATCCCGCACATCATTTTGTGTCCACCATTACGGACACAACATTGCTACGACGTGGCTCCGGAGCGCCGAGGCCGGCGCAATCGTTTCGTCTTTCTGCACTGAACAGAGAGAGCACCTTTTCATTGGGATCTTGGTCGCGAATCACTACGGCATGGGCGGTCACATGGAGGGGTTGGGGCATGGGGACTCTGGCGCCAGGAAGCATGATCTTTTTTGACTCGTTATCCCCATCTTCTACATATTCGCAGGGCCTGCTAGTTCCAGGACCACCATTCTTCCGTCGGTCGTATTTAGCAGGGGACTTTGGTCGATAACTGGCTTCAGACTTAATCACATACTTTGTGTTTGCCACGACACAGTTCGGGTGTGTTGACGGTGTTGTGCTTGATGTTGCCAGCAGCTTAGGAGGAGTGGCGTCCGGCTTGGTCCGGATCCCATGGCAGTGCAGCACGCGATGAGATGATATCATGTTCATCCCTGGTATCCCAGGGTCTCGATTATGAGAGTTCAACTGATCTGCCGTCACACCTTGTGATACGTAGTAGCTCCATGTACTCCTACCAAAAGAAAAAAGCAGGACAACACACACGCAGTGGCAGCACCTAGCGAAAGGGCGTACCAGCTAATATCGACACAGCAGGCCGTAACAAACCGACACCGCGGTAACTACCTAGGAGCACAAAACATCCCAATCCATCCTCCCGCCCATCACCAACCAGCTTACAACTGCTCAATCCCCTGCACAAGCTGCTCCAGCAACTGCTCGCCCTCCTCCCCTTCCTCCCCGTCTATACCACCACCACCACCACCACCGCCAACATCACCATTCAAAACACCCGCCAACAGCCCCGCCACGCCCCGCAGCCGCCGCGCCTTGACCCCCTCCTCCATCTCGCGCGACTTGTGCGCCGCCACGTCGAGAACCCGGCGCGGAATGCGCGCCAGGCGCGCGACGTTGAGCCCGTAGGAGCGGTGCGCCACGCCGTCGGCGACCTGGTAGAGGAATGTGATGTTTTCGTCGGCGGCGGCATACTCATCATTCTTATTATCATCAGGGTTGGAAGGGTTGGATATGGTGGTGGGGGTGGTGGCCTCGAAGCGCATGTGCACGCAGCGGACGCGGCCGGCGCCCAGGCCCTCGGCCACGCGTGCCAGGGACTGGTAGTGGGTTATGAAGAGGGTCAGGCAGCGGGTGTCGCGGACGAGGTGGTCGAGGACGGCGTGGGCGATGGCGGCGCCGTCGTGGGTTGAGGTGCCGCGGCCGAGCTCGTCGAGGATGATGAGGGAGCGGGGGGTGGCGGAGCGGAGGATGGAGGCGGTTTCGGAGACCTCGACCATGAAGGTCGATTCGCCTGCGAAGAGGTTGTCGCGGGCGCCCATGCGGGTGTGGATTGCGTCGGTGAGGGTGAGGGACATGGCGGTTGCGGGGACGAAGGAGCCGATTTGGGCGAGGAGGACGAGCAGGGCCACGGCGCGGACGTAGCTTGATTTGCCGCCCATGTTGGGGCCTGTGATGAGCTGGGCGAGCGGGGACGGGGAGGCGAGGGAGGTGGTGAAGGGGATGTAGCCGTCCGGGAGGGTGTGTTCGGCGATGGGGTGGCGGCCGTCGGTGATGGAGATGGTGGGCGGGGTGGAAGAGGGGAGGAAGGTGGGTTTGCTGTAGCCCGGGAGGGTGGCGACCTGGGCGAGGGAGAGGAGGCAGTCGAGGGTGGCGAGCGAGGCGACGGCGTCGCGGAGGGGTTGGTACTCGGCGGCGAGCGACTTGAGGAGGTCTGTGAAGGCGGCGTCGCAGGCGGCGGCGAGGGCTTCCTTGTGCTGGTCGCGCTCGTTCATCAGGCGCACCACCTCGGGGGTGTGGAAGCGGGAGACCTTCTTGGTGCCGCTGATCTTGGCCCACGAGGCGGGGACGTGCTTCAGGTCGGTGTTGGGCACCTCGATCAGGTACTCGATTCCGGCCACCGTGACGTACGTCACTGGGATTTTTTTGGAGAGCTTCGCCGCGGCGTCCTTGCGGTGGGCATCCAGGTCGGCCTCGACGGCAACGATGCCCAGCTTGCGGTTCGTAATGTCTTCGGTCTCCTCGTCGTCGCGGAAGAAGGTGTACTTGTCGTCTTTCCTCGCCGCCTCGGGGTTGATCTGGTCGAGGTATGTGTTGACGATGTCCCCGATCCCCGGGAGGGTGCAGATGGCCTCGCTGATCAGACTCGACTCGAAGCCCGTGTCGGCGGGCGTCTTCACCCTCGAGAATTCGATCGAGATTCTCTGGAGGGTCTGCAGGGTCGAGAGGAGCTCCGGACGGCCGCACTTCCCGTAGTAGATTCGGATGAGGCTGCGCTCCAGGTCGGCTCTGATGGAGGTGAGCAAGCCGCCGAGTTTGTCGACTTTGATGGTGGACTGGTTTTGGAGGAGCTCCTCGACTGCGGCGACGCGCTCCTCCAGCCGTCCGCGGTCCAGCAACGGACGGCCGATCCACTTCCTCAGCAGCCTCCGGCCAGGGCGAGTGCGCGTCTTGTCCAATGCCCACAGCAGGCTCCCCTTCTCAGACTGGTCTGTGGCGTTCCTGTACACTTCCAAGCTCTCGAGGGTGGTGCCGTTGATCAGCATGTGCTGCCGCGTGCTGAACGACTGGAAGTACTTGGTCAGATCGAATATGTGTTCCAGGCCGTACTCGGTCAGGTGGGTGATCATGGCCGAGAGGCAAATCGTGACGGCTTCGGGCAGCTTCAGGACATTTTCGAGAAGAGCTGCGGAGCGCTCGTCGTTGTCCTTGGCCTTTCCGGCGTAGAACTGGGTGACGTGCGAAGAGGCCTCGGCGGCCATCGTCTTGGGTTTCGGCACCCTCTCGACGCGGCTTCTGTCGCCAAAGACGTTGGTGCTGCTGCCGGCGAGATGCTGGACCAGCTTGTCGGTCGCCTTGGAGAGCTCGCCGACGATGAGAAGCTCGCACGGGGAGATGTGAAGCAGACGAGTCTCGATCTCTCGCCTCATGAAGCCGTCCTCAAAGTCGTCGTAGATGATGTCTCCTGTGGCGGGCTGGACGGCAATGATACCCACGTCCACCTTTTCGTCGGTTCCCGAGCCCTTTGTTGACGATTCGGTGAGGCAGAGCAAGTAGCCACCCGCGGGGGCGCCGGTGCCCTCGGCGGGTTGGTCGAGCTCCCCGGTCTCGTCGATGTACGTGCCCTTGGTGTAGACATTGGTGAGTTTCCTGACAAAGGGCGCGTTGCGGTTGTCGCCGGCCTTCTTGAGCGCCGCAGTTTCGAGCTGGCGCACGACGCCAACCTTGTGGCCGGCGGCAACCAGTCGTTTGACGTGGACGTTGATGCGATGGACGGGGATGCTGGCCGAGGCAAAGCGGTCGAGGTGGGCTTCTGAGGGGTCTTTACAGTCGTCAGCAGGCACGTTGCAGGAAGCGAGAGGTGGAGGCATACATACGTTCGTCAAATCTGAACTTGCCCGGAATGCAGACGATGCTCAGCTCCTTGGCGGCGATCCGGGCGTCCTCGCCAAAGAAGCGGAACTTGTAGCCCACCTCGACGACCAAGATGGTATCCAGGTGCTTCCTCTTGATATCGAGGAACTGGATCTCCATGGGCGTCAACTTGCCAGTCTTGGCGCCCTTCTTCTTCCCCTTTGTCGTCGGAGCCGGTTCGTCCTCTTCGGCATCGCCGCCGCCTTCGTCATCCTCGGCGTCCGGGCCGGGGCTCTCGCCCGCAGCTTGAAACCCGCGCCTCCTGAGAGAGGCCAAGCTGTCCGGGTGGCCGAGCTTCTTTACGAACTTTTTGTGCAGTTCTTCCTTCTTCCGGGCCACTGCGGCATCCTCGTCATCGTCATCGGCCACGGCAGAGCGATCGGCCTTGTAAGCATACAGCTCGGTCCGGGACGACGTGCTCGAGGTTGGAACCACGGGTGCGCGGCGCGGCGGCTCCTTCGCGGGTGGGTTTGGCACGTGGTGGGTATCGCCTGCGTCGTTGTAGTCGCCATCGGCCTCGTCGTCGTCCGGAAGCGACCTCGGACGTTTCGCGGCGCGGCCAGATCTGCGGTTGCCACTGGCACTGCCGCTGGCACTAGCATTGCCATTGCCCGTGTCTTCCTGCAGCGGGCGTTTGCGGGTGAATTTGGAAGCCGGGAAGACAGCGGAGGCGGCGGGGGCATCGTCGCTGTCCCCGTCTTCGACCGTTTTCTTCTTTTTCCCCTTCTCCGCGTCCTTGGCGGCGCTCTCCGCAGGCGCGGCGGCATGCTTCTTGCTCAGGCCATTGATGGTGAAAAAGCTGGTCAGCGAGGCCTGCTTCTTCTCTGGAAGTTTAGAGGGGCCTGCCATGGCGTGCGGCGGGGGAGTGGAGGTGTGCGATGGTGATGTCACCCAGGACTCAACCCAGCGGAACGCGGTGCCAGTCGAGCCTCACGCTATTCCGGTTGGCGCCAAAATTGGAGACGCGCAGCCAACGCGTCTCCCAATTAACGAACGCACGTGACGCTGCTGGCGGGGAACTGGGGACAGGACTCGGGAGACGGCCCTGCAGCCTGCGCCAAGCACCAAGTGCCCAGTGCCAAGTGCCATGTGCAAGTCTCCATCTTTCTCCTTTTCCCAGACCCCATGTCCCACTCCCATCTCTCCTCTTTTTTTCCCCATGGGCCTTGGTCGGGTTGGAAGAAGAACGAGAAAAGCCTGGGGATGTGGAATCCTCTGGGATCTGGGGTTGGCCTCCAGAATACTCCAGTCGGATGGCACCATCAGCCATGCTGATCAGCCGCCAGTGCTTTTAGCAGAAACCCTGTTGCTGTTGGCTGTTGGCTGTTGGCTGTTAGGTGGTGTCCCGCACCCGCGAGCTATTCTCGCTATTCTCGAGCCATTGTCGAATACAGGACACAACGAGACAAGTTTGCCCTTCCCGCCGGCCCGCGGACAGGCCATCCTTCAGGATCGCTGAAGGCGACACCCATTTTCAGCTCGTTGGCGGCTTGTTTCCCCCTCATCCAGCACGATGCTACCATCGCAGAATCACCCGTCCATCCACTTCATCCAGGGTGGAGTCTCGCAAGTCGCACCAGAACCACCTTGCCGTCGGTAGCGCAGTGCCAGCGTCGCAGCGTCGTAGCGCAGCCCTGGCGAGACCTCCGTCCCGCGCTGAGGCCTGAGGGACCCCCGCCCGGCCCTGTCCCGTCATGTGCCAGCGGCATCCTAGCGCATCCCTGAAATGTTTGTCGTGTCCGTGCAATGCGACACCACTTCCCGGTTGGGCACGCTCGCCAGGGAGGCATTCCGAGTTTTGGGGTCCGTTCTGGGCGGCCCTCATCAAGAGATTCCGGGGACATGGCAAGGCGTCCTTCAGGACCTTTTCGAGAAACCAACGGATAGTGGTTGCCCTCCAACGCTAACGCGGGTAGCGTGCCAGTTGTCTCAGCTCGCCGGTGCCGTGCAGGAGGGCAGCCAGGACCAGCCAGACAGTTCCTCGCGTCCGGCGTGTTGGGTGTCGATTTCATATCGGCCATGAGGGACGGAGACTATCTACAATGCACTGTGATGGGACCGCATCCAGACGCGGCCCGAAGGGCGGGAGAGCGCCAATTGCGCGCCAATGGGTGCTGCCTCTGTGCCGCCGTGCTCTGCTTTCCGTGGTTGCAATATTGAGCAGCCCGAGGGGGTGCTGCACCTCGCACTGTTTTGGGAAGTGTTTCTGGAAAGGCACATTGACGATTGATGATTCGATCGACCGCCGCCCAAAATCTCGATCACCAACTGGCAACCAACCAGGCAAGCAGGGCAGGCAGGCACCAACACAGTCCTGGAAACACAGGCAGGAAGACAGGCAGGCAGGCAGGCAGCAGACCACGCCACAATCGCTTTCTGCGCATGGCAAAAATACGCGTGCTCTTTCCCGTCTTGTATTTTCCTGCCCGTTCGCCCGCGAATACGCCTGCACTGGAGGTAACCGCGGTCTTTGCTGCAGTCTTGTGCCCTTCGAGCTCTGAGTCCCTCCAACTCCAGAGCTCCAAGCTCCCAGCTCCCCACCACACCCACCACATCCACCACACCCACCACACCACTCTCCAAAAGACGTGCTGTCGACGGCATCACCGATGTCCGGTTCTCGATCTTAGCCAAGATTTGCTCCCCAAACCATTCAGCCGCAGCCATGATCCCGGGCTGCAGAGCGCAACAATCATGAGGTTGCAGAGCTACGGGATGCAGATCCACCGCTGACGAGGACGGTTCTTGGGACGGATCCCGTCCGTGGCCCTGGCTCGAGCCTGGCCCACCGCAATCAAGAAGAAGAAAACGCAACAAGCCGAGCTAGCGATTCGTGCCGGCAGCTCCCGATTGTCCAAGAGATGCGAGAGATGGCCCGGATGGCTCGAGATCGGACGGCCAACGCGCCCATCTGCTGCTGGGGGGTCCTGGACCCGTTCGCCAGTCCCAATCAGCCAACATATCCCGTTTTGGGGCGTGGAGATGTCCGAAGGGTCTGCTGAGGAGTCGGTGACTGACAGGCAGAAATGCCAAAAAGCAGTTAGTTGGCAGACCCAGGCCTGCGTCACCTCCAACAGCCGGCATCTTCAGGCTAAATGCACGCCAAGACGGCTAATGCGCCGTGGGAAACCTTGAAGCAAGCCCCGTTCTGGAGGAGCGCCGGCACAGTTGTCGGCTACGGGCTTAGCGCGCCAGGGCATCCCCCCGTTCTCGCCCCGTTCTCGCCCCAGGCGCGCCCCGGATTGGAGGGCGTTGAGCCTAGCCCCAACGGCCCTTCTGCCCTTCGAGAAGCTCCAGCGAAGGACGCCAACCAGTCTCGAGCCTATCGCCCAGCCAGCCCAGCCAGTCGTCAGCCGCCACTTCGGCTTCGGTCCGGCCCCACGCTCAAGAGTGCGGCCCAGCACGAGTCCATGACCGCCGGCCCCGGGTGGACGGGGACGCTTCCTACCGCCCAATCACGGCGGCGCAACCGTATCCTCGCCCACTGTTGCTTCTTTGCCGGTTCGCATGTCAACGGGCGTTTCAACGGCACATGTGGCGTTTTGCCCGTCCCCACCCACCGCGCCCGAGAGCGAGCTCTCTCTCCCCCGCCCACCGCCGAGGGGGGCCCCCAGCCAGCTGACGGGGCGTGCCCCGTCTTCTGTTTTTTGGCTGATTCTGCTTCTCGCGGCCGCTCCGTCCTGTCGCGCCGGAAACGCCTGGCGCGCTCCCTGGCCCTCTGCCTGTTTCCAGTCGCCGGGTCATGCCCTGCCCGTTTCCAGCGACGCGATGTCCGCCTGCCACTCTCGCGTGTGTCGCTTCATATCAGCCATGCATGGCAAATGCAACGGCATTCCCCTCATATACCTGCCACGGCACACGGCAACTCCCCCCTGGTACCTGGCCGGGGGGTCAGGGATCGCTCCACCCCAGGTGGGTATCAACAGTGGAAAACTGATCATGTTTTTCGCACGCTCTGTTCCGGAGCCGGGGCGGTCACTGGCTCAGCGTGGGCAAAGAATTCCACGGCGGGACGAGGGTTTGCCGTCTGGCCGCGGCCTGCCCGTCTCGGTCCCGTACGAGAGCTGGGACCAGTCGGCGCTTCTTTCGATGGGGCTCAAGCGCCACCGCTTGGGAAACGCATGCACAATGCCCATCATCGGTCCGCTTCCACCGGCAAGGCGTTTGTTGCTTGTTACTGGCTGGCGCCGGCTGCCGAAGCGCTGCTCCCATTCGCTCAGCCCTCTCGACCGCCTGGCTGACCAGCAGCCCACGCAAAGCCGGTCCGATGCCCCTTCGGGGGTGACCCTCGTGGTTCAACGCACGCCAAGTCTCGGCAGGGAAAATGTGGGAGTCCACTTCCTGCGCTAACGCCACCCACACATGGGGTGAACCAGGGGGGGAGGCGGCGTCTGCGTTTGTGCGGGGACGCAAAAGTTGGGGAAACTTTGGAGAGCCAGACCTGGTGATCACGACGGGGTCCAGGTACAATGTTCCGCTGTGGTTCGCCTCCCCCGTCTCCCAATGCGAGAGCGATCACGGGGCCTGGACCGCGGGAGACGCCCCGGAGCACACACGCCGTGGGCAATTGGGTCGGTTGCGCTGTATCTGTCGCCATGCCATGCCACCGCGGAAATCCCCCAGGGCGTCTCGGCCGTCCGGGGCTCCTCGAGATGCCCTCTCGTCGGCAAGGCTCTCGCCTCGTGTGATATTAGCCTCTGCGATGGACGGCCCATGGCCCCCGGCGCGCCTGGCTGGACAATCTGCTGCCGCGCCGCCCCGTCCCGGGCCTGGGTATCGGTGTACCAGCAGGCATGAAGGGGTGCCCTTGGACCTCGAGGTACCTAGCTATTTACAGATGTGGAGGCTCGTCCGTAGCGCGGTGGCCCCCGGGCCTGCAGAGACTGGTTAAGCTTCTCTGCGCTCGCCCCGGCCCCCCTGCCCCTCTCCATCACCCCGTCTGCCTCCCCAGGCGCTTCATCGGTCCGCCCGTCCGTCGGGGTGGCCCTCCCCCATACCCCAGAGTCGCTGCCCATGCTCCTCATGCCTCTCGCGTCTTTATAAACCTGGCTCCCGTCCGCCGATCTGCTCCTCCCCTTCTCTCTCCTCGTCACGGGTCCCATCGAGACGGTTTCCACTGCATCGCCAACATCTCACCCGATCACTCCCCGCCACCCGATCCCGACATCACAACACTTGGTGGTTCAAGATGGGCATCTTCGACAGGAAGCCCAACGCTGCGGCGCAGCAGCAGGCCTTGGACGAGGCGCCCGAGTTCGAGCGCGTCGAGTGGACCAAGGACCCCGGCCTCAGGAAGCTCTACTTCTACGCCTTCGTCCTCTGCATTGCCTCGGCCACCACTGGTTACGATGGGTGAGTCGGCTCGCGCTCTGGAAGTCCCAATTGCCGGGTTCGGTGTGCTGACGATGGCCTCTCTTCAACAGCATGTTCTTCAACTCCGTGCAGAACTTCGAGTTCTGGGGCAACTACTTCGGCCACCCCGAGGGCTCCATGCTTGGTCTTCTCGGTGCCCTCTACCAGATTGGTAGCTTGGTCTCCATCCCCCTGGTGTAAGTGCCACATCGAGACCTTTCTTGTCGATTGGTCGCCAATGGAAGCTGACGCATGGCCTGCCCGCAGCCCTCTCTTCACCGATAACCTCGGCCGTAAGCTCCCCATCGCCATTGGCTGCGTTATCATGATCGTCGGTGCCATCATCCAGGCCGCTGGCACCAGCCTCGGCGCCTTCATGGGCGGCCGTGCTCTTCTCGGTTTCGGCAACTCCCTGGCCCAGATCTCGTCCCCCATGCTTCTCGCCGAGATCGCCCATCCCCAGCACCGTGCTCGCCTGACCACCATCTACAACTGCCTGTGGAACGTCGGTGCCCTGCTCGTCGCCTGGATTGCCTTCGGCACCAACTTCGTCCAGAGCGACTGGTCGTGGCGTGTGCCCGCCCTGCTCCAGGCCATCCCCTCCGTCATCCAGCTGGCTTTCATCTTCTGGGTGCCTGAGTCGCCCCGTTACCTGATCGCCAAGGACAGGCACGAGGAGGCCCTTGCCATGCTCGCCAAGTACCACGCCAATGGCGACGTCAACAACGCCACCGTCCAGTTCGAGTACCGCGAGATCAAGGAGACCCTCGCTCTCGAGTTCGAGGCTTCCAAGACCTCCAGCTACGCCGACTTCTTCCGCACCAAGGGCAACCGTTACCGCTTCATGCTCCTCATCTCGCTCGGTATCTTCTCCCAGTGGTCCGGTAACGCCATCATTTCCAACTATGCTTCCAAGCTCTACGACAGCGCCGGCATCACCAACTCGACCCAGAAGCTCGGTCTCTCCGCCGGCCAGACCTGCATGTCGCTCATCGTCTCGCTCAGCATGGCCATGCTCGTCGACAAGTTCGGCCGCCGCCCCATGTTCCTTGCCGCCACCGGTGGCATGTTCGGCACCTTCGTCTTCTGGACCCTCACCTCGGCTCTCTACGAGGAGAAGGGCTCCCCCGGCGCCAACTACGCCATGCTTTTCTTCATCTGGATTTTCTCCGTCTTCTACTCGCTCGCCTGGTCCGGTCTTCTCGTCGGCTACTCGATCGAGATCCTGCCGTACAAGCTCCGCGCCAAGGGTCTCATGGTCATGAACTTGACCGTCCAGGCCGCCCTGACCCTCAACTCGTATGCCAACCCCGTGGCCTTCGAGGCTTTCACCGGCCACACCTGGAAGCTGTACCTCATCTACACCGTGAGTCCACACCTGAAATACTCTGACTGTCTACGCAATTTGCTAACTTGCCTCCTCTCAGTGCTGGATCTTCCTCGAGCTCTGCTTCGTGTACTTCATGTACATTGAGACCAAGGGCCCCACCCTCGAGGAGCTCGCCAAGATCATCGATGGCGACGAGGCCGCTGTTGCCCACGTCGACATCCACCAGGTCGAGAAGGAGTCTCACATTAACGAGGAGAAGGTCGCCTAAGCGGTCGGCTGGATTCCCCGGAGCTGCTTCGTTTGGTCAGCCTACTTTGGCTTGCTTGCGAGTTTTGCAATGTGTTTGGTAGAAAATTCCCCCTATGTTCTTGTTTAGGTATTTTACCCAAAGCGAAACCTAGTTTTCGATTCTTTTACAACCCTCGCTGCTCGTGTTCCTGGTGATCTGTGTCTTCCTGTGTCCCACATAGTGCTTAACCCCACGATCTGGGCCTGGCGATGCAATTCACTTGAGACCAGAGCAGCGAGCGAGTTGGGGGTTTCGAGACCGGGCCCGCCTCGCTTGGGCTTCTGGGCGCGCTGGGAAGCGGCCGCGACTGCGCGTGTAATCTACGGATTGCATGTGGCTAGTCTGTTATTAATGTATGGTAATCTATGAAATATATACCCTGGGGTGTCAATTTCTCGGTCTTGGAACGCGCCATTCTCGCCGTGACATCGTGGCCCCGGCGGGTGGGTACAGCGCGGCGCCCCCGTTCCCGGGACGCGCTGCATTTATCCAAGGTGGCTGCCCGCGATGCTGGGACTGGCCTCGTCACGCCTGGGTAAAAAGAACACCCCCCTGGAACTGGATCTGGAACTGGAACTGGAACTGGTTTTGTATCCACCCACCACCCCTGGGGGACGCGCGAGAAAACGGGGATACGGCGGAGAACCCCCACCGTGCCCGGTTCAAGTCCCTTGGGGGAGACGACGCTCGGCATGGATTTGCTTATTGGGGGGGAGGATTCAGCCAGTCCATCCTCGGGCGGGTTCCCAACGGACCTTGGTCTCCTCCATGGGGTGAGAGACGCCCGTTCTGGTAACTTGATCGTGCCCCGGGTCCGCGTCCCCGTCACCATCTCTTGGCCCGCCGTCTGTGTTAACCCACGCGGACTATGGTATGCCCCCCTACAGCGGTGATGGTCGTCCGGAGGGGGCTCGGTCTTCCCGGACGTCGGAAATGTCGGGCAGACAGATCGGCATAGGGCAGTAGATTGATTGATTGCGAGCTGGGCCGGCCGCGGGTCTGGGCCTCGCTCGCTTCGCTGGCCGCTTGCTGCATGCTGCCGGGAGAGGGAAGCCATAGATTTGTCACGGATTTGCCGCCGGTTCCGTTTACGGGGCCTCGAGTAGACCTCGCTCGCGTCTGGCGGCTGGAACTCGACTGTTTGTGCTGTTGTATCGCCACTCATGCCGTGGGATACACCACACCTGAGTAGACGGGGAGGGGGGTGGGGGCTAGGTGTTATGGCTTCCAGGCCTTGATTCACGGCCTCAACGGAAAACGAACTGCTCAGTGTCTGAAGCGGCCGGGAAGGTGGCAACTACTCCGTGGCGTATTCGTCTAGAAGAGGGGCTAGAAGTGATCTGCGGACCTTTCTGTGTTCTCTGACACTGCAAGCACCCCAACACGGCGATGTACAGGATGTTCCCCTCGAGACCTACCACCCCAGAGCTACTGCCTATCACTTTGCCACCTCCACCTCCACGGCCGGCTGGGCGGCTCTCGAGCGGCTGTACCATCACGTACTCCAGGAAGTCCAGCTGACTGCGTCCCAAAAGGGGCAAAAACGACAAAAAACACAAACAGTCAGCCCCTGAACCCACCACCCTCGCTAAGCCTCCGTCCAACCAGCCAACCAAATCCCGCTTCGCCCTCACCCCTCGGCTTTCCGGCTCGAGATATGGAGCACGACCGATGCCGTTAGCCTGCGGGGGAAGATCTGCGCGGCCACGAACTGGTGTGTAGCAGCGCATCCTGCGACGCACGTGGCCAACGCCGTGAAAGAAACTGTTGTTGCTCGGAAGCAGTTCGCAGTGTCCGTGGAGATACGGCTTTCCGTCAAGCCCAGTCATGCTATACCAGGGCTGTCGCAGTTCCTGGAGATGGCTGCAGTCTCTTGCGTGATGGTGAGGGCTGTTCTCTACGGAGAAGGACAATAGGGGTTGAACAACTTGAGAACTACCAAACCGTAATCATCTCTCTAGCCATCTCTTGATTATTCTACTCAACTCAGATAAGGCGGTTTGTAAACGGTGCCCCCCCGTACTTAGCGGCTTCAGACTTTGTGTGAGGGCGGTTCTCCACGAAGCATAGCAACGAGAATAGGGGTTGGTTAAACCAACTCGAGTACCACCAGAGCACAACGCCCAGACGACTTGTTTTTATTGATCTCTCCAACTCAAGTAGCTCATAACCAAGGCAAGTAACTCATAACCAAGGCAAGTAGCTCATAACCAAGGCAAGTAGCTCATAAGCAAACCAAGGAGCTTATAGCCAAGTCAAATAACACATAACGAAATAACCAACTGACGGTCAAGACGAGCCAAGTCAAGTAATTCACAACCAAAGAAACAACTCATAGCCAAGTCTAGCAACTGATAACCAAGTCTAGCAACTGATAACCAAGTCCAGCAGCTCACAACCAAGTCTAGCAACTGATAACCAAGTCCAGCACCTCACAACCAAGTCCAGTAACTCATAACCAACACCCCCCTCCACCCCATCAACCCCCCTACCCGCTCAACCCCCAAACCCTCTACGCCCAGTCCTCATATCCAACCCCGCAAGCCTCTCCCATCTCTGCAAGTCCACCAAAAACCTCCTCAACCGCACCCCCGTCCTCCTCGCAACCTCAGCATCCACCTCGACATCCGCCGCTACCGCACAGAGAATCCTGAGCCCCCCAAGAACATCCCCGTCGCTGATCTCGTCACACCCTCCGTACCACTGCCTCTGTTCCCGTCCCACAGCGTGTGTCTCAGCCACCTGGCGGCTTGGACCTGGGCCTGGTCCTGGTGTTGTTGATACAGATGCCGAGGCTGAGGCCGAAGGCGGCTTAGGGGTAGTAGTAAAAGATACAGGTTGTTGAGCGAGGTCAATGTCTCTTTGTTTTTGAGCGGCTGGGGCGAGACGTTCGCGGCGGAGGTTGATGGCTTGTTGGAGTCTTTGAGAGGGGGATAGCAGTTTGGCGGGGGGCTTTCTGCGTCGGGAAAGGGGCTTGCTGGATGAGGTTGGCGGGTGCTGCTGTTCAGGGGTAGGTGAGAGGGTGGCGGCGGTGGTGGTGTTTGTTAGCTGAGACGGTGGTGGGATGGGCACGACAGGCGAACTTGTCGCGGTGTTGTTGCTGTCTACGGCTGCGGCTGGGAGGGGTGGTGTCGTGGAACGGTGGTGATGGGTCCCCAAGGGAGCGGGGCGCCGGGCCCAGGGAGATACCAGGGACATGGGCATTGTTGGCATGATTCTCGCTGTCTTCTTCATGGTCAGCGCCGCTTCGAGGGACCTGTTCGCAGGAGTCCTCTGCCCATCTCCTGTTTTGTCGCTTGACTGCATGTCCTCAGTTCTAGAAGCTGGGAACTGTGCCTCCCTGTTGGGTTCCTTCAACCTTGCCTTTGGAGGCGAACGCCGGGCCCGCTTTGTTGGTAAAGTATAAGGCAGTATTGACTCATCTGGGGTCCGAGAGGAGGCAGGGCGTCCGGGCAGCTCGATTGCAGCTCGCTTGTAATCAAGCTTGACGCCGTCGCCGGTAGTGGTGGGCGAGAGCGCGCCACGATCGCGGAGGCGAACAACGGCATCAATGCTGGCCTCATTCGTGGGCTCGAGTCCATCGATGGTAAGAAGAGGCTGCGTCTCGAAGTCCAGGGGTATCCGGCGACGACCAGGCCTGTAGGACATTGGATAGCGAGTGCTCCCTGGATGAGTCTTCGCAACACTTTGCTTGGAGGAAGGCCGTCGCTGTTGAACGACGGGCACAGCATGAGAAGAGATGCGTCTTGGGATCCGATGTCCGGCTCGAGGCTTTCGCGTGGAAGACGAGGGTGTGTCGAGATTCGGCAGCTCGCCCCAGTACGGACGGCACGTAGTTCCCTGAGAGCTTGATGGTGAACTCTGGTGTTTTGTCGGACTGTCTCGGCAACGGCCAATCTGAAAGCAGTCGGCACATGGTAGACCAAGCCATGCTGATGAGCTATTCCATTGTTGCTGCTCGTGTATGGCGATTGTGTCTGGTCGAGGCTGCTGGGGAGGCGGCTGTGGTGTGGCAGGCGTGGTCGTCGAGGGATCGATGGCGATGGAGGGGCGAGCCGAGAAGCGAACCCTTCTGGTTTTCTTTCCATGCCCAGTGGCACGTTTGGCTTGGGGTGACCACCGCAGAGGATTGTTCAGGTGATTTTGCCCAGCATTGTCTGCGGATTGCTGATTTGAGGCGATGCTGGCGGGCTCGTCGGCAGCTACTCCGACCTTCGGGCGGCGGCGTAGGCTTCCCTTCTAAGCGAGGCCGGCTGCGGACATGGTGATTTGTTTCGACACGATGTGCTGTGCTGACTTCTGGCCGTGGGTGTATCGGGCCGGGGTGCGAGAGAGAGAAGGTGCTGTGCCTGCCCGGAGCGGGCTTCCAATTCAACGAGGGGATGCCTGGGTGACGCTTGAGCGAGCAGGCGCAGTGGGTGCCCGGCTTCCGGTTTTCCACAATCAACTCGAGACAGTGGCTGCCTGCAACGAAGCCTTCCGGGGGCCGGCCTCTTGCTCATTTGATGTCCTTGACGCCCGGAGACGCATACATGTTGAGCTGGCGGCGGCCCTTGCGCAGCAGGAACTCGACGGCGCCAAAATCTCGCTTGTCAATCTTGGTGTGCTTCTCAAATTCGGTCCTGAGCGAATATTGCCATTAGCATCACCGCCGGGTGTCCCTCCCCTCGTCTTCGGCGGATATTTACCTCGCAAAGACCTGGAAGTGCTTGCGGCTGGCTTCGGGCTTTTTGCGGCATTCGCGGAGGCAGCTCCGGTAGAGGGACAGCACCTCCTTCTGGAGACCCGACAGGCGCGTCGCGGCCATGATGGCTATTTCAGTAACTTGCTGGTGCGTGGGTGTGGGATGTTGGACGAGAAAGACTAAAGACGCCAAATCCCAAAAATTGATGGCGTCAAGCCTCGGCTCGTCATGGCCCGACCCGACCATACCAGACCAGGGGCCGGGCCGCGTCGGGTCCACCGCCGAGCCACCCGGGCCTCCGCTTCGGAGCGCCGAGCTCGGCAGCGCAGGGGTGGCGCTAACGACCGTGGCTGGTGGAATAATTAATCCGGACGCCTGTCGGTGCAGGAATACGTGCCGTGACGTTTAAGCTTCCAAGGCGGAGTTATTCGTCAATCCCCCCCACAATTGGCATCCTGAGCTGTCACTAACACTGACACGACCGGTCGGAGCAGCGAGATATCTCCGCCATCGGCATATTCGGGATCCAATACATATAGAGCAACTGGCACATATTCTGCCTCGTGAACTTCATCTGTTTGCACTCGAAACCCCCTACTGTTGACCACATCCCTCTACCACAATGCCTGCCTTTTCCGTGAGTCCCCAACAAATACCTTCGTAGATAAACATAAGAACCACCGCTGACCCCCCCAGCGCCTCGTCCGCTTCCTGGCCCGGGACGGCCGGACCTACTACGGCGACGCCATCCTCCCGCGCGGCATCTCCGACATCAGCAAGGCCCGCCAGGCCCGCGTCGTCCAGGGCGACATCTTCGGCAAGCACCACGTCACCGACCAGGTCGTCGACATCCGCACGCTGCTGGCGCCCCTGGCCCCCGAGGACGTGCGCACCGTGCGCTGTCTCGGCCTGAACTACGCTGCTCACGCAAAGGAGGTGCGCATGTCCTTCTTATTCCCGCTGCTGCGAGAGTGTACATAGTAGCGCTGACCAGACAGTCCAAAATGCCCATCCCGCAATACCCCGTCGTCTTCGTAAGCCCCCTCTCCCACCTCCTCTCCCACGCAGCACCCCCATCTAACACCCCCCTTTAGTACAAACCCGCCACCTCCCTCACCGGCCCCACAGACCCCATCCCAATCCACCCCCTCGCCCAGCAGCACACGGGCCTCGACTACGAATGCGAGCTCGTCGCCATCATCGGCAAGCCCTGCTTCGACGTGCCCGAGGCCTCGGCGCTCGACTACGTGCTGGGCTACGCGGTCGGCAACGACGTGTCGCACCGCGACTGGCAGCTCAAGCTCGGCGGCGGGCAGTGGTCGCTGGGCAAGGGGTTCGACGGGTGGGCGCCGTTCGGGCCGGGGATTGTGACGAGGGAATTGGTGAGGGATCCGCAGGCGCTGGGGATTAGGACCAGGGTCAATGGGGTGACGGTGCAGGAGAGTGGGACGGGGGATATGATTTTTGGGGTGGCGGCTGCGGTGGCGTTTTTGAGTAAGGGGACGACGTTGATGCCGGGGGATGTGATTTTTACGGGGACGTGAGTATTTCTTCTTTTTTTCTTATTCTTTTCTGTTTGATGCGTGCTTGGTGCTGACTTGGGTTGCTTGCGGTGCAGACCCCAAGGTGTGGGCATGGGAAGAAGCCCGCCCGTGTGGCTCAAGGATGGCGACGTGGTCGAGGTGGAGCTGGACGGCGTCGGGACTTGCACGAACAAGGTTGAGTTTGCCCCGGCGAGGGATGCAAAGCTCTGAGTGTTGCAGGCCCCGATGAGTCGTGGAGGAAGAGGAGGGTGGTGCTGTTGGTCATCGGCAGTTGGGCGAGTTATTGTGTCGGCCTCATCCAATCCACTCCTTCCACATGAGCCATGACAAGATAATGAACATTTCCGAAACTGGCAAGGGAATAATGACCAAAAGGGCGAGCCAAAAGCCTTCTAACTCGCACACAATTCACCTTGCTTACCTAGTGTCGAAAACATGGGCTCCTGCGGTCAACCGCTGTATCAGCCCTCATCATCCTCGGGCCATCACAGCAGGCATTCGTTTTTTGGTCTTCAGTCGAGCCTCGGCTGGAGGGGCACAGTGTCAGAGTGTGCGCTGGAAGGCTGCAGCCTGCCTAAAAAGATTTCAGATGGAAGACCGCCCGGTGGTAGCCAGAGAAAGGCTGGCCCTCGCCTCCTGTGTCGTTTCTCTGGTTGGGTTTGCAAGCTGACATCGCTGCAGCACCTTTGATGCCTTCCAGGTTTCATTGTTTGTGATTTGGAGCTCGTTGAATCAGGTAGGTGCTACCAAGAGCTACGGTGGCTGCCTCTGAGTCCCAGTCATACCTTAGGAAGGTACACTCCTAGACTATGCTGGTATTTGAATTGGGCCTGGCTGGGGCTGCGGGACTTTCTTTTCTTCTCTTCTGCATCAGCTCAGCCAGACCATCAAATTGAACCATTTGCTGGCACCTCTGCATTCTCTCCATCCCGTCATATTGTCGCAGGCAGTTGCACAACTGACTCAAGGAGCTTACTGAGAAAGACACACCAAGTGCCGTCGGTCGTCTCTGGCACGCACCCCATTGGCGCCGAGCCAAGTCCGGAGCTGCATTAGGCTCCCGCTTCCCGTGGAGCACAACACACGTGGAACGGGATCGAGGGGATCCAGTTCGCCAGGACAAGCCCATATCGGCGATGTGAAAATCCGGTACGTAATCGCCTTGGCTCGGTGGCCCGAGACTCGACGTGAGTGGCCGCCAGGATCTCCCCACAGCGGGTGGCGCGCCGCCGTGAGTTGCAGGTCTGCTCGGATAGTTGCATGTGTAAGTGTTGACGGCCGCCTTCGCGGCTTCTTGGATTTCCTTGGTCTTGTTGTCCAGAGAGGTTGATGACGGCGAGGATGTGGGGGTTGACCCGAGCGCGGCGCTCGCCCGTCCTGCGCCCCGGTCTCGGTACCTGCTACAGGGATATCGCCCTACGGCCCACCCCATGCCCGCAGCCCTCGCAGCCTTGGCGCGGCGAGCCATTGGGCCCATTGGTGTCATCGTTATCTCCCTGACGCCGTTATCAGGCTCGCGACCAGGAAGGGCCATGACACGATCTTTGCATGCGCATGCCAAACCACGGAAAGTCGGCCATCTGATTCAGTTAGCCATTGTTGCGCAACGGCCAACTTCTCGTCCGCCCTGCAGCCGGGCGGTGTTTTATAAGGCGCGCCCTGCCTTGTGCCTCCGGGCCCTCTCTCGCTTCTCCTCTCGACCCTGAATCAGCCCACCACCGACCGACTGACTGTCACCGACACCGGACCCTCTCTCGCTTCGTCACAACACCCATCACGTCACTGAACATGTCGGCTCCCGACGTCTCCCACGGCCGCGGCGGCGCCGGCAACATTACGCCCGACAACACCCAATACGTCGACGGAGAGGTGGTCCGCGTGGGCGCCGAGGGCAGCCACGGCGACGGAGCTTACAGCACTGGCCGCGGAGGTACGAAACCCCCCAATCCCCTCGTTTCCCACCCGTCACCTCCAGCCCGGCCGAGGCATCACAAACCCGCACCTCCCTCTCCCTTCCCAACAAACACAAACCCAAACCTCGACATTTCAATGCCAGCCACATCAAGCGCGGTTATCACAACCCTGCCGGCATCCTCATCCCACCCCCACATAGCCCGCCAAGCCCCCTGCCCCCAGCGATAAGAGAGAGAAAAAAACCCGCTAGCTCGACGCCCTCCGACCCATGTCCTGCCACCTCACTAACAACCTTCTCAACAGGGGGCGGCAACATCGCCGACACGGGCGCCAAGCAGGTCCTACGGTCCGACAAGGTCCTGGTGCCCGAGGCGGCCGTGCGCCCGAGCGGCGACGGCTCCGACTACCACACGGGCCGCGGCGGCGCCGGCAACGAGCACGTCGCCGAGAAGCCCGAGCCCGAGGCCAAGGTCGTGGGCACCACGCCCGTGGGGCTGGCGGATAAGTTGAAGATGAAGATCTTTGGGGCGTTTAAGAAGTAGGCTTGTTAGGAGGGGAGTGTTCTTGCTTGCTTGAGCTAGCTGGCTTTTTGGTTGTGTGCTGCTGCGTTTGATACCACCTTGGAGACCGCACGGGGATTGGGGGAGGGGGTCCGATGGAGAGTTTACTGCTTGCTGTTGCAAATCACGTTAGTTAGTTAATGGGGAGGCTTTGCTGAAAATCCAAATCCAATCATGACTTGTTGGGGGCCTTGCAAAAGCGATCTTTGCCTCGCTTTACCTCGCTTCAGACTCGAGGGATCTCCATTCTTGAGCCGCGTCGTGATGGGATGGGTTACACCGGGTTTCCGCGCACCCACGCCATTGGCAGAGCTGCCCGCTCGGCTTGCGATCGCAACCCGTCTGGGATCAGGCGGTGCCGCGGTGCATGGCTGGTGAGACATTGCGCAATGCACTCGGGCACGGCGCCATACCCGCCCCGCCTTCATGAGTCGACTCATGCGGCGCGGCGAGGGGCCGGAGCTTGGCTGGAATGGGTCGTCGATAGAAGCGAGACAGGCAAGCAAGACAGTGTGGAGGTCGATGTGAGCTGTTGCAACCCCGTCCGGGAAGAGAAGGGCATTTGCTGCGCTTTGCGGGGATGTCCCCTCGCTCGTCAAGCGGTTGCGGATCTGGTTCCGGGCTAGTTCTTCATGCAATCGACTGGCTGTGCAGGAATCCCGCAGGAACCTGTCCGGTTTGGAGGGTGAGGTGGTATTTGGTGTTCCGCATCGGATGCAACTTGTTCAAGGAGGAGTCGAGCTCGACCACCAAGGTGTGGATCGGCCTCATGCATTGCATCCCCTGCCGAGCTGACGTCTTGGGCTTCAGGTCGAGCTCGGCGGGTCGGATATTGGTGTATTATTGGCGGTTGGCGTTCGCTTTGGATACATTGGGAAATAGACGCTCGAAACAAGAGAAGCGATGGAAGCGGACTGAGACTTGATAGCCCAAGTGGAAGATCGGAGGGTCTCTTCAGGGCCTGATCACAGGGCCAGGCAAGACCCCAAAGGCCCCCCACCAGCACCCACCAGCAACCACAACGGGCCGCGATCTTCACACCCACTTGGCTCCCCGGAGTCGCGCACCAAACCCATTTCACCCGGTGGAGGTGACCGCGCCCCGTCCAGATCCTGCGGTACATAACTCAGGCCCTGGCCGCCCGACGGCTTCGGGTTCCGCCATCCGCCCATCTCCTGCACGTTGCGACTCGCAACTTGCAGCCGGGCACTGCGGGCAGGCAAACGAGGCCCAGAGCGAGGTGCGGGAGGTGACACGACAACACTGGACACTGTGGACAGCGACGAACTGACTGGCCCCCGCGACGGCGACACCATCGACTGGGACTCACTCGGATGCACAGCCGGCGCAGCAGGCCGTCTGGTGGAACTCGACGTTCTTTGGTTTCGGGCTCTCAACTCGACCCTTGCTTGTCCGACAACGAAACGACGTCCTTTGCCAGTTTGGAGACTGGAAGTTGACCCGAACCAGAGAAAAGGAGAGGGGTGCTCCCGCCATCCCGGTCCCTGCCGCCAGCCAGTGGGCCCAGAGCTGGCCGACGGTGCCCTGGACCCAGCGGTGACGTCGGACAGACAGCGGTCGGCTGACCCTGTCGCTGCAGTCGGTGCCTGCGGCTAGCGCCGCCATTACACTTGATCCACTAGATCGCCGCGGCTGGGCCACGATGGCGCCCCGGGACAGGGACCGACACCCGCACAACGAGCCCGCGCGCCCGCCAGCTCCGCGCCTGCTGTCCCGCCTGTCCCAGGCGTCCAAGCGCTCGGCCCTGTCGCAGTCATCCTCCTTTGAGGCCGACGACGAGCGATCCAGCACCGCGTCGCACGAAGACGACGCCCGCGACCATACCCACGCCCGTCTGATGAGCCGCAGCCGCAGCAGGAGTAGGAGTCGGAGCCTCGACACCATGAGCCGGAATAGGAGCAACAGTGGTGGTAGTGGCAGCGCCGACGGCCGGGTCGGCGCGCCTGCACCGCGGTATGTTGGTGATGATACCCGGCCTACCAGCTCCAAGGAGCTTGCTGGCTGGTATGCGTATTCCTTTGCCGCTGAGGTTTATGTCATTTGTGGTGAGTCGGCCGTTCCATACTTTGGTTTCTATTGCATGTCTCAAGCTGACCATCATGTCTTGCAGGAATTGGTACGTGATGCATCTCCTACGAGCCCGACCTCCGTTCTCCGTTTACCGTTCACCTTTATCGTTCACCGTCACAGATTCAACCCTACAAGAACCTACCAGACACCCAGTGCAGGACTGACTGCGGATAGGCTCCTTCATCCCGATACTGCTCGAGAGCCTGGCCCGGGAGAATGGCGTGCTTCTCTCGGACCTCAAATCGCCCTGCGGCTCCAGCTCGGACCGCGACGCCGACGACGGCGGGCAGTGCGTCGTCTTCGTGCTGGGCATGCAGATCAACACGGCCAGCTTCGCCATGTACACCTTCAGCGTGAGCGTGCTGCTGCAGGCGCTCATCGTCGTCAGCATCAGCTGCGCCGCCGACCACGGCAACTTCCGCAAGAAGCTGCTGCTCGCCTTCGCCTGGATCGGCAGCGGCAGCGTCATGCTGTACCTCTTCGTCTCGGAGAGAGTCTACCTGCTCGGCGCGCTGCTCGCCATCATCTCCAACACCTCGTTCGGCGCCTCCTTCGTCCTGCTCAACTCGTTCCTCCCGCTGCTCGTCCGGCACCACCCCACGCTCGCACAGCAAGAGGCCGAGGCCGCCAGCCACGCCCGCAACGGCCGCGCGCCGCCGCCCCTCGACGACGCCGACGCCGAGCGCGGGCTGGCCGACTCAACAGCCGCATTGCTGCCCCGCGACTCCCTCGACGGCGGGCCCGCCCTCTCCCGCGTCCACACCCGCGACGAGCTCACCTCGCAGGAACTCAACCTCTCGACCCAAATCTCCGCCAAGGGCATCGGCATCGGCTACATCGCCGGCCTCTTCGTCCAGTGCATGGCCATCTTCATCCTCATCCGCATGCGCAACACCACCTGGTCCCAGCGCGTCGTCCTCTTCGTCATCGGCGCCTGGTGGGCCGTCTTCACCGTCCCCGCGGCCATGTGGCTGCGCCCGCGGCCCGGGCCCCCGCTCCCCACCACCTCCCACACCACCGGCCTCCGCGCGTTGGTGTCTTACACCCTCGACGCGTGGCGCGCCCTCTTCCGCACGGTGCAGCTCGCCCGCCGGCTCGTGGATATCTGCCTTTTCCTCGCGGGCTGGTTCCTCCTCTCCGACGCCATCGCCACCACCTCCTCCACGGCGATATTGTTTGCCAAAACCCAGCTGCACATGGAGCCCTGGGCGCTGGGAATGATCAACGTCATCTCCACGACCGCAGGCATAGCAGGCGCGTTCTCCTGGGCCGCGATCTCGCGGTACTTCCGCCTGCAGGCGCACCACACCATCCTGGCGTGCATCGCGCTGTTTGAGCTGATCCCGCTGTACGGCCTGCTCGGGTACCTACCCTTCGTGAAAAGCTGGGGCGTGTTCGGCCTGCAGCAGCCGTGGGAGATGTACCCTTTGGCAGCAGTCTACGGATTCGTCCTGGGCGGGCTGAGCGGGTACTGTCGCAGCCTGTACGGCGAGCTGATCCCCCCCGGGAGCGAGGCGGCGTTTTACGCGCTGTATGCGATTACCGATAAGGGGAGTAGTGTGTTTGGGCCGGCGATTGTCGGGGCGATTATTGATCGGTATGGGGAGATACGGCCGGCGTTTTGGTTCCTTGCTGCGCTGGTGGGGCTGCCGGCGGGGTTTGTGTGGTGGATTGATGTGGAGAGGGGAAGGGCGGAGGGGGAGAGGTTGGCGGTTGTTATTGAGGGGTTTAAGGT
>OUNM010775705.1_pt1 | contig 33701 bp, 46 predicted proteins | sample 1769961 | NCBI WGS metagenome assembly OUNM01 (sample SAMEA3914820, study PRJEB12502) | metagenome | biome: forest; material: soil | place: USA | collected 2012-03-12 | depth 0.3 m | reverse complement strand
GAGAAGATTGGCGTCAAGGACCCGGAGCATGTGCTGCTCCCGCGGAGCACGGGCACCTACTTCTGTCTCAACGAGCTTAAGGGCACCGTGGACTACGTTTACGACTGCACCGTGGCCTACGAGGGCGTACCGTACGTTTGCTCTCGCCGTGATCGCAGACCCACTCTCACCAACTAACATTTTTGGCAGTCGAGGCAAGTTTGGCGAAAGTATCTTCACTCTCGCGGGGACCTACATCCGAGGACAGGCGCCAAAGTCGGTCAACTTCTACTGGCGCCGGTTCCGCGTCGCCGACATCCCACTGGATAACCCAGAGGTTTTCGACGCCTGGCTGCGGGAGCGCTGGTACGAGAAGGATGCCCTGTTGGAGCAATACATCTCGACCGGCCGCTTCCCCGCTAGCCCTGCCGACGCCCTCACCAAGGGTCAGGATCCTTTCCTCGAGACCGAAGTGCGGACTCGCTATCCGTGGGAGTTTCTCCAGATCTTCAGCATTCTTGGTGCCTTCGGTCTGCTCGTCAACCTTTTCCTCAAGACCAAGAACCGCTTTCTTTCCGTTTTTTCCTGAGCCTCGGCGTTTTGGACGAGATACCCCCTTTTCCGGCTTTTCCTCTCGACTCACATCACGAACACGCGGGCTTCTACTTGCCCACACGGACGACACGCAACTCATGACACGGGAAGGGGTGTGGGTAATGGCGTTTAACTTTGGATCAGCGAAGTCGACATTGGGTAGCGTGCTGCGCTCTGGCCAACGGAATTCCTGCAGGCGCTGACTGGCATGCGATGGCTTAGGTTTGGCGTTCTAGCGGGTGGGGATTTGGATGGGACATTTGGCAAGGGAGAACCCGGTTGGTGGGTAGCTCAGATATCCTTTTCAAGCAGTTCGTTTTTTTCCCACAGCTTTGCAAGACAAGACGTTGGTTTAAACCCCCTGACTCCCGTCGGCCCAGCACAAAATAGCCTGATTCACTTGCCCCGCCCCTTGACTGGCCCCGAGGCACGGCAGCTATCCCCCACGAAATGCCTCGAGGAGGCGGTGTGTCTTTGAGCCCCCCTTAACGATGCCTATCCGGGCGTGAACCACCAAAACCCAGAGCCCAGGGTACAAGAGCCGTCTTCCCCCTGCGCAACACGAGCAACGCCCTTCCAGGTTCACAGGAACGGAACATGGCGCCATCTGGGGAAACAGTGGGGACCACGAACGGGTTCTGGACCCGATTGGTCCCAGCAACTGCACAAGGTCATACGCCCCGTTGAATGTTTACTCTTCGGCCCCCTTCATGCCGACCAGGTCTCCGATACAGACACCGCTCGCCGTGCCGAGCCGGAACTGTTTAGCCCCTGGCTCCGGTATCGATCCGGACAGGGTTTGTTCCCGAGGGCGGTGCCGCCCGTTGCCTAACAAGTGCCTTCTCAACACTGCGGGCCGAGTGCCCGTGGCTCTGGATGTCGAGTCACAGGACTACCAAGGGCTAAAAAATGGTGGAACGGTCAAGTCGAGCCTCAGGGGCTAGAACGACTTGGCTTCGGTTACTGACTTGGACGTTCTATTCCCGGACCGGTCTCCACAAGCACGGGGGCGCCCAAGCATCATCTGTGAGTGTTCACGACTTTTGATCCCTGTTGTGGTCGCGTTCATTTTGTTCCCCAGACCAGCTCTGAAGCGCCTGCGCAGAACCATCACGTCTACTACAGAGTACTGACACCTCGGGCTTCAAACAGCTGTGCCGAGGTGGAGGCCACGGCTCGGCAATATACAGCGCCCCACCTTCGCCGATAGCTTCGGGAACGGGGCCATCTCAGTCAGGAGGCGGGTCTCGACCCACTTCGCCGATGTCACCGGAGGGCCATCGGACCCTCCGGCCGGCGCTACGGGCCGTGATCGGAGAACTATGACGCTCAGATCCTTCAGTAGCCAGAGGGTATTCCCAGGACACGAGGAGACGGAGGCCCAGCTAGCTGCAGCCCCTATTGCTTCCCGGCGCTTGCCAAGTGAGAAACCCTGCTCCAGCTGCCAGATCGGGGTCACAACAAGTCGGTCACTGATGAGTTGGGCTTTACGCTGGGGCCCAAGAATTGCCATGCCATGGTGAGGGTGCCATAAAAGAGAACTAAAGCCCGCCCTATTGTCTCCATGTCACGCCTGTAATCCACTGCAGTTACACTCGTTGCTCCTGAATCAAGCGTGCCGTGTTCTTGGTGTCCTGTTCACATTCAATGGTGTTCGCTCGTTTTTGTCCACCCAAGTCCGACCTGCTCCATCATGTCACTATCCATACATACCGCAAGGGACGAGAAGGGTAGTCCGGCTCCGCTGTCGAGCAGCAGCAGCAGCAGCAGCAGCAGCACCAAAAATGAGAGCAACGTTGTGTTGTCCCTTGTCGGCAATGGCCACTCTCCTGCCGTCCCACCAGAAGATGCCACTGTCGTCTCGTTCGAACCAAACGACCCCGAAAACCCTCACAATTGGTCATTTGTGAGACATCTTCCTCCTTTCAACGGCTCTTCTCACATCGACCCAGCCCGAACTTTATCAACTAACCCACTCGCCATCCCACCAGACAACCAAAAGCCTCATCTTCCTAACCGCCTTCCTCTCCACCACAACCACCTCCTACTCCTCCACCCTACCCTCCAATTTCTCCCCAAGCCTGCCCGTGGTCTTCCAGGTGGCCGACCCGACCGGCCCGCAGCGCGTGCTTCCCGCGTCGCTGTACCTGGCCGGCTTCATTTTTGGCCCACTGGTCTGGTACGTCTTCTCCTCACCATGCAGTGTTTTACGCCGTTTTCAAACGGGACTACCAGATATCCAAACGTACTTTGGATAGATGGAGGCCCTGGCTTACCCCAAAAACCGTAATCTAATTTCCAATATCTTCTACAGGGCCCCCCTAACCGAATCCCCACGCCTAGGCCGTCGCCCAGTCCTCCTAGGCTGTGCGTTCCTCTTCGTTCTCGCCTGCCTGGGTCAGGCGCTGGTGCGGGAGGGCCAATGGAGCCTGTTTCTGTTTCTGCGGTTCATGGGTGGTGTGGTGGGCTCCCCCCCGATCAGCGTTTTCGGCGGTGTGATTGCGGATTTGTATGAGGATTTGGTTAAGAGGGGGAGGGTGATGATGTATTGGTGAGTCCTTTCTTTTTACTGTTTCTCGAACTTCTCGCTCCCTTTGTTTTTGAGTGATGGTTTGATTTCTTGGGGTTGATTGATGGCGAGTCTGGGGACTGGGATGGGGGTTTGTGTCCTGAGAGGATAGGGGATAATATTGATGGAAAAGAGGGAAGAGTGATACATGGTGCATGGCAAGTAGCTTTGAGAAAAACTTGCTGACGATAACGTTACTCCCAGGTCGGCAATCTCATTCATCGGCCCCCTCGGCGCCCCTATCTTGGCGGGCTTTGTGAGTCCCAGGCTGGGCTGGCGAGCTGTCCTCTGGCGAGTCTCCCCGTTGTTATTGATTTTTGACACCTGGCCCTCGTCGTGGGATATTGCTAACTTGAGACGCCCCAAGGATTTCGCTCTCACCCGCCGTGGCCACCCTAATTGCTGTTTTCCTACTTCCCGAGACGCTGGCGTCGACAATCTTGAGGAAGAAGGCCGCGAGGCTGAACAAGAAGCACAAGAACACGGGGAAGCGATTTGTCGCTCCTTCAGATCTCGAGGAGGAGAGCAGCTGGGAGGCTTATGTGAGAACATCCTGTCTGGGGGATAGCAATACCCGTTTTGATGGGAGTGACGCTGACTATCGAGTATAGAAAGTAATTCTTTCGAGACCGTGGCGTCTGCTTTTTGGGGAAATGGTGGTATCTCTATCGTGTGCATATCTCGGTTTTGTATACGCGGTGTTTTACATGTTAGTTCCCAGTCCCTGACTCGACGCTCTCACCACCTCTCTTACACACCACCAGGCTAGTGCAGCTCTTCCCCCGCATCTTCGTAGGTATCTACGGATTCACGCCGGGCATGTCCGGCGTTCTCTTTACCATACGTAAGTTCAATCACCCCCCTTTCCAGAGTTAGCGCTCGGGACTACCACCTGCTAACATTCACCACCACCAGTCAGCGTCGGCACCATTTTTGGTACTTTGATTCTCTTCTGGTATGACGGCTTCGCGCCGCGCCTTAGCGCCAAGTACCCCACGAAGCGAGAGGAGTATCTCCGTCTCCCTCTCCCGTGTCTCAGCGGGCCCGTCTACGTCCTATCAATGCTATGGCTGGGCTGGTCCGCGCGGCCCGAGGTCCACTGGTTCGTTCCGCTGGCCTCGATGGTGCCTTACTCCCTGTCATATCACATCATCTACGTGGCCATCATCAATGTTTGTGCCTCACCCTCTCACCATCTCTTCACCCCACCTCTTTTTCTGCAGAGTACTGCTACTGTACATGCAGTACCCTTGGACATGGGCTGACTGACACCCTCCAGTATGTCGCCGACGCATACGGCATCTACTCGGCCTCTGCCCTGGCGGCAATGAGCATGACGCGGAGCGTGGCCGGCGCGCTCCTGCCGCTGGCCATTGAGGACATGGTGGCGGGCCTGGGCATCGCCTGGTCGTGCACCCTCCTGGCGGGAGTGAGCGCTGTGTTGGCCCTGGTCCCGTTTGGGTTCATTGCATATGGCGAGAAGATCCGGGCGGCGAGCAGCTTTAGTGCCTCGCTTAAACCGGAAGAGGGACAGGCGGTGGGTCTAGGCCGTGTGGTGAGCCTGTCGGTCGTGTGAGAGGGGAGGAGGAAGGGCAAAGCAGTGTGGGGAGTGCGTGTGATGGCATGTGCGGCTCAAAATGCATGATTTGGGTTGGGAGGGGGCTTCGACAGGGAGAGGATGGCGCGGCGTGTTGGATCCCAAACGGGAAAGACAGGCATGCAAGTTGCAAAAGAAAGAATACATGCAGAGGTCTTGCATGATGTGCTGTATCAGCCGGGGTCCCCAGCTCGAGCTCATCGACTGATTGCCTGTGCTAAGACGTGTTGGCGTCAGCCACGGTCCCGAAGACGGATGTCATAACTATTACCAGGGCGTTGGGTCCAACAAGCAATCTTGCCAGAAGCTGCGAGATGCATCGTGGTTGGTCCCGGCGATTTCCTTCACGTGCGGGGCTTGCTGCTTAAGTTGTCGGTTGTGTAACGTGACGCCCGCTCCTGGTCCTGTGGGAGACGAGGAGGCAGCGTCCTCGGAACAGAAGCTGGTCCCCGCGCTCGGCCGCTTCAGTTGGCAGCCTGACTTTTGGAGCGAGCGGCAGGATGTCTGTGCTATCACTACTAGGTATTAGCATGTACAACATCTAAGAGGACCAGTCTTGGACCGCATCAAACTCACGTCTGGTTACTGAGTTTATTGTTGTTGGCCGTTCAGGAGACTGTCTCCTAACTCACCCGAGTTGTTTCGTGGAACTCTCGGCTATCATGATAACCCGCCGAACCAACAACCTGGACTGTGACGATGCGGAGATGCTAATGCTGGGGACTTGCTAGCGGAAGGCCACCCGTGTCACTTGCGAACCAACCAGCGAGGTTGCCGGCCTCGGTTTCCCGAAACCGTAAGCCCTCAATCCGTCTTGTCGTTGGCTGAGCAATCGCCGAGAGTGCAAAGACCCTCGCATCAGGCGAGGGATGGTCGTTGGCCGGCGGCCAGGTCACCGCTCACGCACAACCCCACGCCGGAGCGGCAACTGCGCCAACATATCTTTATTTTACGCCCAAGGATTGGATGTCTTGAAGGGGAGAACCCGGGCTGAAGGACCGTAGCCCTCATCCCAACCCTTAGACCGACACCTTTCGGTGATTGTGAGTCTAGACCCAAAGCAAGGTGGCTGTCAAAGCCATTGCAGCTCATTTCCTGATGAGCGCTAGGGTTTGGAGGCGAGTCTGGCTCGTCAGAGCCGCACCAGACATCCTCCAACCGTCATACTGCTCGAGAGCGCAGACGAAGCTTCCCTTCCAACTGGTATCAGCAGAGTGGCCGCCTCAGTGCCTCCGTTCTGCCTAGGGCCTGAAAATGAGAGATGAGTGCTGATATGACTAGAGGGCTAACACTCCATCGGTTGGAAGTGAGCCCGAGGCCCTGAAGGGGTTTTCGGGCCACGGAGGAGATCCGGTTGGATACTGCTTTCTGCGGGCTCCTGTGTACGCTTGTCGAAGGTTGCATGGCTGTCCACTCTCGGCAAGGCGGGAGACGCGCTCGACCGCGATGCTGACTCTGCCTCCCCGCCCGACCATTCGAAAGCGGACGTTATGTGCGGCAATTGCTAAAGTGATGTGGGACGTGCAACCAACCAGCCGAGCAGCTGCGAGTGATAAGTGAGGAACCTTCTCGCGAAGCCAACCCCCGAGGACCTCTCGGTTGGTCAACCCACCCCACGCGGCAAGCCGAAGCCGACGGCTCCGAAGCCGGGAAGCCTTCGCAATGGACTCATTTTCTGAGCTTGTGACTCGAGCCAAGCAATCAGGGCCGCTAATTCGTTCATGGTGGTCAGCACTGTGCTTGAAGCGAGGGTTGAAGACTGGAACGCTGACTGGCGCCGGGCGGAGAGCATGCAAGTTGGGTTGCAATCATATTGTGACCGATGCGCAAGAGAGCTCAATGTGATTAACGAATGACTGCCTATTGCAAGGTAGGACCTCGTCTCCGGCCCTCAGAGCTCCTTTTCAACCCCCCTGGCACAAGTGAATGTGACTCGAGCTCATGTGACATCCCACAAGGTTCAGCAAATTGGCGATGTCCCGGGAAAACCCATAAGATCATAGAAATGCGTAAAATCGTCGAGTGCAGAGCGTCATTTGGCGTCGAGGCGCGTGTGATCAGACCAGACCCAGATGAGCGGTCAGAATGAGAGCAAACACAAAGACTAAAAACTGTGTGTGTGAGAAATGAACGAAATTGCGATGGGTGCAGGCCCTCAGCCTCGGGCATCGTCCTTGCCGTATCACTTGGTGCTGCCACCGTTGACATTCTCGCTATCCTCAAGGACGAAAGCCGCCGAGCCAGCAGTGTACTTAGGAGGCTTGTACTCCAGGGTCGGCAAGATGGCGTAGCTTCTCTCCAGATCCGGGAAGCCGTTACCGTCGGGGCCGAACGCAGCCTCCCAAGGTACCAGCATGGATTGAGGGATACGCCAAGCTAGCTCGGGGTTGCGGAGCCACAGCCGGACCAAGTGGCGGCCGGGTCCGTCCTTGGGGTCGACGTAGGAGTCGCGGGCATGGAGGAGACCCAGATTGTTGATAAACACCATGTCGCCCAGCTTGGTGTCCAGACGGTGGTGGTGCTTGGATGCTAGGGCCGAAAGAACCTCGAGGGCTTCGAGCTGCACTGGGTTCAAGGCGGGGACAGGGGACTTCCGGCCGGCCTGTGCGGTTGCGGGGTGAAGGCCTAGTCGACCCGGGTCCACGCTGATCAAGATCTTGTCTTCAGAGACGTGCAGCAGAGGCGCAACGATGTAGCGCGGAGGGTTGCCGGACCTGGGTATTGAATATCAGCAACCTTCAAAGAGAGAATGCGACGTGTGCCCAAGGCCAAATTCAAACTATCACCGGCTTTCAGGAGAGGGCGTCGACGTACACCTGAATCGGCCAGTTCGCGTCACACAGGGCCTTCAGGACTTCGGGGTACGAAGAGACAAGTTCCTTGTAAATCGTCCACGACGATGACACAAACGTGTCGCCACCAGCCTCGGCGAGAGAGCGAACGTGAAGGGCGAGAACATCGGTTCCCATGTCGCAGTGCCAAGCCTGAAGGCCAAGTTCGATCAGCAACGAGAATCAGTCGCACGGGCTTTTTCTCAACAGATGACCTACCAACTCGGTGGTTGTATGGATTCCATGGCGCATGGCAGGAGGGGTGGTCCAGACCTTGGAGTCCGTGACATGGGCTACCAGGCGGCGGCTTAGCAATGAACCGGGACCGACAGAAGCAAGAGCCAGACGTACTCAACACCGAACCCCTCCTGTCTTGGATGCCTCTCTGCTCTCCGATGTAGTTGGCAATGCCCAAGAAGATGGCGACATTTTCTTCGGCTGTGAACTTGCGAGGGTCGAGTCCTCTGACGATGGCGAAGCCCCGACCCTGATGAACATCGAGGGCAGCACAAGCAAGCTGAGCCTGGATTGTCGGCAGTGGGAAATTGTCGCGTGTCACAGCGTCGGCGCTGAGTCCGCGCTCTGAGCTTGGTCAGTAAGACGGCTGGGCCTGAAGGACGAAAAGAGAAGAGACGCGGTGGCACCGACCCTTGAACTTCCTCAAGGTCTCCTGAACCTCGGCAACGCCGTGTTCGTTGAGAACAACGACAGACGGGTCGAGATCCTTCGGTGTCCAAGCCATGGGGCGGCCCTCGATGACGCGAAGCTGGTTTTCCATCTTGTCTCGCTCCGGCTTAGGTCCGTGTTACTCAAGGAAGCGTTGAGGGTTGAACAAAGCTCTGACTGGTGCTGGGAAGGGTTGTTGACTTTGGTGGCGTTCGAATTTGGGGGACACAGCATTTGGTGGAACAATGGGAAGCATGGTGACCGAGTCGATGGGTTTAAGTACCCAGAGGAGCCCAGAGCCCCCGAGGGGGGGGTCGCGGGACGAGAGACGAAAGAGGCAGGATTGGTCGGCTCCACGGGTTGTTGGTTCGTTTCGGCGGAAAGAGGAAGGGAGGACGTGACGGAAAGATGGAGGGAGGGGCGGGTTCCCTCTGAGGTGTTGACCACTTCCTTCGATTCGTCAGTGGTCGTGTGGATGTTGGTCCTGCCTGCGCGGGCAGTGGTTGGGTCTCGGGCCGAGTGACGGTCGCCATCACCAGCAAACCCGATCGGGCTGGGCTTGTTGGTGAAAGAGTGAAGGTGAGGGGGCAGGGAAAAGGACCAGACACTGTGGCCCAGGCGACGCATGGGATAAGTACAATCAAAGCAGCACCCGCCAAGGGGCGTTGGCCGCCCCCCCATTCCCCACGCCCCGTGGAAACCACCGGAGGGTAATAACGACTCTCCGAGTCTCGAAACACGAGGGAGCCATCAAGTCGTTTTCGTATCGCTCCATCACAGTGGCATGAAATGGAGGCCGAACAGCCTCTTAAGCGCTGTAATTTGGATGAGGCGGGAACCTTTGCTGTGAGGAGGCGCCGTCCCCGGCCTCTCTCGCCGACGCCTCATCTCATGCAACCATCTAAGCCGTCCCCGTGCAGGTAGGGTGCCGGTAGGTAGTCTCTTCTGGGCCGCAAGAATAGTAAGGTTGCAACGCCGGCAAGGCTCATGTCACACAACATGCAGCGACCTCCCCAGGCCTCGTGGGGGGCGCCTTTCTCTCCTCCCGATCTCTGCCATGGCGTGGTGGTATTGGGAACGTTTGAGTTTAGAGCACAGCGCTTGTGGCATCGGCGCGGACGGGTTAAACGTGAAAGCCACAGGGGGGTATGGAGCCGAGAACATAGCGCGTCCTGTTTGATTGTAGCGCGCAGTCTGGCCCCAAGCCCGAACGGACGATGGCGAGGGAGATCTTGCGGAATCGGAGCGGTCCGCGGGCGAGGGCCGCCCTTCAAGAAGCCACCACAGCGGCCTCGTCAGAACCCGTGAGACATCCCTCCGTAGTGTACAGTAGTGTCCACGATCCGCACAGCCTCACGCCCCGCGATTTGACGACATGGTCTTGGTGGAAGTGTATTCCCGCCGGCCCGCGTGCCTGGCGGAGCGGGAAGGATTGGAATGCTCCGACTCCACGCGCGCGGCCCGTATCCCGCTGCAGGGCTCAGGGCTCGAGCCACCGGCCACCTGTCCTATTCTTGTCGCCCAAACTCGGCGAGTTCTCCGTCTGAGGTCCCCGCAGATCAAGCCAGAACCGGCGCGTGGGTTACTAAGTAACGTCGTTGGCGGCGCACAGGTCGTCGGCGCACAGGTCGGCGCGGGGGTTGGCACGGAGGTTGGCGTGATGAGTGCGGAAGCGTGGAGGGGACGTGGAAGACGTGGAGTTGAAATGCTCCACACGGGCGGGCGGCGCAATCCCGAGTGGCTGTTGTTTACTTCCCGACATCGATCATCCCGGCATTGAGCGGTGCCGCTAATCAAACGACCCCTGTTCAGCCAAGCTTTGATGGTGTTGGCACCCGGGTCCGCCGCTGAAGCGACGGTGCAAAATTACCTACGAAAAGGGAAGAGAGAAGACGAGATGGTCGTCTTGCTGAGCTACCTTACTCGGTGCTGTTTCCAGCATTTCAAAAAATTACGTGGTGGGAGGGCTGTGGGCTGTGGGGTCTGGAGGTGGGTGCCCGCTTTGGACAGAAATGGAGTGCAGGAAGGTGCAGATGCCAGATGCAGTCAAGCAGCCTGGAACTGCATGGGGAGAGGACTTGGAGCCTGCCATGCCTGTTCCCATGTTGCGCGGTGGCTCGGTGGGTTGAGGGGTGTTGATGTTATCTGGCGCAGCAGGGCACCAATCCGGATGAGGGCGCCTGCATTTTCACCGGTCTCCAACCTGGTCGCCTTGCCTGGCGCCCTCTCGCCCGTCTGCCGTCATCAGCCCACTGGGCATCTCAACCAGGCAACAGGAGATCCGGCTGGACCACATTGACCACACAATCTCCACAGGCCTTCACTGAACCCCGGCCCATCCCATGGATTTGCTGTGCTGGGCACATCACAGGCGGCTCTGAAGCACATGGGCCTTGGACAGTCTTTGATCCAACTCGGCACCACGCCGACGAGGCTTCGAACAAAGCTGAAAGGTCAACAAAGTCAACCACGGGGACCGTTTATTATTATCCCCCGCCCCATCCACGGCATGCTTTGCTGGGGACTGTCCGATGGGGCCGTGAAGCCCCCCATCCACCCCCATCCGCTCACCCCTGAAGACCCGAGCGGTTCAGGTCACACCCACCGCTGGCGCGATCGCCATTCATCAGCCCAGACTTCCTCTCCTCCCGAGTCTATGGGTTGGTCATTTGGTTGGTCTGGCTCCCTTTTCTCCATCCCGGTCTCACCTCTGCAACATCCATCCCACAAGCCACAAAGATCCGACCCATCACTTGCGCCCCCAGCACACCCAGCGCCCCCATTCCGCTGCCCCTCGGTGGCATTTATCCAACTCGCAAGCGAGGCGTGTTTCCAGTACGACTCGCACCGCCCTTCCGTATCCAGAGACGGACCCTGCACCGTTCGCGGCCATTTTCCCTTTCGACCCCGGCCGTCTGTCTGTACACCCACACCGACTGCGAAGCGATCCCAAAGCACCAAGCACACCTACCTGGCCTGACGTCGAGCGGCGGCTTGGAGATCCCGGCCCTCTGCCAATTGGAACCGTCGACTCGACCCAGAGCCACGGCCTCCAAGCAGGGGCGCTCGGCTCTGACCGCCGTCGGCATGCGTGGCCGTCGTCCCTCATTGAGTCTGCCGGCCACGTCAAGTATGGAGACGAGTGCCCATCCGCTCTTGATGTCTCTGCATGCGCTCGTAAATTGTCTCCGTCCCTTTGTCTTTGTTCTTGCTCCTTCCGAACCCGAAGCCTCGACGGACCTTGATTGACCTCGCTGTCTCCAACCCAGGCCCCCCTGACTGTGCTACCCGATGCCCCCGCGGATTCAGATGTCCGTCCAACAAAGAGACGTCGTGCAAGCGGGTCTCCCGGTCAAACAGAAGTCAACCAAATACAGATCGGTCCCGCCCAGCCACCTGAGGGACTCGGCACATGGCGCGCAGTCCCCGCTTATGATCCGGCCTTCAGCCCAGACATGTACCGGACCAGCAACATCAACGACACCTCCGGGCTCGCTGCTCCTTGTCCGCCTGGAGGGTTGTATTCAACTCCGCCGACAGAATTGGCGCGCTTCGACCAGATACATGCACAGCACTGGCTAGGCACGCCGGGACAGGACGTCTGGGCGCTAAACACGTCTCTATCTGATGGAGAACCACAATCGCTGTCGAGCAGAGATGCTACGCCGGTGTCAGAACACGCCCTGTGGACCTCGCCCGCGCTCTCGGCGGTCCGTCCGCTCGCCGCTGGTTCTCTATTGCCCCCTCAGTGGCCAGGCCCTTGGGTACCCGCCGCCCTGCCGACGCTTGTTGACAGCCAAGAACAATTTGACCAGCGCCCAGTCAGTGCTTCTTACTATTCTCCGACTTCTTTCCCTTCGCGGGCCTTATTCGTAGGGACGGAACCAGATCCTTTTCTTGGGCTTGCTCCGAACCCGGACGATGGGAACCCTCGCTTGGCAGCAAGACAAGAGGAGGGCTATGGAAATGGCGCGTCGAATTCCCAGAGCGCTTACCAGGCTTCGGCAGAGGCGCTGAACGGGTTGGGGTCTCTTGGCGACATTCCAACACCCAAGTTTGATCAAGTTGGTTATTTTCCTGCCCATACTGTGGCGGATGGGCGCCAAACACCCACCAGCATGCCGCATTCCGTCCCGGTAGGTAGCGGTGCGGCTCAATCCCAAATTCGTGGTCGTGAGCCCGATGGACTCCATTCTCTGGTCATCGGGCAACCAAACAATGGAGTCCGGATTAAGAAAGAGTCCTGGGAGAACTTTGGCCACGGTGGATGGGATGGATGGGGATATATGCGGCCTGAGATACAGCAGACTCTCAGCGCGCACGTAACTGAAGATGTCCCACAGAGTGGCCACGATCCAGACGGCGAGGGCCCGCTCGACCGCAAGAAGCGACGTCCATTCAAGGAGCGTGCGCGGATGCAGACATCGAACACACGAAACATGGGGGCCTGTCTCCGGTGCCATGCCCAACGAGTCCGTGTAAGTGATGACCTCGTGTGGATCGCTTACGACAACCACCAAACGCTGACACTGCAAAGTGCATCCCGAACGAGCAAGATAGCACAAACCCACTGGCGCCGTGTCAGACGTGCCTCGGGGTGCGAAGGGACTCCATGAAAACCATCCACCACATCCCTTGCATCCGGTCCAAGGTGACATCCATGGCCGTGTACCGCCCAGGTGGCTTGAATCTTACGAGGCAATTCGATCACAATACGGTCGTGGATATTGCCAGTGAAGCCGACGGCGCCAGTTACGGCATCGAGATGGAACAAGGGCTCTGCCGCCAACCTTTCCAATTCCGCGTTCGACGTTTTAGACCGAGAGAGACCGACATCGTACATCGGAGGTATATGGATGGCGGCCTTCATGTTAAGCAGGATGCTGGTGCATTCTGTCTCGCAGACGTGGAAGCCACAGCCAGGGACTTCAAAAACTACATCGACCGTAACGCGCTTGGGGGTCTTACAGAAACGGCGAAAGACTCGGATCCCATCGTCAGAGATGTTTTTGGGATGATCGTGAAACATTGCGAGTCGCTCCCTGTGAGTCCTCCCGGCGCGAGCCTCCATGCGGTTGCTGAACCCTCTTTCTAGGCCCCCATCAAAGTGGAAGATTCCGAAGCCACAAAGGACACTAGGAAAAATCCGGACCAGAAGGACTTTTTGCAAAAGATTGTACGCCTGTGGTTTGCCATCCGTAAGCGACGTATCACTCCTGGGTATTTAGCTGGTGTGGCTTACGACGTTTAGGGCACGGGACAGGTTCAGCGTGGCTCTGTGGCCGGGAGATTCTGGGGATGCATCCTAATCATCCCGTTTCTGGGCGAATATCCGTTCCACGCATGGTTGTTGCTCAATTCGACAGCATTCGGTGTGAGCGCCTCTATAAAAAGCTCGTTCCTGAAGTGCTTCGAGGTCTCGACGCCTTCCTCACATCGGGCAATAAAGAGGCCTGGTTCACTGTCTTCTTGGCAACGTTTCTGCTCCTCCACCAGGCGGCAAATACTACCCGAGATCGACACCGCTACATCAAGCAAAACTGCGAAGGCAGACGCCCAGTATGTCTACGTCCTTTTCGGCCTGTGACCCCTCAGCTAACGTTTCCTAGGATACCCGATACGGAAACCTCACCGACCCGCTCACCGGCTGGGTGGAGGAGGTCCAACACGGTGTGGTAATTCTCCTCGCCCACTGGCAGTACTTTAAGCGTTGCAACCTCATGACCCTCGACTGGAGTGACGTTGGCAGCCCGAGCTCGGCCTTGAAGTTTCTTGAGCCGCATCAGGTAGACTTTCTTCGAGACATTGTTGATCGACTCAAGGAGATACGTAAGTGGCTTTTGCGCACCGGTTCGGGATTGAATAGGGACTTTCGACGCATGGATGCTGACACCAGGTCAGTGCCTTCGATCCCGACAACCCCGGCTGAAGGCTGCTGGGAACATGAGCTGTATTGGGTTTCCAAGATGTTCCTTTCCGAATCGTCGGCCACCACGTATTGGACCCCGCCAGAAATATTCTCGCGGGACAAACCCAGCATCGGAAGGGAATGAGCTACGTTGAGGCGCCGCAGGGCGGATGGGCGGGTACGGTGCGTTGGCGGGCCGGTCCGCTGTCGAGCAATTGCCAAATGCTATTCTTAGATGATTGCCAACAACGAGCAACAATCTACAGAGTTATTTACAACAGCCCCAATGCCCCCTTTTCGATGTCTGTGTGAATGTCTCCAATCTGCTCACAGCTTAACCGGGCGAAGCGAAGATTTGCAGCGGCTGATGAAACTGGTTGCCAGCTTTTCATGTCAAATGTTGCAGATTTTTGTGAAGACTGTGAGTATGGTATTTAATTTCATTCAATTTCATTATCATGATGGTTGAAGCCAGCTGCGGATGCTTGATCGTGTGTTGATCGCTCCAAGCCAGAAAAAGGGGCAAGACGGGGCAGATTAAATGGAGCCGGGCTTGGGCAGCAGCTTAGTCATGTTCGTAGCCGATAAGATACGGAATCCGGGGTCACGGTGGATGCGGCCGCGGACAAGTCACAGCTGTCCTTTTCTGGCAACCAGAAAGAAACCCACGGGCAGTCCCCAGCTTCGAGACCCAACCACTCCACCAACCACCAACACCACCGTCACACCTCTACGTTTGCTGGCAAATTCACGAGTTTGGCACGGCATCTGTCACGACAGCACCAGTAACCCACGTCACACCCCTGGGTTCTATTTTCATCCTCGACTCCTCCCAACAAAACAAAAACAGCAACTTGCTGAACCCGCCATCCCATAATTACCACATACCCAAACACCCACACACACACACACACACACGACCGCCACCATGTCAGACCTCGAAGCCTTCGACTTCATCTCCCTCCAAATCGACCCCAAGTCCAAAGCCATCAGCGGCGCCTCCCCCTCCAACAAGGCCCTCGAGACGGAGCTCGCGGCGCTCAACGCCCTGCACCGCGCGCTGCACGCGCTCGACCCGCCGCACATCGTGCCCCCGCCGCCCGTGCCCGTCAACCCGAAGCGCAGCGCCAACCTGGCCAAGCTGCGCGAGAGCGGCAACGCCGAGTACCGCCGGCAGCGCTACGCCGAGGCCGTCAAGTTCTACACGTTGGGCCTGCAGATGGCGCTGACCCGCCCGCCCTGGGAGCCCAGCCAGCTGGTGCGCGAGGAAGTGCACGCGCTGTACAGCAACCGCGCGCAGGCGCACATGCACCTGGGCGCGTGGCCCGAGGGGGCGGTGGACGCCGAGGCGAGCGTCGAGGCCAAGAGGCAGGGGAATGCCAAGGCTTGGTTCCGGAGGGGGAGGTGTCTTGTGGAGATGGGTCGGCTGGAGGAGGCTAGGGAGTGGGTAGCGAGGGGCTTGGAGTTTGAGGGGGAGGAGAAGGAGTTGATCGAGTTGTTGAAGGAGGTGGAGGGGAAGATAGAGCAGGATAGGGGGAGGAGGGATGCCTGAGCGGGGCGAGGGGTCGACGGCTGGTTTGGGTGGGAGAGGTTACGTTTCTGGGTGGATGGAGGAGGGAGAGAGAGCGGGTGTGCTGTTCATGTCACGATGGGTCGGTCAATCAGCCATTGGGTTGGGCGTTTAGGCAAGGAATCTTTTTTTACATTGACAAGAGAGTTGAAATAAAGTGTTTGAATACGACAAGTTCCACCTCATACCCGGAAGCTTAGCTGTCATGGCGATACGCAAGGAAAATCCCAGTCCCGTCAGGGCGTCTCATCCATCCTGTTCCCCGAGATCTCTCTCCCGGCTTATAAGTTCCTCTACCCAGTTAGGTTTTCCCTCGGATGCTCAATGCCACATGCCCAGATACAGGTCTTCATAATCTCTCTCTCCCACAAACAAGAAAAAACAATGCCGATACAGCGATGCCCAATATGCAAACACAAAAACAAAAGACAAAAATCCCGACATGCTGTTGATGGACTGTCCCTGACCCATCCCATCTCCTAGCCGACTGCTCACGGGACGCTCGTCTGACTCATCAGCCGTCAAGGTCGGATGGTCGGCGGGCGCGGCGTGTCCCCAGCACGACCCTGCTCCGTCCTCAGTCGCCCGTCCAGCCGCTCCTGAGTTCACAATCCCCTACTGTAGCCCTCTGCCTTTCACATCTTCTCCTTCTCGCTGGTGACCTCGACAACCGACGACTTGCGCGGCCGCATGACGGCGTCCTGGCCCGTCATGCGGCGGCCGAGGGCGCGGTCCAGCTTGGCGCCGAGGGCCAGCTTGGCAAAATTGGCGCTCTTCTCCTCGTTCAGGAACACGCGCTGGTCCGCCAGGCGCGGGTTCTTGAGCCGCTCGAGCCCGTCGACGATCGGGCGGATCTCGGCCGTCACGCTGTCGGTGCTGAGGACCGTCGGGGTGATTGAGGGGGCGTTCATGCTGTAGGTCGAATACCGGACCGAGGCGCGGGTCTGGAGGGGGTGGTGATGGCGGTTAATATGGTTGGGCTTTTCGATTTCTTTTCGGGCAGGATTGGATTGGGCCATGAGAGGAGAATGGTTGGCTGTCTTGGGTGCCTGGGGGTGGGAGGTGTGGGAGGTTAACCTACAGAAGGGGCCATGATCGGGCGCGAGGATTCCAGCGAGGCAGGCATGTTGGCTTGATGGTGGTACGGGCGTCGGTACGGGGTGGGTTCGGGCTTCCGGTGCTGTCCTCTTTGTTTACGGTGCGAGCGTGGCTGATGACGCTGTCGCAACTTGAAACGCTGGGAACAGGGCAACTACGGGACGTGCGAGAGTGACGCTGGCCGGGGGTGGTGCAGGTTTTGATCGGTCAGGTTGTCGTCGACAAACACTGCGGTAGCCGGTTCTCGCGTAAACAATTCGCAATCGATTCGCAGGGTGGTGGAAATCGGGAAACCTTTGTCGTGAATGCAGTTGTTGGGATGAAATGAATGGGCGACGGGAGGAAATGGGGATGGGGTTTGGAGGAGTGGCACCAGTCCTGGGTTAGGCCGCAGGCGGTGGAAACGGGAGCGACAGGGGCCCCAAGCCTGCATCACGACGCCCATGTGGGATGCAGTGGGCCGCAAGGGGTGCTGCGGCCAGCCCGCGTGAAGGCGTCCAACGGGAATCCGTTGGTCTGCGCCGATCACCATGAGGCCCCGGCCTGATGAAGCCCCCCGAGCCCCCCCAAACCACGATTCCCACACGCACCGAGCGACAACGTGGGAGCGGAATCTCCGAGGACGATGACCGCCACGCAGCACGCGATCCCAATCCGGGAGATTTCAGAAAATCCGCCGACATGGCGCGCTCTCCTGACTGTTGCAGAGGCAGCCTGAGGCAGCTCACCTCAGGCAGCCAGCCACCTGCCACACTGCAGAATATTCATCAATTAGGCTTTTGGGGTCGGTCTTGCACACCCTGGTCCTGCTCGTTCTGGCCGGGCTGACCAGCCGAGCCAGCCAGTCATTCTGGACCAGTCGTTGTCGGCAAAAACCTGGGTGCCCAGTCGAGCCAGTCCAGCTGCCCCGGCCCTCATCCAGCGCAGGAGGAAAGGAATGGCTCTCCCGTTTTGAAGGGTTCACCAGCCGGTCCAGGCCAACGGTTGGCTCCGTTTGTTGATGCCGGACGTCTTCTTGTCGTTACGGGGGCTAACTGGCCCGGCGAGCCTGGCCAACGCCATCTCCGCGGATGAGGGGCGGGGCAAAACACAGATTGCTCGTCAAACCCGCCGGTCCTCCATGGCCGTCGTGGTCAGTCGGTCAAGAATACCATTTTTCGGCTCACATCCGGCGAAATCCAATCGCCCGCCGCCATCACCAACTGGCAGGTTTTGACTCGAAGTCCTCGGCCGTTTGCGGTCCCGCCGACATGTGAGCAGCGGATCCAGCTCCCGGCCCGCCGCAGCTCAAACGAGACCGCGCACGTGGCAATTTGTCGGATGATGCAGCATGTCAAATCATCCAGCCAAGACCATCCTAATCCCGGGGTACTCCGAGGGAAGTTTTCTCAGAATGTCACCCAAAGCCGTCAATTGATCGCTTCATGCTTGTACCTCTGTGATGCAATTTCCGAGCGCTGGGTTGGGGACACAGTCAATTGTGCAACCTTTCTGGTTGCATTTGGCTGCAGAGTCACAGCATTAGGTGGAAGGGTTGACGTTTCGGGTCCCGCATTCCTGTACCCCCCTCACCTAAAGACCACCACCACCACCTCTTGATCCTGCCTGCAGGTGGATGTCTACAAAATCCAGCAACCCCACGTGCCTACCTATAATGCCTAGCGGCCAGAGGGTTTTGCGTAGGTAGGTATGTAGAGTCTGGTTTGTGGTGCGGCCAGACGCACTCCTGTCTAGTCCAGCAAGAGAACCGTAGTGACAAGAGGGCATCTGGCCAAAGAGCTTGCAGCCTCTTGCCCTACTTCCACACCACTCCGAAAACCCAGGGGTCTGGATTGTTTTTGTCTCGTCGTTTTCTATGGCTGTTTTCTGCCCGTGCCCAATGACAGACAGTATGAGTTCAACTGGCATGTCTTCTGGTCGAGACCCCGGAAATTCTCGAAACTGAGCCGACACCCCGGACGCAGGACCCGGCAAGTCTCAACTCAGCTGCATCTCGACGCCAGAAGTGGCAAATCTCGGGGGCTACAGATCGCCAAGTCAAAGCCGGCGTTGTGACACAGCTGGCAAACGCAGGCAGGGATGCGGCATGCCGCAGCTGCATGTGTACGGAGTACCCGCTCCTGCCCTGCTCCGCAGATAATATCGGACGACGATGAGGTGCGAGGCAAGAAGGCCACCCATGGCCCGTTTCGCTGCGGCAGGCAGAACAACGGGCATGCCGCTGCATAAATGGCCCAACGTCCCCCCTCGCCCTTTCCTTTTGCAGTTCGTATGAGCTCAACATTCAACCTACGCTTTTACGCTGGCAAGTGCAACACTGGCATTCCAGGCTGGAAGCGTTGCCCCCGAATACTTCACCACCTCACTACTTCCCGTTCATCTCTGTTTTCAACATCCGATGCGAAGCAAGCCAACCGCCAGCAAAGGCTCAACGAGCAGTGGAAACATGGGCTACCCACTTTCTCGTCGGTTCACACAACACCGGCCAGTCTATTACGCGATACTTATCGAGAAAATGATTTCTATAACAACGCCCAAACACTGCCCAAAGCTCAACGCCGACCAGGCGCCTTGCTTGCATCCCCACGACTCTCGCGAATCGTTCAGTCTTGTGGTGCCCCTGAGACAATGAAAAAATACATGTATGCCATCTCTCGCTCTCTCTCGCTCTCTCTCGCTCTCTCTCTCCCTCTGGACCCCTCTCTCTATGTGTCTCGTCCCTCTTCACAACGCCATTTTGCCCATGCCCACTCCTCTCGCATACACATACACACATGCCGTACAGACTTTGAATCTTCAGCACGTCAGGCGCATTTTATCGGCTGGAAGCAGCAGGGCTTTCGCTACTTCTTCCTGTGGGAGGTCGATTCCGCGGCCTTGTGCTTTCTTGAAGAGCTCTTCGCATCCGTTCCGCTGTAGTCAAGCATGATGCTGTATGAAGCCACTGGATTACCACCTGCTACAGATGAGGCGGTTTGTCGATGTTTTCGCGATTCTTTGCCCTTTTTACCTCCTCCCTTGCGACTCGACTCCGCAGGGTTCTCCGAAGCTGCAGCCGTGTCAGCCAGGTTTACCAGCAGCAAACCCAAGGGAGGATGGGAGCGAGGGACTCCTTCGCTTGCGCAGTCAAACTTACGATCCTTGATACAGCTGCGACAACACCCATGGTCGCACCTCTCGATCCACTCCCATTCATTTGTGACCGAGTTCCTCTCCCACTTCGGTGCGGGCGACAAATTCGTACACCACCCGCTGGTGTTTCGCCCCCCACATTGGCAGCACGTCCACCCACCCCCTCCGGCGCTGCTGTAGTCACAGTTTGCGAGTGGACAGCTTGCGGTTGACGCCTGCGACCCGGCAAATGTGATGTTGGGACACGGCGTCTCATAGCCCGTCTCCAAGTCTATGAGCGCCGACGGGCAGTAGTGCCATGTCACAGATTGGTGGCCGCAAGAGTGGCAATGGGGATGTCCGTGGCACATGGTCGGCGACGGGGACTGGTGAAAGAGGAGGCTCGGGCCTTGAGGGAGGCTGCGTTGGCTGAGCTGTCTCTGGATTAGAAGTCCGTGTCTGAGTGTCGTGTGAGAAGTGCTCAAACTCTGGTCTGACTGGGCTGACGGTTGGACTCTAGATAATGGGTTGTACGCCCTTTCCGAAATCAATAGATGTCAGCCGGAGTCATTACTTATACGGCTGCCATTCGTCAACCATGGCGCTGGACTTCTTGCGGACCGCTCCCGTTGCCGTCGCCGAGTTCGACGCACACACCCCTCCCCCCAATTCTCCGCTTCCTTCCCGCCCTTGGACGCCTCAGCTGCCATCAGCCCCGAAGACTCAGAATCAGACGATATGGCGTCCATGCCCGGCCTCAATCACATTACGGTACTTTTGCTCCTTTCCCCGCCGCCATTTCACCTGTGGTGTGTGTCATTTTGCTTGTTTACACGCCATGAACGATGCTTCAAGATCACCGATCGAGCCGATCACACGGCGTCAAGGTGGCTTCTCAGCAAATCAGATTCCTGGAAAATATCCCGAGACACACTCTCCAGATCCTTGGGCCCCCGATCCCACACCCCTCCAACCAGATTTGGCTCCCCATCCGGACTGATCGCCGCGCCATTGGTGCCACTCGGGCGGGTACAGCAAACAAAGACCACCCATTTCCTCGCTTACAGTCCCCAAAAGCAAAACACCCCCACCTGCGCTAAAGATCTCGGGAGGTGCACTTGCCGGAGAGCGAACGATCTACACAAGGATAGCAGAGCTTGGATCTCGCTTTTCGCCACTTCACTGTTGCTCAGCATCAGTCACCGAACCCTGGTTCCTCGGCTCCAGCAGGATCCCCAGCCCGCAGCACAGGTATGCAAGATCTGGCGAGTCCAAAGACACCGATCGCCGAGTGGGCGCTGGCAACAGGGCACAAGGAGCCAAAGACAGGGGCGGCCTCAATTCCGCAAATCTCGTCTGCTCAATGTGCTTCATGAGGATCATCAACCCGGAAACCCGGGCCCGGCTCATTGTTATCGACACAGGACTGTGCGCGCAGTACGGATCTGTTTTGAGCGTGCATCCTCGTTTCTCCACAACCCGAATCGGGTCGACGTCGACAAGGGTGCTTGAGGCGGTCACCCGATTTTGGGATGCGTGTCCAGGTCCATGGACCCGGTGACAGCCGCAGCGCCTCCCTGCTCACCTCGCCGTCCATCCCCACGCTAGAACGGGGGAGGGGGGTCAGAAGAGCCGGCTCCTTTCCGGCAGGTTTCATGTGCGCACACCACGCCTTGGCACCATGAGAGTTCAGCTGGGGAGGGGCTTCAAGTTGAGGTCATCGCTCTCGCTCGTTGGACCACCTTGGACTTCTTCAGCTGGGAAGGGGCTTCAGAAAGAAAGTCGCTCTTTATCGTTGGACCACCACTTCGGGCTTGGGACTGCGGCACGGTTTCCAAGCCCTCTTGCGCCGAGCTATCACGCAATCTAGTGGGGGGCGTGGCTTCAGCACATTCAGCTCCATGTTCAGCGACTCGACATTCTCCGAGGAAGAAAGCGGGCCGATAGTGTCAGGCACGGCAAGATCTCCGGAGCCGAAGGTGCTAGAATCTCCGCGAAGCCGGTGAGGCTGCGTCCATGACGAGAGTGGGAGCCGCATGTCTTGGAGATGGTACGGCGGCGTTTCGACATGGTCAAGGGCTGCTGCGGGTGTCCACGCTATCCGCCGCGCTAATCGGTCTCACTTTCACACTCAGGGAAAACGACCTGGCCCTGCGACCAAGGATGAGTATTGGCGATGTAAGTGGCTTGAGGTGGTATGCATGGTGATGTGAAGATGCTTATGCTTTGATTTTCTTTTGGAATCTGCACACGGCACCATCACCGGATCGCCGCTTTTCCGCTCGCCCGCAACGTCGAAGCTGGACCTGTCAGTCCGGTGAGCAAGGATTGGTCATGCTTAGGCTTGCATGTCTTCCTGCAGGCGCATCGCACTTGCGGGCAAGCTCAGCTAAAACTGTTTGCTTGCTCTCGGAGTATGGAGCACCCTGCCGATCGGCTTCACGGAAGGAAGCATGCTCCAAGCGCACTGTGGGGAACGGCATGGCGTAACGCGGCCGAAATCGTAGTTCGGGCCGGAGAGAGAGTAGGGCGAACACGACGCCACTGTCTCAAAAGTTGCGTTATTCTCTGATGAGTATGTCAACAAGGAGGCTGGGATCACGGGAGCTTGAACCAAGACCGGGTGTTCCAGCTTGTGACAGGTCAGAACGGTCGACGCAGGTTTCGTTGACTGAGGCTCAGGTGTACACCGCCGAGTTTATCACAGACGGTTGAGCCACATGGCTGGCCGGGTAGAAGCAAGATCAAGGATATCCAGGATAGATCCCTCATGAGCTAACTGTGGTTACCAGACCGGCCTTCGTGAAGTTTTTCGAGCAGTGCTAGACAACACTTGCTCGATCGGTGGCGTGAGTCGGTGAGGGCGTCGCAAGAATTTCGAGGAACCAGCCAAGACGGCCCGAGAGAATCCCGAGTAATAATTGCCCTGATTGGCGCCAACTTCCAAGCCTTACCGATCTAACCCCTGCCCCACAATGGGCGGCTGCAGGAGCTGGAATTGGAATCTGCGGCAGAAGAAGGGTACCTCGAAGCCACGCAACCGATTGTCTGAGACATGGCTTAACGCCCCCGATTACCAGATGGATTACCAGATGGATTACTGATCATTGTGAGACTTTGTCAGGTCTCGAACACACATCAGGAGATTCCCCACAAAAGAATATCTTTCCATTCCAACCAGAGAACCAAAGGACAGACGACAAGAGAAGAAGAAGCATACACAGTTCTGTGTACAGAAGAGAAAGCCTGTCAGCGCGGCGCCAAGTGTCCGACAGGTATCGGCCGAGACCCCTGATTGACAAGCCACTGGACAAGCCAGTTTGTTTTCCGGTTTTCTTTGCCGGCCACAACCGGAATCGGCACCAACAAACATCGCGGCACCCCCTGCCGGCCACTGATGACGACCATGGCGACAACGAAGACCACAACGGCCACGAACACACGCGTGACCCGCTCCTTCCACCCACCCGCCTTTCTCCCACCACCACATCCGCACCCGATGCCAACCAGAGGCCCCCCATGCTCATGTTCAGAGTTCATGTTCAAAGTCCCGCACACCGCTCGTGTCATCCCATCTCACCTCCGACCCTTCCTTCCCGATGCCCCCAGCCCCGTAGCAGACGATGTGGAATTCGAGCCTGAATCGGCCCAGCACCCTTCACAACAGACGTGGTAGCAAAAGGTATCCGGGCTTGCCCTCATGCGTTGCTGGCCTATTCATCGAAGCCAGGAAACCGTCAGTATGCTTGAGCCATCTCGGAGAAAATGCTCGGGGCAATGATTCGAACGCCAGCCGGCCATCTCAGCTCAGGGGGCTTGGGCTGAAGCCTCGCTCCATCCTCTCTGTTGTGGTACATATGGGTGGGGGTACAGGCGGTATTCCGAGACAACGGTTGGCAGAAAAGGAAGGACAACAGAAGAAAAAGGAGAATATTGTGTGGCTGAGCTCTGGTTTTGATTTGTTTGCTGACTTACACCAATTGGAGGTATTTCCGTGCCCGCCGCACAGGCAGCACGCCCAGCGGCCGCCGAGCTGGGCCAGCCGGCACTCACCGGAGGGGCACTCGGTGGAGAGAAAACAGTTGCCGGCTGCGCTGTAATGAAGGAGGGGTGAGCTTGTCTGTTCTCATTGGAGTTTTGTTTTCGTTTCTTCCTTTTTGGGTAGGTGCTACAACATACCATGGGTTGTTGTAATCAAAGTCTGCGCCGTTTTCACTCTGCGTGGGAAAGGCGCAGGGATATTTTGCACCAGTGGATGGGTCCATCGTCGATCCTGGACAATAGTCATCGTAGTAAACGAGGATGTCGATCGGCCGCGGACAGGTATGGTGGTCTGGGGGGGTGTGGGTGTTAGTGTACTTCATCCACGCTGGGGGTGCTGTAGTTTCGGCCTCGGGAGCCTGGCGGATGCCGGTGACAGAGACATTCTTACCGCCGAGGCTCCCGGTCCAGCTGCGCAAGGGTCAGTATATTGGAAGGGGAGGGTGCGTACGGTGGTAGTGGATGTACATCCAGGTACACATCTTGTTGGTGAGACTCCTCTCTCCACTGTCTTTACTTTTCCTTTTCTCCGTCCTCGGACGCTCTGATCTGTTCTTGTCTTTGTTTACTCAACTTTTCTGCCAGATTGATGGTTCTGGGGGCAGTGATGTGTGCTTGCTCCTTTCTCACGTCTTGAGTTTCTCTTTTGATTTTTCTTCGCTCTGTCTTTGGCACAAGTTCGGGAGCAAGCGCGGCCTTGGGAGACTGTCGAGTGGCCGTCTTCCCTGCCGTTGTCTTCTGAAGTCAGAACGCAGGTACGTTGTTCAGAATCTCTTGGTAATGACGGAGATTGTCTGACCCTCCAATGGTAACGTCGACCAGGAGAAGTTGCAACGGGCCGAGCTGGGATGGGGATTGGGATATCCGTTCGGACTGCCGATTGGGGCCCAATTCAAGACGGCTTCACGGCTTTCCAAACAATTGTGACGCTGAGATCGAATTGGCGCTCTGAGAGCTGCTCCTGGGCGCTGGTCCGCGCTGAACAGGGGCTTCTTCCCAAGCTGAGTTGGATGACACGGCGACAGCGTCAAGTGACGAATTCAAGCGGCAGAGTGTCGTCAGGCTTGATGAGATGGGGACCTTCGTGCGAGGAAGTGAGTTGCTGGTAGCAGTTTGAAGAAACGCCGAGGTGAGTCCAGATTGCGTCGGGTTGGTGGTTGTGTTGTGAGGTGCCGAGGGATGAGATGTTTTTGACCAAGATGCCAGACAGAAGCAAGACGACGTCGAGATTCCCGGCGATGAAAGATGAGTGACGTTGCCGTTCTCCCTGCGTGCACCTCGAAACAGCCAGCAACACCAATCTCTATATAGGACCGCCACGGTTCGACCAGCTTGCTAGGGATAGAGAAGTGGACGCCAACATTGGCCGAACTTACGAGACATCAGCAGCGAAATCGACGGGGATGGTGTCACGTCACCAACAGTGTGTCTGACTCCAGGCTGTCAGCAGCACACCGGTCGATCCTCTTCGACCCCTCCTCCTCCGGCGACGCGAGCGGGCGTCGACATCATGAAGTTGTCCAGTGGTGGCTAAGCTCTCAGCCCGAAACCCTTGGCGGTATTATCTCGTTCTGGGCCCTGTGCTCAGGGGACGCGAAAAGCCATTCGTCATGTCGACGAATGTGGAAGTCCTAGGCGCCCCGCGGAGGCCCAATCTGTCTCGTCCATATCCCCGGGACCGCATTATTGACAGCCATTGTCGGACCGGGCGCCGACGGCACGTGGCACTGCGGCCATCCGTGCGCCCCCGCTGCTGCCGGGGGGCGTCGAAGAAAACGTGGTTCAGCGCAGGTGTGGGCTCGAGACAGGAGTGACACAAAGCTGAGACATGGCCTTCTCTCACCCCCACGGTGCCACCAGGGCGCGCTATCAGCAACTTGGAGGCCCGAAAGCGTTCGAACAGGGCTTGGAATGGGGACCCGGCTGACTTCCAAGACAGGGTTTGCTGGCAATATTCGCCGTCTCTTGTGAACCTGGCGTCTGTTTGCGCCAGCCTCAGCTCCGGCGCCCCAGCACCGAGGACGAGGACCCGGGTCCAGCCACCAGCTCTAGACTGTTTTACCGACGCCTCTCCCGAAACCTCGCACATGGGAGCATGCTATTGATAGCCCAGAGCTGCTCTGTCACACCGAGCCCGCCGGCATACAATAGGTATTGGCCCGGCGTCTCTTGCCACCCCCCCTTTCCCCCCTCGTCTTCCGCTCTGGTTTAATTCCCTCTTTCAAGCAAACAAACGTAGCTGAACTCCGCACACTGAGACATCGAAGGGGGCGCAACAGAGACGAATCAAAGCTGGTTGCGAAGCACGGATCCGCTCCGCCACTATTGGAAGAAGCAAAGACCGGCGTTGACGAAGAACCCCGAGGCATGGGGTTGATAAGGCGTGTGCGCGGCAGGCAACTCGCGGCCAGCCCCGGCCAACCACGGCTGCCGATTGGCCGGCCCGTTTTCCCCTCGCGCACACGACACATCCCAGACATCAGACGTGCCTTTGCGGTTTGAACCGCCAACGTCTCATGTGCGGACGCGCATCATTTCTAGAACATACTCGGCACTTCCGACCTCGCGCAACACGCAGGACCCATTTTTGGCGGGGTCGTAGGTATGATATTGAGTGTCGAGGCCCGGGAGAAGAGGGCGGGGATGAAATGGTGTGAAGCGTGGAGTGTGAGGCGCTTGGGCGGCTCTGACAACGCACAGCCACCCCCCTTGACCCCGTTCCACCTTTTTCGGGGGTTTTATGGGACACATTGACCCGTTGACAGGGTGACAAGGGATGGTCTTTTGGTTCGAGATCAGAAGATCTGCGCCAATGGCGATCGCCCAGACCAGATCGACCGCGCAGCCAGCCAGACCCCCCGCCATGTCAAGCCGCCCGCCGTTGTCGTCTGTTATGCGCTGGAAGCTTGGTCAATGGCATATCGCTGCCGTCGATCACGAATCTATGGAAGCTTCTATTAACAGCACTGACCCCGTTGAGGAGGCTTCTTCAGCAGAGTCGCCAAGGCGGGAGAGGCCTTCACTGAGACAAGCTTCCAACCTTGATTTGATTTCTTTTCGTCGCGCGATGGCCTAGCACTGGTGATGCTGGAGCAGCGCACTTGTCCCTCGAGGCGGTGGACGTCGGAGCCCTTCCTGGTTGTCTGGTTGGAGCTACGACTGAAACCCAGTCAGTCGGGCATTGCTCATGACATGGATATCTCCACACGCCACACCAGACGAAGAGGACGTGTCCCCGGCGCCTCATGGCGTCTCGCCATGCCCCCACGCACTGGGGAATAGATAAGGAGTGCTCTGTAGATCAAGTCTTTAGACAATTGAATTTGTCGTCGTCCAAGTGTGCCTTGCCAGCGACCCTGGAAGGTCTGATCCCGATCATGATACGTTCCCTGTGTGAAGGGCCACACTAAGAACTAGCCCCTAGACTGAAACAAAACGCGCTCTCATTATGTCATAGGCCGGCGTCAACTCAGCCCCTGCTTTCTTAGCGTGTGATCAAGCAACGGCTTTGATCACGGGAAATCACTCGGCGAAATCAGCAATGTCAGCAAATCGCTCACATCCCGGCTTCAAGCTCCTCACAACCCGTCAGCCAGCCTCATGTCCTTCAAAGCGGCGGTCAAGAGTCAATATCAGGAAGGTATCGACTAACAGACCTGGTCACAGCCACTGACCCCCATCGGCCATGCTTGTCAACGCGTCGTTCGATTCCGCCGAGAGCATGGCTCACTAGTAATCAGGAGGAATTAACCTTCATTCCATCACGCCTCGAAACGGCAAGATCAGCGCCAGAGCACATGACCCAAGAACGCCAACAAAGCTTGACATGTGGATAACGTTGGTCGATCCCATGGTGCTGCCAACGGTTTTGTGAGATGGATTGGTCTTCTGGACTTGGCGAAAAGCCTCACGTGGGGAGCCCGAAAGGACGGGACTGCCCCCGGGAACACTCTGCTCGCCCGGCCACGAGATTGCTTCTCGACTCTTGAGCTGTGAGACATAGGCCGATCCCAATCTCACCCCGTCTCTCCAAACCGGTGTGACAGCAAAACACACCAGAGCAGACCTGTATAGACCGGTGTGAGCATCAATGGGGATGGATGGATGCCGTGACGGGGAGAGCCTCCGTTGTTGTCGGACCCCTTTCCTTCTCTTAGGCTGAAATTCGGCACGCCTCAGTATCCGATTATCGCTGACAATGCATGCTGGGTAACACGCGACCCGGTCCGTATCACGGAGAATGACAATAAGTGAGCCTCGCCATGGAAATGATTCGGAAATTGAATGTCTCGGACGCTGGAGCCAACCCTGAAAAGGGGTAAAGTAACACCTCCTGGCTCGGAGGATGACCAAGCCATCACCGGGGAAAGGAACAAAAGAAGGAAAAAAGATCAAATCCGTCTATATGCTTTCCTTGTTCTTCCGATCCAGCCCCGAATCCCATCATGACTCACACCGCACCGCACTCAACTCCCCTTGGAGAAGGACACAACGGCCCACTTCCCGTTCCAAGCCCATTTCCGGGCGCCCGAGTCACCGCCTCCGCCCTCCATCTGCTTCAGCTTCTCGTCCTCCCCGGGCTTCAGGCCCACCACGACGTCCGCCTTGCACGTCCTCAGCGCGAGGACGTTGATCCCCGACCCGGGCCCAAGCGGCCCAATGGCGTCCTGGAACGACGTGGTCGGGTCCCAGGCGACCTGTGTGTGAGTTCGGTCAGTGAGTGGGCGGACAGCCCCAGATTGCCATCTGGTGAGAGACAGGAGACTAAAGAGCAGTAGGTCGACGGGTAAGGAAGTCGGTACTCACATCGCCCACCAACTTCCGGTAATTCAAGTCCCCCTTGAAGATCGTCAACTCTCCCTCCTTCAAGTCCTCCACCAACGGAGCCGCCTCCTTAATTAACCTCCAAAAGCTCCCGGGCCCCGTCCACACCCTGTTCGGCCGTAGCACCAGCTGCCCCTCGGCGTGGAACTGACTCCACTCGGCAAACAAGAACTCCAACTCTCCCACCTCCTTGTCACTCAGCTTCTCGGGCTCGAGTCCCTGCAGCTTGTCCTCCTCGCTAGCCGTCTCGTAAAACGCGCGGGGCGCGGCCAGCGCCGTGAGCAGCGACGCAAAGTCGCTCGGCAGCACGTCCGACACGAACCACGGGATCGACTTGGGGTGCAGCACCACAGTGGTCGCCAGCCCGGCCGACAAAAGGTACCCGGCGAGGATCAGGTCGACGTAGAGCTCGAAGCCGGCGTTGTCCAGCACGATGTCGACGCGGCGCTCGCGCGGCCCGCCCGGGCGCTGCTTGGCCGCCAGCAGGTGGGCGTAGACGGCGGGGAGGTCGTTGACGAGGATGTTCTTCTCGGCAGCGCGGCGCGCCTCGGAGCCCTGCAGCTTCTGGATGTCCTCGTAGGTCAGGCTGGTCAGGAGCGAGAGGTCGGTCGCGTTGCCCCACAGGCAGACCTCGCACATCTCGGTGAAGAGGAGCTTCTCGGCTTCCGGGTCGTGGGCGGGCTGGGCGCGCAGCTGGGTCACAAGGTCTTTGTAGCGGGCGGCGAGCTCGAGGACGGCGGGGCGGGAGGAGCGGAAGGTCTTGATCTTTTGGCGGGCGAAGACGTCGTAGTTCTTCCAGTGGGTGGAGAGGCTGAACGAGGTGGATATGCGGCTGGTTGAAGGGTTTGGTTAGTGATGGCGAGAAGTAGGTGTGAGGAGGAGGTCGGTACCGGAATAGATAGCACTCGGTAAAGAGCCAAGGAGCGTTCAGCCAGGTGATGTTGCCCAGCTGCTCGAGCTCCTTGTTGTAGCCGGCCACGTCGGGGTGTCCATCGTCTCGGATGGGCCTGTCTCGTCGTTTCTCAGCATGTCCGTCGCCGTCTTATTGTCTGGCTGCACAAAGGGGACGCACGTCAAGGCCCGGTCGTGCTGCACCTCGTACTTGAGCTCGGCGATTTCGGCTACGATCTTCTTGCCCTCCTCGCGCTTGTCGGCGTCGTCGCACGCACCCACGGTGCGGTAGGCATCGTCAATCGCTTGTGTCTGGAGGAGAAAGCATTAGCTAAGGCCCAGACGGGGTAGGCATGTATGTGGTCGGCGCGAGAGAGCTTACAATGATGATGGGCCATCGTTCGCGCGCTGTTTGGTAGGCAAACGACGTGGGGTCGCTCGTCGAGTAGCCCGCTGCGGAGGGTCAGTCAGAGAGTGAGTCGAACGCAGCAGTGGCAGTGACGATACGTACGAAGCTTGGGATCAAGATCCATCCTGGCCGATTTAACGTTTGGATCTGGACTTGTCGGTTCGGATTTCGAGGTTTGCGAGGTGATGTTTGAGTTGTCGTTGGCGGGGTAGCTCAAGCTTGGAGGGGTCAATTTGCGACATCGGGGATCCGGCACAAATTGCCCCGGTGCTGTCCAGGTGTCCAGAACCTCACCATCGGCATCAACCAAACAAACTTCCAGAGGCTGGCTGAATGTGGTGTTCATGAATAGTAGATATTTCTTCTCGGTGCCACGACCCATACTCTTCCTCCTCTATCCCGCCGCGCCGGTGTATACACTCGCTCCACAGACCATATCAGCTCAAGCCAGCCCAAGGCCGTAGCTCATCCCATCCAGATCCAAACACGCCCTCTTGATTGCCTCTGTCGTCGCATCCAAAGTCTCGTCCGTGTGAAAGAGGTTGTAGTGGTGCCCTGGAATGTCAATCACCTTGGTGACCAGGTCCTTGTGGTAGTCCCCCCATCCCAACAGCCGGTCGTCACGCTCAACGTCGACCCTAGCAATCCCATCTGCCACAACCGGCACTTCATCCCTCGCCCGCAGGAGCACAACGCGCGGTGGTGGTGGCGCGTCATCTGCCGAGCCCTCTCCCTTCCACACGGGCAGCTTCCACGCTCTCAACATCCTCAGGGCCTCGGCGAAACACCACATGACCCTGTCCTTGGTCTCTTGCCTTGTGTGCTCCGTCCACTGCACGGCATGTTGCACTATCCTCAACCCCCCCTTCCCCTCGTCCGAAAGGTGAAGAGGAGAAGGACACACCGAATCGACCATGACAATTCCCACCAACTTCAATCCCCCCTCCTTGTCATTCGCCATCAACCGCGCGACCTCCAACGCAATCACACCCCCAAGTGACCAGCCCCCGAGAATAACCGGCCCGCCTCCCGGCACGGCCGCCTTGACAAACGCCAGGTAGTGGCGCGCCATCTCGGGGATGCCGCCCGTCCAGGCGCGGCCGGTGTCATATCGCGGGTTGGCGATGCCGTGGACGGAGCGGCCCAGGTCGCCGACGAGGTAGTAGGAGAAGATGGTGCCGCCGCCATCGTGAATTAGGACGAGAGGAATTGGCGGTGGGGAGGAGGTGCCGGTGGCGGAAGGGGGATCTTGAATCAGAGAGGGGTTTTGGGCGAACATGCTGCCCATTATGGTTGGTGGTGGTGGTCAAGTCGCTCACTCCTGCTTTGGTCGGTCGCTGTGAAGGTTGTGGTGCGGTGCGCAGGTTGAAATTTGTCGAACGTGGTGGTTTTGTGCAGGTCGGTTGGTTCCAGTTAGGAGTGAGATTTGGGGACGTTGGAGGGGGGGGAATGCGGGACTTCAAATGCTGCTTCAGGCAGCCCGAATATTGTGAGCGGTTTCCGAGTGACTCCTGTGTGAAGAATAGATCTGAGGCTCTTATACTGTGTTTAGGGATGAGATCGAGGGAGCTGGCACCGGACCTAGGTAATTATAATTGACTTTGGGTGAAGAATGAGTGTATAGTAATTCTTCCAGCCGCGCTGCACTTGCCTGGCACAGCAGAGCCGAGCGACCGGATCAGCCGATTCCGATTCCCGGCCCAACTGCAGGCAGGAGGACTTTGGACCGATGGGCCGATGAGCCAATGCTTCTGCGGGATGATGACTTTGGGAGGGCTCAACTCCAATAAATACCCTCTAAAAAGTCAACGCCTCGCGGATATCAGATAATTACGGGGTCAGGTAATAGTTCATTCTTAGTAGTCCCCTATGCTTGACGGCATTATATAGTGGTGAGTGCGAATCAGTGACCCATGAGACCGTCCAAGTTCACACCATCATGATTAGGTACCTTTGTAGAAATGAAGGAGTGAAACGACAGAAGAGGGAGGGAGGGAGGAGGGAAGGGTTCCCGTATTTACGTTCAGCCCGCGACTAAACGGACAGAAAAATGAGAAAGACACTCACATGTTTGAATCAAACCCGTCGAGCAATCAGTCTCCACAGCTTGAGTGCCAGGCCAGCACCCGCAGCCGCCCAAACAAGAGGAGAAACAAACTTGACTAAGGAACGGGGCGGCGTGACCAAGGGAGACACAAGATACCCATCCAAGAAGGCCACAAACCGATCCAACTTAGCCAGCAACCCAATATGTGCCACATACCCATCCGGCCGCACCAGCACATACCCGGGTCTCTTTGCAAACCCAAACTTGGCGTGCAACTCACCCTTGCGGTCGGCATACCAGTCCTCCCTCTCCACAGTCCGGCCCTCCCCGGAGATGTAATGCACCCTCACCTCAGTCTTACACGCCGCCAGCGCCCTCTCCGCAGCCGTCTCCAACTCAGCCGCGACATGCAGATCCCCTTCTCTTCCAGCACCCCCAGCAAACAAAACCAAGTGATGCGGCGCCCCAACACAAACCCTCTGCAAACTCGTCTCGCCCCCCCTCAGCACATCCCACACCTTGCCATCCGGCAAGCGATCCCCACCCCTGACACCACCACCACCACCCCGCCAGGACCAAAACCCGCCCATCGCATCACCGACAATGCGGCTGCGGCCGCGGTAGTCGACGCCAAACTGCGAGAGGAAGTGGAACGCGCGCCTACGCCGCCCACGGCTCCGCGCGGCCCAAGGCATGACGTAGCGCAGGACAAAGTTGCGGTAGGGCACGAACCAGGGGCTCGGGGCGGTGATGTAGAGGAAGAGGCGGTCCGTGCGGCGGAGCAGGGCCATACCGACTGGGCGGCGCTCGAGGTCGTAGGTGTCGAGGAGGGCGTCGGCGGCGGCGGAGAGGTGCTGGTTGGAGGGTGAGGGTGAGAGTGAGGATGAGGGCTGAGACTGGAGACAAAGGGCGTGGGCGAGCTTCCAGCCTAGGTTGATCGAGTCTTGTATGCCTGCGTTCATACCCTGTCCGCCGGCGGGGGAGTGGATGTGAGCGGCGTCGCCGGCTACAAAGAGGCGGCCGTCGCGGTATTGGCTGGCGCAACGGTGATGGAGGCGGAAGCGGGTCAGCCAGACGGGGTCTTCGAGGGTTCCAGTGCTGGGGCTGGTCAAGGAGGTGAAGTGGGCTTGGAGCTGGTCGAGGGTCGGCACTTCTTGGCCCTTTACGGGGACCGTGCTGCGCGAGGCGATGACGCGGGTGAGCTCACCGTTCATGGGGAGAATGCCGAGGACGCCCTTGTTATTCATGTAAAGCGCGAAGCGGTCGTGGGGAATGTCGGAGTCACGAAGGTGGAGGTCACACAGGATGAAGTCTTGAGGGTAAGGGGCACCAGGGAAGGTTATTTGCGTAGATGCATGGCGGACGGCGCTGTGGGCTCCATCGCAGCCGACGACGTACTTGGAGCGTAGCGTTTCGGTCTTTCCATCGGGCAGCTCTAGGGTTGTGGTGACGCCGCTGTCGTCCTGAGTGATGCTGGTTGCGGTGACGGGCCGCTCGACGCTGATGCCGTACTTGCCGAGACACTCATCCAAGAATGCCTCAGTGTCGGCCTGGGAGACATTCAGG
>OUNM010099983.1_pt1 | contig 33713 bp, 27 predicted proteins | sample 1769961 | NCBI WGS metagenome assembly OUNM01 (sample SAMEA3914820, study PRJEB12502) | metagenome | biome: forest; material: soil | place: USA | collected 2012-03-12 | depth 0.3 m | reverse complement strand
GTGGTCGATTGTACCTGACTCGAAATCAGGCGTACCGCAAGGTACCGTGGGTTCGAATCCCACCCTCTCCGCCAGAAGCAGAACCCCAAGTGATTGATTTACTTGGGGTTTTTTGCTTTCTGGCGCGCGGTGCTTTCTGCCGTACCCACAAACGTACCCACAATTGCGATCAAGCTCGATTCTAGTTGGAACGGGTTGGAATTCGTGGGTACGGCTGGCAAGCAAAGTTTCCGCGACCTGCAGTCGCGCCAGCGTCCGTCAGGTGCGTCGAGCGGGTGCATACCCCGCCACGCTGACTATCGCCGTGCCGGTCGATTACGCTTGATGCATGGCGACCAAGAACATCAAGACGGTCAAGCGTCCGACCGGCACGAACCTGGACGAGTACAAGAATTTCCGCGAGTGGACCTTCGAGCAGTGGGCCTGGGAATTCCTTCGCCGAAACGCCAAGTTCATCAGGGCGTGCAAGGCCGCAGGGGAAGACGAAGCGCATCAGGCCGAAGTGGCGAGCGAATTCCATCTCGCGCGGTTCAAGTCCTACAAGGAAGGCTATGGCGTTGGCCGTCGCCGGCCCAAGTTCGCATCCAGCTCGGTAGCGAGCTGGTCCTGGCGGGCGGCCGATGAGGCCCGCCAGCCGAGGGTTCGAGTCCGGCGGGGGCAGGTGCTGTTGCGCTTCGATCTTTCCGCGACAACGGACGACGCCGAAGCGTTGGCAGCACAGCTGAGGGAAGCAGGGCGCCTGCTGGCGAAGAAACAGCGTGAGTACCTCGCGCAGAGCCAGCTGCCGGAGCCGAAGCGGGCGAGCGCCAAACCGCTGTACTTTCTGCGTTCCCTACGATTGCTCGACCTGCTGGATGGAAAGGACAAACGGTGTCGTGATCCAGGACATGCGCTCCGCCTCTTGAACGAGCCTCCGCGGTCACCCATGTCCGATGCCGAGGCCCTTGAAAAACATCGCAAGCAGATTGCCCAAGCTCGCGAGATGTCTGAGCACGGCTATCGGCATCTAGCGAACCGCGAGGGAAGTCCGGCCCCCAAGTCGTTTGCGGGCGATGACAACCGCGCCGGAAGTTAGCGACGGCGGCGAACTTCCGCCGACCGGACTGGATCCCTGGTAAGCGGAACGTTCGAGCGGTATGCATCTTCCAGAATTTGGCGGCTTGAATCGGCACGATGAGAACCACTCCGGAGCCTTTCTCATCACGTTTCAAGAACCGCCATGAATACCATCTTCATCCCACCTGACGTCGCCACGACGCCGTGTCGCCGGACCTCTTATCGCCGCCCCGCGGGAGTCCAGCCGGAGGCGCCGGTAAATGCTCGCATGAGCGTCTGGGTCGATGCGCCGCCGATGCCTACCGCCAGCGACGGCGCTCGCCCGCCGAAGACCTATCTTCGCCGCGCACGCGTCGAAGCGCGCACTGGGCTGCCGACCTCGACGATGTACCGCTACATGAAGCTCGGCCTCTTCCCCCGTCCGCATCGCCTCGGACCCAACACGGTGGGATGGTCCGCCGACGACGTCGAAGCCTGGTGCGCGTCGCGCGCTCAAGCTTAAGCAACCAGGCGGCTCACTGCCGCTAGTCGCCACAACGGCGGCACTTCTCCCCACCACCGGACCTATATCGCGATCTCGCGAGCCGCCGGTGTGCCTGTGAAGGCCGCTTGAAGGAAACCCATGTCCAAGAAGAAGTCGTTTCCCAACTTTCCGCTCGGTACGTGCCTCGTGACCGACAGCGCGTTCTCCGCGTTCGTCAATCACCGTCAGGCTCCGGCTACTGCCTTCGAGGCTCACGTCTGCCTATTGCCGTCGCTGGCGATGACGCCGGAACAGCATTTGACCCGCCTCGAAGCCGTTCTCGGTCGCAGCCGCCCCATCGTCACGCACCTTCGCCTCAGCGCGCGTGTGCCCTTCGTGGAGGCGAGCTACCTCACCGTTGTCACCGATGGCGAGGGCATCGCGACCGTGCTGATGCTGACGAGCGAATGGAGCGCCGCATGACCACCGAGCAGGAACAGAAGATCCTCCAGTTCCTGAAGGAACAGCATGGCCTGCGCAGGCTGAAGGGGCAACTCGCCGTCGAGACGGGTGGAACGACCTCCAAGTTGTGCGACCCCTTCCAGGTCAGTGGCACCGCGCGAGCTACGGACGGACGGGTGCTCGGGATCGTACTGTCGGCGGGCAAAGCTGACACGCGCCGCCTCTGCATCGCGCCGTTCCAGGCACTTCGCGAACCGAAGCAACTCGCCACCTACTTGGAGGACATCGGCCTGGTGCCTCCCTCCAACCTGCGAGAACTGAAACTGCTTGCGAGCTACATCGTTGCCCTGGGCGGCTTGCGGTCGCGGATCGTCCTCGGCCGCGAGGGTATTCATCACGTTGCGTTCGGCCGTGATCTCAAGGCGGTTGCGGTCGTCGGCCAGCGAATCATCGGCGCTCCGGCCAGCGAGTTCTTGGCGCTGCCTTCGGCTGCCTCCCGCTACTCTGCGCACGGCGACCTCGCGGGCTGGAAGGCCGACTTTAAGCCGATGCTCCGTCGGAACCCGCTGCTGCTGCTGGCCGCATGCTTCGCGCTCGCCGTGCCTCTTGGCAGCCTGCTCGGCTTCCCGCTCACAGGACTGCTGCTAGCCGGAGCATCGAGCACGGGTAAGACCACCCTCGCGCGCTTCGTCACCTCGACGTACAACGCCCCACTCGATCCGCACCAGTGGTCAGGAACGGCGAACGGCATCGAGGCCCTTGCCTCCTTGCACGCCGATCTACCGCTTTCCGTTGACGAACTCGGTGCCGGTGACATTCGCCAGACCCTCGCGGTGATCTACCGTGTCAATGGCGGTCAGTCGAAGGCCCGCGCAACGATAACGGGCCAGCTTCAGCACAGCGAACCTCTTCGCTGCGCGATCTTCGCGACAGGTGAGGCAACGCTCAATCAGCAGGCCACCGTAGCAGGCGCAAATCTTCGCGCGGGACACGACGTTCGTATGCCGACGATCTGGGTGGACGAGGCCCACGGTGTCTATAGCGACATCGCAGATGCTTCCGATGGTGCCGAGTTCGCCGAGCGAGTCAGTACCGCAATGCAGGAGAACCACGGTGTCCTGCTGCCCGCCTTTCTCGAAGCCGTCTTGGGTGATCTCGATGGTATGCGCCGCAAGGCGCAGGAAATGCGGCCTCGTGTCACGTCTGAAGTCGCCGGCGTGGACGTGCTGCACATGACAGGCGTCGAGCGTCGCGTACTGACAGCCTTCACGAATTGGGCGATTGCTGGAGAGTTGGCCGTGGCCAGCCGCGTCCTGCCGCTGAAGCAAGGCGAGGCGACCGCAGGTATCGCCTACGTATTTGGAAAATGGTTGTCGCGCTGGCGCGAGCTTGCCCAGGGCCCCTCCAAGGCGCCGCTGCGTGATCTCAGCGACTTCTTCAAGCGTAATCACCATCGCTTCGTTCCGCTCGACCAGTGGCAGGACGGAAGTGTGACGGCCGGTTGCCTGGGCTTCCGCCAGGTCACCGACAAGTACGGCGAGCGCTATCTGCTATTCCGAGACGTCTTCGAAAAGGAGGCCGCGCGCAAGCACGGCGTCGATGCCTGCGTGCAGGCGCTGCGCGACGCCGGTTTGCTGATCACGGGAAATAAGGGCAGGACGCTGCTTGTTCGCATGCCGCGCAGCGAGCAGCGCATGGGCCTGTACGCGATCCGGGCGGCCGTGATGTTCGATTCCGAAGAGTGAGCTGTCAGAGCGTCAGTTCCGACACGGCGTCGTCGACGCGATCCGTTGTCGGAACGTCAGCTCTGACAAACCGATAGCTCGTGGCTTCGTCCTGCGCCGATGTCGAGGGTCGAGCGGCGTCTGTCGAACACGTGTGAAGTGTATCTACCCACCCTTTTTACCTACCCCTTCGTAGGTCCATCGCAACCACTTTTTACCCACGGTCAATGCGCGGCTCAGCGCCAGTTGACCTGCCTGCGCCGCGAATCCGGTAAATGGCGCCGAATGCGCAGACCACCGCGCAACCCACCTTTACCCACGAGGTCTCAATGATCGACAGGTACGACATCGAAATCGACTCCATCCCACTAGGCCCGAATGAGTGGGCTCGCCTGCCCGGTCATGAAAGCCGAAAACGTCCGGTGAACCGCATGCACGTCAACCTGAAGGACGAGAACTGGGCGAAGAGCCAGCAAGCGCTCATCCTTATTGATAGCTTCCGCCTGATCGTCTGCCCTCCGAAGGTTCTCGGTCAGTGGAACTGTCTGGGTAGTGACGATCTCCGTGAAGCTGTTCTGCTGACCGCTCCGCACGTGCTTCGCAAGATGGGCGTTCGCGTGACGCCGGAGATCATGGAGGGGCTGGCCGCCGGCCAGTACAACATCCGCGAGGTGCACATTGCTCACCAGTTCTGGATCAAAGACAGGGACATTCATGACTTCCTGCTCGCTACGTTCCGCCGTCTGAACGAGTCGCATCGTCCCATGCCGATGTTCCGCGGCGACGGCTTCGTCATCGGTGCTCGTTCGCGTACGGTCGAATACGTTTTCTACGACAAGCTCCGAGAGTTCCTCAAGCACGGCATACCCTTCTACCGCGAGCGCCTCGCAAGGGAGCGTGCCAAGGGCCATCCCTACAGCCCCTGGACGGGCTTGGAGCGCGATCTCCAGCGCATCGCGGCCGCTGCGGGACCTCGACTGGAAATGCGGTTGGGGGATCACTACTTCCGCGACAACCGGCGCTTCGCGCGCGGTTCAGGCTGGGCGCCGACTACGGCGGATGGCATCTACGAGAAGTACCTACGCAAGCTGGATCTACCACCGCTGGCCGAACCGACTCCCGCGCGAGTGCGCGCGCGCCAGCGGCTCGGCACGGCGTTCAAGACGTACCTGTTGTGGGCAAAGGGTGAGCCGCTCGACGACATCGGGACGAACGTGAAGACCATTGCGAGCCACCGCAAGATCATCGCCGAGGCGCTGGGCATCGATATCCGCACGCCGGCCAGCGCAGTGTTCGGGGGGCGCAGGACAGTCGACGTTCGCGATGTCTTCGATTGGAAGAACCGCGTGCAGGCTGCGAAGATCGACATAGACTTGCTGGGATGGCTCGGCGATCCGTACCTGCCGGCAAGTTGATCCCGTTCCTACCTACTTACCGTTGTGCTTTACGTTCAGGCTGACTGCGTTGGCCTGAATCGTTTGCCAGCGATGCGTAGTGCCGATGGACGACATCCATCTGCTTGATCCAGAAAGCGAGCCGCGTGTCAGAATCGGGAAGCGAGCGGGTGACGCCGACTGCCGTTGCCCAGTCGAAGAACGCCGGCGAAGGCTGGTTGCGTTCCTTGCCGACGATGAAGGCGCTGATGAGCCCGCCGCACTCGTAGTAAGAGCGCGCGCTCATGAAGCTCGCGAAATCGCCGGCAAGGTCGCTGTCCAATGACCGCCAGGCGGCAGTGTCGATATGAAAGCCGTCTCCACCATTGATGGTCGAGATCACGAGCTCCACGCCGCTGACCCATCGGGAGTAGGTGATCGGTCTGTTGGCTATGGCGGCAGACACAGCGCGCGCCCAGAGCTCGTGAACGGCATCGACGTCACGCGTCGCGTACCGCCAGCCAATGGTTTCCATGCGCCGCAAGACCAAGTCTCGGCTACTTGTGGCATGGAAATTCGCGAACAAACGTCGGGAGGCCATGTGACGATTGTCGCCTACGAGACGCGCGAGGCGCTCTGGATGACGTGTCGATGGTGCCGCCGCCTTGGGCGGTATAGCATTGGCCCGTGGAGAGCGTTGAGGGACGCCCCCATGGAGTCGACCGACGGCGGCCCACCGCCGCGGCGATCCAAGGCTTCCAGCCTTGGTGAGTAATCCGCGCGTATAGAGGAGGCGCATTGGCTAACAAGCAATATCCAGTTCACTACGCGAACTTCGTTTGCCACTTCGGCACCGATGAGCTTCTGGACTATCTGCACGAAATCGTGTTGCCGGCGTTCAGGCCTCAAGGTTCCGTGCGCACGTTCAAAGACGGGCGCTACTTCTTTGACGGAACCGAGCTGCTCAATCTGGCCGCTCCCGGCTCGGAGCCCGAGCTTGCGATCTGCGGAAGGTTCGTCAAAGACATGGTTGTCAAGAGCGAGCAACGCTGGGATCGGTCAGCCAATGAGATGGTTCCTGATCGTAGTGTCTTGGAGACGGCACCTTCCTCAATATTCGTTCTGCTGCTCGCGTCGCACAAACTGATCTTTCTGCTGGAGACGTCAAACGCTCCGGGCATGGAAAGCTTCCGATCAACCGCAGCGAATTTCCTTGCCGCTGCGCGACGCGTATACATCGACAGCGTCGCGTCTCGCTCCAGGATTTCTGACTTGACTGAGGAAGAGGCTGAAAAATTCTTGGAGCGCGGAGAAGATGGCAAGACCACGCGCATTACCAAGGTCAGACTAAACGAGCTTCTTGGCCCCGTTGACTTGGAGCTTGTCCCCTTGTCTAACGAGGAGAATTTGCGCAAATTTCTGGAGAGGTTTCAGCTTCTTCAAGCGGCAACCTTGCGGCTTGTGAAGCCAAACTCCGAGATCGACAACGACGAGTTCTTGAAGCAGATTCGGACCAAGTCCGACGATGTTGGCTCGAAGACTTCTACGTTGACACATAGAAACCCGGAGGGCCTCGTCAAAGCGAAGGTTCTCGGTCAGCTGCAGGCTGCAGCGGCAGAGGCGAATACCGAGATCAAGCTGGAGGGCAAGGACGCCCTCGGCCAAGTCTTGAGAGGGTCGAACGAGCAGTTTAAGGTCGTTTCCTACCTCGACGCGAAGCCAACGGATCTTGCGATGACGGCGCTTCGCATGTTCATGCTGTTCAGCTCGCAGCGGCGGGAAGGTTTGGTAAAGACCCCCGAGAGTGAGACGGCGGAGCGCAACAAGGGCAAGTTAGCGGCGCTCGCCACAAAGGTTCGGAACACTCGAGATGACCACGCCTAGCGCGAGCGACCTGACGCGAGAAAAGACGCTCTTTTCGCTCTGGCTGGCCTCGTTCAGCTTTCGCAAGCGGGCGTTCAATTGGGTGTTGACAGCGTCCGTGGCGGCGCTGCTGGGGCGCTACTGCGCTCTGGTATGGGATCGCCCCGACGTGGTCATGGCGGCATTTCGGAAGTTTGAGGCGACAGGTCTATCCTTCGCCACATCCATACTGGGATTCCTGGTGGCTGGGTTCACGGTCTTCGTAACCGTTACCCGAATAGATATGTTCCTGGAGATGGCTAAGCGCGAGCGTGGCCGCACAGGTGAGAGCCAGCTCAAATACAACCTTTCAGCTTTCATAGTCGCGTTCGTTCACTACGTCTGCTACGTCTTCGCGTGCCTCATGTGCGAGCTCTTCATGCAGCCTGGCGGCTTGGCTTCGGTGGCCGTCGCAAACGCTGGGACATATCCGTGTTTGGCGAGCTTTCTTACAAAGGCTCGACCTTGGCTGAGCGCTTTGCTGCTGGTGGGCATTGGCAGCTGGACAACCTATCTCGTACTGCTGCTGAAGTCGTTCATCTACAACGTCTACCAAGTGACTACGACATCTGTTGCGTACGAATGGGTAAAGCAGGATCTCGCTGAGACACGGCGCCAACGTCGGCGGCGAGAGGCGCGCGAAAGCAGGGGTAACAGTGCCGAGCAATGAACGAAGTGTGTCGACGACGGAGGCGGGCCATAGATTGCTGTTCTCTGCCATGCAAACCACGTTCGCGAGGCGCGCTGTATTCCACGCGTAGCCTAGCGCGGCGATGGTCGCCGACGGTCAAGACTGCATCCCGCGACCGATGTTGGTGGCCGCCAGCGCTGAGAACACTCGCAGCGCGTCGCGCATCGCTGCACGGGCTCCGCAATTGCGAAGCAGACGAAGCCGCTGGCCACCTTGCAAGGAACTGACTTCAGTATTGCTATACGCGTTGGCTCGAATGTCCTCGCCGCGCGTCGATCCGACTCGAACTGAGCCTCGCGAGTCGCCTGCACGTCTAAGTCGATGCGTTCGGCCGCTCTGTAGGTCAGGACGCTCGCTAAATTGCTTTCATGCCACGCGAAAACTCGAGCCCTTCAAACCCGCCTTCCCGATCAGGCCCGTCAGCTCGGCGTGAGCGGCATCGTTCAAGAAGATGTTTCGCTTCAACAGCAGAGGATCCTTGAAGAGCTGCGCGCTTTTGGGCACGGAATCAGGCGCGAACTTCGGAACTGCGATGCCGCCTTCGTCCTTCTTCGACTTCGCGGCATCAACAGCAGCAATGACGTTGGTGACGTTGTAAAAGAACAGTGGCTGGTCGCCACCCGCGAGCCCAGTCTCGTCGACCAGGTCGAGTTCGAGGAATTCCCCGAACTGCTCAAGGAAATCCTTCAAGGCCGCATGCGCCTTCTCGTTCATGACGACACTCGCGCCGATCAGCGGGCTGAGGTCGCCGACGGGCTTCTGCTTCTTCGGGTCGCGCTCGATGGCCGGCTTGACCTGCGGCCGCGTGGCCCAGGTCTTGGGGGTTCCATCGGCGGCGAAGGTGCCGTTGAAAATGTCTTCCTTGTGCACCGGAAGCATTGCCGCGAAGCCGTCCCCCGCGCCGTACCAGCTCCAAATCTTCATGGCATTCCTCAGTAAACGAACTGCCCTCTGCGGAGACGGCCAGCAATCAACCGCAAGATGGCCCGAATCTGCTGCTCGTCCGACATGTCCTGCGCCTCGTGCAACGCCGTCACGACGTTCGCGTAGTAGACGTCGGTGTGAATGTGCTGGTGGGGCGACGCGCGCAGCATGCCTTTGATCCTGGTCGTCATGTACCTGGGCAGGATGACGCCATTATCGCGGTCGTTGATGCCGATGCCGACCGCGAAGATAATGTCTCTGGCGACATCAGCATCGGAGGCCTCCGCCGCCACGACGTGATGGGCGTCGGTCTCAGCAGGCCGCTTGTACTTGCCGTTCTTCTTGAGTTCGGCTTTGCGGATGTTGCCGCCCAACTTGGCAGAGTGCTCGATGCCGCTGACCGCCTCCGCGGCCAGCAGCGCTGCGGCGGTGCCCGGGAGCGTATAGCCGTTCTTGTACAGGATCTGCCTCTTCTTGGAGGCAAGGATCGCTTGATTGCCTGCTGCGACCGGATTCACGGAGCTTGAGGCGAGCGACCGACCCAGCGCGGCACGGAGCGCCTTGCCGTTTTGGATCGGCGCGGCATAAATCTCTTCGGTAGTGCTAGGGCCTTGTTCTTTTGCCATGTAGTGATTCCCTTGGAATACATCCCAAGGTATCACGACCAAGCTCCGGTGGGCATCCCACGCGGGTGCTATCGGTGCCCGTACGAGAGACGGAAAAGGTAAGCGCTTGTAGCGCCAGAGGGAATGCGTCGGGCAACCCCGATGACTCGGATCAGCCAGCGTCGGGGCGGCACAGCATCAGCACAGCGACACCGCGGGCTGATCCAAGCGCGTCCGAGGTCAAGCCCCAGGGGGCTACCAGGTTGATTGCTGCATTCGGCCGCAGTCTGGAGCGCACTCGCTTCACGAGCAGAGCCAGTGTCTTCATCGGCATGCACCTCGACGGCATGACCGCGACCCCGACAGCGTTGCTCAAGAAGTGACGGTCATCGCGAGAAGCCGGTATGAGGCCGGCGCTGTCCTCCAGGTAGAACCCTTCAGCGAGCCGCGACGGCTTTGTGGCTGTGCCGAGTGCGCACAGAAAATCTTCTGCATCTAGGCAGACCATGAGGCCCGGTGCCATCACTGCCGCCAGCATCGAGAAGACGCGCAGCGCGTCGGCGATTCGCTGCTCGGATGCGGCGACTACGAGGCCATCGAGGCCGCAGTCCGCCCAGTCTGCGGGAGCGGTTGCCACCCCGACAACCAACGGCGCGTGGTGGTGGCTGGTGCGCACCTTGGCGACGAGCGCACAGAGCTGCCGCTCGATGTCCAACTCATGGGCCGGCAGCGCGATGACGACGCAAAGCCCTGATGGCGGTAGGTCGTTCAACATCTGCGTCAGCCACGAAAATGTATCCACTGCGAGGGGCGCGCACTCGAATGAACAGTCGGCCGCGATGAAGGAGGCAGCGGCCACCCGAGCTGCGCGGCGCTCGGCTTCGGTTGGATCGAATGACAGGAGTACCGTCAACAGCGACTCATCCGAAGGGGCGAGACCGACTGGCCCATGGTGCAGCCGCGCCCTGACGATGAGCACTTCAAGTCGATCAACCGACGGCAGAGTCGGCGCGACCACCAAAGGAGTGGCGTGTCTGACCATGAACGCTCTTTCTGGATCGGGTGGACAGGATTGCGGCGACCACTGTCGACCGCCCTGCGGCGACCCCTTTTGAGCCAACGGCGAGGGGTCTAGACGGGACGGCGGAGCCATCGTTTGTTCGGCGCATACGATGCCGGCCGCAGCGGTCAGCGCACCAGAATTTGGCCGGAAAGTGGCGGAAACGGCTTTTTCGCGCGGTTTGCTTTGGAGAGGGTAGGGGGTCTGGCCCCCACAGATTCTGGCAACAAACCCCCACGCCAATGCCGGCTATTTGCGAGCCAGCCCGGCTGTGAATCCGCAAGTCGCGCCGTGGAAGGCAGAGCAGCCGGCGCCTTCCTCGCTGTGAAGCCCGCCCTTGCCGTCAGGGGTTAGGCTGATGGCACAGGTCGCTCCGAGGTTGGAGTCGGTAGCGGTGATCCGAAGAACGCTGCCGTCAACGTGACCCGTACCGCTGGCGCTTCCGGCGCATCCACCACCACCTGCTGCCGACGCTTGAGTCGATATCGAAGCTTGGTACGTTCCGTTCGACGCTGGCACTCCGATCTCCGCGGTGACCGTGCCGTCGCCTTCGCCGACATACGTCCCCGCAAGCGACGAGTCCTTCGGGATTTCGCCGGAGCCGACCGTGCTTGCGGGCCCGCCGCTCGCGCGCTTCGCAAGATTGAATTGGCAGTAGCGCACCGCTTGATCTGCCTCGTAGATGTCACCGCGACCTACCGCCCGACCGTCCTCGAAGGTGACCTTCATGCGGGTCGTCCACTGTTGACCCATGGAGACGTTGGAGCCCGCGCCCGTCAACTCGAAGATGTCGGCGACAGCGCCGCGGAGATGTTCCGTGCCGAGTCCAACAGCGAGGTCTTGCCCTTGCGGAACCGATCTCTCCAGACTCGCCTGCAGCGGGGCGCCGTCGCCGGACGACGTCACGTCCATGACGACCGGAACCTTGAACGGCCCGCGTGGGCCATCTCGACTTCCCCCGACTTCACCGCAGTCAAGCTGTCCACTCCACGACCCCACCCGCCTGCGCGCGTTGAGCTGGTTTCGCGCTGCCGTCACTAGCGCCGGTGCGAGCTGATCGACGTTCTCCATCGAAAGGACGAAATGAGACTTGTCATCCTCGGTGCGCTGTGTGCTGTACGCGACGTCGCCATCAAGGCCATCCGCGCCTGCAGGCAATACCTTGATGTGCGCGCGGCACATCTGCTTGTGCGCGTCGGCGACGTAGCCTTCTGAGGTGATGGCGGACAGCTCCACGCTGGCGGAGTCGAGCACCTTCTTCACGACGCCGTCCTGGTCGCCGTCCGCTGTCAATTGCCGGCGAGCCTCATCGACTATCACGTCGCGAGCCGTTGATCGTGTCGCCTGGTCTGCGCAACCGGGCGGCCTCTGGCTACATCCGGTCAGGACGCACAGTGCGGCGCTCGACGCAATCACGATCTTGGGTGTGCAGGTGGGCAGCAGCCACCGGACGATGAGCTTCATGGATTTCCTCTTTGATTTCGTTGCGGCGCTTCTCGCGCCGATGTGATGTCGGATGTCGTGTTTGGGATGCGTTTGAACCTCCATAATAAATTGACCTATTTATGCCGTGGTTTCAGGCGCTCATTTTGCCGACGATGCGCAGCATGCCACGACCAGCAAAGACGCCGTCATTGCGTGCGATCTTCGCGAAGAACGTTCGCTATGCCCGCATCCATGCCGGCTACTCGCAGGAAAACTTCGCACTTGCGGCCGGACTGGACCGCACGCTGGTTTCCTCCGTGGAGCGCGGCGTACGAAATGCCACGCTGGACAACGTCGAGCGCATCTCGAACTTCCTCAAGATTCCCGGCCACGAAATGCTCGATCCGGGTCTCGCTGACCTTCGTGGATTCGACGTCACACTGATACGCGCGCCGCGCTCACAGCGTCCTTACACGCCGGCGCGCAAGTCTCGACGCGGCTGACCACTATGACTTCTCGACGGTTCGCGCCGTCGCTGCGGTAGCCGTCATGCCTGCTCCCCGCAGGGGTCACTCGGCCAGATGCCCACCGAACGCAGGCGCCGGACAACTTCCCAGGCGAAAGGCTCGTCTCCTTCGCTCTGCCCGCCGTGCTCGCGGAAGTCGAGCGCGATCCGCTGCTTGCGCATGTGAATCAGCTCGGCCAAGTCGAACACGGGCGTCTGTCCGATGACCTCCATCTGCCCGTATCCCCCGGTCACACGGCGCCGTGCCGACAGCTCGATGTAGACGCTGGTGCCCGCCATATGGACAGTGGATGTCTGCTCGGTCATGGCTTCTTCGGAAACATGCCAGTACACGGGCGAATCAAACCGACGGGTCGCGAGCCATGCGATGCCGTGCGCCTCGCTCAGCCGTGCCAGTCGGCACAGATCCGTCATGACGCCTCTTGTCACGTTCAGCGCTGCGAAGCATGGCGTCTCGAGTGCGATTCCCTCAAGATCGACGACCTGAAGGAAGAGCGTCGGATCGGTGCGCCGGCTCATGATTGCACCTCCCGAGGTTCATCCCGGCGCACGACCACGATGCTGTCGAAGCGAGCGCGCCAGCGCGATCCATCCAACGCATTGCATTCATATCGAAACTCCGCATCGGCAGGCCTGGACGGCTGCAACTGTTGGCGTGCGTTGTACGGAGCAACATGCGGCGCGTCGAGGCTTGTGTCGAGCAGCAGCAAAGCCGTCGCCACACCGGTCGCGTCGACGGCTATTCCCGAAACCATCGACCAGTGACTCCAGCGTGCAGTCGTGGAGCGCACGAGTGGAACGTGCCCGCTCTTGACCGCCTCGGACGCCACGGCGCCTATTCGACGTGCGCTGCCGGTCTTCGTGACTTCCAATCGCAATGACAGGAGTCCTGCCAGGATCGTCATGTCCGCTTCGTCGGTGCCGTGGTTGAACTCGGCTTCGACTTGGTGCCAGAACGAGCGCCAAGGGTCGCGTGCCGTTTGCCGGTTCGTGACAGCCTGTCGTGACCAGCCTTGAAGAAGCAGCGCGACCTGGCTCAAGGCGAACGGCCCGCACCAGTTTCGATCATCCTGGGCCATGTGCAACGGCTGAAAGCGTCCGTCGCCCAACGGCGCCTCGACGTCCCTGATCGCACGTATGCCCGCGACGAAGTGGTGTTGATCGCCGGCCATCAGTAGTCCTCCGGGCGGAGGAGGGTCGTCACTCGACGGATACCGAAGTCGTCGGCGGCGTCCGTGATGACCCATACCTTCTCGCCTGTCGTCACGATCAGGTATGAGCTGAAGATGCGGCTGCCGTCGATCACCGCCGACTCGTTCAGGCGACGATCTTCTTCGTCAAGGTCACCCCAGTCACCTCGAGCGTGACGCCGTACGAGCGACAGTGGGTCGATAGTTGTGCGGGAGAGCAGCGCAAGCGCACCGGGCGTAGCGACGACGGCTCCGAGATCGAAAGTGTGGCTCATCAAAGTACCCCCTTGTTGATCTCGGCTAGACGCCCGCGGCGCAGCGACAAGCCGCTGTAAGGCGCTGGATCGACCCCGACGGCCTTCAGGCGCTGCTTGAGAACGACGTTGATCCATGCGGCCGACAGCCGATCCGATGTCGGATCGCCAGCGCGCGAGAACCTGCGCAGCAGCGGTCCGTCCTGGGGCTCGAGATCGAGCGCGGCGTGGCGCAGCCAGTCGCGCGTCGCCGTCGCCGCGCATAATTCGTGGCCAGTGATTGGCACGGTCACGGTGCGCGTCTTGGTCGTGTCGGCTAGATCACGGATCGTCAGCGCCATGACGTCATTCGTGAAGCGCACGTCGTCGCGATTCAGCGCCACCAATGCGGAGCGCGAGAGCGCGGCGCCGAACGACAGCGTCAGGACGCAGCGGTCGCGCCGATCCAACGAGTTGGTGCCCATCGCGTCGAGCATGCGTTCGAGCAGCTTGCGCGTGACGGCACGGGCATGCTTCGGCTCAGTCCGCTTTGCGACCTCGGTCCTCTTGCCCGGCGCGATGCCGAGTTGCAGGTTACGCATGACCGCGCGCACGGACGGATCGTCGGTGGGGCTGGGCAAACCTTGCCGAACGTGCTCGTACCGAATGGCCTGCAGTCGCAGGTAGGTCGTGGCGGGCGCGCTCTTGCGCATGGCTGCGACGTAGCGGTGGATCGTCTCGACGGTGGCCGGCACCGAGCCCTTGAAGGCGGTCGTGAAGTGGCGGAGCGCCTTGCCGTACGTCTCGGCGGACGACGACTTGAGCGGCGCACGGCGGGTGCGGGTGACGGTGGACGTTGTCGGCAGGAATAGCTCCGCCGACGCTGGGCTGGCAGCGTTCATGAAGGACTCCGTTGGTGGTGGTATGTCCCGGGTCTGACCGCTCGGCGAAGTCGGAGCGCCCATGCGGCGGCGCGCCTCGGTGGCGTCACGCGCGTGGCGTGCCCATGCCGATGCGTCGGCGAGTCAGGAGTCGGGGGAGTGGGTCAGGCGCCTGAAGCGAGAGAGCCTCGCGCCTGCATGGTGCTCACGGAAACCAAGTCGAGCCGGTCGATCCGGCGTTCCGAAGGTCTCGGAAAGTGGTCACCGAAGTTTCCGTAAGTGCTTGATTTTACACCGTTTTCGGAGACTTTGGAGATGCCGGAAACGACGCGCTCGTCGCTTCAGTGACGGAAACTCTTGATGCGCGCGGCGGATGGGTGTCGTAAACCGTTGATGTTTGACGACTTCGACGTTCATGCTTGCATCCACAGTTTGGTCTGCGATGTTCGGCACCAACGCCACGGGTGGAGGTCGCGGAAATGGCCGTCCGCGTCTCAGTTTTGGCTTTCCGCGAGTCGTCGTGCGCTCGAAAGAGCTTAGGTCGCAACGGCTTGGCGCTACCATCGTGCCCGAAGAGGCGCCGCCACATCAGAGTCCGACCGACCTTGGTGGTGCTGAGGGAGGACACCATGCACCTGACGCGCAGTCGAAAAAGCCATACACAACTTCTCAGGGTCGCCGGTCGAGCTTGCGCGCGCGCTCGTGCGATCACGCCGAACTTGCGCGACGTGGCGCAGGAAGCAGAGGGACAAGAAGTCCGCCTTCCAAGCGTTTCTCGGGTGCACTCAGAATGAAGCAAGACCTTTCTGCGCTCCACTCTAAGGCAAACCCTGAACAGCTGGACGCCATTCTTGCGAGTGAAGGCCCGGTGCTGATCATCGCGGGTCCGGGTTCCGGCAAGACCTTCACTCTGGTCGAGCGCATCGTCTATCTCATCACGCAGAAGGGCGTCGCGCCGGAGTCGCTGTTTGTCGTCACCTTCACCGACAAGGCTGCGCGCGAGCTGACCACGCGCATCTCCAACCGGCTGAACGATCTGGGCATCAAGTTCAACTTGAACGAGATGTACCTCGGCACCTTCCACTCCATCTGTCTGCGGCTGCTGGAGGACTTCCGCGAGTTCACCCGGCTCAAGCGGAGCTTCACGCTGTTCGACCAGTTCGACCAACAATACTTCCTGTACCAGCGCATCAAGGACTTCCGTGAACTGCCGGACGCCGAGCTCGTCATGGGCGACGACCAGACGGGCCGTTGGGCGCAGTCAGAAAATCTGCTCAAGTGGCTCAACAAGGTCAGTGAGGAGGCGCTCGATCTCACCACGCTGGCTGCCGCCTCTGAACTGGAAATCCGCGCGCTCGCCGCGTGCTTCGCCAAGTATCAGGAACTGCTTCACGAGAACAACTCGCTTGACTTCTCCGGTATCCAGTACGAGGCCTTGCAACTGCTGGAGAAGCACCCGGAAGTGCTGACGCAGGTGCGAGAGAGCCTTTCCTACCTGATGGTGGACGAGTATCAAGACACCAACACCATCCAAGAGCGCATCCTTCTGCTGTTAGCGGGAGAGAAGAAGAATTTGTGCGTCGTCGGTGACGACGACCAGGGCTTGTACCGGTTTCGGGGGGCCACCATCCGGAACATTCTGGAGTTCCCGTCGCTGTTCGATGAGGTGCAGTGCAAGCAGGTCAAGCTGACGATCAACTACCGCTCGCACCCGGACATCATTCGCTTCTACAACGAATGGATGAAAGAGCAAGTCTGGGACGACGGCACGCGCGTGTTCCGCTTCGGCAAGCAGATCGTGCCGCGCGAGGACGACTTCCCCGACGTGCCCACGGCGGTGCGACTGGCTGCCGTCGACACCAACTGGCACGACGAAGTGCTGGCCTTCCTTAATCGCCTGAAGGCATCAGGCCAGTTGAACGACTGGAATCAGGTGGCATTCCTGTTCCGCTCAGTCAAGAACGACAAGGTGGTGGCGCTCGCACGCTTCCTCGAAGCCGAAGGCGTGCCCGTGTTCTCGCCACGCTCGAACATGTTCTTCGAGCGCGAGGAAATCCGCCTGATGATCGGCGCGCTGATCTTCCTGTTCCCGCAGTTCCCCAAAGTGCGGGCGTGGGCTGATGGCGTGCATTTGGACATTTGGGACTACTACGACCAACTCTGCTTCAAGCCCTTCACTGACGAGCTTCGCAAGCCAGAAAACAGAGCGCTGCTGGATTGGGCTCGTCCGCTGGCCAAGCGCCACGCCGTACTGACCCAGAACACCGACTACGCCTTCTCCGGTCTGTTTTACCAACTGCTCCAGTTCCCATTGTTCTCACGCTTCCTCACGGACGAGGCCGTGCAAGGCGTGGACAAGGGACGCGCGGCGCGCAACCTCGGCACCTTCTCCAAGCTGCTCACCAAGTTCGAGTACCTGCACTTCGTCAGCGTGTTGAACCCGGAGTGGTTGGAAAAAAATATCCGCGACTTGTTCAACCAGTTCCTGCGCTTCCTGCAGGACGGCGGCATCGGCGAGTACGAGGACGAAGCCGAGTACGCGCCCAAGGGCTGCGTTTCGTTCCTGACGATCCACCAGTCAAAGGGGCTTGAGTTCCCGGTTGTGGTGTGCGGATCCCTGGAGGCGGTGCCGCGCAAGCAATACAGCGCTCTGGACGTGTTGCTGGAGGATGGTGGCTACCTCTCGAAGGAGCGCTTCGAGCCGCTCGATCACATCAAAAATTTCGACTTCTGGCGTCTGTTCTACACCGCCTTCTCGCGTGCGCAGAACCTACTGGTGCTGGCGGCGCAGGAGAAGCAAGGCCGCGGCAAGTCGCCGTCGAAGTATTTCGAGCGTCTGTTCTATGAGCTACCTAGCTGGCGCGACGTCGATCTGTCGGCGCTTTCCTTCGAGGCCGTCAAGCAGATCAACCTCAAGCGCGAATACTCATTCACCTCGGATATCACCGTGTTCGAGAACTGCGCCGAGCAATACCGCTTTTTCAAAGAGCTGGAGTTCGCCGCCATCCGCGAAAGCCCGATGCTCTTCGGTACCTTGGTGCATCAAACCATCGAGGACATCCACAAGACGGTGCTGCGAGGCGAAGAAGGCAGCATCACCGTTGATGGCATCAAGAGTTGGTTCGCGGCCAATTACGCCCTGCTGTCGAAGAAGGAGCGCGTTTACCTTGCGCCAAGTTCGCAGCAGGCGGCGCTGCTGCACGTGCTTCGCTACTTTGAGCGCGAAAACGGCAATTGGGATCGCATCAAAGAGGCTGAGGTCGAGATTTCACTTGTCAAGGATCAATACATCCTCAAGGGGAGTGTCGACTTGATTCGCGGCGAGTACGACACGGTCGAGATCATCGACTTCAAGTCCGAGAAGAAGCCCGACATGGTGAAAGATCGGGATCGGCTGCGCCAGTACCAGAGCCAGCTGGAGGTGTACGCCCATTTGGTCGAGGAACGCACCGGCCAGAAGGTGAGTCGCATGCACCTCTACTACACCGGCGAAGACGGTGGGAACCCCTACGTCTCTTTCAACAAGGACGACCGGGCCATTGGCAAGACCATCGCGCGCTTCGACGACATCGTGGCACGCATCGAGCGGCAGGACTACGGCATTAGCTCACGTCCAGCCAAGCTGTGCCAGAACTGCGACATGCGCGCCTATTGCGACAACAAGAACTGGAAATTCAGAAAGACCGAAACATGACAAATGTGACGACGTCCGCGCAGAAAAGTCTGCAACTGGCCGCGCCCGATAGCGGTACCACCAACGTCGAAAAGTACGAGTTCGAGCCGATTAGGGGCTATCCAATGCTCAACTGGCGCGGCAAGCGCCCGTTCAACTCAACGCAGTATTACCCGGCTCAGTTGAAGGAAATCCACGGTGAGGAAGTGGATGGCTGGCGAAACAAGATTTTCTGGGGTGACAACCTGCAGGTGATGAGTCATCTGCTGAAGGAGTTTCGGGGTAAGGTTGATTTGATCTACATTGACCCGCCATTTGACTCGAAGGCTGATTACAAGAAGAAAATCAAACTCAAAGGGCAGATGGTCGAGAATGACCAAAATTCTTTTGAGGAGAAGCAATATGGCGACATATGGACTAATGATGAGTATCTGCAGTTCATGTACGAACGATTTGCGATTCTCCGTGAGCTTCTTGCTGATAATGGCTCGATTTACGTCCATTGCGATTATCGGCGCTCTCATGCTTTGAAATTGACGCTTGATGAGATTTTTGGTTCGTCAAATTTTCAAAACGAAATAGTTTGGCGCAGAACAACTGCCCGCTCTGGGAGTGGGGCATATAACCACATTCACGATTCAGTCCTTTTCTACACAAAGACGCCCAAGTACGTGTGGAACCAGCAATACACCTCTTACAGCAAGGAGTATCTTGAGTCCAATTTTAAGCCGGATGAAACTGGAAAGTTGTATCGCGAAAGTCCTATTACTGCGCCAGGCTTGCGTAGCGGAGAATCAGGCGCAACTTGGAAGGGTCTAAACCCCAGTTCAATTGGCAAGGGCAGGCACTGGGCTGTGCCATCATTCCTTGAGCACCTTCTAACCGATGAAGCCAAGAAGAGCCCCTTGAAGGCGCTCGATGAACTTGAAGCTAAAGGGCGAATCCGCTGGGCAAAAGACGGCGAAGGTCGCCCAAATGCCATTCAATACATTGATGACATGCCCGGCGTTGAGTTGCAGTCGATCTGGACAGACTTTGTTGCTTTGTCCAGTAACTCATTGGAATCCGAAGACTATCCAACTCAGAAACCTGAAGAATTACTTGAGCGCATAGTCAAATCGTCCTCGAACACAAACTCTCTTGTTTTTGACTGTTTTATGGGTTCTGGCACGACGCAAGCAGTTGCCTTGAAACTCGGGCGCCGCTTCATCGGTGCGGATATCAATCTCGGTGCTATCCAGACGACCACCAAGCGACTGATCGGTGCTGCGGATCAGTTGCGCCAGAAGCAACTCGATCAAGACACGAGGTATTTCACCGGCTTCGATGTTTTCAATGTCAACCACTACGACGTGTTCCGCAATCCTGTACAAGCAAAGGAGCTGCTGATCGACGCATTGGAAATCCAGGAGCTTCAATTCAACACTGTGTTCGACGGCGAGAAGGACGGGCGCATGGTCAAAATCATGCCCGTCAATCGCATCGCAACGCGCGCCGACCTAAACGAGCTAATCGCGGGCTTTGACTACAAAGCATGGGATCGCAAGAAGAATGAAAGCCCGAACCGTCCGGTCGAGAAGATCACCCTCGTCTGCATGGGCCATGAGCCGACCTTGCGGGCAGAGCTGGAATTGGCCGCCAAGCCCTTCAAGATCGACGTAGAGGTGGTGGACATTTTGCGCGACAAGGCCGATCTGGAGTTCAAGCGCGACTCGCAGGCTAAGGTGTCCATCACGAACGGCAAACTAGCTATCGAGAAGTTCTATCCGATGAACCTGCTGCAGAAACTTTCGCTGCAGAAGGAAGCGGTGGAGGACTGGAAGGAGCTGGCCGAATCAGTGTTGATCGACTGGAACTACGACGGCGCGGTGCTGCAACCCGCAGTGGTGGACATCCCTGGCAAGAACGAGATGGTCAAGGGGGCGTACGAGGTGCCAAAGGATGCAGGCACCATCCGCGTGAAGATCACCGACCTGCTGTCTGAGTCTTGGGAAGGGAGCGTGGCCAATGGCGACTAAACGCGTCAAGGTGGTGAGTGCGTCGCTCGACTTCGCATTCTTCCAATTTCTCTGGCAGTTCTATCAGGCTAACCGGGGCACGATCCGTCAGCACTACAAAGAGCTGACGCGCAAGTTCCTCGACTTCAACAACCCGGATCGCAACCCAAAGGCCTTCCTGCGCCAGCCGCAGTTCGAGGCGCTGGAAACTTACGTCTTCCTCAAAGAGTTCCTCGGCAACGCCAAGGTCGAGGAAATCTTCCAGCAGTGGTTTGAGAAGCAAGGCCGTTTCGCCGACCGTGCCGAGGGCGGGGTGGTGTCCGGCAGTGCGGGCCAGGTCGGCCTGTTCGACAAGATCACACAGGATCAGTACAAGGCAGTGTTCGCGGCGATGCGCAAAAATTGGCGCGCCTACCCGAACTACATCTTCGCGCTGACGATGGGTACAGGCAAAACCATCCTGATGGCGACCTGCATCTTCTACGAATTCCTGCTCGGAAACAAATTCGAGAAGGACGTGCGCTACTGCCACAACGCACTGGTTTTCGCGCCGGACAAAACGGTGCTTCAATCGCTGAAGGAGATCGAATCGTTTGACCTCACCTGCGTGGTGCCGCCGGAGTACGTCAATTTCCTGGCGACGCACCTGCGCTTTCACTACCTTGAAGAAGCGGGTACTTCGCTGGACACGCTGGATCGCTCGCGCTTCAACATCATCGTTTCCAACGCGCAAAAGATCATCCTCAAACGCCAGCACAAGGAAAAAACTTCCGTTGACAAGCTGTTCGGCGCGACCGGCGAAACACTCTCGGCCACAGGTGTCTATGCCGATGCCTCCGACCTCTATAACTTCGATCAGCCGGAAGAAGAGGGCGAGTTGACTACCAACCAGCGCTTCGAGAAGCTGCGCCGCCTTGAGCAGTTGGGCATCTACGTGGACGAGGCACACCACGCATTCGGCAAGGGGCTGGCCAAGGACATGGGTGTCGGTGCGAAAGAAACGGACAACAGCCTGCGCGCCACCATCGACATTTTGGCCGCCAGCCTGAGCGCAGCGGGCACACGAGTGGTGGCCTGCTACAACTACACCGGCACGCCCTACGTGGGGCGCGAAGTGTTGCCCGAGGTGGTCTACGCCTACGGCCTTAAAGAGGCCATCGACAAAGGCTTTCTCAAGAATGTAGCGCTGCACGGCTACGCCAACACGCGCACCGACGAGTTTGTCGACATCGCCATCGAGAACTTCCTGAAGGATGCGGGTGCTCTCCGCCCGGAAGGCTTGCTGCCAAAGCTGGCCTTCTTCGCGGCCACCATCGACGAGTTGACGGGCGAACTACGGCCAGCGGTTGAGCGCGCCCTGCTCAAGCACGGCATCCCTACCTCGCGCATCCTGGTCAACGTGGGCGACGACAAACTCACCACCAACGATGACATCCGCGAGTTCAACCGCCTCGATACCGCAGCATCGCAAAAACAGTTCATCTTGCTGGTCAACAAGGGCCGGGAAGGCTGGAACTGCCGCTCGCTGTTCGGCGTGGGCCTGTTCCGCGAGCCGAAGTCCAAAGTGTTCGTACTGCAGGCCACGATGCGCTGCCTGCGCGCCATCGGGCAGGCCCAGCACACGGGCCACGTCTTCCTCTCGGTCGCTAACCTCGACACCTTGAACGATGAGCTACAGCAAAACTTCCGCATCAGTGCGGATGAGCTTCAGCAAACCGGAAAGGACAAGGAGCGCGTAGAGGTGCGCGTGGTGCAGCCGCCTGTCAAGATCAAGCTGGTGCGCGTACGCAAGCAGTACCAGATGCGAGAGAAGCAGTTGGTGCCTGGGCAAGCGTTGATGCCTGAGCGGGCAGATACGCAAATGTGGGGCGAGCTGGTTGAGAAGTACCGGCTGATCGAAACGCAGCAGGACGGCCTCACCGCCGCCGATGCGGCCCGTGCTTCCGGCAGCCGCACATTTGATCTGACCTCGCGCCGGGAAAAGCGAACCTTCTCACAGCTGTCGCTGGTGGCCGAGATATCCCGCTATTTGAACCGAAGTCCGCTGGGGATCGAAGAGCTGCTGGACGCGACGAAAGAAGGCTCCGATGAACTCGTCGCCGTCACCAACGAGTTCAACGAGCTGCTGTACGACGAGATCATTCCGCGCCTCTTCCGCCAGCTCTATGACCTCGATGAGTCTCAGCAAACCGAGGAGCACGAGGTTGACCTGATCAAGCTGCCCTTGAGCGGCTATTACGAGGTGTCGGCTGCGAAGGACAAGATCGTCCGGATGCACGACGCGCAAATCAAGGACGATGAGCGCGCCAAGAGCTTTCACCTCGATACCTACTGCTTCGACTCCGGCTCAGAAAACTGGCTGTTCTGGGATCTACTGCGCGAGCAGCGCGTGAAGAAAATTTACTTCACCGGCATGTTGACCCATGGGCAATCTGACTTCTTCATCCAGTACATCGACCCCGATTCGCGGACGGTGCGTAGCTACTACCCCGACTTCATCTTCCAGCGCGAGGAGGCGGACGGCAGTCTGAAGTTCGTGATCGTCGAAGTGAAGGCCGACTACCAGATCGAGGACTCGGTGGTGCAGGCGAAGAAGGAGTTCGCGAATCAGATCGCTGTGGCCAGCGGAATGGAGTACCGGATCCTTAAGTCTTCCGACGCCGACAAACGGCATTTCCGCGTACTCCTGTGAGCATTGTGAAGGTGGGCGTCATGAGCAGATGCCCAACTCAACCCGGCTGCTTGCTGCGTGACGACATGAAAAGCCGCCGGTGCCGAGCAGCCTTGGACAAACTTGGCATCAATAAACTTGCCTGACCAACGAGGGAGTAGCGGGTGGCATCCAACTACGAGGCAATCAGTGAAGAGAACCGGCAGCGCTACGGCACCGATATCGGTCGGATCGGGCCGATGCTGCTCGCCGACCGTTACGACGACAGGACGCACTTCATCTTCGAGCTGCTTCAGAACGCGGAGGACGCGCTCGGACGCCGGACTGATCCGAGCGGGCCACGCAAGGTCACATTCGAGCTGACCTCGTCGCACCTTTCGCTCTCTCACTTCGGCAGGCCGTTCGACGAGGCGGACGTGCGCGGCGTGTGCGGCATTGCCGAAAGCACGAAGGACAAGTTCTCGATTGGGCGGTTCGGCATCGGCTTCAAGTCGGTCTACACGTTCACCGACCGCCCTGAAATTCATTCCGGTGACGAGGACTTCGCCATCAAAGACTATGTGCAGCCGCAACGGGCGGACCGCACGGATCGCAAGGCGGGTGAAACACAGATCGTCCTGCCCCTGAAGGCCGGCGACGACACCGCGCAGCAGGAAATCACGTCAGGCTTCCGACACTTAGGCGCAGGCGCGTTACTCTTCCTTCGGCACATTGAGGAGATCAATTGGAACGTGGACGGAGGTGCGTCAGGCCTCTATCTGCGCAACGTCACTAAAGAGTTCGGCGACAACGTCCGCCTCATCACGGTGATCGGCCAAGAAACCGGACAGGCTGAGGTTGACCAAAATTGGCTGGTCTTCCACCGCGAAATATTCACCGATGCGAAGGAAAAGGTCGGTCGTGTGGAGATCGCTTTCTCGCTGGTGGCCCTCAAGGACGCGCCGGGCCGCTGGTCGGTACAACCAGTGGCCGATTCGCCGCTCGCGGTGTTCTTCCCGACCGTTGTGCCGACCAATCTTGGCTTCCTCGTGCAAGGGCCGTATCGCACAACGCCCAGCCGCGACAACATTCCGCGCAGCGAGCCGTGGAACCAGCATCTGGTCAAGGAAACGTCCAGCCTCCTGGTGGAGGCAATGTGCTGGATGCGCGACAACGAAATGTGGGACACATCGGCGTTGCGTTGCTTGCCGCTTGACCACGGGAAGTTTCCCGATGGCGCGATGTTCGCTCCCATCTTCGGAACCGTCCGGCAGGCGCTCTTGGACGAGCCGTTGTTGCCGCGCTTCGATGCGGGCTTTGTCGCCGCTTCGCAATCGAAACTTGCGCGCACACAGGAACTGCGCGAACTGTTCAGCCCCGAACAGATCGAACTGATGTTCGACTCCCGGGCATCCGCGTGGCTGACGGGTGACATCACCCCGGACAGACAGCCGGAGATTCGCACTTACCTGATGCAGGAGCTTGGCGTGACAGAGGTAACGCCCGCCACGCTGGTGCCTCGGCTCACCAAGGCGTTTCTTGAAGCGCAGGACGACGATTGGGTGCGTCGGCTCTACGAGTTTCTAAGCGGCCAAGAAGCTGCCTTGCGCCGCAGCCTCGACAGAGTTCCGTTGATTCGCCTCGACAACGGAACCCATGTAGTGTCGCGCGAGAACGGGACTGCTAGAGCGTTTCTGCCGAGCGCTATCAAGACCAGCTTCCCTACTATCCGTCCTGCGGTGTGTTCGACGGTCGAAGCTCGCGGCTTCCTCATTTCGCTCGGCATCACCGAACCAGATCCAGTTGATGATGTGGTCTGGAACCTGCTGCCGAAATATCAGCAAGATGCCGTTGAGGTTGGCGACGATGAATACGCCACCGACATCGAGCGCATCTGTAAGGCATTCAACACCGACTCGAATTCGCAACGTGAAAAGCTCCTTGCTGCGCTGCGCGAGACGTCGTTCGTGATGGTTGTAGACACCGGAGACGGCAAGGGATACGTTGCCAAACCAAGTGGCATCTACCTCGCCACCGAGCGTCTGAAGCAGCTCTTCGCGGGTGTTCCGGAAGTCCTCATCGTCGACGACGGATACGACTGCCTACGTGGCGAGGAGATGCGTGTGTTGCTGGAAGCGTGTGGTGCGTTGCGATACCCGCGCCCGGAAAAGGCTCCTGTTGAATATCACTGGAGCGACCGTCTGAAGGCCCTTCGCGTTCGCGCTGGTCACGCCGAGACGTCGGGCTACAGCGACACGGTAGAAGACTGGACGTTGCAAGGCTTCCAAGAGCTGCTTGATCATCTTCCGAATCTCCCGCCGGAGCTGCGCATCGAACGCGCCCGCCTAATTTGGGAGAGTTTGGGCGACCTCCAGGAACGTCGTGGGAACGGCATCTTTGATGGTTCCTACACATGGACGCACAACGGCAGATACTCCACGAGCTTCCCATCGGCTTTCCTGCGCAACCTCAACGCGGCGGCATGGGTCCCCGACGCCAATGGCGAGCTCGTGGCGCCAAGTCTCGTGGTCTTCGACACCCTCGGTTGGAAGCTCAACCCCTTCCTGCTGACCAAGATCCCCTTCAAACCTCCGATCATCGACCAGCTTGCGAAAGAGGCCGGCATCGATCCCGCCGCTCTTGATCTACTCCGGAAGCTCGGGATCACCAGCGTGGCAGAGCTGACTTCCCGTCTGGGCATCACTGACCAGCCACCGTCAGAGGGAAAAGGTGCGACGGGCGAATCCCCAACCGGAGCGGATACGGACACTGCCAAACCGGCTGGCAATGATGTCTATGACGACGCGCATGACCTGTACGGCGACGACATGCCGGACATTCCGCCTGGTACGCCGGACCCGTCTCGCGGCGACAGCCCAACGGGTGGCACGGAACGCGGTGGGAAAGGCGGGGCTGCCACCGGGACGCCACGTGGCGACGGCGGGGCTCATGGTGGCACCGGCGGCCACACTGGTAGTGGCGGCAAACACGGTGGAACCGGCGCCAGCGGGCAAGGCAAACGGACACCCGGCTCGGCAGGCAGCAGACCGTTCATCTCCTATCTCGGCGCACATCCCGACGACGAAGAGCCCGATCCGGACGGCCTCGATCAGGAAACGCGGATGAAGATCGAGGATCGGGCCATCACGCTGATCATTTCTTTGGAATCCGGACTTCAGCGAGCTCCTGACGGCAACCCCGGTTTCGACCTCTTCGAGGCAAATGCCAATGGCCAACGAGTTCGATGGGTCGAGGTCAAGTCAATGACGGGCAGTCTGGAAGATCGCCCGGTGGGACTCTCGCACACGCAGTTCGAGTTCGCACGCTCGAAGGGCGACGCTTTCTGGCTCTACGTGGTCGAGCACGCGACCGACCCAGCCAAGGCGCGGGTGCTACGGATTCCGAACCCCATCGCCCACGTGCGGACGTTCACGTTCGACCGAGGCTGGAGTCAAATTGCTCGCACAGAACCGCCCCGATCCACGAACATCAACTAGGCAGAAAGCGGAGAACCGGAGTGTCAAGCCCGGTATCAATTGGGCGCCTCGATGAACTGGGCAGCGATGGCGGCCACGGCACCAACGCGCGCACTTCGATGGTGTGAACGTTCAGCCGCGATCCATCGTCGACCTCGATCTGCCCAAGGATTCAATTCGGGAGCGTATTCTGCGCGCGCGCAATCGCCGCCTTGACCTCGTCGTTGTACAGCCCCAAGCTCACGAGGCTGGCCACTGCTGTTTCTAGCTCCGCGCCCGAGTAGCCGATCAGTATCCGTCCATCCTGATGGCCTACAACGCCGACTCTTCGGCGACCCTTGACCAAGTCGCGCGCTGGAATCAACGAGCCGACGGTAATGACTTCGTCGCCGCGCGTCAGGTCTGCGATCCACTTGCACTCCGTCGCAGTGCGCGTCCGGGTCCGCGCGAATACCATGTTTGTTGCCCCTCGCAGTTCCGGGACATCTTGCGTCAACCGCTTTGCCAGCTTTCGACGCAGATCAGTTGGCTTCGACGGCTGGGCTATGCTTGCTTGTTCATCGTTGATCGGGTGGGCAAAGCCGACGAGGCGCTTCGCTCCGCTGGCACGCTTCCAGAGCTGGCGCACCTGACCGAGCGTTAGCAGGACGAAAGGACTGACCTCGTTCGTCTCGCCGTCCCGCCAGAACTGGACGGAATCCAGACCCTCGCACTTCGGAAAGTAAGGAGCGAGCCTTCGTGCGAGCGCGGAATGCTGCTCGTTCAGATCCTCTGCGATGACCGTCGCCAGTTGCTTCCATTCATTGCTCATAGCTTCCGCTTTTCTTGTCAGGGTGATGACCAAACTGCGCTCGTCTCCAGAAAGGTCGCCCAGTCATCCATGAGTTCCTGCCGCTTGGCGAACAGATCGCTGCGGCGATAGGCCGCTTCCACCTTATTCTCTACGGTGTGAGCGAGCGCAGCTTCGCAAACTTCCCGAGGGTAGTGCGTCTTGTCAGCCGACCAATCGCGAAAGGTCGAACGAAAGCCGTGCATCGTGTATGGCTGGTCGAGTCGGCGCAGAAGCTGGGTGAACACCATGTCGCTGAACTGGCCGCCCTTGGGCGCTTTGAAAATCAGGCCGCTCGCCTTTCCGCCGGCTTGCTCCTTGGCCGCCTCCAAGATGGAGATCGCAGCCGAACAGAGCGGAACGCGGTGCTCCGCGCCTGCCTTCATGCGTTCCGCAGGAATCGTCCAGACGGCCTTCTTGAGGTCGACTTCTGACCATACCGCTCCACGCGTCTCGCCAGAGCGGGCAGCAGTCAATACGGTGAATACGAAGGCCAGCTTGACTGTGCTGCTTGCGCTGCTGTCCCTGACCTTGACGAGAAGCTTGCCGGCGTCATCGTAGGGACAAGCCGCGTGATGCTTGGGCTTGCCTTTCCAGTCTGGCATCGCCGCCGCCACCGCCTCCCAAAGTCCGTTTGGCAGCGGCGGCCGGCGCTTGGACGCGGCCGCCCAGGTCAGAACGAGGCGGATGCGGGACAGCACGCGGGTGGCGGTCTCGTGCTTCGAGAGCCAGATCGGCTTGATCGCCTTGATGATCTCGCCTTCGGTCACCGTGCCGACTTCTTGCCGACCAAACGCGGGGTACGCGTAGGTCTTCAGCGTGCTTTCCCACTGCGACTTGTGCTTCTCGTTCGTCCACTTGCCGGCGCGCTTCTTCAGGTAGTCGGCCGCACACTCCTCGAAGGTCGGTTGCTTGGTGGGCGGCTGAAGTGCTGCCAGCCTGAGCTGATCGCGGTGCTCGATGGGGTCGACGCCTTGCGTCAACAGTTGCCGAAGCTCGTGCACCCGCGCGCGCGCTGAAGGCAGGTCGACCAGGACTGCAGAGCCGAGGCCCATTTCGCGAGCGCGCCGGTTGAGCATGAACCGGAAAATCCACGAGCGGGCACCGCTGGAGGTGACTTGCAGGTAGAGACCGCCGCCATCGCAGTGGTAGCCGGGTGTCTTGAAGAGGCGAGGGAGGCTCGCCGCTGTGATTCGTTTTGTGCTTCGCATCCGAACGCCTGTACCCTCAAATGTACCCACAAACGAGTGTGGGAACCGGTTGGAATCATCTGAACCGATGGGAAGCCTCAGCGCTGGCAACCCGTTGATTCACAAGAAGATTCGCGAACTCGTGAGAACGTCTGGATGGTCTTGGAAATTCTCAGCTGGCAGTCACCCTCTCCGCCAGGTAGCCAAGCCCCAAGCAGTCCCAGTTGCTTGGGGCTTTTGCTTTCCGGAACCCGCTCACTGCCCCGGCAACGTCTCCACATCCGGCAACGTATCGACCGGCCCTTCCTGCGCACTCGCCCACCGTGCCTTCTTGGGATGCTTGGACGGCAGCATCACCCGCTCGCCCGGGTCGGTCTGGGCCTGCTGGCGGGCGAGGGCGTCGGCGCGCATCTGCTGGCGCGCGGCCTCGATCGGGTCGGTGCCGTCGGGCGAGGGCGACGAATACTCCGGCATGGCCTGCTGGCCCTGGTTGGCGAGCGCGCGGATGCGGTCGGCGGCGGTGGGTGCGGGTTGCGGCGGCGCGGCCCGGGTCCCGAGGGACTCGACGTAGGGTGCCGGATCCGGCGGTGCCGGAGGGGACGGGTGGCCCAGGCTGCCGAAGAAGCGCAGCACGCCGAGGACGCACGCGCCGATCATCCAGCGCGTGCCGACCGAGCCGGCGTTGAAGCCGCCGAAGCTGCTGCGCGGGGGCGCGGCGTAGGGCTGCACCGGCGGCAGGGGTGGCGGCATCCGCGTAGGCGACGGGCGCTCGGGCGCGCGCGTGGGCGGGCGCGGGATGGCGCCGACAGGCGCGCGCGCGGGCGCCGGTGCGCTGGCCGGCGGGCTGCTCGCGGCGGCGCGGTCGTCGTCCGTCAGCGCGTTCCAGCTGTCGATCCAGTGCTGGACGATCTCGGCGCGCGTCATCACGCGCAGCCAGTGCGGGAAGCGCTGCGTCATCAGCGCGAGCAGCTTGATCTCGGGGGCGATCTCGCGCGCGGAGGGCCGGTCCTTGCGCAGGCGCCGGATCAGCGCCTTCTGGGCCTCGAAGACGACCGCGGGCTGCGCGAAGAAGATGAGGCGCTCGCGCACCGCGGCGTCGAGCACCTTGCCGTCCGCGTCGAAGACCTCGAGGCGGCGGCGGTCGATCTCCCACTCGAAGACGTCGCACGCCGGCTTGAACAGGTGCTCGTGGCCCGGCCGCCAGCCGCCCGCGAGCAGGCGCGCGACGTGGCCCTCGAAGCGCGTGCGCGCCTCCAGGTTGACCAGGCGCGGGTCGGCCAGCGCCTCGCGCAGCAGGCGGGTGGCGTCGGCCTCGTCGCTGGCGGTGCGGGTGAAGCGGTCGGCGAACTCGCTGAAGACGCGGTCGGCGGGGGCGTCCTGCGGCGCGACCGACAGCGGCCTCGCCGCGGCGCGTGGCGCCGGTTCGGGCGACGACGCCGGCACGGCGGCGGGGCGTTCGGCGGTGGCCGGGATCGGACGCGGCGCAGGCAGCGGCGTGCGCGCGGTCGCCGGGGCGGCCGCGGGCGACACCCCAGGCGTGCGGCCTCCGGCCTGATCGGCCCCGCGCGCGGGGGCGGACGCGAACGCGCGCGCCGGCACGGGCGCAGGCGCGGGCGACGCCCCGGCACGATCCTCCGACGCCGCGTCCGGCACCGCCCCCTTCGCATCGTCCATCGTCCACGAGAACCCGCCGCCCGGCGTCTCGGGCACATCCATGCGCACGTCCACGCCCGCCGAGGGCGCTGCCGCGACGGGCGGCCGCGCGGCGCGTGGAGCGGGCGCCGGCGACGGCTCGGGCGTGGCCAGCAGATGCATCACCCGCAGGCCCTGCGGCTGTTCCACCCACTTCAGCGCCGCCTCGAAGTTCTCGCGCAGCGCCTGGAAGGCCTCGGGATCGGCCTGCGGGTCGATGCGCTTCAGGCGCCGGGCGTAGGCGCGCCGGATCGCGCGCTCGTCGGCGTCGGTGTCGAGCTCGAGCGCCTGCAGGAACGGTGGGACGAGGGCCATGCGCGCGATCCCGGCACTCAGGCGCGCGGGCCGCCGTCGAGGAAGCTGTCGCGCTCGAGCTGGTCGAGCAGGTGGCGGAACTGGCGCTGCGCGGGCTCGATGCGGCGGCCGTCCTGCGTGGCGAGCACGCGCTCGAACGCGGTGATCTGCTGGCCGATCCAGCTGCGCTCCTCGGCGCGGCTCTGCTCGAACAGGCGCTCCGCGCGCGCGAGCAGCGTGCGGTTGACGGTCTTGTCGCGCGGGTGCACCTTGAGCTCGGCGAGCTCCTTCAGGCGCGTCTCGATCTCCTGGTCGGTGAGCACGCCCGGGTTGCCCTCGATGACGACGGCATAGCTCTGGGCCGTCTTCTTGACGGTGGCCTCCACCTGCAGCAAGCCGTTGACGTCGTACGTGAAGCGCACGTCGACGGCGCGCTCGTCCTCGGTGCCGGTGGGCAGCGGCACCTGCAGCTTGCCCAGGTGGATGTTGTCGCGCACCAGGCGCGCCTCGCCCTGGTAGATGTTGAGCTCGACACTGCGCGAGGCGTCGTTCATCGGGTAGTACGTCTTGACCCGGCTGATGGGCACGGTGCTGTTGCGCTCGATGATCGGGTCGAAGTGACCCGAGGACGTCTCGTTCTGGTCGAGGCGCACGGCGATTGCCACGCCCAGCGAGTAGGGCGCGACGTCGGTCATCACCACTTCGCTGAGCGCCGCGTCGCGCGCCTTCAGGCCGCACTGCACGGCCACGCCCAGCGCGACCACCTCGTCGGGATTGATGTCGATGGCGGGGAAGCGGCCGAACATGGTGGTGGCCAGCTTGCGCACCAGCGGCATGCGCGTGGCGCCGCCGGCCAGCCCCACGTTGTCGAGCTCGCTGCTGCGCAGGTTGGCGTCGCGCAGCGCGCGTTCGACCGGGGCACGCAGGCGCGCGAGCAGCGAGCGGCCGGCCTCCTCCAGCGTGGTCTCGTCGACGTCGAGCGCGTGCTCCTTGTCGCCGTCGCGCACGCGCATGCGCGCCACCGGCTGCGTGCTCAGCGCGCGCTTGGCGGCTTCGGCCTGCGCGGCCAGGCGCTGCATGAAGCCGGCGTCCTGGCGCAGCGCCTCGGGCAGCGCCAGGCGGCGCAGGAACAGCTCCACGAGCGCCTGCGCGAAGTCCTCGCCGCCCAGGAAGTTGTCGCCGGCCGACGCGCGCACCTCCATCACGCCGTCGTACATCTGCAGGATGGAGACGTCGAAGGTGCCGCCGCCCAGGTCGAACACGAGAAAGCGCGATTCGGCGTCGCCCTGGTGGATGCCATAGGCCAGCGCCGCGGCGGTGGGTTCGTTCAGGAGGCGCTCGACGCGCAGGCCGGCGAGCTGGCCGGCGGCGCGCGTGGCCTTGCGCTGGGCGTCGGAGAAGTAGGCCGGCACCGTGATGATGGCCTCGGTGACGGGCACGCCCAGCGCGGCCTCGGCGTCGGCCTTGAGCGACTTCAGGATGAAGGCCGAGAGCTCCTCGGGGCGGAAGTCCTTCTTGCCCAGGCGCAGCGTGCGGTTGCTGCCCATGTAGCGCTTGAACAGGGCCGCGCTGCGGTCGGGGTGCGTCTGCAGGCGTTCGCGCGCGGGGGCGCCCACCAGCACGCTGCCGTCGCCGTCGAGGCTCACGCACGAGGGTGTCAGGAACTCGCCGAGTCCGTTGGGGATCAGCTGCGCGCGCCCGTCCATCCACACGGACACCAGGCTGTTGGTCGTGCCCAGGTCGATCCCGACAATCATTGTTCCTCCCGCTGTGCGCTTCCCGTCGTCGTCCCGCCGGATTCTCTCCGATCGCGGCGCGCCGGCCGGCCGGCGCGCCGCGCGCGATGCAGGAATAATGCACGGCCCGTACACGCACGCCCCGCCGCTCATGGCCTTCGAAGACCTGTGCCGCCTCAGTGCCCACGCCGTCATCACCGACGAGGCGGGCCGCGTGCTGCTGCTCAAGGCCACGTACGGCGCGCTGTCCTGGGGCCTGCCTGGCGGCGCGCTGGAACCGGGCGAGACCATGCACCTGGGCGCCGTGCAGCGCCAGCGGGTGGACGATTGCCTGCAATTCGCGGGCGACGTGCGCAGCCGCAGGTTCTGAGCGGGCTGTGCCCGCCGCCCATTTCGTGCCCGAACCGACGATTGCGTGTGAAGAATGCGCGACGCCCGGCCCCTGCCGCATGGTGGAACGGGCCCCGCGTCGGTAACATGGGCCCGTATCGGCGCGCCGCCCGGCGCCAGCGTCCGCCCAGCTTCCAACCTCATGCCTGCTCGTCGACCGTCCCCGCCGAGATTGCCGCGCTGCAGCATCGGAACGCTGGCCGCGGTCGCGCTGGCGGCGTTCGTCGCCTGTGCGCGCGCCGCGGTGCCGGAGCCGCCGCCGGCGCAAGACTCCGCGGCGCCCGCGGCGCTGCCCGCGCCCGCGCCCGCGCCCCTGCCGCGCGCGCCGGTGCGCCCCGACTGCTCGCGCCCGCTGTCGCTGGGGCTGCACGAGCACGGCCTGCTCTACACCGCGCAGACGGGCGAGGGCATCGACAAGGACGTCGCCGACGAGATGATCCGCCGCAGCGGCTGCCGCATCACGCTCACGGTGCTGCCGCGTTCGCGCATCTGGCAGCTGATCGAGACCGGCGCGCTCGACTTCACGCTGTCGGGCATCACCAACCCGCAGCGCGACAAGTTCGCCGGCTTCGCCTGGTACGTGTCCAACAAGTACTACCTGCTCGTGCGGCGCGACGCCGACGTGCGCAGCGTGCACGACTTCCGCCGCAAGCGCGGGCTCAAGCTGGGCCTGATCCGCAGCTTCCGCTACGGCGACCAGGCCAACGACTTCGTCGACACGCTCGAGTCCCAGGACCGCGTCACCTACGCAGGCAGCCTCGACCCGCTCTACACCACGCTGCTGGACGACGGCATCCAGGCGATGATCATCGAGCCGTTCGACTTCCCCGTGATCGCGGGCGCGCAGCTCAAGGCGCAGACGTCCATCCTCGAGTTCGGCGACGCCGCGGTGCCGCACGGGCTGGTGATGTCGCGCAAGTCGCTGGCGCCGCAGCAGCAGCAGGCCTGGCGCGACATCATCGTGGCGATGCGCACCGACGGCACCATCCGGCACATCTTCGAGAAGTACTTTCCCGCCGACCTCGCGCGGCAGATGACGCAGTTCTGAGAACCGGCCGCTGCTCGTGAAACGCGTCCTGCCTCCCCTGATCGCGTTGTTCGTCGGCGCGATCACGCTCGTCTTCACGATCGGGCTGTGCGTGCACGAGCGCGACAACGAGCAGGCGCGGCTGCGCGCCGTGTTCGACGCCAACGCGCGCCAGACGGCCGGCCGCATCGAGCAGCGCATCGCCAACTACGAGCAGATGCTGCGCGGCGTGCAGGGGCTGTTC
>OUNM010428677.1_pt1 | contig 33805 bp, 35 predicted proteins | sample 1769961 | NCBI WGS metagenome assembly OUNM01 (sample SAMEA3914820, study PRJEB12502) | metagenome | biome: forest; material: soil | place: USA | collected 2012-03-12 | depth 0.3 m | reverse complement strand
GTGATATCCCGTCCAGTTTCAACGCACACCACAGTGCCCACGACCACACGAAGAAATTGACAAAAAATGCACCTTGTAGCCATGGCCGCAGAACCGGCCGCATGCGACCACCACCTAGCCCCCTAGCAAAGAAGAGCACATGACCTCCCCCTCCTGCACCGGCACCCCTCCCCGGCCGGCAGAAGCCCCTCTCCGTCCCCCACCCAGCACGGCACATCCCATCCCATCCTTCCATGCTACGTGGAATTCCCCCACGCAATATAGGGCGTAGCATCCTACCTTAGTCATCACTCCCCCCTGCCAAACCGGACATCAAAGTCCTTGAGCACGCTCATGATGCTCGCAGCCTCGACCTCGATGGGCGCCGGCCCGTCGCGGCCGCGACCGCCCCCGCCGAGCGGCCCCGAGGGGCGCGGGATGGGCAGGGTCTTGAGCTTGGGCAGCCAGGACCCGATGTCGTCGGCGGCTTCGTCAAAATGCCGGTGGCTGGAGATGGTCTTGTAGGCGTCGGCGCAGGAGAGGCTGAGGCCAAAGGCGCTGGGAGGGGGCAGGTTGTGGGTTGGTCTTGCGGGGGTGGTTGTTGTTGCTGTTGTGCGGGCAGCGGTTGGTGGGGTGTCGAGTTGGGGTTGCTGTGATGGGCCGCTGTCGGTCTTGCAGCAGCCGCCTGGGCCGCCTTTGCCGCAGCAGCCGCCGGCGCTGCTTGCGCCTGGGTTGTTTCTGGCAAAATTGGCGGCCAGCGAGCGGCAGAAGAGGCCGGATTTGGGGTCGGAGAGACACTGGGCGCAAGTGCCGGGGCCGTTGGGGCCACAGCCTCCCGACCTTGCGGGGGGCTTGGCGGGTCGGGCCCGTTGTGAGGACCGCAGGCCCGGAAGCTTGATGGCCCCTGTCGCGGTGACTTCCATGGGAATGGGTAGCAGGGGTACTACATCGTTGTCGGATGGCGGAGGCGTGTGTGTTTGTGTCTGCTCCGCCGCCTGCTGGCCGGCGGTTGGTGGGAGAGCGTTGGACATGATCATAGAGTCTGCGCACACGCAGTACGTGCCATCCTTGCAGAAGCCGCAAGAGTCCCTAAGCTCTATCGACGGCAGAGGCTGGAGTTGTGACTGTGTCGGTGGCGGAAAGATGGACTGCGTCTGCTCTCTGTGACTCTGTGACGAGAACAACGCCGTAAAGTCCGTCTCCATGATGATCCCGGCATCTGAACGATGTCGCTTTTCGACTGGCGACATCGCCCGCGGCGAACTTGGAGGTAGTGGGCGTTTCAGGTCGGAACTGGCCATGGACCGGAAGCTGGCCTCGAAGCATTCACACCTGGTCCCTAGTGAGCAGCTGCCGCATCCCATCACGATGTCTGTGCCTCCAACGACAACCTCCTCCGCGCACACACAAGCGCCGTTGGACTGGCAGCTGCCACACGCATAACTGATGGGGCTTGTGATCTCGTCGGGCGGCGAGACGAGGTGAGAAATCGAGAATGGCTGAGACAGCGGCCGAGGATCAGCAACAGAAATCAGCCGTGCTGGCGCGGGCCTCGACGACGCCGACTGCAGTGGCCGCAACGTCGCTATTCCGGACGACGTTGGGTGTCCTTGCATATGTGCGGACATGCCCTGCGGCTGGGATGCGTCCCAACCTCCGGCCATGTTACCGCGGGCTTGTCGTTCCTTTTCAAGCATCGACTCCAGCCACTGGCATCTTGACTGCAGAGTCTCCGTCTCGATCTCCAGATGGCTGATCCGTTCCTGCAGCTCCCGGACCGTCCTCTCGTGGATGCCCTTCTCGTCGTCCAGCTGCTCCTCCAACTCCCCTACACGAGCGGCCCTGCGTTCTCGAAAGGCTCTCTGCGCGGCGCGGTTTTGGGCCTTGCGCTTGGTTGGCGGGGTGTCGGTGGCAGGCTTGCGGCCCGGTTTCGGCCGAGGTGGGATGACCCATTCCTTGCTTGTCATGCTCATCGACTTGGGCTGCGACAACAAAGCCGGCGGCCCGGCAGCCATTCTGCCCATCGTCGACGATGGCTTGATTGAAGACGGGTGGATCGACGTGCTGGGCCGGATGGCAACTGGCGGCGCTGTCGAGACTGAAGATGTTGGAGTGGAGACATTGGTTGGAGACGCAGCCGAAGCGGGGCTGGACACGGAACCTGGTGAATCTTGATTGACCGCGGTTATGATTGACGGCGGCTGGAACGAGGCTGCTGCATCAGCCCTGTCGGGATTGCGACCGGGCTTTTTGGCGGCGGCGACGGCAGCTGCCATGCTGATTGATGATTTTTGATGATCGGCTGCGATTCGCCGCAGCGCACAGCGGAATTTAATGTCGCAACAGAATTTTCGCACCTCTCGAGACCGGGTTGCGGCCCCGGGGTCTCCGGAATATTGGGAAGCACACCAAAACAACACCGAGTCGACGACGAAAGCCCGGGCTAGACCAGCGGAATGCTAGACTGCAAAATACGATGCTCGTGAAGATGGCCGCAGCAGCGGGCGAGGAAGGATGCCCCGCACTCCGACCACGGGAAGTCGCGAGAAGCCTTGGCTAGCGGCACTGCGATAGCGCGGGATGGGTTCTTCCAGGAGTCGGGTTCTATCCTGAGGGTTTGCGGTGTTTCTGGTTGTCGGCTCGGGTGCAAATTGAAGTGTGGGGGATGGTGGGATGAGGGTGTCGAGTGGTGGGATGCGTAGTCTGTTGTTCTCGAAGTCTGAAAACTCAGCAGAGAGACCGGAGACAGCAGAGAAAATCGTTTCTCTGCTCCGACCGAAAACCGGCGGGGGTAATTCCGGCAGCGAGGATGTGTTGCCCAGAGTCTTAGCCCGCTCAGCGCTGTGACTCGGCAAGATGGAGATGTGATCGAACCACTGGATCAGATTAGATCAAGATAACTCTGCTGCCGCTATGCCGAATCAGGGATAGGGCGACCTCATGGTGCCACTCGATGCCGCAGGTGCGTCAGGATTCCACAATCCTGCCGATGCTCCGGAGAGAGCAGCCCAGGCAGCTGAGGGCACACAAGGGCCGGCAGATTCGCCAGAGGGACCAATTGATCCCGGCCATGGGCCCTAGCGAAGCCAAGATCTCGATCACGATGTGCGATGCGCGGCTGGCCCACGGTCTCACCTTGATGGGCAGCGCGGGATGTTGCAGACGAGCGATGTCGGAGGGCGCCGCGATGATGGGGATACGAAGACCGTGCGAAGCCGCCGGTGATGTGTCATCAACATGCTCAAACATGGCCCTCTCTGCCTGCTGTAGTAGGCTGGTTAATATCGATTCAATCCTAATAATTGATCATCTATCCCATCCGTTTCTGCTACCATGTCGTCTCCTCCGGGAACCCTTCAGAGAGCAAGCGAGGTCAGGATTCTAGGGTTTGGCGTGAGGTGTCTGTGCCCGCCCGTCTACTCTGACACACTCCAGATGATGGCGGCCCATGTCAACCGAGGGATTGAGTAATTAGTTACTACCCATAGTAGGTAGTTTGATCTGAAAGTGCCTTTGCTTGCTCGAAGTTCTTGCTGCTGTGACCGAGGCTTGAGTGGCACGGACCAGCTGCACTTCTGCAGCGTTCGCCAAGCCTTTTTGTTCGAGATTCCCGGAGCATCAACAGTTCAACAGCTCCAATCACCGGTAACACTCCCACCCCATCCAAGGCACAAACACGAAACGGCAGCTGCCACAGCATACCCGGAACACGCCTCACGACCGCATGCCGCCAATCCACTAAAAAGAATTCCACGCGGAAACCCCACGAATACCTCCCCAATGGCACAACTCCACCCCCCGGCCCTCTCCCACCGCCCAAACTCCGCCCACACCCACACCAGCTACCCCCCCTCGCTCATCTCCAACTCCTCTTCCGACGATGACCGAACAACCTCCCCCCTCCCCTTCCCCGAAGCCCTCGCCCGCGCCGACTTCCTCGCCCCCTCCTTCGACGCAGCCGCCTACCTCTCCGAACTGCACACGGGCGGCCCGGCCTCGCGCCACCAGACGCTCGAGGACCTGCGCGCGGAGCTGCGCGACCGCAGCGCGGCCATCAGCGCCGAGCTGCTGGAGCTGGTCAACGCCAATTACACGGCGTTTCTGGGGCTCGGGGACGAGCTGAAGGGCGGGGAGGAGCGGGTCGAGGACGTGCGGGTGGCGCTGCTGGGGTTTCGGCGGGCGGTGGAGGAGCTGCGGGGATGGGTCCGCGAGCGGAGGATCGAGGTTGGGAGGGTGAATGGCGAGCTGGCCGGGGTGAAGGGGGCTGTGGAGGTCGGGAGGCGGATGTTGGAGCTGGATGAGCGGGTGGCAGGGTTGGAGGGGAGGTTGGTTGTCGGGAGCGTTGGGAAGGTGCAGGGGAAGAAAGCGGATGAAGGTGAGGAGGATGATTGGAGGGAGGAGGAGGAGTTGGATGAGAGCGAAGAGGATGAGGACGAGGAGGACGAGGAAGGGGATATCAGGGTCGGCAGCAACGGTCCAGCGAAGCTGGCTGGGCTGGCGAGAGAGTACGTTCACGTTGAGGAGATCGCCGGGTCTCTCGGCCGAGATCTGCCCTTTGTGAAGAAGATGGACGAGAGGATGGCGCGGTGTCGCAACACGATATTGTTGGACTTGGGCACGGCACTCAGAGAGGCTCGCAGGGCCGGACCGAAGGCACACGGGCTGGTCATCAAGTACCTGGCGATATACAGGATACTCGACGCGCACGCCGACGCGGTCAAGGTGCTGAAACAGAAGTAAGGAGGCAACGGGGACATCACCATTGCACTTTGATACCCAGCCATTGGACGCGCTCTGCTCGTGATATTATGGTACATACATACATCTATGATACAACATGGGAGGGTTTACATGACAGATTGGAGGTCCTCCGCCTTCAGGTTCTCGTCAGTCGGGTGGAACGAGCCGTTCAGGCTGAACCCGGGGCCGTTGGTGCTGCTCAGAACGACCTCGTCGAGCGCCTTCGGGTGGTTGTCGTCGGCGTTGGCGATGTCCGACTTCACCTGAACCATCAACGCCTTGACGTTGTCGGACAACATCTGCGGCGTGAAGCCCATCTGGCCAACCGCGATCCTCAAAACGCCGTCCCTCTCCCTATACTCGTCGGCTCCAATGAGCTCCCGCACCGTCTGCTTGAGGTTGCTCGTGATGGTGTTGGTTTTCGGGCTGGGGCTCAGGCCCTTGGGACCGAGGATCTTGCCGAGATTGGCCTTCTTCAGGGCCTCTTGGCTGTCGACGTGGCAGATCAGCTTGTTGAAGGGAATGTTACCCTGCCGGATGCTCTCGAATAGGCTCTCTTCTCCGACTGCGACCGCGCCGAGCTGCTGTGCTTCGACCATCAGGGGGCTATCCTCGGGGCAAATAACACCGATCCTGGTGTCGGTCTTGACAGGGAAGGGCAGTCGAATTCGGTTCCGGATCACGGGGCCGCTCTTTTGTGACCTGAGCTTAATGGCGACTTCGTACTTGACAACGGCGGGCGGGCGGCCAACCTCGAAGGCGCGGAGATAGCTGGGCAGAGTTAGCAAGGGCACGACGGAGGTCGGAGTCGGGACGTTGGAGGGGGTTGGACTTGCCGCATGGCGTCGCAGAGAGAGAACTGCTGCATCTCGGACAGATCATAGCAGCGGAGAGTCTTGTACGTCCTCTTCTTCTTGACCGGCTTCTTGCGCATGCCTCCTCCTCCGGACGCATGGCGGACCAAGGGTGTCGCCGAGGGGAGCAGGAACTTGGGTATTGTGGGCGCTACCGTTGGCCTGGCCGGTGCTGTGAGACTGAGCCTTGCCAGAGAGGCGAGGCATTGGTTGAGGGAGGCCATGGTGCTGCGTGGCTGCCAAAGACGAGGGAGCACGAGGGTGGTGGTAATGATCGCGCGGACTGACCGATGCTGGTGTTCAAGTGCGCCTCAGAAAAAAGTTGGGGTCCGAGCTGTTGCAGCCAGTGTTGGAGCCTCGATTGTTAGGCGCAAAGATTGCAGGGGTGAGCAGGCGACCGGGGTCGAAGCCTTGGACCGGGGCAGCAGTCACCGCCCGGCGAAACGGCTGCTACCCCGCCAGAGATTGGGCTCCTCTGCCCCTCCAAAACTTTGCTAGGACGAGTTGCTGTTGACTCAGCTCGGCAAGGTGTAAAACTCACTGGTGCTTTGAACCCATATTGCCCAACCCGGCTTACCACGCGCCCGCGAAAAACTCACGAACCAAACCAACATGAAGCTGGACGAGCTCAAGCCGCTCGAGACGTCGCTCGCGGCGGATTTTCGCCAGATCGAGCCGCAGCTGCAGGCCCTCGACAAGCACCTGATCCTCCGCACCTATCTCGACGGCTACACCCTCGGCCAAGTCGACACCAAGATCTGGCAAACGCTCCGTGGCAACCGTGCTGCCGTGTCATTCATCAAGCGGGGCAGCCTCGCCAACCTCGCCCGCTGGTTCCAGTTCATCGAGGACAACCACCCCGAGATCCAGGACGAGATCAAGGCAAAGGATGCCGCTGCTAAGGCCAAGGTCGCTGCCGCCAGCAAGGCCGGTGCCAGCTACGCCCTGGCCCTGCAAGACGCCGACCAGGGCGTCGTGACGAGATTCTTGCCCGAGCCCTCGTGAGCTGCGCCGCAATTGCCGTTGAGTGGATTGAAACACGCCCGCTAACAGAGAGATTAGGGGATACTTGCACATTGGACACGCCAAGGCTGCCCTCCTGAGCGACTACTTCGCCCACCAAGCCTACAAGGGGACGCTGCGCCTGCGTCTCGACGACACCAACCCCGATAAGGAGAAGGAGGAGTACCAGGATGCCATCATCGAGGATCTTGCCTTGATGGGCGTCAAGCCCGACGTGCTCTCGTATACCTCGGACTACTTCGACTACCTCTATGACATGTGCGTCCGCCTTATCAAGGAGGGCCACGGCTATGCCGACGACACCGACCAGGAGACGATGCGCGACGAGCGCTGGAAGGGGATCGCTTCCAAGCGGCGCGATCGCTCCGTCGAGGAGAACTTGCGTATCTTTGAGGAGATGAAGCAGGGCTCTGTGGAGGGCCAACAGCACTGCATTCGCGCCAAGCTCTCGGTCGACAACCCGAACAAGGCCATGAGAGACCCCGTCATCTACCGCTGCAATGTCGAGACCCCCCATCACCGGACTGGCACCAAGTGGAAGATGTATCCCATGTACGACTTTGCCTGCCCGGTCGTCGACAGCTACGAGGGCGTGACGCATGCTCTGCGCTCCACCGAGTACACCGACCGGAACCCCCAGTACCAGTGGTTTTTGGACACGCTCAAGCTCCGGCAGGTGCACATGTGGGATTTCGCGCGGATGAACTTCATCCGGACGTTCCTCTCCAAGCGCAAGCTTGCCAAGCTCGTTGACACCGGGAAGGTCTGGGGCTGGGACGACCCGCGCATGCCGACGATCCGCGGTGTCCGCAGGCGTGGCATGACCATCCCCGCGCTGCGCGACTTCATTCTTAAGCAGGGCCCCAGCCGTAACGTCGTCACCATGGACTGGACAAACTTTTGGGCCAGCAACAAGAAGGAGATCGACCCGATTGCCCCCCGCCACACCGCCATCCTGCAGAAGGACGTCGTCAAGGTGACTGTCACCGGTGCTGAGGCGCCGGCGCAGCCCTTCTCGACGGAGAAGCCGAAGCACCCCAAGAACAAGGAGGTTGGCACCAAGAAGGTCGTCTTCGCCTCGGAGTTCCTCCTGGACCAGGCCGACGCCAAGAGCTTCAAGGATGGCGAGGAGATCACCCTCATGGCCTGGGGCAACGCCTTCGTCCGCCAGATCGCCGCCGGCGACCCCATCCCCAGCCTCAGCTGCGAGCTGAACCTGCAGGGCGACGTCAAGAAGACGGAGAAGAAGGTCACCTGGCTCGCCTCGCAGGGCCAGACGCTGGTGCCCGCCGAGCTCTGGGACTTTGACTACCTCATCACCAAGGACGTGCTGCAGGAGGAGGATAATATGGAGGATTTCCTGACGCCCGTGACCGAGTCTATGGAGGACGCCTGGTGCGACGAGGCGGCGGCGCAGCTCAAGAAGGACGACATCATCCAGCTCGAGAGGCGCGGCTACTACCGCGTGGACAAGGGACTCGGCGACTGGAAGGACGGCGAGGAGGGGCCCAAGGGCAAGAGGCTGGTGCTGTTCTGCATCCCGACGGGCAAGACCGGACCGAAATAGATGCCTGACCTGGATCGGGCTAGAAAAAGCAGCATGTGAATGAAATCTGTTGGTCTGATGGTGACAAAGACCACGGCGTCGGACCTGGGACGACACCCTCCCTCAAGCTCCGAGTTGCCGACTCAACCCTAAGCCCGTAAACAGGCTTGGCCAACGCAAGATCTTATCCCTCAATCTCCCGAGCGCGATGTATATTGCCATCCTTTTGCCGACGACTCGGTATTTTCCCCTTTGATCGAACTTCCCACTCGAAGACACTGCATCCAATTCAGTGTGAGTTGTTCAGTGGGCCATCTCGGCGCGCGGACTCTGAAGTGTGGACCTGCTTTTGTTGAGGCCAAGAACATGCATGACGTCATACAAACATTGCGGTGTGAGACAAAAGTCGGTCGACGCGACTGACTGTCCAAACATTGCGGTGCCAACAACTTCAATTCATGTAGCATCAGCTTCAGGACTGTACACGAACTGGCTTCTTCCCGCTCCAGGTTTGGCATTGCTGGTTGCCACTCGACCGAGACGGTTCCGGCGGACAGCCCACCCCCCCCCCTTGTTTTTCCTCCTTTCTCCCCGCCAGCGCGAGAGCACAGCTATTTTCACGTCTTGACACACCAAAGTCATTTCTATTTGATTCTCGCCGCTGCCCGTCAACATGGCCAACTGGCAAGGCGGCGAGGCCGCCAACTACTACAACCAGCAACTTCCTCCTCCTCCGCCCAACTCATACCAGCAGTACCCGCCACAGCAGGAAGGCTACTCCAACGGGGGTCCCCCGGCCGGCAGTTACAACAACGGCCCCTCCGCCGACAACTACAACAACGGCCCCCCTGCGGGCACCTATGCCCCTCCGCCGTATCCCCCTCCAGAGTCAGACCCAAAGGGTTCGCCGCCGTCGTACGACGAGTTGTTCGCCATCAAGAAGCCAAAATGGAATGACCTCTGGGCCGGGTTCCTGTTCCTCGCTACCTGCGCCGGCTTCGTTGCCGTGTCGGCGATTTCTATCCAGGGCTACGGTGAGTCCTCGACCTCACGATCACCCTGACCCTCTTTTTAGATACTGATTCTCCCTAGCCTCCACTCGCCGCGAAAACTCGGGAGGCATCAACGGCCAGCTCAACAACTTCGGCCTCACCACACACACAATCTGGCTGTTCTTCTGGGTGCTGCTCACCGCCATCGTGCTGAGCTACGCCTACATGTGGATGGCTCGCAAGTTCACCAAGCAGTTCATCTGGCTGACGGGGATCCTCAACATCATCTTCGGTTTCGTGACGGCCATCTACATGCTCTCTCGCCGCTACTACTCGGGTGGAATAGTCTTCCTCCTCTTCTCCGTCTTTATGGTCATCTGCTTCCTCAGCTGGCGTAGCCGCATCCCGTTTAGCGTGCTGATGCTGCAAACCGCCATCGACGTCGCCAAGAGGTTTGGCCACGTCTATGTCGTGAGCGCCATCGGAGGCTTGCTCGCCACCGCTTTCGCCGCCTGGTTCTCCGTGACGCTGGTCAGCGTCTACGTCAAGTATGAGCCGAGCCCGAACAACCCCGCCTGCAGCGAGGGTGCTGGCGGGTGCAGCTCTGCCAAAGTGGCTGGTTTGGTCGCGTTCATCACGTTCGCGGCTTACTGGATATCCGAGTGGCTCAAGAACACCATCCACACCACCATCTCGGGCGTGTACGGATCATGGTACTTCAACTCGAGGAACTACCCGACCAAGGTCACGCGGGGCGCTCTGAGGCGGTCTCTGACCTACAGTTTTGGGAGCATCTGCTTTGGCAGCCTGGTGGTGGCCATCATCAACTTCGTTCGGCAGCTGGCGTCCGTGGCACGACAGCAAGCAGCTGCGCAAGGAGACATCCTGGCCACGATTCTCTACTGCATCATTGGTTGTCTGATATCCGTCCTGGATTGGGCTGTCCAGTTCCTCAACCGATACGCTTTCACGCACATTGCCCTCTACGGAAAAGCGTACATCCCGGCGGCTAAGGACACATGGAAGTATGTTTTGACGACCCAACCCCATCTTCATACTAGTGACTGACCACCTTCACTCCTCCTAGAATGATAAAAGACCGCGGTATCGACGCCCTGATCAACGAATGCCTGATCGGCCCCGTCCTCGGCATGGGCGGCACCTTTGTAGGCTACGCCTGCGCGTTGCTGGCCTACCTGTACATGGTCTTCACGGCACCGGCCTACAATGCCACCGGCAGCTACACGCCCGTCGTCGTGGCCTACTCCTTCCTGATCGGCCTGCAGATCTGCAACGTCTTCACCACCCCCATCAGCAGCGGCGTCGACACCATTTTTGTTGCAGCTGCGTGGGATCCCGAGGTCATGATTCGGGATCATCCGGACTTGTATCACCAAATGGTGCAGGTTTACCCTCATGTGCAGCAGGCCATTCATGCGTGAGTTGGGGGTTGGTCGAGGGAGGGTTGTGATCGCGAGATACCTAAAGGAGGGTGAGACTCCATGGGACTTTGAATGCTTCGGACAGGGAAATAATTAGGCCGGGGATATTCCTACCTGGCAGTAGTTACCAATAAACGACAGCGCCCACCAACGACAAAACTACCTTACCAACGAGATGCGCTATATAATTAGTGAGAATTTAGGAGCCTAGCAAAGAAGCCGAGCAGCGTCTTGCCCCTATCTGGAACGTGTGAGCTCTAAGCCAGAGTTGTTGACAGCCTGTGGCGGCTTATGAGCGTATCTCGTACCCAAGTCGACGGTGTGTGGCTGCTCCTAAGGGACATAGGTTGATCCATCCGAACGACGGTAACGAGCGATGGTGGTAGCACTGGGTCACGAGGGTGCTCCACAACAGGATCAACAACCATTCCTCGCCAGTGTGGTTCTCTCTCTACCCCACATCTTGCGGTCAGCCAGACTTCCAGGTCCACAGACCAGACGGACCAACATACTACCTATCACCAGTTTACCCGTTCAGCTGCCACATATCCATCTGCCAACGAGCGGGCGTCTTCTATTTGCTTCTGATCTTTCATGCTGTTGATTTCCATTCGAGCCCTATCGGATCCCGCCTCATTCGAACCTCGTTGCCAACTTGCCATTGCCACGGCTGAATAACTAATCAAGACGAGAGTCATGTCGACTGCCCCGGAATCTTTTATCGGGCGAACAGCCCTCGAGCTGCCGTCACCATCGTTGGTTCTGAGCCGCCCCATCATGGAACGAAACGTCTCGGCGATGTTGGCAGACGTTGCCGCGAAGGGCTTTTCCTTCCGACCACATGTCAAGACATTGAAGGTACCTACATATCCCTCACTCCGTTTCCGTACCTCCGCCATGGGTACGCAGCAAGCTGCGTTGGTAGTTAACAGTTCCAAGACCGCCGAAGCTACCCGTCTAATGCTTGGAGGACGGCATCGCAAGGTAGTCGTGTCTACCCTTGCCGAGATTCGCGGGGTTTTGCCGCTGGTAAAGGAGGAGTGCGTTGATGAGGTAAATATCAAAATCCCTGTTCTAGACAGCACATCAGCTGCTGCAGTGGACTGACAGTGATGTTAGATACTGTACGGTATGCCGCTGCCGCTGAGCAAACTCCCTGAGCTCCGGGAGCTTGCGAGCCAGGCGCGCATCGTGCTCTTGGTCGATCATGAAGCCCACATGGACGCTCTGGAGAAGGAGGACCGTGTGTGGGACATCTTCGTCAAGGTTGATGTCGGCACGCATAGGGCCGGCCTTCCGCTCGGGTCGCCACGTCTAGAGCGACTCATCTCCCGCGCGGCAGCATCAAAAGCGGTCTCTCTGCTCGGACTCTACACACATGCTGGGGAGTCATACGGCTGCCAGACGCCAGAGTCTGCGCGGGACGTCCTCCAGCGTGAAGTTGACTCAATTTTGAAGACGGCTGAGCTGCTGCCAGAAGACTTTGAGTTTACCCTCTCCGTGGGTTCTACTCCAGCGGCACACGTAGTTCGGGCCATTGCCGAGCTGGCGAGGCGCCCGAAGCTAACTCTCGAATTCCATGCTGGTAAGCTATGCTGCTCTAGTACACCCATTTACGTTCGCTATTTCTCCCAGCACAATTGTTCACCTGCACGGTACAGGAAATTATGTCGCGAACGATCTGATGCAAGTGGCAACCGGCTCCATCCATCTCGATGACCAAGCCGTTCGCGTTGTCGCCGAGGTCTGTAGCGTCTACCCGGAGCGGAACGAGGCCCTCATCAACGCCGGTGTTTTGGCCTTGACCAAAGAAACATGCAAATTTCCCGGCTACGCCAGTGTCGTTGGCCGTCCGGAGTGGTGTGTGCAGAACATGAGCCAAGAGCACGGTATCCTCTCCTGCCGAGACCAAAATGGCCGCGCTGAGGAGTTATTCATGGTCGGCGACAAACTGCTCTTGTACATATCGCACTCGTGTATTACGGCGGCGGCCTACGAGCACTATTTTGTGGTGGACGCAGATGATGTGGTTGCTGAGGTGTGGCGCCCCTGGAAATGGTGGTGATGGGACGCCTTTCAATGTCGCAGCCAAGTACTTAGGTACAGGTAGTACTAAGTTCGGTCTTCTTCAAGAGAGGAAAAAATGCTAATCGGATTGTTCAATTGAGTTTTGCTACGGGCTTTGTTTAGCAACGTGGTCCTCTCCGTCTCCAACAGCCCCTTACTCACCTCATTGTCTCGCTCATTGCTGGGTGTAGGCCACTCTCAACAACCACCGGCGTGTAGACCTAGTTGCGAAGCGAGGGTTTCACATCATCAATAGTTTGGAGCGGACGAACCATCGTTTCCGAGCATGAGAATTTGTCTCAACTTTCAACGTCAATATGATCTAGTCACCAAACTTCCAGGTTCTCAGTCTCCAACTTTCCGCAAGCCATATTGTCCTCCCCGTCTTAGTTAGCGCCCTCAACAGCCTGTTTGATTCTCTCTCCCAGCCCGGGAGATACCTTGGAAAACATGGCTTCGTAGATTGGTTAGCATCGCAACACCTCATAGTACCAGTCACAGAAAAACTCACCGTAAGTCTTCCCCCTCACCTCCTCCGCCGCACCCTTGATATGCTGCGACACGTTATACACCCACGCCTCTTGCTCTCCCCTCTGCTTCGCCAACACCTCCTCCCAAAACGCCCGCGCCTGCACGAAATCCTCATCCCCCACCTGCGACGTGAACCCACACACCCTCCCCCCAACCCACTCCTCATGCGCTCCCGCACCACCAACCGCAAACCCATTCGCCCCCTCTCTCCCGGCAAACTTGATCTCCTTGAGATCCGACCGCACATAGTTCGGATCCCCGCCGTAATTGTCGCCAAACGTCATGGCGCCGTCCCGCTGGAAGGGACAATAGACCTGGGAGACGGCCCGGTTGCAGGGCAGCTGCTGGTAGTTGACGCCCAGCCGGTAGCGCGCGGCGTCGTTGTAGGCGAACATGCGCGCCTGGAGGATGGGGTCGGCGGAGGGGGCCAGGCCGGGGACCATGTTGGAGGGGGAGAAGGCGGCTTGTTCGACGGTGGCGAAGTAGTTGGATGGCTATTCCATATAGGTTTAGCGAGATGTGGACGGGGGTTGTGTTGAGTGGCTGGGAAACTTACGTTCTGGTTCAAGGTCAACTTACCAACGGGGATCAGGGGGTAGTCGGCATGGGGCCAGATCTTGGTCATGTCGAAAATGTTCCAGCGGTAGCGCTCCGCGTCCTCGGGCTTCATGACTTGGAAGTAGACCGTCCAAGTGGGGAAGTCGCCCTTGGCAATAGCATCGTAGAGGTCGGCGGTGTGGTCGTCCGGACGTTCGCCGGCGAGCTTGACGGCCTCGTCCTGGGTTAGGCTCTGGACGCCTTGGTTCGTCTTGATGTGGACTTTGATGTAGTGGAATGTCCCGTCCTGCAAAATCAGGTTAGCGGTGGTCCTTGATTATTGCTGGAAAGTCAGTCTTACGTCCTTGACTAACTTGTAGGTGTGGCCGCTGTACGAGTTGAGGTGCCTGACGCTCTTGGGCGTGCCCCTGTTGCTGAAGAGCAGCATGAGCGCATGAATGCCTTCCTGGTTGTTATTGTGGAAGCTATAGAGGTTAGCATTGGAACAAGAAGCACGAACTGCGCACGTACTCCCAGAACTACACGCTGGTTAGCAGATTGAAGGAAGTAAACTTGGCTTTGAGCTCACCATGGTTGCGTCTGTGAGGTTGGTAGCGGGATGTCTCTTGTGGGACCGGTTGAGCGACGGGAACTTGATTGGATCCCGGACGAAAAAGACAGGCTTTTTTGGTTAGACACTGATGATAAACGTTGCAGCTTCAAACTCACAATGCTGTTGAACACCCAGTCCTGGTTGCCCTCCTCGGTAAAGATCTTCATGCCCCAGCCGCGGACATCCCGAATGGTGTCGGCGCTGCCCCTCTCAGGGCCTACGGTAGACACTCTCAAAAGTGCTTTGGACTTCTTGCCAACGCCGTTCAAAAACTTGGCAGAAGTGAGGTGCGAGATATCGTGAGTGACTTCGAACTCTCCCAATGCTCCCACGGCGCGAGCATGGACCACACGCTCGGGAATCCGCTCTCGACTGAAGTGGGCAAGAGTCTCGATGAGCTGGGTGTCTTGCAATAGCATCAGCCCCTTGATGGAGTTTCCGCCAAAGTGCTGGGCCGTTGTTGGGTCCGCATACGGAATGCCTAAGGTTGTTAGCGCGTGATACCAACATACGATGTGTGGAGTCGAAGACAGACCCTCGGCGAGCGTGTATGTTGGAGCAGACATCGTGCAATGGCGGAAGCGGTTGAAGAAGGCAGATAGATACGTAGGTATGGTCGCGAGGAACGTGAGAGAGTACGGTTGCGAAGAGGACACGATTTTGATGAACCATATCACACACCAACCAGAATATATACGAACAGAGGTGTGACGAATGCTTCAAACCAACACGCCGCTGCCCCTTATCTCCTAGGTATCTAAGTAAGCGACCTCCCTTAGCGGCGTCTTGGCTCGGTCTTCTGCTTCGGCTGCTACCGTCGATGACCTCACTCGGGAAGCCGCAGCAGACTCGGGATTCATGTCGGGCTCAAGAAGATCTCGAGGCACCTGTTTCCTTCTTCCTCTCCGCCGTTTGGTCCGTATCAACGGCTTGGGCTTTCGTTCTATGACGTGCCGGCGTGGTGTTGGACAGCCGGGGCAAGCTCGGCATCCGGCGAGCGCGAGAGCGAGCCGCGTCAACCAGACCTTGCACAAGGCTGGCTGTCTCTTCGGGCGTTCCAGATCGCCGTGGGACCCGCTGTCTGATGTTACGTCGCGATCTGAGCTACTGCTTTAACATTGAGCGTTGGCTGATTGGAGGAAGGCAAGCCGGGGGTACTTCCGGGCTCTTTGTCAAATCGCCAAGCGCGGAGCTGGCAATATTGACTCGTAACGCTCGGTGAGCTTGTCGAGCCCTGTCCTCGAGTATGGTTGCTGAGTAACTGGACTGAATCTTGCGATACGTCATCTTCGATTCCGTGTTGATTGAAACAGACAACGTGAACAGAACGGTGGTTGGTGTATTCTGGCTGGTGGTGGTGATGGCGGAGGCGAAAAGGCCGGGGCGGGCTGACTGCGACGCTGCCAAGTGATGGCAGGGGCAGAGCGCAAAAGCTCACCGGCACAATTTCGTCATTCCAAAACCCGCGCTTCTCGCCAGGCGCGAAGCTAGCAGTGTTGACTGGCTCGAGACTGGGTGGGCTGGTCAACAAGCCCCGTGCTCTGGTCTTGGGCTCTTGGTGCTGAGTAACTGAACGGCATATGCTACAGTACAATATGCAATTCGATACGAGGTCTCGGGAATAACCCCGAAGTTCATCAACACGCATACACAACTTCGGGAATAACGCTTGTTCTCATTCTCCTGATGCCGAAACCCGGGTTTCGGTGGGCATACGCCTGGACCGGCACTCGAGGCGCTCCCTTCCTGCAGCCGCACGGGGCAGCACAGATCCAAAGCATCCTCAGGTCGTTGGACGGCTCTTGCCGATGGCTCACTCAGCATCGAACATGTTGAAGGATTCAAGGAAAGTTGCAGGACGGAACTCAGCTCGTCAACGTCAACGTCAACGTCAACAGTTCCGTCACGATGGCTATAAAGATGCTAGGAATGCCCGACTTGGACTCCAACTGCTCTCAACATCAGCGCCAACATCAACACATCAAGCCATCAGCACCAACTTCAAACACCAACAGCTAAAGCAAACAAAATGACCAAAGTCGATACCACCGAGTTTGACTTCATTGTCGTCGGCGGTATGTACCACCCCCCTTCCCCCTTTCTTGTCCACCCCAACTGACTTGACAGGCGGCACTGCCGGCTGCGTCGTTGCCGGCCGGCTCGCCGAGAACCTTAACGTCACTGTGCTTGTCGTGGAAGCAGGCGTCAGCTACACCAAGGACATTGAGGTCATCTCCACGCCCGCCCGCGCCTTCGAACTCCGCGGCAGCAAATGGGATTGGGGCTACAAGACGACCATGATTGACCGCCCCGACTACACCCGCGTCGAGAAGCCGAACTCTCGCGGCAAGGTTCTGGGCGGTTCGTCGGCCGAGAACTACTTCACCTGGATCCGCGGCAGCGCCGCCACCTTTGACGACTGGGCCGCTTATGGTGGTGACGAGTGGACCTGGGCCAAATGCAGGGAGTACTTTGACAAGCCCGCCACCTTCCACGACGACGACAATGTCTTCCCTAGGCACCTCCAGCACATCGGGACCTCCGGCCCTCTCAACGTGGCCCCGGCCGACCTCCTCCCCGAGGCCGCCCCCTTCCGTGACGCTCTGAAAAAGGCGTGGGCGAGCAAGGGCCAGCTCATCAACAACGAGATTTACGACGGCGAGATGCACGGTTTGGCCCATGCCGTCAGCACAATCTACAATGGCAAGCGGTCGTCCAGCTGGATTTTCGTTGAGGGCAAGAAGAACGTCGTCGTCCTCTCCGAGACCAACTCCAAGCGCCTCATCATTGAGAACGGTCGCGCCGTGGGCGTCGAGGTCATTGGACCCGACGGCACGGAGCTTTCTCTCCGCGCCAAGCGCGAGGTCATTGTCTCGTCGGGCGTCTACGAATCGGCCAAGCTCCTGATGCTGTCCGGCATCGGCCCCAAGAAGCACCTCGAGTCCTTCGGCATCCAGACGCTTGTCGACTCCCCCCACGTGGGCCAGAACATGCTCGACCACCCCATCATGCCCCACGTGTTCAAGCTTAAGCCGGGCTACGGTCTGGACCAGCACCTGCTACGCGCCGGTCCGGAGAAGGATGGCGCTGTCTCGGCGTACCGCTGGAAGCAGCAGGGTCCCCTGAGCAGTGGGCTCTTGGAGCTTATTGGCCTGCCTCGGATTGACGATCGGCTGAAGACCTCCAAGGAGTATGTCGCGTATCTCGAGAAGAACGGGGGAGTGGACCCCTTTGGTCCGGGCGGCCAGCCGCACTTTGAGATTGACTTTGTCGTAAGTTATCAACCCTACAAGTCAAGCCGTATAACGGCCAGACTTTCAGCATACTGACATGTGTTTCAGCCCATGTTCTGCGACGCGTTCCAGTGGCACTTCCCGACTCCGCGCGACGGCGACTACTTCACCGTCATTGTGGACCTGCTCCGGCCGCTCTCGCAGAACGGCACCGTCACGCTCAACTCGACCGACCCGCTCGAGCAGCCGAACATCAACCTCAACTTCTTCTCCAACGATCTCGACCTCATCGCCATGCGTGAGGGAGTCCGCTTCGTGGACGACATCATCATGAACGGCGAAGGGATGAAGGATATCATCGAGAGCGATTTCCCCTGGCCGATGCCCCGCTCGAGCGATGAGGGCATGATCAAGACCATCTTGGAGAGGTCGCAGACTGGTTTCCGTACGTTTCTCCCTGTGTTTCAGTCGTGCAGCTTTTGGCGATATACTGACTGTTATTGAAAGACCCCTGTGGCACGGCTCGTATGTCGAAGAGCATTGAGCAGGGTGTGGTTGATGGCAAGCTCAAGGTCCACGGCGTCGACAACCTGCGCGTCATTGATGCCGCGGTTATCCCCGTCATTCCGGATTGCCGCATCCAGAACTCTGTGTACATGATTGCCGAGAAGGCGTCGGATATGATCAAGGCTGCCTACCCTGATCTCTACTAGGTAATTACGAGTGGCACAAGCATCTTCTTGGTAGCATGGAGTTGGAAATAGATTAGCAGAGCGAGTTTTGTTTCTTTAGGTGTCAGTTCGTGAATGATAATAGATCTTCAATGGGTGTGTTGAAATACGTGCAGTCAAACTTGAAATCGACCATCTTTCGGGAGGGAATCGCATCTGGACGAGCTTGAATCGAAGCCCAAAGAACATCGAAGCCATGCGACAAGCACCGTGAGCATGCCCCCTAACCAAGGCACGAATCCATCGCTAGACCAAAGCCGCCGATCAGCAGCATGACTGACATATTGGCCAAAGAGGCCCCCGAGCCTCTCGCCCCGTCTCCTCCCTGGGTCTCTGCCGGGCACAGTGAGCCGTCCAGATCAGCGTTCGTCGCCGTGACGACAACGCCAGCCCCATTACAGTACTCCGTGCAGCCGTTCAGCTCGCCCACCTCTCCCTGAATCTTCAGAATCTCGCTAAATTTAGCGTTTCCCTTAGCCATGTCGCAGGAGTCCGCATACTGGGTGGAGTTGGCGCCCTTGGAATTGCACGCGCCAGTGTCCGGGTTGCCCAGCGTAGAGGGATACTCGATACTAAACACGGGTTTGCTCTGGTTGACGTACGCCTGGAAGTCGCTGCAGAAAGGCGGATCGTCGTGGTTGTTGAGTTTTTTGCAGTCCTCGAGCACGGCAAAATCTAGCTTCGAACTGAGCTGGCTCACCAGCTCGTTGCCATTCTTCTGCCCGATCAGCAAGGTGTTGCCCTGGGAGGTCGTCAAGCCGTGCGCATAGTCGGCGAGCTCAGTCACGAAGGAGACATAGTCGTCCTGGGACAGATTCCAGCCTGTGCCGTTGGCGCCGTTCTCGTCGTTGAGGTAGCCGTCGATGTTGTCCGGGTCCACGCCGTCGCAGCCGACGGACTGAGCGAGCGCAAGGCGCCGCTTAATCCAGTCGCGCGCGGTCTAATTTTTGATGTTGATCCAGCGCTCGTCATCAAATTCCGGCTCATCCGGATCGTAGACGTTGCCAAGCAGGCCGCTGTTGGCCCAGGTCGTGCTATAGTCGCAGTCGCTCGTCTGGGCAAGGCCGGCGTTGAAGTAGCAGATCAAGACTACGCTGGGGCTGTTTTTCTTTTCCCATCTTCAGTGCTTTATCCAAAGCCGGAAAGAGGATGACAGTATAGGTCTTACTCGGAGATAGGTGACGACCCCTGGGTTGCGGGCAAGGTGATAGAGATCCAGATCCCAGACCACCGCATCGGTTGGCTGGAGGGGTTTGGTATCATCGAGGGTGTTCTGGATCTCGATTTGCCACTTGACTCCGACTTGGAAGTTTGACGGAACTTTGACTTGCTGCGCCAGGACACCCTGAGCGGACAGCGCAGCGGCGCACAGAAGGGACGCTGTGTTTATCATGGCGATGCAACTGTTGTTTGTATCTGGAGAGCTGTGAGAATGAGGCACTAGTGCTAAAACGAGCAATATAGCAAGTTGTCTGACACTTACATCAGGAAAAGATGCATACTTCAAGAGACTCAACCGGTTGCCTGCACGAGGCGGAAGGCTGGAAAGTCGCGTTGTGGATTCGGCTTCTCCGTGCATTCCGGCCTGAGAGCTCGGTGACCTGGTCTCATGGGAAATTGCTCACCTTGCCTCGCCAAGCTCAGGAGGACTGAAGTGGAACCATTTGTCCAGACTCAGCAGGATGAGGGCGCCCAGGGATACTCCGGACTCCGGCGTGGAGGCTGACGGCAGGCTGAGCCGTGGTTTTCTGGTCCTGTGCCACCATGTGATGCGCACCGCCGATTGGGCGCTGATCCTCTGGATCCGCAGAAGGATTCACGTTTCTGGGAACAGGGGTCGGCCTCCATTTCTACATCATATATAGGGACATGTAGGTATATAGAGCATCGTTGCGGGCTACCATGCCTAGCTAGGTACCATACGGAGCACTGTGAGTTGTGATGTTGTCCCATCCCATTGAACCAACAAAGCCACCCAGTCCAGGTCTCCTCTTTTTCGATAAAACCCCGAGTCATCTTGCCAACATTGACAATGCCCTCCAGCAATACAACCGTCTGGCGAATACACAGACTAAAGGCCGCGGTCAATGCCGTCCGTCCCGACGACTGCCGCTGTTGCTCGAGTCGTTCGTCGTCCGGCTCGGACGTTGATGGACGCCGATGGCCGGGTTTGCCGAAGAGCATGGCATGTACATTCGGAGCGGCGGGTCATGAGGGCAATAAAACGCCCCGTGACTTTTGTAGTACCGCATGCAGCTCTTGTTGACCCAGCACCGCCGCGCCCCCAAATGCACCGGTTCGCGATACGTGTCGGGGTCCATGGCGTGGAACCAATTGTGTGTAGGCGGAGGCCTGGTGCTGCCGCACTTCTGGCTCGCCTCGTCGCAGACGGCGATGGTACGCTGGTAGGTCGTGATGAGGCACGGCCCGTTGCATTTGCCTTTCGGCCAATGCTGGCGCAACCACACAGCTTCGTTGGGGCTCGCCCCGAGGTTTTGGTGTCTCAGGCGGGAATGCGGGGGATAGTGGCCCGGGGCTGGAGGCCGCCCGTTGCGGCAGTCCTTGGAGAAGAACTTGGGCCATTGCGCGGAGACAGCTTCGGCGTCCATAACGTTCGAGTCTTGGTCGTTGTGTGTGCCCGTCTCGTAGCGAAGGCACCGGCATTCGTCAGGATCAAAGCACGCCATTTCAAGCAGAGAGCCCGAGGGCCTCGTAGGCATCAGAATCTCGGCCGGCTGCCCTGGTTCTCGGTAATGCTGGAACAGAACCCGTACCTCCGCGGCCCCAGGACGGCCATCCGGGGTGGGACTGAAAGCACCAACACCGCTGTGGGGTGCCCACTCCATCACCAGGTGCACAGCAGAACCGGCTTTGGCACTCCGGAGACGGGCACGGGGCCAGGTTCGATTCCTGGGGCTGCAGGAGCGGTCGTGAAGCTGATGGTGGCACTCTATGAGGAAGCTGTCAAGGCAGCGTTGCCGGTCGTCGCCCGGCTCCCGCTGCTGCCAGGCGGCGATGTGGTTCTCGACTGCGCTCCACGGAATGCCGACGTGTTCACAGAGCTTGACTCTGCCCTGTTGGCCCAGGCACCGCCTCTCAGCATCTCGGCTGGTGGGCAGGTTTGCTTCTTCCCAGGAGAATGCCCACGAGAGGTGGTCAAGGTCACATCCACCGCAATGAACGGGCGTGAAGCATTGGATGGCCCGTTCTCCAAATTTGCAAGGAGAGAAATTGTCGGCACGGCGGTCAAGGTAATTCAGAAACTGGGTGCAGCGGTCCGACAAGCCCTTGACCGGGACATCAAAGCACTCTTGGATCCTGTACATGCCGCACATTCCATCCGCCTGCAGCCGCCGCCGTAGCTCTTCCCGTTGATACATGGGTAAGAGCCAACCGGCCTCCTCCTTGCGAATAAATGCTCGAGAAAACTCTGGTGAGACTTGGAACGAAGGTTCGTTGAGAAAACGCCGAAACTTCCTTGAGACACGCCTCAGGCAGCACAGGGCGACAACATCCTCGCTAAGATAATGGAGGATAGAAAGAAGTAGCTCGTCCGGCAGCCGGCATAGGGCACTGTATCGTCTGTTGTAAACCTGTGTGGCGATCAATGGATCCATGGTTCTCTGCAAATCGCGCAGCTTTGCCAGCTTTCGGTCTTCTTGGATATGCTGTCGGCGTTCACGCTGTTGCTGGAGCTGGTTGTCTACCAAAACGAACAAGATAAACACTACAATCCCTATAATCCATCGGCGGTCGAGAAAGGGGAGTAGGGACATTGTAAATGAATGCGAACACAACCTCAGTCCCAGATCGAGCGAGATTAAACTGTGCGGAAATCGAAAACGAAACGGGAGGAGAGTCACTCGTTCAGTCAGAGCACCGAGTTAAAAGCTCTTCACGGCGGCCTGTGCTCTATGGAACATTCTCTTTCCCGGTTGCGAAGCCACGGGCATGTGAATATGTACGTCATTCTCCCCCCTGAAGGACAGCTTTGACTTGGAGACCAACAGAGAACTCGCTCAAGCCCTTTGCAATGACCTCGGCGCGGGATCCAAAGCGACCTATTGACGCACGCTGAATACACTGTGAACTGGGCCCCGTCTAGACGCTTCTCTCTTGGCCGGCGACGCTCAAGTCACCAAGAACGCTGCGGACAGCGATCGCAACACGGACCACGGACAAGGGCGAGGATAGCTGCCTGTAAGCGTACTTTTAGGCAGGTTAAAAAAGAAGCTTTTGCCTAGAAGCAAAAGTAAAACAAGTGAAAGTACATCACCCGCGAACCCTCTCACCCCTTTAACCACCCAAAAACCCTATTCACCACCCAATCCCTATTCACCACCCAACCCTATTCACCACCCAACCCCTAATCACCCAACCCCTATTCACCACCCAACCTCTATTCACCACCCAACCCCTATTCACCACCGAACCCCTATTCACCACCCAACCCCTATTCACCACCCAACCCCTATTCTCCACCCAACCCCTATTCACCCCACCTCACCACCTCGAACTCTCTCCACCATCACCCACCCCGGGCGGTACCCCACCTCGAAGAACAACAACAGACTGCCTCGCCCTCCCCTGCCCCTGAGACTGGCTCTGACTCTTGCGCTGCTGCACCTGCGCATACACAACGCCACCACCGCCATTATCAACCTGATACCCCTGTACCTGACCTTGTGGTCCCTGTGGTTGCGACTGGACAGGTACACGTACTTGGACTGGAACTCGGCCGTTTTGTTGTTGTTGGTAGGCGACGATTTGGTTGACCCTTTGGTTTTGGGACTGGGTTTGGGTTTGGCGGTAAGGTTGGAGCTGGGGTTGTCGCTGTGTTTGCCGGTAAGGCTGAGGCTGGGCCTGGGGGTAGGTTTGAAGCTGAGGCTGGGGCAGATAGGAGTATTGGGCCTGACGCTGGGGCTGTGAGTCTGGATAAGATGGATATTGAGACTGCCGTTGTGGTTGCGATGCTGGGATTTGGTGAGCGGGGAGACGCTGCGGGGGTTGGCTGGCTGATGGGCGGTTCTGTGAAAGTGGATGTTGTGGTCGTTGTTGTTGTGCTGGACGCGGTTGGACCTGAACTTTGCTGTAATTTGCGGGGGTGGGAAAGGAAGGTAGGGCGTCTGGGTTTGTTGTAGACGTGGCAGCGGCTTGCGTTTTCTTCTTGTTGGCGGCGGCTGCGGCGGCGCGGCGCTTGGCAGCATTGGCCTCTGCCACGACGTCCTTGAGCGGTGCCTCGTAGCCACTTGGAGAGACGTGGGCGTCATACATGACCGATTCGGGCTTGTACTGCCGGCTGATCTGGCGGACCGAGGAACGGAGCTTGTCGACTTCGCGTTTTGTCATCTTGGGGGCGAGCCCGGCATAGTAAAGATTGAATTGAGTTTGCCGGTCGAGGAGAAAGAAGGACTTGCGGTAGTAGCTGAGGTTGAAGCCGCTGCTGTCCTTGCCCAGTTTGCTTGCGTGCCCCGGAATCATCAACTTGACGGCTTGGCCCGGGTGTGTGACATGGTGTTTCCAGTTAGACGAGGCGACAGCTTTTCTGCCGCCTGTCAGGACTCGCGTCCAGACAGTCTTCTTGACTATGTGCTCCTCGGTTTCTGGGTTTGGTAATGGGGTCAGCAAGTGCTGGCCTGTGTCTTATCTCGACAGGCGAGCGCGTCATATTAGTTACCGGTTACTTGGACTGAATTCCCTCCTGGCCGAGCCACGACTTTCTGGGTGGTTGTCTTCATGGCAGTTTGTGACGTCTGGGCTACATTCCGTGCCGGTGCGGGTCTCTGCGTGAGTCTTTGCCCAGACGAAGACATGGTGAAAGCTCTGGAGCGAGTAATAATATGCCGCAGGAGGGCTCCTCGTACGAGATGACACCAGGGAATGAATATGTGGGGGATCCGGCTCGGTCTTTAATAGAGAAGCCTTAAAATGACCGAACGTGGAATAGATTTGGGGTAACGTCATCCTAATCCAAGACATTTAAAGTCGCCGGGAATTGCGAATGGCGTGTTTGTTACACGAAAACCCGGCATCTTTGCGGTTTGGGCTTTCGGGAATTTAGGCGTCGACAGCCTCATTCAGGGGCAACCGACCAGGGTTTCACTGGCGGGACTGCGACACTTTTGGGCTGGCACCGGTCCCAGCATGACGGTCTGATAGCAGAGCCGGGGTTGAAACAGCCGGGCCGGACCCGGGCCGGCCGGCTTGGCGGCCGGAAATTGTGGGGCTTTCCGTTTTAGGCCTGGGCTCACCCGGCGGCCGGACCCGGGTTGAGGTTTGGGCCGGGCCACCAAAGGCCATGTTCAGATGATTCAAGTGTGAAGAAGGAGAAACAAATTGGCAGGTCCAAGAAACCAAAACAGGTAATCCGCATTCTGTCAATTTGTACGTCCCGGGTATGTCTTATCAAGACTTGCTGCCGCCGAGGGAACACAGCGCGAACGTACAAATTTACTTGGACAGGTAACCTTTAAGTACTCCATCTACGGCTTCCACCTGAAATCGGGATGTCTCCAGTCGAGGTCAGCAATTTGCTCTGGGCTCAACCCCGCCAACAACTCCATCCTCTCTGCTGGAGCCACCTGGTCGCGCTTCCGGTTGTCTGCCTTCATCCACACGAGGCCCCCAACAGACGCAAGTCCAAGGGCGCCGGAAATAGCCAGGTTCAGACCATTTCCAATAGGATACATTGGGCCATCCCATGGGAGATAGGTCCAGGTTGCAATGAGACCGCCGAGGTAGCCGAAGAATACTAGTCAACCATCACATGTCAGCCGAGATCAAAGATGAAAAGGGCCTGGGCTTCTCACCATTTGTGCCAATAGCCACGCTCCGGGCTGTATCCGAGACGGTATTTGCGCTCACTCTACCCTCCAATGTCAGTGAATAACTTCCTGTTTGGGGAGTGACGGGAGTAGTTTGGGAGCAATGGTTCTCCCGACGCCTCTCGGGGAGCTGCAGGGGGGGATAAAGAGCTCGAATTGACGTACTGGCCATTGCACAACGAGCCACCAACAAAAGCGCAACTCGCCGTCAAGAATATGGCTGCGTACCGCACGTTGGGATCGGTGCTCTTGAGCAGAATAGCGTAACCAGCCATCACGCTGGGCGCACTGAAGACCAGAAGAATCTGGCGCGTATTGAACCGGGTGGCGAGCCACGAGAGCAGGAGCAAGCAGAAGGCACCAACCACGTATGGCGGTACCGTTAGGAGTTGCTGCTGCACTCTCGTCTTGTCTGGATAGATGGTGCGAATAATGGTGGGCAAGAAGAAGGAGATGCCCAGCACGACGACGTTGCCGCAGAGGAAGATGAAGGCCGTGACCAGCGTGACGGGGTTTGAGATGCCGTTCTTGAGCTTGGTCAGGTTCATTTTGTCGACAATCTCTGTCTGCGCCATCCTCTCGCTCATAACTCTCGCAACGGCGAGTTCCTTCTCCTCGGGACTCAGCCAGCGGGCCGTCGAAGGGTTGTCTGTGAGGATGAAAATCAAGACAATGGAAAGCCCGCTGGTGATAATGCCTTCGATTCCGAATATCATTCGCCACGACGTCAAGGACCCAAAGTGGTCCAGACTCAGAATGCCCGACGCGAGCAGGCCGCCGAAAGCCCCCGCTGTAGGGGTCATGACCATGTACATGCCGAGACGGAAGGTGAGCTCAGCGTGGCGGTACCAGCGGGAAAAGTAGTATGCGACTCCAGGAAGCATTCCGGACTCGAATATTCCCAGCAATAACCGGCACACCACAATCTGCGCCTTTGTCTGGCAAAAGGCGGTCCCAATGGTGACCACACCAAAGCCCAGTGTCGTCAGGGGTAGGAACCATCCCGGGCCCATATACTTGCACAGAAGTACGCTCGGCATCTCGCACAGAGCGTAGGATATGTAGAAGATGGATAAAACCATGTTGTAATCGTTGCCCTGAAGGCCGAGGTCTTGTTCAAAGTTTGCCAGTCGTGCATTGCCTGGTCGTCGTGCAAAGGTCAGTCAAGAATGAGTTCCCTCGGCAGACGTTCAGCGTTGACCCGAGTCGGAAAGGATCACGTACCAATGTTAGTCCTGTCAATGAAGGAAAACATGAAAAGCAGAGAAACGCCGGGCACGAGAAAGAGGTCAATCTTTCTGCGAAGCTTTCCCTCTGCTACTGCGTCAAACTGCGTTTCTGCGGATCTGATGAGCTCTTGAGTCAGTACGGGTTTTCCTTCAGCTCCCTTCCCAAGCCATCAGCTGCTGCTCTGTTGCGCTCACCTTTCAATCTGATTCACAGCATCTGTATGAGACCCCGTGGGTTCAAACTCGAACTGCTTGACAGATTCCTTCTCCATCTTGCTGAGTGCTCTCCAACGGGGTTGTCAAAGGCGTGAAGAGGGAGGCAAGACCACTTGATGGTGGACGAACCGTTGGTATGAACCATACAGAAGACGAGAGGATTATCTGCTTATATACACCATGGTCCATGGCCGATGGGCATGAGTGTCTACTCCTCATGATGGGTCTACCCCAGACTCCCCCTTCATTGGCGTGCTTACCCCGGATTCTCGGACGGCTCGATCTTGCGGCACACGCCAACCCCTGTTGGCCGTCAAGAACCCACCGATGTTCGGGTTTCTCTCGGCAACCCCAGCTGAAGGATCCATTCCAGCACCGATAGTCTTTTCTCAGTGACACTCGTATGCATCGATTCTTTGGTGCCAAGGAGGATGCCAAGTCGAAAGGGGCGTCCAGAGTCCAGATCCGCGCGGCGTGCGCGTGATCGATGCTACGTGCTCGCCTCCCGGGTCGGCGCCGGGTTGGTGTCCCCACCTATCCCGGATGAGTTGGCCATTGTAGTGGTCGTCGCCGTGGCTGTTCTCGTGGTTTTCATAATCCGTGTCGTGATCGTTACCGTGATTCTTTTGCAGCCCTTGCCGTGGTTCTTACCGTGGATGTTGTCGTAGTCCTTCCCATGGATCTTGTCATGGTACTTATGATGGGCCTTGTCGTGGCTTTTACCATGGGTCTTGTTGTGTCATGGTTGTGATTCTTGTCATGATGTCAGATCGGGAAGTGGAGGTTGCATACCGACATAACATATCGCGCCCCTCCCTAAAGATTAGCGCTGTCCGCATCTCATCACGCTACTTGAGCACTGAAGCAGGATAAGTTTAAGCGGCTGAAAGGTGTGTTGTTGTCGTGAAGGAAGAGGGGCAAATCCAGCAAGACCGCTAGTCTACTGACAACCTGATCTCTTATGTTGCTGGCTTGGATCAACTCGCAAACCCCTCCGTCTCAGACGCAAGTTCCTGGCCGCCGCGAGCTTGCCGACACCTTCCTTAGGCCCTAGCAATGGCCGACATGGAAAATGACGGCAGTACTGCTTCACACCGCGGACTTCCGGAGCATTCTTTCTTTAGCAGCCCCCAGGCAGCTGCAAGCCTTGATAGACCTCTCCGCTAAAACACGGAGCTCTGCACAGCAGTAATCAGTCATCAAAGCAGGCAACGCCAGTGGCCAGCCACTTTCTCTTCGCAGCACTTGTTCAAAGGTAAGCATTATTCTATCGTTCCCTTGTCTCTCAAATGACTCTCAGCAACCTTTCGCACGCGGCACTACGGACTCGTATCCTGATGGCGTGTCCTTGATAGTGGACTAAAGATTGACTTCACAGGAACCATCTCGACGAGTCGGTGACTGCCAAAACAACCTCCCGCCCAACATGTCTTGCAGCAGCTCAAGCTCGATGATCAAGGGATCGCCTGACCCAATCGACGGAACACAATTGGCCCAACCGGCATTCCTGCTCCCCGCTATCCTGCCGTTCGACGATCTCGATCGCGGTCACTACTTGGGCTGGAAGTTTACTCTGTTCCTATCGCTCGACTGGTTCCAGTTGCGCCCCTTTCTCTATGATACTGCCGACGAACCCCCAATTTCAGCGTCCCCCGAGCTCCACGTTGCGCACATCCGGCGGAAGATCATGGCCTACACAATTCTGCGCGACTCAGTCCACGACTGGCTGGAGGACGTCCTCGAAGCCTGTGGTGCTTCGTTCGAGCAGCGAGTGGAGTGCCTGTATAACACCTCATACGACGTCAAATTTCTTTGGGATACGGTTCATGCGCTTGTTGATCCGGATGTCGTCTGTTGAGCGTCATCCATCGTCCAGAGATCCGCCGAAAGCTTCCTTGGAGCTTCCTTGGATCGTTGTCTGCGTGGGCCAAGAGTTGTGGAGGAACGGCATCCTGGCAGCATCCTTTTCCTTGTGGTTGACAGGTTTCATGGTGGTCAGAAACGGATATTACAAGTCAAGTGTAGGAGAGATGGTATAGGAGGGTAAACATGAAGAAGAAATAAACAAGAAGACGCAGCCGTCTAGTTCTGAGGTGCTGGATTGGAATGTGAATTTAAAGGCATCTTGTCCACTGCTCAACCCCCTTGTAATTTCAACCTACTGTAGGTCCACATCTAGACAGCCGTGACTTCAGACGGTGGACTGGTAACGCACATGATGCAATTAACATTGCCGGCTGGGCTCTCATTAGGATGAACGCGGCCTCCTCGTTGCGTTGATTTAACCACCACAATTGCCGGTTTTCAAAGCAATTACAACCAAACAATAACGTCACCTTGGCAGATTGCTATATTTAAGCGCTCGCAGGGTGGCCTGTGAGACGGATATATGTCGTGACCCAGCTCCCGGTTCCGTGGACCTTCGCATCATTTTTCTCACCTCGTGTTGAACAATCTTGGGCCTCGCCATTCACCATGCAGCTCTCCATCCATACAGTTGCCTCGGCGCTTCTCCTCGTCGGTGTTGTGTCCGCACAAACGCCGGCGGGCTTTGTTCCCGAGGTCAAGGACAAGCTAGAGATTATCTTCGGGAGCAAGGCCGTGGATACCCCAGGGGCCAGCTTGGCAAAAGCAGGTGAGTAGAGTGGGCGTTGTTGTTGTCGTTATCGTGGTGTTATCCACAAAGCAGAAAACAACTCCGAGGCGCCAAATTCAACTTCTAATCCCTCGATAATTCCAGACACGGCAAAGCAGCCCACTCTCGGCACCAGCGGCGCACCCCTGAATGGAACATCCTACCTGTGGATGATGATCGGTACGAGTCACCGCCCCTTTAATAGTTCAAGCTCTCAACTAACGTTTACCCCCAGATCTCGACGTGTAAATGACCCTTCCTCATCCCCCCATCACATGTACTAAACCATCCCTAGCCCTGCAAACTTCCAAAACCCCTCCGCCGGCCCCCGCCGCACCAACCTCCACGCCCTCATAACCGGTTTCAAGCCCGCCACCCAAGCCACTGCCTCGGGCGTCTACATCCTCACCCCGCCCAGCGGCGCCAGCGGACCCATCTCGTACACAGCCCCGGGCCCGCCGGCCGAGACCCCGCCGCACCCGCACCGGTACGTGAGTCTGTTGTATGAGACGGCGGTAGGGTTCTCGGTGTCCAAGACACAGGTCGGGCAGACGCTGGGTTTCGACCTGGCGGCGTTTGTGGGCAAGGTTGGGTTGGCGACGCCGGTGAGGGCGGGGTATTTCAATGTCACTGGGTAAAGGGGTGAGGGCCCAAAACCCCAGGGGCGCAAAGCAGTTGGGCTGGAGAGACGGAAGCGCCTCAGTTTGGCCGAACGAGCATGACTCTGAAACGCAGACAGATACGGAATTTGAAGTAGCATTGAAGGACCGCAGTAGTACTTGGCAGATATCCTATGTAAACCGACTTTGAGCCCGCTTGGCCCTTCAGTATCATTACCATTATTTTGCAGCCTAGAAGGCTGAATGAAGCTGACGTGGATTTCAGCTTGTCAGCCTGTCCGACCCCTGAATTGCCTGCCGCGCATTATGCAAGTGGTCAAGCTTCGACGGGCCGTTGCGAGTATTTAGCGGGACCGAGGTTGATTGGGTGGTTCGCTTGCTAGTCTGGTTCTTCTCGGATGCGTCGGATTTGGGATCAAGACGCGAAATCTCAGTGTGGCTGGGCAAGATTACCTGGATCCGAGCGAGACCGAGCCACGCTCTGGCCGCGCAACCTCCGTTACCTACCCAATAATACGTTTGCGCATGTTATAGTTTCTTAGGATTCGCATGTTCACGTTCTGTGCCGTTCTTCCAGGGTCCCAGTCAAGACTAGTGCCAGTGCTGAACCCCAGAGACGGGAGATGGGCCTGACGAGGAATACAGTCCCCACCCCTGCCGACAAGGGCGGTTCGACTCCCAGTCTTATGATGACTGTGCTTTTTTGGCTCTGGTCTCTGGGCTCCCAAGTGTGGCACAATGAGACGGCTGCGACTCTGCCTGTGAGTCCGAGGGATGTCAAGGGGCCGAGGTCGCGTGAAGAGGTGTTCAGTCTCGACCTGCGCCGGGCTTCCGATCATTCCCATCTTCATCCTCATGTTGTCTTTGTTTCCGGCAGTTCCTTACTCCGGTGTTAGGGTTGTTCTTTTTGCCCAATATGTACATGTATTCGCTTCTCAAGTCTTCAACGCCATCCAAGGCTTCAAGGATATGCTCCAAATCACGAGTCTTTCTGGTAGCACTCGCTCTCCTAATTTCTTTCACACTCGTGGTAGGCGGGCACTACCTCGTATGGGGTACTCGCTTTTCATACCGAACATTCCAGTTCACCTCGATTGCCGACAACGCCTGTGACAGCCCCGACGCTCCTTACACCACTCCTGGACCAATCACCATCCCAAACCTAGTCCACTATGTCTGGCTCCTGAAAGATCCCGCCGAACTGCGCTTCAGCTTCAATGTCTTTATCTCCATCTACTCGGCACACATTTTCTGGCATCCCGACCACATCTACATCCACAGCGACGCCACTCCGGAGCTTATCGCACGAGCCCGAGATGCGGGAACCCCCTGGACAAAACGCATTCTCGCCATCCCCGGGTTGGAGTTCAAGCATGTCGAGCCGCCACACACCACGCACAAGAGCATCGAAATCAAGTGGCTGGCACACAAGGCCGACTTCCTCCGGCTCGCGGTGCTCCGCGAGTTCGGCGGCGTGTACCTCGACACGGACGCGATTCCGCTGCGAGACATCGCCGACCTGCGCAACAGCGGCTTCCGTAACGTCATCGGCCAGCAGTTGGGTCTGGCCATCTGGGCAACCAACTACCTCAACAATGGCGTTATGATGGCCACGCCACATAGCCATCTCATGTAAGACCCCCGCCGCGTCAGCCATCTAAAGTCCCCATCTAACCCACCCACGCACACAGAACTCTCTTTCACCACGCCGCTCACGAATTCTTTGACGGCGGCTGGGATACAGCCAGTATCCGGCTGCTCACTGACCTGGGCAACCGTCTTGCGGCGCTCCCGCACGAGGTCCTCATCCTGCAGCCACAGGCCTTCAGCCCGCTCAGCTGGCAGACCGAAGACCAGCGGCGGCTTTTCATGCCGACGCTCGACGCATCCACCGCCGCCGCTCCCAACTCCGACGCAGCGGTCCGGGACGCCGCGTCGGCCGAAGGGAGTACCTGCGCGGACGTGCTCGCGTGGGTGAAGCAAAGGGAGGTGGGGGCGACGAAGGAGAAGGAAGATGGTGCGTTGGACTTTTCGAGCTCGTACGTGCTGCATGCGTTTGACAATGGGTTTGAGGAGTTTTTGGGGAAGGGAAAGGAGATTGATGTGCGCTATGTGCTGGAGCGGAGGAGTAATTATGCCAGGGCCGTGTTTCCGGCGGTGTGGAGGGCTGTGGAGGAGGGGGTGATTCCCAAGGAGGAGGTTAGTTGGCTGCGGATGTGAGGCGGATGGGGCGTGGGAAGTGTCTGAGAAGCGAAGGAACATATTGAGGGCGTGAAAGCCACAGCTCTGTGACCGAGAGCAGAGGGCTGAGGGTGAGGAGAGGGCCGGCGAGAGGGGCGTTGGTGGGTTTGCATTTATCAATACCTCGCGAGGCATGGAGTATCTAGAACGGTCAGTCATATATACCAGAATAACGTATAATAGAACACATTTGATAACGTACTTTATCAGCGAGTGGAACATATCAGCGAGTGGAACACTTTACGCGACTCTGGACAACTATCCTCAATTGCAATACAACAACACTAGGAACCAACTATAATTACATCAGAAGCAGCTGAATCAGATGCTTCTACAACCTCCTAGCAAGTACGGACATTATAGCCAGGCTTGCCGCACATACCACAGCACCGAACCTTCGCACGAACCCCCCCTGCACTACTACTACCCGACGGCGTTTCTTACACTCCCTCTCCACCTACGGTTCTCTGGCCTAGTATATCCTATGTATCCTATATAGCAAGTGACCCTCTAAGCTATATATATGTTCTTTTTGCTCTCTGGTGCTTGTTTAATGCCTTATTAGCCTTTCGGAGCGAAGAGACCTCTGATTCTAAGATAGCTACCCGGTGTATTATAGCTATCGTACTCTTCGCAAGCTAGTCTATAGCAGCCAACATCGAAGTCAGGGAGCTATTTTGATAGTTAGCAATGCGAGTCTTAATAAGCGTTGACTATAAGTCGGCTTCTTGGGGGTTATAGGGTATTTAGAAGACCTAAGTTTGTAGGGAGCTAGACCGTGAGCTTAGGGATATCGGTATATAAAGCTTGACATCTAGCTTAGAAAGCATCTTCTTTAGATTATATAGAATAAGGCTAGCCCTTACGAAGCTGCCCTGGATATTCCTCTCGGTAATAGAGGCAAAGAAGGCCTCACGAAAGCCGTAAAGGAACTTGAGCTTGCTCACGTGGTTGATATACATGCGTATCAAGTCCTCAACTTAGCGACTGTATACCTGCTTCAGCGGCCTAAAGCAGCTAATATCGAGAGGCTAGAGGAGGTAGGAAGAATATAGAGGCATGTAGAGTGTGATGATGTTGTTCTACTAGTAATAAAGCTCGAATTTAGTCGAGTAGTAGCTCTTATAGCCATCGAGGATCAATAGCTAGTAATTGCCTTTCGTATAAGATGCTATATAGAAGTCGAAGTGCTTGATCTAATCTAGGCCTACCGCATTGGTAGTCTAGCTATTATCGATGGTTACAATACGCTAGTCGGCTGGGAGGTCGCACTTGGTATACCAGTTGGCGAGGTGGTATTACGCGGCCAAGATGATGAACAGAGGGATAGCCTAGCCAAGAGCATTGACTCCCTAGATCACTATTGCCCACTCACAGTTGCCTGGCTAGGCCAGCTTTGCCTTGCTATAGCCATCCGACGTCGTAACTACTATGCTTACGAAGATTATGCCCATTATGAACCTAGTCTTGTCGAAGTTATAGATATCGTTATCTATAATACTATACTTAGTTTTAACGTTCTATATAAGTGTAAACCACTCGCTAATGACCTTTAGATCTTCGTACTTAGCCCTCTAATAGTTGTACTGACGTATCTAACGTATCTAGAGCTCTTTTTTACATCTGATAAATCGGTATGCCTAGAGTTGACTGACAGAGGACACGTCGCGTATACGTAGCAGTTGGTTAGCTATATCTTCTATACTATATAACCTAAGAGGAAATGCGCGTATATATAGCTCAACTATGTAT
>OUNM010622865.1_pt1 | contig 33813 bp, 38 predicted proteins | sample 1769961 | NCBI WGS metagenome assembly OUNM01 (sample SAMEA3914820, study PRJEB12502) | metagenome | biome: forest; material: soil | place: USA | collected 2012-03-12 | depth 0.3 m | reverse complement strand
CCGACGCCTATCCAGTTCGACGTCAGGAGCATCATCTCGTTGGTGCAGAAGCTCCACTCGTCCGAAGACCACCTGCAGACTCGGTGGCTGAATGCCATGATCGGACGGGTGTTCCTGGGTATCCACAAGACCAAAGATATGGAGAGCTTCATCAGGGAGAAGCTCACCAAGAAGATATCGCGAGTGAAGCGGCCAGCATTCTTGTCCAACATAGCCATCAAAGGCATCGACACGGGCGACTCCGCCCCTTACATCACAAACCCTCGGCTGAAGGACCTGACTGTTGAGGGAGAGTGCGGGATGGAAGCCGACATGCGTTACACGGGTAACTTCCGGCTAGAGGTGGCGGCCACCGCTAGGATCGACTTGGGCACCCGTTTCAAACCCAGAGAGGTTAATCTGGTCCTCGCCGTCGTCCTTCGGAAACTTGAAGGGCACATCCTCTTCAAGATCAAGCCTCCCCCTAGCAACCGTGTGTGGTTCTCGTTCCAGCAGATGCCAAAAGTTGAGATGACGGTCGAGCCGATCGTCAGCTCCCGGCAAATCACCTACACCGTGATTCTCCGTCAAATTGAGAATCGTATCAAAGAGGTTATCGCCGAGTCCATTGTTCTTCCGTTCTGGGACGACACTCCCTTCTTCAACACCGAACACAAGAAATGGAGGGGCGGGATATTTCATGACGACACGCTGAAACCGCCCTCCGGTCCCGAGTCCGCTGCCGCTCAAGAAGGGGATCTCGACGAGATGGAGCGCCTTGAAGAAACGCACGGAGTCCAGGAGTCTGACCTACCCGAGATCGAGAAGAGCCACAGCCTGCCCGTTTCCGAGAAGGCATCGACGGGCTTCTTTGGAAAAAAGCTCTCAAGCAAGACAAGCAAGACGGACTTGACGTCATCCCCTTCAACATCGTCAGCTAGCTTCGAGGTCAAGGGTGAGGCAAAAAGCGATATAAGCTCTCCTCCCGTGATCGCCGGCCCCTTTGCCCACCCTTCATCTCCAACAGTCGGGACAGTTGCCGCCAAGGTAGACCAATTCAGGCCCTCGTCTTCACCGCCTGAGTCGGCCGCGTCAGTGATGGCGACACTGTCAGGAAAGTCCCATCCGCCATCCCCAGCTCAAGCACCCAACCCAAACGCCTTCAAGCCTTATATCACGTCAAAATCATCGATTCATTCATCTTCCGGCTCATCCAGGGATGCCACGGACACAGAAAAGGACACAGATAAAACACCGCAAGCACGAAGAAACACTGTTTCGTCTGCAGGAGGCCACAGCGAGAACGAATCCCACTCACCTACCTTGTCTGCCAAAGGTTCTCTCCGCAATCCGACAGGCACCATTTCAAGGGGCTTCTTTGGTCGTCGCGATGCAGCATCGTCGGCGTCCTCCGGAATTAGCTCCCAAAGTACGAACGAGACACAAAAGCGCACCGCGTTGAATACTATGGCCAGCGCGGCTGCATCCGCCAAACGGTGGGGGATAAACGCCTTCCAGCGGCGCGCCAACGACGAAGCAGCCGCACATCACGACCACACCGGTGATGATGTGTCTACGCTTGACCTCACCCAGCCGATGGGGCGCGGCCAACCGCTGCCACCCCCTGGTACACCGCTGCCGATGCCCGAGAAGAAGACGCCGACGGCGCCGATCCAGGTTCCCAAGCGAAAGCCGATCCCGCCACCATCCATGGAACACAACAGCGACTACACAAAGCAGCCAAGCGAACGCCGTCCCGTGCCGTCGCCGGCTCTTCCAAAGAGACGCCATGATCACCACGAGCAAGAAGGCATCGAGAACAACATGCTTGTGGTCGCCGCTCCGGCAGACTCGGAGCCGACCACGCCGCTAAGTGGGCTACATAGCCCTTCATACGCGCCGCCCTGGGCTGAAGATTTTGAACGTGCTGCCGGCGCTGCTTCATCGGCGAATAGTAACAAGCCGGCAACTGCGGAGCATCCAGGGTCAGAAACTTCATCATTGGAGTCAGCCACCAAGGGAGATGAACCGGGGGCCTCGGCCGGAACACCAGAGTCTGCACCTACCGACGACGATGACTACTCGGCTTGGATGGAGAACGCAGGTCCTGAGGAGCCAGACCATCTTGGAATCACCGAGGCGGTCTAGCTGTTGTCAAACATATGTGCGGAGTTTACGGTTTTGGAGGGAGTTGCGGCGTGGAGCATGGCGCATGAGCTAGATACATGAGCACGCCGACAGGAGTCTATATTCTGATTTTACGGAACATGATGTATCGATGGTGGCATTGCTGTGGGGCTTGTTTGCTTATTTCAACGAAACACATGAATATCTCGTCTATGAAGCGCAGTGTGCTCCTGTCAACGGTCTGGTGAACTGTCGTCCCCAAGTCAATCCCTGTTGCAATATCGTTCTCGTCTTCGCTTACGGCTCAAGGACGCGAAGCCAAAAACGGCTATTCTAGAAAACGGCCAACTTGATTAGGGCAATATGAAGGGAATCTTGATGTCTTGATCGGGGATTTGCCTGGTTCTCGGTTTCCCATTCGGATGACGTGCAGGTAGGCCCCCACCGCTCAGGCTAAAAGGAGGCTGAAGACGGCAATAAATGGGCATGATGCTCTACTCTGGCGATCAATGGAAAGTCAGATGGACGGGCCTATGAGCAGATTCGTAGGATTCTAGCCTAGATCTAGCCTAGAGCGGCGATTTCTTGTATAAGGATCCGATACCTAGGGGCCTCAGCTAAGCATGTCGCGCCTCAGGGGTTGGATGCCCAGACACGCTTCAGCCTTACACCGCCCACGTAGTCAGTCACCAATCTCCAACAACAGGTGAGCGCGCCTCGCAAGCTCCAGTCCATCTGTTCATACAAAGCTACAAATGCTCCAACAACACGACACGTGTTTGGCGTACCTAGACGCGTGGTTCCATTTCAGATACTGGAACTAAGCGGCGTTGACATGCCAGGGGGTCATCAACACTCCAAGATTCCGTCGCGGATTGATATCCGGATGAGACTATGATATACCCCCTTGTCAAGGAGTAAAGATAGAATCCCCACAGAACCGTGATCGTCCCGCCCCGCACCAGCGATCTGTGGGCTCCCGTCAGACACCGGGAACTAGTCAGGAACAGAGTAAGTGGCGTATGCGAGCCGGCTTGGATCGAAACGTTGATACCGGCGGTCCTTACCGCCGCCAGTGATTGTTCTGAGGAACGTAAAAATGCGGACCAAGGACAATACCCAACATCGGTCGACCTTGCTCAATAGCACCAGACGCCTCATTCAGCCGGTCATCCGGGTGCTGTTCCGCTGGTCCCTGATTCGAACAGAGAACCTTGATCAGAAATATGGCATCTCACTTGTAATATGCTCCGCAACTTGGACCGCCGAACGGCCCGAAAGCATGGGCAGGGCGGCCCTCCAAGCTTATTGGCGCCACTTATGCTCTCAACCGGGACAGGAACAGCTGCCCCTTGAGCACTCAAGGACAGAGTTTAGAAACAGCTCCCCGGAGGACAGCAATCGAGACGATGCAGGCTTGGGTAGCATCGACGAAGGACAGGCACGCAGAGAAGCAATAAGTAAAGATGAGTTCATCCGTCGATCCCATAGAAGAGGCAAGATTCGGGAGAAGCCATAGAGCACCAGGAAGGGAGCCATCACGGGGACACCTTGAAGACCAGAATAGAAGCGGGAAGCAAAGGACGACAGCCGTCCTGGGCCTGGAGCATATAATAGACAGCCTGGGGTCCCTGTCTGTTCCACTCGGAGCAAAGTCAAAACAGCCAACCCCCTAGCAAGCAAGCCCCGTCAACCACTGGACTTCCAGGTACCGTTGGACGCCACCGACCAGACCTGGCAAAGGCAAGAAGAACACAAAGGCTGACAGACAACACGCTTCGCCCAGCAACCAAGAGAGTGAGCCCACCTCCACAATGAAGCTTGCCGCCCTCTCCGCCCTCCTCGGCCTGGCCAGCCTGGGCCTCGCCGAGGCGGCCGACGCAGTCAGCTGCCCAACAGCGACGCGAACCATGCAAAACCGCAGCTGCCACAAGACGTGCGCCCTCTCGGACTGCACGTTCCAGACGACCATCGTCAACCCCTGCAACTGCCCGTCCCCGATCCCCACGGCCACGCTCATCGCGCCGTGCGAGGCCGACTGCCCCTACCAAGGCTGTGACATCGACTTCCGCACGGCGGTGCTCCCGTGCCCGACGTATCCCCCGACCACGACCACGTCCACGTCGACGACGCGCCGCTGGGCGACGTCGACGACGTCCTCCAAGACGACGCCCACGGGGGTCGTGACGAGCGTCATCACGCTGCCGCCCAAGACGAGCAGCACGCCGCTGCCCTGCCCCAAGATCACGCGCACGACCAGCCCGGCGGATTGTCCGGCCATCCGGTGCCCGGTGCCGACGTGCCGAGTGTCGACGAGCTTGGTTGTGCCGTGTGGGTGCGAGCCGAAGACGGTGTTGTATGTTACGGGATGTGAGTGACATCAATAGTCTCGGTCTTTATCTGTCCTGGTTCTTCTTGTTGTGTTGAGGTCAACAGCGGCTGACATCTTGGCGGTAGGCGCGACGGCGTGTCCGGGGGGGTGTTTGACTCGGACTGAGACGGTTAGTCTTGGGTGTTGAATGTGGAGTTCAAGGGTGCAATTGAGGTTGGTTGTGGTTTTGTCCGGGTGTTGTTTTGGTTGTCTTCCTGTAGATTCAAGGGTGCCAAACAGAATCACAAAGCCCAGAACTACAGCGATTGTTGGTGGTCTCAGTGGTTCAACGTTACCTGTAAGTGGAGGTACCGAGGGCCCACCCTCCTCCCCCGGAGAGGGCCGATCTGCGTGCCAAGACGCCCATCCGGCAGCCGCCGGGCGGAGCCAGGCTCGGGGTGCAGCTCTAGGCCCCCCCTGGCGCCCCTTCTGATTGGGCCAGCGACGCTGGACTGCCCCTGTGACATCATGCTGCGACGCCTATTGGCGGCCCAGCAAGGGACAGCGATAGCCTCGACCTCTGACAACAGCACCGCACGACCGACCAGTTGCAGCGCCGGACCGTCGGCGGACAGATAGTGAGCTCCCGAGTCCGGAACGGGGGGCTGTACAGATCACACTGCAAGAGGCGGTGACTGTTTTGTTGCTCCTCTGTCTACGTATCCTCAATTCCCCTGCGACGGCTTTGCCAATTTGCCAATTGCCCGACTCCCGGCTCCCGACTCCTGACTCCCCACAGACAGACAGTCCGACACTGCGCCTCCTCCAGAACACCGCCAACTTGCTATCCTACTCGCCTACCTACCTACCTCTGTATTCTCAAGCCTTTGTCCTGCTTGGCCTGTCCTTCCTTGTCCCGAACCCTCCAGCGCTGTCCCCTCCTGTCCCGCATCATGACGACTCGGTATCGGGTAGAATGTACGCCGTCTCTCCTCGGTGTCCCGCCCTTCGGCGTTGTGTCGGTGGCATGGCTAACCAACCCAACCCAACGCCAGATGCCCTCAAGACTCACCGGCGCGACCAATTCATTGGTATTTTGATTCCTACATATGGCTCTCTCTGGACACGGCTGACCGACACAGAATGGGTCAAGGGCCTGCTGGCCGTGCCCTTCGTGCTCTACTCGCAACCCCATGGCCCCTTCGACAGGCAGAGCCTGACCAGCGTGGCGCAAACTCGCGACGAGGCCCACAGGAGGTACAGCGAGATCCTCCGCGATGTCGAAGTCATGATAGACGACCATAGTGAGCAGCACTCCTCCCCTTGGGTCCTTGCGTCTCCTTTTCTCCTTCAGCTCCAGGCTGACTGCTCCGGCTCCCAGTCACCCACCAACACGACGCCGAGAACCCCTTTCCCTCCAAGCTCAAGCTCCTGGTTCCCACAATTGGGCCTTTCTTTACCCGCCTGCCCCTCGAGGCCGCCTTCAAGTTCCAGGACCGCAAGCGCTACATCTCGTCCCGCCGTTTCGTCTCTCCCTCCTTCAACGACATCCGCCTGATCCTCAACTCGGCCCAAATGATGGCCGTGACCACCTACGGCACCCTCCAGCTCGCCACCTTTGACGGAGACGTCACCCTCTACGATGACGGCGAGAGCCTAGAGCCGAACAGTCCCATCGTTCCCCGGCTAATCGGTATGTCCAACAACCTCTTTTTTATCCTCTTGCCTCTCTCTCCCTAGGTGACTAACCCCGCTTCCAAAACCACAGACCTCCTCCGCAAAAACGTCAAGATCGGCATCGTCACCGCCGCCGGCTACACCACCGCCGACAAGTACCACGCCCGCCTGCACGGCCTCCTCGACACCATCGCCTCAACCCCGCTCCTGACCCCCTCGCAAAAGCAATCCCTCATAATAATGGGCGGCGAAGCAAACTACCTCTTCGCCTTCTCCCCGACCTCCCCGCACCTGCTAGAACCCATCCCCCGCCACCTCTGGCTGACGCCCGAGATGGCCGCCTGGGACCCGCGCGCCATCGCCGCCCTGCTCGACGTCGCCGAGGCCGCCCTGCGCGACTGCATCGCCCGCCTGAACCTGCCCGCCGTGCTGCTGCGCAAGGACCGCGCCGTGGGGATCATTCCGGACCCGCCCGGCGCACGGATCCCGCGCGAGTCGCTCGAGGAGACGGTGTTGGTCGTGCAGAAGATCCTGGAGCTCAGCGCCGCCGGGCTGCCCGCCGGCGCCGGCCGGGTGCCCTTCTGCGCGTTCAACGGCGGGCGGGACGTGTTTGTGGATATCGGGGACAAGTCTTGGGGCGTGACGGTCTGCCAGCGCTGGTTTGGCGAGCGCAGTGGCCGCGGGGGCGGGGGAGTTGCGATCGAGGGGGGCAACACGCTGCATGTGGGGGATCAGTTTCTGAGCGCCGGGGCGAATGATTTTCGGGCGCGGAGCGTGGGCACGACGGCGTGGATTGCGAGTCCGTCTGAGACGGTCGACTTGCTGGATGAGTTGGCTGAGCTGATGGGGAAGAAGATGTCTTGATGGAAGTGCCGGTAGTGGGTGGATTGATTCAGGAGCATGTCCGAAGAGCAAGCCGAGTTTTGAGGTTTTGAAGGCACACCTGGAAAACCCAGGCCAGTGTGATTTTGGAATACTAATAGTTGATGCCGCGTTGCATTCACTCTCGCCGTCTAGCGTTCCCTTCCCGAAGAATATGGCTACCAATTAGAGTGATATTGTTCTTCCTCGCCAGGACGCTCGAACTAGATACAAAGTAAAAGGGGTATCCGTGTCATACAGAGTAGACAGCTAATGGGAAATAAATCTAACCCTCCCTGGGAATCGCTCCAGGCAAAAAAATTAAGACAAAGAAAAGTGCGGAATTCGCCGAAAACAAACTGCCTCGCTTTCCATTCTGAAAGCCAAACTCCAGTCCCAACCCAGCCGCCAGTGATCCGTCTAAATGTATTTTTGCTTCGTGATCCATGCCGTTTTCCCATGCGCACGCGGTGAAAATTGCCCAGCCTAGGAGAGGGGATGAAAAAAAGACAAAGGAGAGAGAGATACCCGACCGGGTTGTCAAAAGAACAAGACGAACAAAAAACGTCGAGAGATTATAGAGATATCAGATGGTCAATCGTGGTGGGGCGCACGCAAGTTCGCTTCTACCGAAACTCCCCAAAGGGGGCGCCAAAGTTCATTCGCTTCTTGAACTTCAGGGGGACGTCCAAATCCTCCTCCTCGCCGCTCTTGCTGCCGTCGGAGCCAGGCCCATCGGATCCGGCTGTTGGCTGCTGGGAATCGGGTTGGCTCTCAGGCTGTGCCTCGGCCTGCTCGGTAGATTCGTCGGGCTTCTTCTCAGCAGCGGCCACGTCTTTCAGAACAGCGGGAAGAGAGGCCTCATCGTCCTTGGACACCTCGTTCAGCTTGTCCGAGAGCTTTTGGAAGAAAATCTCGTCGTGGGCCGGCATGTTCCTCACCATCAGCGGGCCCTTCAGCGGACGGTCCTCGGTGGGCTCGAAAACGGGCTCGGGATGACCGGGGTGACCGGGGTGAACGATCGGGTCAGTGAGGAGTTGGCCGCGCCTGTTTGTGACAGCCAAAAATGGGTCTGCGACACGGGCCAGTTTTGAAATGGCGCCAACGTCAACGTCATCTTCAATGGCGGCGTCCCGGCCAAATGCAGGCTTCCCGCGTGGCAGAGTCGGGGTGCTGTCGCCGCCATCGCTCGATGCAGTCGCAGTCCCCGAGGACGCAGCCGTGACCAGCGACGAGAGTGAGTGGTTCGGAGTATGGCCGGCATGCATGACGAGACGGTCCGCTTCTCTGGCTGCCAAAACCTGCAAGGTCTGCGCCTTCTTTTCCTGCGGGCTCTTGGCCTGGTCCGAGTTGGTCGGAGGAGAGCCCGATGGGCTGGATGCCGTGGACCCGTTCTGCGAACCCGTATCCGTAAAGGTGGTTTTCTTGACGCTGGTGGCCTTGATCGGGATGCCTTCCAACTCTGGATGGATTTCCTGGACATCGACAATCGGAATCGGACCCGTCTCCGTCTCGGATCCTTCCGATGGCCGAAGGAAATCCGACGTGGGCGCGCTGGGTCCGTTTGGCGACCTTGGGGAGGCGAGGTCCACAATTCTCGGCCCCGTCACGGGCATGGGAAAACCGCCCTTCCGGAGTATCGGCCCTGCGCTCTGGGTGCCCGGCTGCGAACTGCCTTGAGACGACAACGAGCTGTTGGCACTCACTCGCGACGCGGCTTGCGTCGAGTGGGGGCGCATGCCTTTCATGGCCAGCGGAGTGCCACCTCCCCAACCCAACGCCTGCTGAAGCCGGGCAATTTCCTGAAGCATGGCCGCCTTCTCAACCTCCCACTCGGTTCGTTCTTCCTCCATCATGGCGCGCTCTTCCTTGTACACCTCCTCGGCCCGCTCGCGATTCGCCTCCAAGTACTTGCGCTCAGCCTCCCACGCCTCCCGGATCCTGGCGTTTTGTTGGACAAGGCGCTGAACCAGCTGGGCGTGCGCAGGCGCGTTCACGGCGTCTGCCGACACGGACCGCGGATGGCCGATCGAGGTCGGGCTGATGATAGGAGTCGATTCGTCGGCCAGTGGGCTCAGCACCTTGAAATTGAGGCTCATCGCCGGTTCTTGTCGCCTGGGAGACTTGATGCTGCTCCGAGTCTTTGGCGGAAGACTGCTTGATCGGTATTGGGCGAGCTGGGGCCGTCCGTCCTTCACCGAGGGGAGGAGCTGGGGTGAGAGAAACGAAGCAGAAGAGATGGCTGGGCCTCTGGCACCGGGTGACAGCGGCGAATAGACCTGGCCACCTCGGGGACTATGGGACGCTGCACCATGGGAGGATGCATAGGCGGCGGGAAGCAGGTGTGTGGGGGCGACGCTCTTGGACACGACTTGATCGAAGTACCCAGCGACGCCCCGAGGCAGCGTCAGTGGGGAGATGGTGGAAGAAGTCGACTCGCTGGTCAGTTTAGGGAACGGGAAGCGAGCTTCGGCGTCGGGTCGCGAAGGCCAGAAGGACTCGGAGGGGAGTTTCGTCATGGTCGTCATTGGCGACGGTTCAGAGAGTTCGGTGTTGGCGGTTCACTGGGATGGTTCGGCAGCCGTTGTTCAACGTTGCTCATGTGTGCGCTGCGAGGGAGTCTTCAAACGAGTGCTGTGCCTCAACGCGGCGCCAGCGCCGTCGGTACCGCCAGTGGACGTTGGTTTGCAAGTGCAGCGACAGGCCACCACCTCAGCGATGACGCATATCGGGAACTCGGGCACGAGTCGGGGTGCGGCGTCGGCGCATGGGCTGGCTCCCTCGGTATGTATGTGGTCACCAAGCGCTACCTTTGCAGGTCGCAGGTCGCAGGTCGCAGGTCGCAGGTTGCAGATTCGCAGATTCGCAGGTTCGCAGAGGCAGTGATACACCCGGAAGAGCCGCGAGACAGGGAGAGATGGATGCAAAATGTTTCCAATGCAGCCAGGTTGTGTGCGGTGTGGTGCGGTGTGGTGCGGTGTGGTGCGGGACAAAGTAGGGGTCTGTCGGGAGATGACGATCATGAGGAGGCGGCCCTGGCGCACGACGTGGCAGCCAGCCCTGTCACTTGTAGCCCTGCCCTGTGAGCGGTGGCCCGCCTGCCCGCCCATCCACAACCCGCCTGTGAAGATCGGGTTTTTGTGGGGGCGGTCAACCGGCAGCGCTGGCTCCGCTTCCCATTCCGGCTCCTCATCGACCCCACTAACCACGAGAACGGCAAGGTGATGCCTCCTTCGGGCGCTTCCTTCGCTGTCCTCGGGCGGTTTCCTCTGCCAGCACCAGCGTTTACGCAGTATGTGTCAGCGCCCACCAACCGCTCGCTATCTCTGCATCATGGGTTTGCTCGCAATCGACAACTAGCCCACGGCTGCGCGGGAGCGTCGACCGTCTCGCATCTCACGTCTGACGGCTGATGCGCTGGCACTGCGGAGAGCTCCAGCCTCGGCTCAGGCGGTATCCTTGCTTTCTCGGCTTCTCCAAATCCTGACCCGGCTCTGCAGTGCCAGATGAGGGCCGAATGAGGGCCAGATGTGGGCGCTAGCTTTAACTTTTTATTTTTACCGTTCTCGAGGTCCCGAAAATGGGATTCAGGGTCCAGGACCCTTGAATTCCCCGCCCCGCTGGTCTTGGCATGAATTTCATCATCAGAGCCCAGAGCAAAGGCCAAGCATCCCGGACGGTTGGTTTTGCTCAGGACATGCTGACACTGAGAGACCGCATCCTCGGACATCTTTCCCCGGAACGCCTTTCTGCGCTGCGTGCGATCACGTGCGAGACGATCCAAACCTCGTCATCCCGAAGATGGGCCCAAACGGCCACTGGGGATCCTCCTGCTTCATCCTGCATTCGCCGCAGAGGACGGCTCTAATTGTGCACTCTGGTTAGAACATCCGGCCCGGAGTAGTTGCCAAATCATTGTGGACTTTGTTTTGACTGTACCTCTCCTCGAAGGCTGTGATATCCGGCAGACAAGATCTCTTGCTTGGGTTGCTCTTGTATTTTGGGCTGGACGGGGCCAGGTCAGTTTCCGTCCGTCTTCAGGCTCTTTGCAAAAGGAGAGAGAGATCGGTATCGGTAATAAGGTTTGTGATCGATGCTATCGCAAGACTTACCAATGTTTTGATGCGAGCCACAGGAAGTGGCCGCACGAGAACTCCCGCTGGAGAGACAAGTGTCAGTAAGAACGACAGTCTTCAAGGCATTGTCTCCGCAATTCTGGTACTTACTTGTGTGTAGTCGCACATAGTTCCGGAGCTGGTGAGATAGGTCGAATGAATGTTGGGCCGGGAGGGCAGGAAATTCGAGTTGACAACCAAAGCCCGATTCTGTGTGTGGCTTCCAGTTGAGTGTTGTTGCGAAATCGGTTGCCGAAGAGTGCTGGTCGAGTTGAGGCTTCATCTTTTCTCACACTGGTGCCATGGCTTGACCCTGGGTGGCTATGGGTTTCCAAAAAGAATCTGGAATTATTGAGGCCGCGTGCTGTCACTTCTCCTCGCCTTCCCACCAACTCCAAACTCCCACAGACGCGCAATCACTTCTCTTTGGCCTTCCCACTCACTAGCTTCAGGCTTCTGTAAACACGCAATCGGTAACACTAGAAACAAGGAACATGTCTAACTTAGACACAGGGCATTGTTTTGCGGTTCCACGTGTTTGCCTCGCACCGCCGATGGCACGTCGTTGGGTTGTCATCAATGGATTCATGGTTTCATTGAGAGATAGGCGCATGACTGGTTCGCAAATGCACAAAGATCATCAGGGATTCAAAGGACCAGAGTTCGGGAAATAGAGAGAGAAACTGGGGTCTATCATCCTTAGCCCCTTAGTTGTTGCTTGGGTTTTCTAATCGTTGTGTCTGCCCGTTGGTAGCTCAATGTGACAATGTAGCGTAGTCGATCTTCCAAAGCCTTTAATGGTGCTAATCGCTGATCACTTGCTATCGTAATCACTGGGCATCTTGAAGATAACATAACAACCATACTGCATCAGTTGATAGGAAGCATCAAGACAAACAACTTTAGTGGTACTGCTGCTTCTGAAAACTGGTCTCCCAAGAGTGATCCAAGAGGGCGACTTGGTTCCCAATAAATGCGATCAAGCTACGCTCCAGCTCTCTCACCAGCATAGTCCGTCTTGGAGATGAGACACTCTAATGAAATACGAAAGGCTAACAGAAAGGTGCTGAGCTGGAGAGGAGGGTGGAAAAAAGGCAAGACTCACCTCCGCAAGACAACATTCTAGCTCAGTTCTTATCAGCCATCTCCGAGCCAACGTCAGCGGCACCAAGAGAGGAAAGTCATAATGTAGCCTTCAAATCTTTCATCCGTTCCTGGTTTCGGATCTAGGCCGAGAATGAGTTGCCCGTAGTCCATTGAGTTTCTTCAGCGAACCTCTGAGAACTTAGAATGGATACATGGGTGATAATGCTGGCTTTTGGTATGTTTTCTCGCGCATACAATTTGACTGCCACTTAAATGCTCTGCTCTATCTGCCGTTGTAGAAGCTGGTTCTTGACGAATACAACAGAGGTAGTGTCCGATATGTCTCAGATCAGCGGAGCACAGAAAGGATCACCGCAGAGAATAAACAGACCCGCATGCCCCTCTCTTTCCGTTCGCCGCTCATTTTCAGCTTAATTAATGGAGAGGTATACGAACTACAAATGTATAAACTAGATATCTAAAGCTCTAGAGTTCGTCATACCGCATTGGTTTTAGAGCCATCCCTTGATTTTTCTGACGTTCAAAGTGGGTTGTATTTCAAACCAGACCAAATGTCGAGGATCATGCGGCGGGCATGGAGACAACTTGAGTCTTCTGGCACAAAGACCGGCTCTTGAAGCTCTGAAGATCGTTTCCTGCTATGTACGCCGAGGGCAGATTCCTCCACCCATTTACAAGTAACTTACGCATAGGAGGAGTTGAATCTGGTGAGCCCGCGGAAGTCACTCCGGGCTGGAACAACTCTCTTTCTCTCTTTCTTGCCAGGAAACCTTTGGAGGCCTGATCCTTGCTGTGCCTTTTCGCCTGACGGAGCTTTGAAGTTGATGAGTGGAAACCCTTGGCAGATAACTCTGAGATTCGTCATGGATCCCTCCCACACACGACAAACTGCAGGGTCCATGCCGCTGGAAGTTCTCCACCTTCGCTCGACTCCGGCGTAAACTCGGTGCCAACGGTATGCCCACGTGGCAAGCTGTCTCGACGGGAAACCGAGAACTTGATTCCAAGATATCAGATTTCCAGGATCCCGTCCTGAGGGCGGTGAGGCGCATGACGCGTGCATTCCGAATGGAACTGGGGCCTTGAGTTCTCACGGGAGAGAGTACTTGATAACCGGGACACCTTATTACTATGTGAGAACACCAAGCTAGGATATCGTGCCTCAGCTCAACCCGCGGCAGCAGGGCGAGACAACCACACACTGTCTTGTTGACGTTTTTGCCGCTGTCGTCACAGCTGAAGCGAGAAAAAGGGTGGGTTGCTCGATGATATCTTCCCGTACGGAGTACTTGTTTCCCCATCACGAGGAACACACAGTACATACATATATAGTAGTAAGTAGTAGTATGAGCAGGTCACCCAAAAGTCCCGAGAACCGGGCAAAGCATTGGAAGTCTCTCCACACATGTTTCCACCCGGCTATGGACGTTGATGGAGCACCATCTCCATCAAATCTCCCATCATCGATGTGCTATGCCCGTGGAGAAGAGAAAACGAGCCCGGCAAACTCGGCACGGCCGGAAATAAAGAACTTGGCACGGGGCCGCACGCCATTGCCAATCAAAGCACCATTGATGGAGGTGATGGGGGAGGGCCAGCGGCGCGTCGGGGCGGGGGCCTCAGGAAGGGAAATCCCGAGTCGGCCTCGCGACAAGGGCTCGCTCCGTCCGGCGGCGCCACCTGCTGAGGTGCATGGCGCCGGTGATGTGGGATGACCACATCCCCCGCGGCGTTCCATCACCACGGGTCGTACCGATTCAAATACCACGTCCTGCGAGGCGGGCTCCAGCCAATTGCAGTCCTTTGCTTGGTTGGTATTAGGCGTCTTTATTAGTGGCCGCTGTTTATCGGGGAGGCTTGTCCGCTTTGGCTGCAGGTACCTTGGCATTGGAGTGCGTGAGACGCTGAAACGAGTTGCTGCATCGGATCGGGGGGAGGTCAAGTCCAACCGGAAGTTTGGCTCCCGGCTTCAGCCTTGTCTCTGGACATGGCAAGTCCAGGTCGGTACTCCTACAGTACCTATGTATTCTGTGATTGGGACTACTGTGTAGTAAGCCGATAAAATCGAGTGAACACTGCGACGAACCCCATGAGAAGCGGCGTGTCCTGGCAGAAGATTTTCCCGAAACTGACGTGGTCGAAGACTCTGGGCGACCCAGGCGAGCTGGATCAGAAACAAGGAAGAGATCGCGCATGGCACATCGCTACTGAGAATGTGATGCGGGATTTAACACGCGTTGTTTCCAGGCTGTGGACGGCCAGCCTAATGGTTGGGTAGTTCGTGCTGACAGGCATTGGTTGCTGTGTATCAATGGGAGGGCCGAACGGCTGGTGTTGTCGCGTCTCGGACGGCGCTGTCCTCTCATACTGTAGCACCACAGCACTTGGCGGCTTGAGAATGGAAGCTGGCCAGCGGTGATTGTTGCCCGGCATCGAATGCCACTTCTGGATGCACACGCGACAATATTTGCGAAGGCGTTCGTGGCTTCGGTTGAAGCTGCAGCCGGCTCCTGCATCGGCGCATCCTGCATCTCCTTCGTTACAGTACGGTAACCAGCGGTACCCACACCGCTTCTTGAGCCCCGATCCCAGGCCGGCGCTCTGTTTCCGTCCGGGCCTGGGACCAAGAGGTTTGGGGTTCCACAGCACCCGTGCAGTCTCCCGCTCGAACTCGGCAGACGCACCAGTGCTGTGTGATTGGATGTGCGGCATCTTATTGCATCGACTCGCGAGAAAAGGGGGTGTTGGCTGTGTCGACTCCCGTCTCCGATCGAGACTGTTGAGGTTACATTAAGCGTCCCGTTGGAAACGAGCAAGAGGGGAAAGCAGAGCAGAGAGAAGAGGTGTGGAGGAAGATGGGGAAACAAGCATCGGGGCGCAACACAAGCCTCGCTTGGCGACGTGGAGAAGCAGGCTGTTTGCCACCTCCTTTCAGAAACGCGTCACACGAGCGCGCTGTCGAGACTGCGTTTTGCAGCACACTCGACGGGGAATCGACCAAAGCCGAGAGAGACAAGCAGGATGCCCAGACGGGAGATCGCGATGCCAAGCCGGGCCATCCAAGCTGAGAGATGGCTCAGATGGGTGCGCCGTGCCAGGTGTGTTTCGCAGTTGTTTGCTTGGGAGCTTGGTCCGACTCCGCCAAGAGGCTCGCTCCATGAAATGGCAGGGACTTGTTCAGGCTGGATACGGGCACAACCATCGCACCGTCAGACGGGGTGGTGGTTGGCACTGCACTGCTTTGCTCAGCAGCAGGGTCGCCGAGTGGATGGGGCTTGGTGCAGATGCGCGGATGCGCTCCAACACAAGCGAGCCCCCATCCTGGACATGATTGGAGACCAACGTGGGGGCGGGATTATTTGCTCGTGTGCTTCCCAGCTCACATGGTCCCGTTCCCGAGAGCCACCCGAAGAGGAGACGGGAGGCACACGGCCGGCGACAGGCCGGCGGCGGGCCGGGCGACGGCTTGCCATTGCAAACGCAAAACGCAGGGCACGGAGTAAACGCAGGGCAAAGCTGTCGCCAGTACCACCCACCTACACTACGTGAACAAGTCTTTGTACGGAGGAGGCCGTGACTGGATGACGGAAGCCGAGACCTTGGCAACGGTTCCCGGAGTTGTCCCTGACATGCCACCAGGGAAACGCATCCGTATGGATAGACCACTGGGTTCGTGTGCTGGCTTGGTCGGCCCCTCACCCAACAGTCCCCTGCTGGCTCTGTGTTTTGCGTGTGTGTCGTTGCCGTCATCGACAAAAACATGCTGTGCGAACTGCTGTACCACAGTAAGGTTACTGGCCTGGTTGTCAAACAGTTTTGATGTTATTGGCGGAGGGATTGTTGGGGGGTTGCCTTACGTACACAGTACAGAACGCACTCCTCCGTCCACGGCGCAGACCTGCGCCAATGAAGCGGTCGTTCGACCGGCGAGCTGGGCTCATGCAGTTGGCGAAAAGCCATCTTGATATCCTGGCAGCCTGTGGCGCCTGAAACAGCTGTCGCGTGCTCCGTCCGGATTGCCTGCCGGTATCCGTACGTACCGTCGACGTTGAGCGCAACAATGAAACCGACTCTCCCCTTGGGAGTCGGTCGGCCATTGGCGCCGTGGCGGGCCGGGTCCTGGAGCCATGTGTCGTGGCTTTGATGCTGAACAAAAGCCGGCCATGATGGCATTCCGCCACACGTCTCCTTTCCTGCTTTGGGCGATGGGCTGGTGTCCCTGGCGCCTTGCCCTGGCTCGCCTGGTCAAGCAAAGAGCGGAAACGAAAAGGCCGATTCTGGAGAACCCCACGCTAACGATGACGCGGTGGATCTCAGCGGGGCTTTGACGCTCTTGGCAGCGATTATCGGGGGAGAGTACAGGTACTCGCTGAGGGTTCGCAAGATGCATTGGAATGGAAAAGAACGAGGACAACAACAAGTCACCGTGGAAGAGGGAAACCTGAAGGGGCAAGCCGTAAAGTCTCGCCTTGTGTGCATCTGCAGTCAAGGAGAGCCGCGCGCAGTACAGAATAACTAGACCAGTCCGCATTCCACAAGCATGGAGGTCAGCCAGACATGCGCCCCGGGGAATCGGCACCCTGTGTTGAAGGCGAACACCGGACAAGACGATGGATGCTGACAAAAGCCAAGGAACCACCACAAAAGAAGGAGCCCGTAAAAGCATCGGATTGCCACACGGTCTTCACGTTAACGTTACTGTGCTCTGAGTGCTCTGATCAACCTCCTTGTGGCGATCAGCAGGAGCCGACTGGGCCTGGATATTGCGGCATATTTCTCGAGATTTCTCGGCGGTCTTGGTCGGTCTTGGTGGTCTTGGTCATTCCCCGTGCGCCTTGGCGGCAATCACCATAGGACCGACTCCAGGGCCAAGTCGGCAAGGAGCGGCCAGCAGATGGGCTCTCCCTATCTGACACAAGACGTCGGAAATTCCTTGAGAATCTGGGATGTCCTGCGCTGGGTGAACAAAACAACCTCAGTTGCATTGTCCTGGGGCTGAATGAACTGGGCGTTGCCTCTGGGAGACTTGGAGGTGCATGTACAAGTACAAGTACCTGCGTCTTGGTATCCGTTGCCGGCGCCTGCCCAAAACGCCGGGCATTCCCGGCGTGGTCCAATCAGTTGCCCCTGTGGCCTGGGGAGGGTCCTATCGCTCTGTCCCTCGGTCTCTCGGCGCTGGGTGGGGGTGGGTCATCCCACCTCCGCCTCTCTCCAGTCCCCACAGCCCAGCGATCATCTTGACATGCATTCTGCATTCTGCGAGGCCCTCGCTTGCCTGGGCGACTTGGCTCGAACGGGCAGAACGGGCAGAGACCCTGCTTGCGGCTGGGCGACGGCTGGGTGTTGTTGCAGAGGCATTTGCCGATTTTAGTACATAATTACTCCGCACAAATCAGCGTGGACCGCCCCGCCCTCGATACAGACACCGACAGCTGCGCCGGGGCGGGCTGGGCGCTGCAGTCGGGTGCGAGGGTGGACGGCCGACGGCGGCGCGACGCTGGCTTGCTGGCTGCGCGGATTGAGCAACCCTTCCGTTGATCCATCCGGCCCGCGCTAACGTCGTCCTGACTGGCACACTGAGACGGCCACACCCCACCACCAGATGCCCCCAAAACCCGCGGAGCCCCAATACTTCAGCACTCGACCGCCCTCATCCCGGTTGTTCCAACACTTTTTCTCTTGCAGGAGGCGAAAAAAGGACCACTTCCTTCCTGGCAGCTTCCCACCATCCCGGAACTCGCAATGCCGTTATAAACCCCCGCCCGCGGGCGTCCTGTGTATACACGCTTCACCTTGCTCCTCTTTCCCTCTCTCTCCCACCACTCTCCCACCAGTACGGAGTACGGATACACCCTGCCTCCTCCACGCTCAACCGCCAAGAGCCGCACAAGCCCGCCGGCATTCGACCGTGTAGATCTCGGCCGCTTTCGTGTTCTCGACAGCAACGCCACGCCCGCTCCACGGGGCTGCACAAATCTCGCCCTGGACGGAAGCCAGCCTTGGCAGCGAGCGATTGTCATTCACCCAAGACGACGCCCAGCCGCCGGTCAACGTTCGAGAGTGACGCAGCAACGGCTCTGCGACGGCATTTGTCACGGCCCTGATTTATAAAACGTCCAGTCTCGGGCGTGCTCGCTTTCCCGCCCCGTTTCTCCCTGAGCCCTCTTCTTACAGCATCGTTGGAGGAGACGGCACCAGTCGCGCATCCACCGCCCCAATTGGTGCTGCAGAAGAAGCACCTGGGTGGAAAAAGGCGTGTGTGCCTTGCAGCGCGAGTACCCAGTACCTCCAGGGACCTCCAGGGACGGGACCCTGCGGCAGCCACCTGCACCCGTATTTTTGGGTGTCAGCACCGCCCCCGGGCCTCTGAAAGACGCTCGGTTGCGCCGGACGGCCACCCGAAAATCAGGTTTCAGCGGCGTTTGTCGCTGCTGCCCTCGTGCCAAATCGACGGGCTGCCCTTGTCCAGAGCACCTCCGGGACCACCACCCCACGCTGGCTGGGCGCTGCCGCTCCACGGCGCTTCCGCCAAAATGGCCGTCTCGTTACTCGCTGCAGCGGCGACGCAGCGGGCCGCTTCTTTAGGTACGGTATTTCCAATCCACTCCCCCTCCGCGCACCTCCTTCGCCGACCTTCCTCCCTCACCTCCGAGCCATGCCCGCATTGCCCTTTGCCACCTCTCCTCCCGCTGCCGCTGGTCAACAAGCAGCCGACTCATCCGTCTTCCGCCTCTAGATGCGCCGTGCAACCCCAGCTCCAACCAGTCGAGTCTGTCGTCGTCTCCCGCGCAATATCCCACCGATCTGCCGCACCCCATCTTCGAAGAAGGCGATGAGACCGATAGCGAAGCAGTAAACGAGCCCGTCACCCCTGTAAGCGGCCGCCAGTCGCAGGATTTCCACGCCCTCTCCAAACCCGACGGCCACCCCCTCGACACCGCCCACGAGCAGCTTGCCTCTGCCCAGACCGCCGCCGCTTTCCCGGCCGCCCGCCAAGGCACCGCGCTTGGCCCGAAGCCACCCCTCAGCGTCGACACCTCGGCGACACCCCCACCAAGAGCAGCCCTCCAGAGCCCCCCAAAAACGCCACAAGCGGCCCCTCCCTCGACGCCGACACCCCCGACCTCCTCGGCCGACCAGGAACCCGCCAACTCTGCGCCTCCTTCCAGACGGTCCACCTTTGGCTCGACGTCGAATTTTAGGCGCACCATGTCCAGCTTTCTGAGACGCGGCGGCTCGCAGACCGACAAGGCAGCCTTCGGCATCGACGGGAGCGGTGCCCCTTCGTCGGCTCCGAATCTGCAAGAAGCCGCCCCCCCAAGGAAAATGCCAACCCGCCGGTGGTCAATGAACCGGAGCTCGGCGACTACCCGCTCCAACACACCGCCGTCGCCTGGCTCGCCGCTGGAGATGGTCATCAAGACCAAGGAAGAGGCGTCAAAACCGACGGTGCCGAGCTCCGAGGCCTTCAAGAAAAAAGCGCGCACCGCAACCGGCTTTTCGCTGCGCTCTCGTCCCGCCATCGCTGGCGGGAAAGCGACGCCTTCGGGACAGGAGTTGCAGCTCAGACGCCGCGCGAGCAGTTTCGACTACTCGAAGCAGGAGAAGCCCTTGGTGCCCGAGGCCGACAAGGCCCTCCACATGGAGAGGTCTCTCTGGGGGCTGCCGGCGGAGACGGGTACGGGTGTGAAGGCCCGCCGCATGAGCCTGAGCTTGCCCGACGATTTTACCGTCGACGTGATCGAGCTGGCGTCCGAGTTCGAGTACCAGCACAAGCTGCTGGGCCGCCACGGCAAACACCTGGGCAAGGGTGCCACCTCCAAAGTAACACTAATGGTGGCCAAGAACGGCGGCGAGCTGTACGCCGTCAAGGAGTTCCGAGGCAAGTCGTCGAGCGAGACCCGCGAGGAGTACGAGAAGAAGATCAAGTCGGAATACACGCTCGCAAAAAGCCTGCACCACCCCAACGTCGTCGACACGGTCCGCCTCTGCATCGACCACGGCCGCTGGAACCACGTCATGGAGTACTGTGAGGATGGCGATTTGTTCTCGCTGGTCAACAAGAAGTACCTCAAAACGGAGGACAGGGAAAAGGACCGGCTCTGCCTCTTCAAGCAGCTGGTCACGGGCATCCACTACCTCCACTCCAACGGCATCGCCCACCGCGACATCAAGCTCGAGAACCTGCTCATCACAAGAGACAGCAGGCTCAAAATCACCGATTTTGGCGTCTCGGAAGTCTTCTCGGGCATCCATCCCGGGCTCCGGGAAGCCGGCGGCCAGTGCGGCAAGAACATGGGCGAGGTGCGGCGCTGCACCCCGGGAATTTGCGGCAGCATGCCATACATCTCCCCCGAAGTGCTCAGCAAGCAGTCCAAGTACGACCCGCGGGGCCTGGATGTCTGGAGCTCGGCCATTGTCATGGTCAACCTCATCTTTGGGGGGCCGCTGTGGCACAAGGCCGAAGTTGCCGAGAACGCCCCGCCGCGGGATACGTACGCCAGCCTGGTCCGCGGTTGGGCGAAGTGGAAGGATAACCACACCGATGATCCGGACAACGCCATCACCGACATGGACTACCCACACGTGTTTGTGTTTGACACGTTTGTCAAGCCTCCAGCACTGCGGCGCGTGCTTCTGCAGATGCTCAACCCCAACCCGGAGAAGCGGATCTCGATTGCCAACGTGGTCAACAACCGATGGGTGAAGAACATCGAGTGCTGCCAGGCAGAAAATTACGACGAGCCCAGCGCGGCCAACCTGATCGACGCCTCCAAGAAGCCGGGTCAAAATCGCGTGTGCGGCAGGAAGATCTACTGCCACAACCACCTCCCTCCCAAGGAACACAACACGCACTCGCTGGGCAAGATGCCCGGTAGCGCCGGCTACTGAGAGTGCATTTTCCCGAGGCATTTTCGAGAACTGGCACCCCGGGCGAGCCTTTTGGGGTTTCTTTTCAAGTTTTCTTACTACTTGGCTTTTAATTGGGTTCAGCGGCAGATCCCGCGAAACATACATGGCGTTGGAAAGGGTTGAACGGTGCATCAGATGACAAACAGCACATCATTGGGTGGTTTCTGCTTTTTCATTGGGAGTGATCTCCGAGGGGGGGTAAAGGCCAGATAGATCTGTTGACAACGGCCACAGTACAAACAAAGTTCTGTTTTTATTTTTCTTGTCGTTTTCTCTCCCCCTGCCCCTTTGCGGTTCTGTCCTTGGCTGGGGTCAGCCCAGCCCGAGGCTAATCTCTCTTGCATCATGACGAGAAGAGGGGCAGGGAGTCAGCAGCGGCATTTTGTTGGATACAGATGTTTCCATTGCTGTTGCATCGCCAGCGCCGTCTGTGAAGCGGCGTCGTGTAAAGCATTTGCGTTGTGGGACGAGAAGGCCGAGCGGTTCACACCGCCGTCCCATCTCCATGTTGCCTGTTACTAGACAACCCGTCTCTTGAGGATGGAAGAATTGACATCGTGTCACCCCGTTCGTTCGATTTCACCAACCTTGTCGATCGCGCCAAGTGTTGTTCCCTTGGCTGTCTGCAAGGAGCTGCCGGACCAGAGGGCCCCAGTGGGACGGCCGAGTGGCTCAACAGCCGCTGAGCTGCTCCGTGTGTTGGCCCGAGATGAACCGGAGTCGCTGACAGCCAATCCACCCACCTCTTCTGCTGTTTTTTATCTCCCGATACCTGATCTGAGCTGACCTGCGAGATCATTAGGATCGGAAACCCCGAATTGGCCCGGCAGGCACCCTGATCATATCATTCTCGCATGTGCGAGACGGTGGCTAGATCATGAGCAACATGTGACCATCGCTGCTTGTCTGTTGATATCGAGTACACGGTATCTTTTGGCCCACGCTGCCGGCAGCCTGCCTTCCATCGCGAAGACGTCGGGTTGAGGCAGCGTCACCTGAGGGCAGTCTGACTGACGGATCTGCCGTGTTTGCTGTGTTGCTTTCCGGGAATCGCCGACGACGGGAGGGGCTGATTGGCTTCCTTGTATCGTCTGTCCCAACCGTGCCGCCGGATAAGCTGTTCTCACCACTTTCCCCAGACTCCCAACGTGCCACGGCAGCAAAGCTTGTCTGCGCCGAAGAGAGTGCAGATACGGAGTACATTGTCCGCCCCCCCCGGGCGATGTCTGCCGTCCTGCACAACACCGACTCCACAGCCCCGCTCCGCGCTGCCCACTGCCCCCAGGACGGGAGGGAACTTGGAAAAGAGGGCGTCGATTAACCTCGTCTCGTGGCGAGACTTTTGCGTCACTTGTTATTGACCGAACACACTTGGACCCCTCCTCGTCTTCCTCCTGACTTCATGTGCTTCCTCCATCTCCGCGGCAGAATTCCCAATGGACTCTCCAGCCAAGGTTGATTCGCGTTGGTTGTTACGTGTAGCAACCTTGGCTGGCTCGGTTGGCGACAGTTAGTGCCAGACGAGAGGGGGGGTGACTCGGGTGGGTGAGCTGAGATTTTAGCTTGCTCTCTTTGGATGGAGGGGCGCTCGTTCTCGCATCCTTCAGCGTCATCGTCATCCATCCCCAGCTGGCTGGCTGCTCAGTTGATGCTGATTACTATTTTGGGTTTCCCAAAGAACCGGCTTCCTCGATTCGGACGAGCTCGTCAAAGTGATATTGGAGCATGGAAAGGGTGTGCACGTGGAGGAGCGTCGGGAGAGATCGGTACCCCCCTTGTCGGTCCTGCTGCGAGCCAAGCGGCTGGCACAGCAGCCTGCGCGATCGAGCTTGGTGTTACCACCACCTTCAGTTGCAGCCACCCCTTTCTCTTCGCCGCCAAGATGCCGGGAGGCTTTGCAGAGTATCACAAAGTAAACGGCAGAGCGGTGGCGTCTTGCTACCCAAAAGAGTAACAAACCCTTCTCTTGAGCGCGTTAATATTCCCCCAAGTTTCCCGACTGTGACTTGGGGCTCCGTTTCTTCTCAAACGCCAACTCAGTGCAGACATCGAATCCTACGCACCACCAAGACACAATGTTCCTCTTCCCGCTGAGGGGTACCGGCTAAAGCGTCCGTGTTGGCTGGGACGCATGCACCCAGGCGTGTCCGTGTCCAGCTGCAGGACGACGGGAATGGACGGGAATGGGAGGGATGCGAGACACTGCATGCATTCGGTGGGGGTCATGGCTGCCCGCAGCGTCTAACGTTAGACTCCATTGAGAACGCGTCTCTGGACCGCACAGAGTTCTCCGTCTTCTGTATTCTGTATTGCGGATGGTATTCTGTACAGGTGCGTTCTGAACGCCATCAAGGAATCCCGTGGCTTGCCAACTCTGGTACCAATGCAGTAATATTCCGCGGCCTCACAGCTCCCTCAACCAAAACACCATGTGTCAGTCAGCATTCGTCTTGACGCTGTCCTAAGCTAGCCATAGGCGTGGCGCCTCGGTCCCAGGAGAGGCAATTGCTGGGCCTCTCTCCAGCCACGTCCTGGTGTGAGGTGTCTGTCTCACCCAGACAGGAGACACCGGTTATCTGATTGGGCGGCCGTCTCAGCATGACACTATTCCCAACTTCCCCTTGCCGCCGGTCACCCTTCCCAGGCCCATCCATCCACAACTGTCGCCCAGGCCCCAGACCCAGCCCGAGGCGTCGACACGTTCTCTTGGCCTGACAAAAGAGGCGTCACCACGTTCTCTTGGCCTTGCATGCCGAGCCCTGAACTTGCTGCTTCTCGCTGCTTCCATGCTTCCTTCAAGACCCCTTGGCACATGATGGGCCCATCCATGCATGCCCGTGTCATCCCTTGAAGCCAAACAGAGTGCGGTCAGGTGAGGAGCCTCCCTCTGGCCAAAATAACCCGTACACCAAAGCACTTGGTAGGGCCTAAAAACCGGGCTTGGTGTACGGCTTATTTTGGCCAGAGGGAGGGAGCCTCCTCGGACGTAGCGTGTCTTGTCGGCCATAGCAAGCACACGACAGTCGCAGGACGATGCTGGTCGGAGATCCCGACGGCTGATGATGATCATGGCGATGATGATGTCGCCACCGCCATGGCTCGGCAGGCAGGAGGCTCGATGCGGCGAAACTTCATGATTGGGCTTTGATACCAGCCAGCCCTCAATGGCTGGGTTTTCTGCCAAGTACACCAACTGCTTGGCTGGGTACGACCCGCCGATGTATAGGCTACTAGTCAGGTACATGGATTCTTCGTCAGACCGCTGAAAGGAAAGTATCCAGTGGCCCTTGAGCAACTAGCTGCCCGGCCACAGCGAGAGAGAGAAAAGGAACATGCCACAGGAGGCAGTCAACCTTTCTTCTCCCGAACATGGGCGATGTCGTTGACAAGCAACCCTAGTGCGGAGTCCGAGCTGTCCCTCTCCACCATCTCGCTGAGCTAGCGACTCTGGAGTTATACTACACAGGTGGGTGTCTTTGGATCCAGAACCCTCCCAACTCTTCCAGCTGTCGGGGTTGATGGCAAGCCGTCCTCATACGCAAGAGGCGGAACTTGTTCGGATCAGAATCCGCAACTCATCTTCGCCTACATCGCATGTCACAAAGTGCCTTCAGCAACAATGAGGCTACCCAAACAGTGTGCATAATCTGCAAGACGTTGTTTGCTTCATGCTGTGTGTCCGCCAAATCCGGCGGTGTTCATTGCTACCCTGCTCCAGAACAAGCTCTTTCATGAATCTACCGACCGAGGGGGAATAGGGAGGAAATGACCAGATATCGAGGGCGAAAAAAGAACAACAAAAGCAAAACCCCACTTTGGAGACCAAAATGACAAGTATAGCGCCCGTAAAGCCGGCTCTGTCTCCATGCCCTGGACTTGTTTCCCAGGGAATGGCCCATGTCCTAGGATGGCAGCCAGCTCCTCTGGTGCCCCGAGCCTCAACCAGGCGTCCCACGTCCCGCAGTGTCTCAGGTATGCATATCCCAGTGAGTTTGGGGGGCGGGACTGAAGTTGTCCGATATGTTCCCAGAAGGAGTGGCCGGTAGGCGGGTCAGGCCGGGTAGAATGATGGAGGAGGGAGACTAAAGGCGGCTCCTCCTAATCAATCAACCAGCGGGCGCGGTGATCTGACTGACTGATCTTATAGCTGTAGCACAATCCTCTAGCTTGCCACGGCGCCGTTCGCAGCCGGACCACGTGCTCCCCGGGAGGAGATGGGGAAAGGGCTTTGCAAGCCCATCATTTCTTGTGTATCCGCTCGCCGGCAGACCTCAAGGAGGGCGGTCTGATCGGCAGGGGTGAGGTGGGTCAGCAGCGTGGCGCAGAATTGGGGCTGCTCTTCCTGCAACTCTGTGAAGATATTAGCGAGGGTCATTGCCGCGAAACGGGATCGCCAGCTCTTACTCTTGAAGGAATCCCTGAAGGCGAGGTAAGGGTCGATCCGGTCGAGCGGCGACTCCAGCAACACACTGTCCTCGCCGAGTTCGTCGTCCGAGTCCTCAAGGTCTGTTGTCTTGAGCTTTTGTGCCTGGTTCCGGTGCGTGTTAGCAAGTTTCCGGCACTGAGCCAGTTTTAAGTGGCAGCCGAGCCAGATTGGAGAAATCTCCAGTCGTTGTGCTCACCTCCTCATTCAGGAACTCCAGGTAGGCAGTGCTCTCATCCTTGGCGTCGGCGGCTGGCTCTTCTTCTTGCTCCGGCCCGTTCCAGTTTGCCTCTTCGTCATCCCACTCGTCGTCGCTCTCATCGTACCCGTAGGTTCCGCTATCGAATTGGAAATCGTCCTTCAGAGCCTCCTCACGGTCTTGAGATTGGTTAGCTAAGATGACGTAACAAGTACCTCCGACGAATACTCACTTGACATGGCCTCGGGAAGGGTATCAAAGAGGATTTTGATGCCCTGGAGAAGTCTTGGCCACCCGACCATGATGCTGGCTGGAACCTGCTCAGGCTTGACGTTGAGAAGGGCAATTATGGCCAAGATGCACAACTGCTTGTCGTGAACCCGGGTGAAGGATGGCATGCTCCCGAACCAGAGGCTGAAGAACTTGTTGGTCCAGCCCTGGGTCTCCAGAATCTGGAGGGAGAGGAGAGGGTCGTAGTAAATGGCGTTGATGACCATCTCCATCAGGTGCACCTTGTAGGACTTGAGCTTGATGTCCTGGCTGACGAGGACGCCCATGGCCATGTTGAGGAATCCGTGGACACAGTTGTCGATGTGGCCGCGGAGGCTCAGCATCATAGCCTCGGCAAGCTTGCATGCGCAGATCCGGTCAACGCCGCCAACCTTGCCGTCGGTGAACATATCCGAAACCATCGAGAACAGGGCCTCGACATACTCGGGCTTCTCGATCAACTGCGGAGCACCGTACTGGACAAAGTTGTCCAAAGCGGGCAGCATGTCCTCGAGATACAACTCGGCGCCGGACTTGAAGGTCGAGTGCACGAGCTCGAACGCAGTCCACATGGTGGGTGAAATCTGCTTCGCGGCAAAGGTGCAGCTGTCGATGATTTCAAAAACCTCGTTGTACAAATCTTGGAAAAAGTACATGTGTTAGCAAGACCCCATAAGGCGTGATGTGGAGAGAGGAGCTCTTACCGTAGAGCTTGTTTTCCAGTGTGATTTGGACCACAGGCATCAACACGCTCTCAATGTGGAGAAGGATGTCCGGCGTGCTCTCCAGGGTGAGGATCAGAGTGCCAATGGTCTGTAGGACTCCGAGGGCGGTGATGCTCTTGTCATCGAGAAAGTCGCCATACTCGGCGTCCATATCATCGCGCTTCTCGCTGTTCTCCAACAGCTCTCTAACGATACGGAGGTAAGTGTCGCGAAGCTGCTCGCTCAGAGCCACGGCAAATGGCGTAAGCTCGGCAGCAAAGACCTCGACAAAGTCCTCCATCACGTTGGCCAGGGCGTCGATGTCAGCCTCATTGGCCAACTTCAACAGCTGCTGCATGATGGTCGGGATGCTGGTCTGCATGCTTGTCCGGATAACGTCGTGCCTGATCAGGGGCTGCAGCGCCAGGGCGGCAGTCACGCGAACAGGGAGCGCCGGATCGGCCATGCGGTCGAGGATGTGCCGGTAGATGGAAAGGAGGTTGTTCTGGTCCTTGAAGTCCAGCTGCTCAAACTTCTCGACAGTATCGCAAGCGCGAGCACGAAGGAAACCTTGCTCGCTGGTAAAGTCGGGGAAGACGTAGCGGACGATGAAGTATTCCACCTGGGAGGCAATCGGCGATTTCTTGCCGAGGATGACCGGTGCCAGGGTTCCGATCATGCGCAGGGCTCCCTCCTTCGCAATGTGGTTCTTGGTTCCCTCGGGCGCCTGTTCGTATTGGTTGACCACCTCGTTGATGAAGGTGAGCAGCTCGAAGGTCTGCTTCCTCCGTGCCTTGGTCAGGGTGACCAGAAAGTTGGTGGCCGAGACGTCCGGTGCGGAAACCTCCTCAAAGAAGTTCAGCTTCCGGTGAAGATACTCCTCGGGCTCGTCCTCGAACTTCTCAACGTCGTCCTCGGTCAAGCAGAGGACCGGGAAGATGAAATGCGTGACCAGGTTGGTCAGATGCGGCTTCAGATGCGCCCACATATCCTTGGGGCGAATGCACTCGTCCAAGAACACGATGGTGTAGGAGAGGCAAGGCCTGCTTAGCCAAGCGGTCTTGGACACCCACTTCTCAATCTCCTGGAGGTAATGCTTGAGAATTTCGGGGGCAACCTGGGCGGAGAACTCCTTGACGAAACGCGAAGGGGGCTCGGACGACCGGTCTGCCATACCCGTTTGGATGCTGCCATGTCTGCAAACAGTCAGCTTTTGCGTTGGGCGAGCCAAAGGCCCCGGGCAGAGATTTGTCCCTACCGGATGTACAGGCGATTCAAGTTGAAGTACGCCCACTTCTTCGCCTTCCACCAGTGGTGGCGCTCCCGCTCCAAAGGATCGCCCTGCATGGCGGAGGCGGGGATGGCCTTGGACACGGTCTGGAGGAAGACGGTGCACCACCCGAGGTTGACAGCGGCTTGGCGGAGAAACTCGCACAGCTCGAGCTATGGGCCGGTGTTAGCCTGGCTAGTCACGTAGTTTGCTTCACGGGGCCCAGGATGCCACCTACCCACGTGGCGTGCTTGTAGCACTTGAGGGCGATGTGCAGCATCTCGCCGGCCTCGTCGCTCTCCTGGTTCACTAGTTCGTTGCATATTACCAGCAGCCTGGGGAAGCTGGCCTCGATGATCTTGTCGAAGTGGGATCTGCTGTCGCTGTCGCTCGCCTTGAAGCGGTATGCGCGGCAGACGGCCAAAAGACACTGCAAGCCAGCGAGGACCGAGCGTGGATCATTGGTGTTGAGCAGCTGCAGGGTATAGTCCATAAAAGTCGGCCATTTCTCGGGAAAGTCGAAGTGCAGGATGCGCTGCAGGATCGGCACGAGCTGGTGCCGGACCAGGTTCTGAGAGCCCGCGAGGATGGGCAGTAACCGTTCTCTGAAGCGAGCCTTTTCGTCGTCGGGTATCACTGTCTCGTTCGGGTAGTAGTCGGAGCGCTCCCACGCACGGTTGACGCGGTTCTTGAGATAGATGACGGCTGCGGGACTCGTCAACACCGAGTTACAGGAGCTAAGCGAGAGGGGAAGGGGGGTGTGGCGAGGCGGGCGTACTTGGGAGTTGAAGACTGGCATTTTGCTCCGACTGGACAAGATCCAGCAGGACGTCTGTAAAGCCAGGCTGGCCCTCGGCCTGTGGGTTGGCACAAAAAATAAGTTAGTTAGCGTTGACAGCCTAGGGGGGGGCAGCGACAGGAGGGTGTCGGCCTGCCGTCGGGCGGCGGGTCGACGAGACGGGATGGGATGGCTGTGTGTCGACGGCGGCGGCGGCGGCGGCGGCGGCGGCGGCGGTGGCAGCGGTGGGCGCACATCGTGTCCCGCGGCACCGCCAAACAACCAAGACAAGACGTCCCGGCCTCGAGACAAACAAACGCACCTGCTTCAGCTGCAGCTCAGCCCTCCGGCGGGCATCGGCATCAGCGTCGAGCGTCGCAGCGATGCAGTTTCGAATGGCGGCGGCATCCATTGTGGGCAAGCTGTCGGGCCAACTGTCGCATCAAACGCGCTTCGCGGGACGGCGATTTTGGAGTCGGGGAGAAGGCTAGAAGCCAAAGGGGGGGTTGGTGGTGGTTGTCGAGGGGTCCGGGTCCAGAAAAAATTTGGGCCAAAATCTGGTTGCAGTGCACAGGTCGGCAGGGGGCCCCGAAATGGCGGGGCAGATGTTGGGACGGCGGGCGGTGGATGGAGATGGAGGGCAGTTGCTGCCCGTGTTGTGTGGGTTCACGCAGGTTCACGCTGTGTTGCCCCGGGCGCTGTCAGTGCAGCCAGCCGCCAGTTCGCAGCGGGATGGGTACAGTACACTTGTTTACTGCTTGTTGATGGCATTGGATGCCCTTATCAAATCAGTGGTGGTCTTGTGAGCGACGGACGGCTTCAAGCCATCAGGACCATGTAGGTATTGTACTCCGTACTATGTGGTATCCCGCCCACCGAGAGCCTGCCTGGGGGCTGAATGTCCATGCTTTCCTTTTGATGGGCTATCCTGGCCGTCTCGAGCTCGACGAAACAAACACCGAGTCGGCCAGCCGAGTGTGGACCAACGACGACGATCGCCGCCTCTGCATGCCCGACCGCCCCTCGCACGCGCTCTCGCTCTGTTTAGGTATCCAGGCCTCTCTGTCTCGTCCTCCGGGATTCACCACTCTGGCGCTCGTGGGTATTTTGGTTGCTGGGCAGTGGGCACATCTTGAGCGCCCGTGCTGCCTATCCAAATCCTTCTCACCGCCTTTGTGGGATTGTGGATGGATTTCGGCCACTGGCCTCGAACCCCTCCCCCTCCCCAAGCCTGCCCCACCCTGGACCCCCTGGTTGGTGCACCGTCGCCCCCAGGGCTAGGTTGGGGCCTGCGACAGAGACAGTGGGCGCACATTCCTTGGAGGGCCGCCCCTGGCCTGTCGCAATTCTTCTCTGGACAGCCAGACAGCCAGACAGCCAGACAGCCTCGACACAGCCCAGGGGCGGTCCCCACACGATTGCCGCCCAATCTGCTTACCTGCATATCCATCCAATCCACACCCCGTGTTTCCTGTCGTCGTAATTCCAATCCAATTCAGCCAACACGGCCCAGAACTAATGTGATGTGCCATGTTCATAATAGCCGTCACCTTGACTCTTTTCTCCGGCCTCACTCCCCGATCACGGCTGCCCGGGTTTGAAAAGAAAACGACGGCCCAGAAGCACTCACAGAAGAGTTGGTCTGAACCGACGCTTGTCTCATCATGACCCCTCCTCCACAGCACGGATCCCCGCTTTCAGCCCAACCGTGGAGCCAGACTCGAGCCAGACAGACAACTCACAACCGTCAACCCAAAAATCTCAATTGGCCCCAAGCGGACAGGCCCTGAGTCAATCATCAATGCTCGTGTGATGTTTTCATGCAGCACAGTGCCATATGATCCAGATCCATTGATTGAGACTTGACAAGCTTCGATATCTCAACACTCAGCCCACGCCAACCTCTTCAACCAACCCCGTCAACCAATGCAGCCGCTATCCGAATCTTTGCATCTTTACCACAAGACATTGCGTGTATGTTTACAACCAGAGCATCAGCACAGCCGCCAAATGTCAAAAGCACGGGCTGAAAACATGAGTGCAAGCCAAAAGAAACAAGGAAAAACCCCACAAACAAAAGACACAACAGCCGCCTGACCCCTTGTCCCTAGTGCCCGGTCGTTTCCCGTCTCATCCCTAGAGACAAGATAGAGATGGCCGTCCCGAGACTCCTCTACCAGCCAGCAATAGACATGACACACATAAAACAGAAAAGTCAACAACAAACCAACCCACGCTCGCCTCTGCTCCGACCTCCAAGTCGACCTCCAGCTTGCACCGCACACCTCGACAAACCATTTGCCAAATGAATGAACGCCAGCCAGGTGCAACGCCAGTAAACCTGGAAAGAAGAGGCCCACGGGGGCAGTCCGCTTCTAGACTCCGTCCTGGAAAGAGCTGTGGTTGAGGCAAGCCAAGTCAGCGTCGTGATCTCGTCGTTGCCGTCGTCATCTTCATCACTACCACCCCGAATCCGTGGGGAGAGAACCGTCTGGCCGGGACATCCGCGAAAATCTGGTAGCGAGGCAAAAAGAAATAAGAAAAAAAAAATGCGACTAACAAATGGCCAGCGCTGCAAGTCATCAGACGCAGGTGGTATGTAGGTTTCCAGCAAATATCCTTTGGCGTTTGTGTGAAATGACATCGGGATCCAGGCATGTGTGTGTGTGTGTGTGTGTGTGTCTGTCCAGGAAAGAGAAGGGAAAATAAGGGTGAGTTGCTTGTCCTCCATTGTCTCGGGATGGTGGCGACGCAACACCGACTGACAAGAAAATCCTGTGTCCCTCAAAATCGGACTGTCCTTGGGTTTGGGTTTTCCTTGGGAGTAAAAACGACAATGGTCCACGGGCTCCGAGTTTGCCTGATGGCGATGATGATGATGGCTTGCGCCTCGATTCAGAATTGAACAAGGTCATCAGATGACACGCGGCGATGATGTTCAGAGGCAGACCGGAAGCAGAAGTCCCAACTCAAAAATGCCCCTGGACAGGCTCGAACACGGGGGCGTTTCCATGCGCCTTGTCGGGCCAGCAAGCAAGCACGGGCAGCGCCCAGAGCCAACGAGTTGAGTGCAACACAGATGAGAGCAAATGAGCCTATCCGTCTGGGCGGAGCGATCCAAAGGGTTGGAGGAGCCATGCGTGCTCGACCTTACCGTTTTGTGATTCTTTCCATGTTCGATGAATGCAGCGTCTTGCTCAGACGTGGTTGCGAATGAAAGCAAAACGCTCCAAGGAACGAGGGGCGAGATCCCACGCTCCCAACTCTCGGCCGAGAGCAGGAGAAGTCAAGGTAACCGGGCTAGGCAGACTGGTCACAACCCCCAGCGAGTCGTAGTACCATCTCTCAGCCGGGCTCGTTCCAGAGCACCAGGCTTGAGTGGCGCATCAGGTTGCAAGTCCAGGAGGCAAGATCCAGTGGGAGTCCAGACGGAAAACTGACGGCCAAGAAAAAGCAAAGTCCAGCGGGCTTGCATGTTTGTCCAGCGGGCTTCCAATCCATGGTTCTGTTTTGTGCACCCTGCGGTGTGTCAGTGAGTTCCAACTCATGTCTCGCCTGGGATGGCCGTAATGACGATGAAAGTGATGGTGATGTGAAACGTCGTAGCGCATTTGTGATCCAAGTTTGGGGTTCATCTTGATATGTACAACTCGCCGGATGTTCACTCACCTTTGGCTGTCCGGCCGTGGCCATGGCCTCGTGTCGTCGGTGGGCGATCGGGATCCGTGATTCGAATTGAGGAGGTGTATGAGCGAACTGGGCGACGTCAAGTGGCGGTGGCGGAGACGGAAGCCCCATCCAAGGTACAGAAAGGACAGCAGCAGGTCCGGACAGCAAAGGGTGATGAACCATCCGGGTCAGATAGAATCCATGTGAATCAACGTTGCCACTCCTTTCCAAGGTTGTGGAGTCCCAGGACCTCTTTTGGTATCATGCACCTCCAGTAAGCGACTTCGAGGCGGCAAAGCACAAGAAACGAGAATGAGCGGCGTCGCGCGCGCCAACCTTTTGACGGCGGTTGTGGTCCAGGAGCAAGAGCGCCGACTCCAGTGGGTGCTGGTGCAGGAGACTATCCAAGGAGGACGAAACGAATCCATTCGGGACGGGAACCATGATCAGCCTGAAACATCCGGAGGGGGCGGCCGTCTCGTTGTTGAGTAACATCATGGCAGAAAGCTCATCGCAAGCAGGAAATCCATGCTTCTCCAAATGTCTCGAGTTGCAACTTGCAGCGCCGAGTGTCCGTGGTAAAATCCTATCCGGGTGTGTCCATGGATGATGGCATTATGGTCGAGAGAAATCGGGTCCGAGGGCGCGAAGATGAGAAACAGAGCAAAAAAAAAAAACAGAAAGGAAAAAAAGAAGACAATGGCCTCTTCCAGGGTCAAGATATTAACAAGAATAAACATCAAATGCTGTCATGAGATCCAGGGATCCAATGCGGGCAAGTCCTGGAGGGCAACGGCTCAAATTCAAGTCCTGCGGCGTGTGGTGAATTAGCGACGATGTCGGTGTCTGTCTTCCCGCTCCGGTTCTGATCGGCGAGTCCGGTGATCCCTGTGGTCTCGCTCCCGTTCTCTCGGCTCCGAGTCACGGTCACGATCACGACGCGGGGCCGGCGCACCAGTTGCCATCTGGGCCGGGGCAGCAGTGGTAGGTGTGGTGGCGGCCTGGAGGCCTTGGTTCTGGGGATCATCATACTGCGGCTCTTGGGGGGCGCCGAAGCCTTGCCGCTGCGGCGGACCTGCGGGGGAACCTAATTCATCAGACGACGCCTTGGGAGGGGTGGTTGCGGTTGCATGATACGCACCGCGTCCGTAGAGACCATCGGTCGGGTAGGGCTGAGTCGCAGGTTTCGCCCCCGGCGGCGGGTAGTATGGATCCGTCTCTGTCCCGTAGACGGGTGTGCCTGCTGTGGGCGCATAAGTCCTTGAGGGAGCGGCAGTAACCTGAGGAATGGCTGGGGTCATCCTGTTTGATCCGGCAGGGGGATAAGCTCCGGCGACCTGGAAATTTGAACCGTGGACAAAAGGACCGGCTTCCTGACTGTACTGCGCGACGGGAGCCTGGGGCACGGGG
>OUNM010618928.1_pt1 | contig 33816 bp, 31 predicted proteins | sample 1769961 | NCBI WGS metagenome assembly OUNM01 (sample SAMEA3914820, study PRJEB12502) | metagenome | biome: forest; material: soil | place: USA | collected 2012-03-12 | depth 0.3 m | reverse complement strand
CACCCGGCCTATATGGTACGGTTTCCTTTGTATTTAGTAGGTAGAGGGACCGGCGCGCCTGCGGGCATATCGGTGTAGGAAATAATAATAATAATTACTGTCACATTATTTACCTACTTAAATCCATTTCACTGCAGGGGTATTGGGAAGGCCGTGATGAGCAATGCCATGGATTCTTGGTAGTTGCTTGTGGATGAAGAGGTGTTGGATCAGCTGGGCGGCCAGGAACCTTGAATATACCGTGGAACAGGGTGCGTGCGATGCAAATAAAGCAAATGAGGGCACTGGCGATACACTGTAGGTAGGTGTCAGGACAGACGGGCGGCGACGAGGAGTGCGGCGGCTTCAGCTGGTTGGGCGGAGAGTGCCTTGCCGCCCTTGGCTCACCCGGTTCACCCTGCTCGAGCCTGCTCACCTTGCTCACCTTACACATAGCTCCCGTCGCGCCACCGACGAAGCGGGGTGAGCCACCTTGGCTACTTGGCTCAGTTCCTGGCTCACCCTGCTTGCCTGCTTGCGTAAAGCGGCCGGAGGCTGCCCGGAGCCAAGCCCGCAGGAGTGGACGATTGCGGGGAGGCAGGAATACGGATACGTCTTGCGCATCCATGCACCCCCGCGAGCCCCGCAAATACCCCTGCCAGATGGCATTCACAAAGTCACAAGCCAGGGCTGGCCGAGGTTTGCATGGGATTTCGGGTTGGCGTTGTTGGCATCTGATAACATCAATCCTGGGGCGCGCCACCCCCGCGTGGTCGGTGCGAACCTTGAACCTGGTCGCGGAGTTTGCAGCACGTGGTTCTCATTCGCGGATTGGCTGATCATTTGTCCTTGGTGATCAGCTCCACGGCCCGCCTTTGATCTCCCGAGCGTCTAGGAGTTTGGGACATCACGACTCCTCAAAGAGCAAACTGCGATATATCTGGGTTCATACATGATACCTTCATGGCACTCCCTTCGCTTCTCACTTGGCGAGCAACGTCATTCTCCCTTCCGTCCTTGCCGGCGCCGGACAACGCGCCAACCCACAAGCGCGAACCCAAAGTGGAGGTTTGTTAAAAACCGGATGCAAGACGGTCGAGGGCTAAATCCTTCGCGTCTTCCATCTTCATCCCGAGCCAAAAGACCATGTCATCACCAAGAACGCGGCCGGAAATAAGGAACCGCCTCTGAAAACCGACATGAAGAGCCCTGAGCGGAAGCGTATCCGGAGCTGCGAAGGAGCCTCGGATACTCCCCACCCACAGGCGCAGAGAGGGTGGCAGTGACTGCACTTGCCTGTTGTGGACAACCCATGTGTTGGTTGGGCCTCCAGGTTATGTTTGTTTGCTGACTGGTGGAACTTTCTGTCCACGGGAGGGGGCCGCGCAAGACACTGCGAGGTATTAAAGCTGCCTTCTTTCCCCGAAAGATGGGGTGAGGTTTCGTTGTCCGCACCGCGCAGCTGTCTGTGTTTCCTCTAGTCGCTGGGTTGCTCGTTTTCCACGATGCTATCCACAACACAAGCTCTGGCCGGGCTTTGCCTGGCCGCGGCCGGCACCCTCGCTCTCAACCCGGCCGCCGCCATCGTGACGCCTGCCCCTACCTGCGGTGGCAACCCCTGCTCCGACTTCGTCTCGGCCGTCCCCGCCTGTGCCACCGGCTGTATCGAGTCTGCTGCCAGTGTGGTCGGCTGTGCCCAAGGCGATTATGGCTGCCAATGCGCCAGCTCGAGTGCCATCCAGGAAACCGCCATCCTGTGCGTGGTCAACGGCTGCCAGATGGATGCACCCAACGTCATCACCGCCGTCGGCAACATGTGCTCGTGCGTGACGGCCAGCCCGGTGACACCCTGCACCGAGTCTAGCTCCGCAAGCAGCACTGTCGACGTTACATCCACGACCTCGCAACCTCCCGTCTCCGAGTCCGCGACCACCGCCCCGACCGCGACCATCACCACCCCGCCTGAATGCCCCCAGCCCTGCGCAGCTTCCGTCTCCGCCGTCCCGACTTGTGCCACCAGCTGTATCGAGTCTGCCGCAAGCGCGGTCGGCTGCACCCAGGGCGATTACAGCTGCCAGTGCGGCAACTCGGATGCGATCCAGGGCCAGGCCGTCAACTGCGTCATTGGCGCGTGCGGTTTTGGTGGCGCGTTGGATGTGGTCAGCTCCGTGGGCGCGCTGTGCAGCTGTGTGACAGCTAGCCCGGCCACTGCATGCGACGCCACTGCTACATCCGCCACGGAGACCACTGAGTCGACGGAGGCGAGTGAGTGTACAACCGACGAGCCTGAGACGAGCACCACCTCCACAGAGGCTGAGACGAGCACTGCGACTTCAGAGGAGACTGAGTGTACTACCGATGAGCCTGAGACGAGCACGACCTCTTCAGAGGCCGAGGCTAGCACTACGACTTCACAGGCGGCAACAACCACTACCGCTTCAGAAGAAGAGACGACCACTGCTTGTTCGGATGAGGAGACCAGCACCACATCCTCGGAGGCGGAGACCAGCACTACCTCCTCTGAAGAGGAGACGAGCACTGATTGTGAAGCGGAAACAAGCACCGGAGGCGGTGAGGGGAGTTTCACTCCCACCGCCACCGCCACCGGCACGACGACAGCGAGCGAGCCGGAGGAGAGCTGCACGGATGAGCCCGAGCCGAGCACCACCGCTACCGGTGGGGAGGGAAGTGTCCCGCCCTCGAGTGAGCCGACGGCGACTGAGACGCCCCGCCCGTCCGGCTCCGAGTCTGGGTCGGCATCGTCTGGATTTGTGACCGAGACGAGGACGGTCGAGATCACGACGTCGATTTGTGATGAAGAGAGTGGAACCGTGCCTCCCGTTCCTAGCTGCACTGCCGGGTGTGGTGGTGACGATAGCGATAATGGAGGTGGTGGCGATGAGGGTGGTGATAATTCGGGACCGAGCCCGTCGAGCCAGCCATCTGGTGGTTCGGGCGGCAGTTCTGGTGGCGGCAGTTCTGGTGGCGGTTCGGGCGGCAGTTCGAGTGGCAGTTCGAGTGGCTCTGGTGGCTCCAGCGCGAGCCCGACCAACCCTCCTTCTGGAGGCTCGACCACCACGCCCAAGCCGCCGGTTGCAACTGCTGGCGCATCCAATGTGGTGTTTGTTGGCACTGGCTGTTTGGCAGGCATCGTCGCTGCCGTTGTCGCCTTCATCTGAGGGGGTGGTAATGTGGAGGGATACCTACCAAGCTCTAACCAAGGACGGGTAATTCAGTAGTAATGTTGAATAAGTGGTTGCATGCCCTGAATTCCCCGAGGCCCCCAAGACTCCAATATGCACCAGAACTTGTATGACTCAAAATGTCTTCGAGGTCCATGACTACACCATTGTACACTTTTTGGCGGAAACTCTCATCACCCAGGTCCTGGTCTGCCGTGCATCCCATACCACGCGCCACCAAGGCTGTGTGAAAGAACACCTATATCCTCCTCTCAATTGGGCCCTCATCCCGTTCTGATCTTCCATTTGACACCGAAGGGCGGTGCCATCACTCCATTGCTGTGCGTTCTCCCAACCATACCAAGTAACAGATATTTCATACCTTGAGATGGAATCTCGATGCACCCCGAGTCCATGCTACTCGGGGTATGTGGCTAAGTGGAGTTTCCGACGTTATCTCGGGCCCGTCCTCAGGGGCAGCTGACTATTAGCAAACCCCATCTAACGCCAAAACCCGACGAGTAAGACGCCCTTGGACGCCCGCAGCTGTCTGCTTTGCATGAGATGGTTATCCGTCATGTTGGTGTCATGTATGTCGAGTCCGTCCTTGCTCTCTTGCTTCTCAGTGAGATAGATACCTGGACGATATCATGGGACTAGATAGAAGGGTTGTACTCGAAGTAAATGCTCGCCGATAGAGACACTGTGACTCATCAAAAGTACCTTACCTAGGTAACCTTCTCGGTTGGTCACTCCCAAGGGGGGTTGGGAAGCCCTCCGTGGATTCACGTCTTGGGCGCACGCGAACATAAAGCTCTGCGGCGACTGGGGCAACTCGCAGCAACAAGATAGGTACATGCATGCTGCAATGTGATGCGCAATTGGTTCACGATCATGTGTCGTGCTGTCATTTTTTGCCAATCCCCTTTCGTTTTGTAATAATCCCTGGAGCCCATTTGTCTGTTCTTCTTGCTTAGCTCTCGGAGAGTTCGCAACTCACCATTGTTCGGTCATCAAATCTTCCCGACAGCCTCAGACACCCCCCGACAACCACTTGCGTCGACACCAATCGCCTGTATTCACACATGGTATGGCTTTACTATATTTCCAGGCATTTATGCTTCCCTCATCGCTGTTCCTGCCTCGCCATTTTCTTCCCTCGCCGCCCCCGTTTTCCCTCGTCGCGTTTAGCCCCCCGTCCTTGTTATTAAACATCGCTGACACTTATGTCACAGCACCATGCCGACCTTGAATGCTCCTGGAGACACCCCTCCTAATCCAAACCCGCAGAGGTGCTCGGAAGACATCGCCGCCGTCGAGGTTGAAGGCATCGCTAGGCCTACTCCCGTCGAGTCTAGCCACCCTCGCACCCCACCACCACAGGAGCACCGCCACCTTCGCACCCAGCCATCTTCGCCCATCTCGCCGACCGGTTCCGAGTTTATGGAGGTTCTGCTGTCCAAGTCCTGGTCTGACCTACTTGGGTGGGAGAGCGCGGAGTCGGCCAACTTCGACGCCGATATGGACGCCGAAGATGCTGCGGACGCCGGGGACGCCGAGGGAGAGCTCGAGCCCCTTTCTTTCTCCGCCACAGCCCCCATGGCTACTCTCGTACCGTCTAGACCTCCCCTCGCCGGGCCCGCCGAGCCTGCTTCCCTCCCCGCCATCCCAGACGACGAGCGGTTCCGCCCTCCGCTCGCTCCTCGCTCGGCCCTGCCGGCTGTCAACCGGGTCGGGCCCGTTCCCAATGTGACTTGGCTCGTCCTGCCTTCAGCAAAATCTTTCTCCCTCCCTATCCGCCCCGCCGGGCCCCCCGTGGCAACCTCCTCAACCCCCGTCCAACCGGGGGTCTCACCACTCCCCGCCAACCCGGCTGTGACTGGGGTCGTCCCACCATCTGCAGCAACGATCTCCCTCCCCAATCGTCCTGCATTGCCTCCCATGGCAACCCTGGTTTCGGCTCCTGTGCATCGTTTTGCCATCGACAGCGGAGCGCAAGGACTGCGAGGCACATCCCGGATGTCGAGGTTACAACTAATCAGGTTTGTCAAGCGTTGGCAGGAGGGCGTTGCGACGGCCACGGCTGGGATGAGGAGGGTGAAGGAGGAGATGGAGGATGTGGTGGAGACGGTGGAGACGGCGGAGGAGGAGAGGCCATCGAGGAGGCGGAGGATAGAGGTGGCGGAGGAGGAGGATAATGTGCCATCGCCGGTCTCTGCGCGCCGTGCCTGGGCCCGGAGGGCAGCCTTTGCGGCCTTTGGAGCCCCAAATCCTCACCGATTCCCCAACAGATAATGGCTGGTCGACCAGGGGCTTGGAATATGTTGGTGCCAAGCCGGGCGCGGCTTGAAAGAGAAATGGCACGGCGGCTTGCTTGTCCTGTCAGTGCCCGTGGGACTTGAGTAGCGGTAGGCTGTTTCTCTGTTGACGCGAATGCTATCATAACTTATAGATCTGACCCCTGGCAGAGATGGGTGTCAAAGCCTGCCATCACAGCCTTGCTTTGCATTGGTAGACGATTCATTTTCATATTTGCGATAGTTACCAGGTAGGTACACTGCGTGTCAAACCGCGTGCAATACCCATCATTTCTGTCCATGCCATGGCACGTTCATTCCCCTAGCATCACCTTCAACGCATGGGCAACGGTCCCAACCGGAGGGGAAAGCTCGAGAACTTCCTTACTCGTGGTAGAAGCTGAGCATTTTCCATCCCACGAAGTCTCAAGGGAGTGTTTTACCGACAAGATGATTTCACGCAAGTCCGGAGGCGCCGCAGCGGCCATGTAGTCGACAAACGACATGTCCTTGTACACGACGTTCTCGACCCGAGTCCCAATGTACTGCTCAACCAGCTTCACAATCTGCTCCCCTGTGACATCTTCCGGCCCGTTGAGCACGTACCTAGCCTTGTTGTGTGGGCTAGGGTCGTCCAAGCTCAAGAGGCGGGCGGCAACAGCTCCCACATCGTCTGGGTCGACGATGCCAGCGGGGGCGTCTCGCGATCCCGACAGCCGAAGTGTGTCTTGCTTTCCCGTCTTGCGGTACTGCTTGATGAAATCCGCGGAGGATTGCATGACAAAGCTGGTAAACCCATTTGGCTGAAGGGACGTCCACTGCAAGGTACCGAACTCGGGTGTGTCGAGCATGGCCTCGATGGCCCAGTGCTGGCGAGCGTAATAGGCCGGGTAGTCGGGCCGGACATTGGGCGCCGTCGTGGAGATGCGGACGACGTATTGGACTCCTGATTGGAGGAGGGCGAGGTGAAAAGTCGACTCAACAGCAAACTGGGTGGGTTCGAAGGGCGGTGCAATGAAGGCCCTAACGACTTGGCTCTCACGTAACCACTCGGCTGTGACGGTGACCCAATTCTTCTCCAGCACCTCGACATTGGGAAGCGCAGCAAGTTGTTGGGCCGCCGGGGATTTCGAGGAGCGTGTGAGAGCAAGGATGCGATGACCTGGCAAAGCACCGGCGCTCAGCAGTTCTGATAGCGTCTTGACGGTGTTCCGGCCGGTGTTGCCCGTGGCGCCGGCAATGAGAATGGTAGGGGCCATGCTGACGGCGTTTCAAGATAGGCGAGCCTGGAAAGTGAGCTGAGAAACAAATGTGGTGGTACAGATACAGGTGAGTAGGTATAAGGAGATTTGACATCTACAAGGAGTCCAGCTGTCGTCCAGTGCGGGGTAGCTAGGAGACATCGTGTGGGTTTATAATCTCGGCGTGTCCTCGGCTACTTTGGAACTAAGATATTCCGCCAGGCCTCTCCCAGACACGAGGCAGGTTTCCGTTCTGAAAGAGACGAAGCATCCAATTAGTCATCCGGCCGTATGTTTCCTCCGCGAACCCGAACCTGTGCGGTTCTGTGAGACATTGGCCCACAAAATGCCTCACTGTTGGGCAAGAGGCTCGCGCTTCTCGAAGCGTGGCAGTTGTGCAAAGCCATACAGAATACAGTCGCGCGAAAGACGAAACAGGGCCAGGCAGTACCTTGGTAATTACAGAACAAATGGGTTGTATCCAAGGAAAAGTGAAACAACCAGACTCGGCCAGCTCTTTATCGGCAACACGAAGAGCTGGAGGGTGGCAGAGTCGAAGATTGATGCCATCAATGGAAATAGCATGTTGGGAATGATATTCGAACTCGTATTCTAGGTTTTTGTTTCTTTTCCCTCTTTCTTTCTCTTTTATTCGTCTTTCGTTTTTTTGTTTCTTTTTTGTTCTTGCAATTTTTGAAGGATGAGTTCGGTGTTGTTGAAAAAGGGGGGCAGCCCGAGGAGCTTGGCATGCACGGTGGCCTGTGTTTGCAGGAACCGCTTCAATGGAACTCATGCAAGGCGCAACGCGTCTCCATCCTCCAATCGACGTGACGAACACCACCTGGAATCTGGATGTTATCATCAGAACTTGCAATCTGCGGTGTTTCTGCATCAAAAGTCGCCAGAATTCCACCATTTTGATCCAATTCCAAGAGCTAGGGAACTATCTTCTGGCTTCGAATCAGGAAAGCGGCCAATGGCAGGGTTCCATGGGCGGCGGGCCTCCCGACACAAAAGTGGCGAGAGTGACAAAACGCGTCAAAACCGCGACACAAATATCAACTCCAAGTCCAGCGTTCTTAGTCCCTTGCCTCACTTCATTGACCCTGCGACGACGACGCTTACCCCTCCGAGTTACGACTAATCTCGATCTTCTTCTTGGCTGTGAGCCACGTCGAGTTTCTACTTCGCTGCGATGGATTGCGGAGCCAACACAATGCAACCTTGTGGCACAGCGCCAACTCACCAGGGTCTCATAGGCCAAAGCTGGCAACCCCGCGTCATTGCTAGAACAGATTCTCACGACGACATTGAAGAGTGATGTTTCACGGTTTCACCATCTTGCACCGCCCTTAGGAGATATGCCTTCCATTGCCATCACCGCCCTCATAGCCCTCGCGGTGCTTGTCGTTCTCAAAATGATCGACTTCCAAACCCTGGTCGCATCGGCGCGCGTCACTCTCTTCGCGTCAGGCAACCAACGAGGCGTTGCCTTTGACCCTGCCCGGGACATGACGAATCTCACAGGCAAGGTCATTCTCGTGACAGGCGGCGCTGGCGACCTGGGGAAACAAGTAGCCATCGAATTTGCGCGGCACAACCCGGCACGCATCTGCATTGCCGATCTGCCACGCGCCGACGATGGCGCCTCCGTCGTCCGCGACATCCGGGACGCCGTGTCCGACGAGCATGCGCCGCCCATCAGCTACCTAGCCATCGACCTTTCGTCCCTCGAGTCTGTCAAGGCAGCTGTTGCAAGGTTCTGTGAGGCCGAAGACAGACTGGACATTGCCGTTCTGAATGCCGGTATCATGCGGGTGCGGCCAGGGACGACAGCCGAGGGCTACGAGATCGCGTTCGGTATCAACTATCTCGGCCACGCGCTCTTGACGAAGCTGTTGATGCCGACTTTGCTGCGTACCACCGAGCTTCCGGGTGCGGATGTACGCGTCGTGGCGGTGTCGAGCGAGGGGCACAGTTTGGCTCCGAAAGGCGGCATTTTGTTTGACAAGCTGAAAGGACCTTGCGAGGAGATCGTGAGTTGCTTTAAGCGAGCCAATCTGAAGACGGGACGCAGCTTGCTGACGCGCCACTGCAGGCGTATTATCAGCGCTATGGCCAGAGTAAGGTGGCTGTCATCGGCTTCGCTCGGGAACTTGCACAGCGGCACCCGCAGATTAAGGTGGCTGCGGTGCACCCGGGCCGAATCATCACAGGGATGGCCCGCGGGTTGCAGGAAGAAAGCCTCTTGTTCCGAGTCACTGCTCCCATCTCTCCGATCTTTTGTGTATCCCCCGCCATTGGCGTGAGAAACCACCTCTGGGCCGCAACGGCGCCAAATGTTGAAAGTGGCAAGTACTACGAGCCCGTTGGCGTCCCTGACAAGGAAACAGTCATCGCAAAGGACCAGAGGTTGTCGAGTAGGTTGTGGGAGTGGACGGAGAACGAGCTCGAGAGCTTCGAATAATCCAACGCAGCCGCACCCCGTCCTTGATCTATAGCCCATCCGACAATGAACACTACCAGCCAGCGAGGGTTGTCAAGGCTGGTCGAGTGGTTGGGTAGGTTGGTATGGCCAGTGAAGGTTTCACTCCTCAACAGGCCGTCAGCGGGATCCCCACTTGAATTGGTGTTGCTGGTGTGGATTTATGACAGGCTGGTGACGAAGCGAGACTTGCGACGAGGAATCGAGAGATTGGTTAATTCCCTCATCAACCAGGGATTCAAGCCTCGACAAGCATGTTGTTACTCAGATCCTCTTGTGCAGGAATGATGTCACGTGTGCGGTCGTCCATCTGTTGTCACTATGTAGGCGCCATTGCCCGATACAGCCAGTCGGGGACCTGACTCGTCCTAAAGTTCCCGAGAGGGGCTTGAGAATGAGGGGTAGGGCACCAACGACACCCTCGAAGCGGCGTGCCTCACGGCGTCTCATTGCATTTGATCGACGGCATGCTGCATGACCTGAAAGTCTTGGCATGCAGTCTTCAGCTCCCTTTGATGTTGTTCTCCAGCTCCTCGTCGGCGCATAAGACCACCCAAAAGGGCAAACGGGAGGGGAGCTGTCTCTCCCACTATTGATGCCAGGGGCTGTATGCGTGTACTGCAACTCGTACCTATATTTCCACCGACTTTCCTCAGACCTTTCAAGACCCGGACTTTGGTCCCTTCACCACATCTGCCAGCCCCTTTAACAACACACATTGAATCCGCCGAGTTGCCATATCATGGCCGACCACAACACATTCCCCTTCTGGCCAACTAACGCGGCCATTTCCAAGAGAATCTTGCCGGCCAGCAAAGCATACATCACTTTGTACGGGACACTGACGGGTGACATCTGGCATGTGGCGGCCGCTCAACTTCTGAGCCAGTATGCCAACCCGGCCAAGGGGGCTCATCCCTTCGCGCAGCACGACATCCACACCTGCCTCACTGTCATGAGCTACGACAAGAACAAAGTCCAGGACGCCAACAGATGGGAAGGATTTGACGCGACCAAACATCCCACAGCCCCGCAACCCATCGGGCCACGGCCCGGCAAAGGGCAGGCGTCCAGCAGCGCGAGCGCCAGTGCGAGCGAGTCAGAAGCTGGGGGCAAACAACCCAAGAAGCGCCAGGCCACCGGCAGCGCCAGCGAGTCGGACGTTGGCGGCCTCGGGACTCCTGTTACCAAAAAGCCGAAAACCGCTGATGAAAAGGAAGCAAACTGCGTGGCCCGCGGCCGGAAGTCATGGTTCTATCTCAGATCCATCGACTGTCTGCCCTCCCTTGTCATCGTCCCAAACATGCAGAGCTCGAATATCGTGAACCTCGCCAACGCCCTGCTCAGCGCCGACGAAGCCGACAGATGGCTCACGGATCAAGTCGCATTCCTCGCAACCATCGCCGCCACCCCGGGGGTTGAAAAGACGGGATTTGACAGGCTCATCGCAGACCAGATCGACAAAATGTGGCTTGAGCACCCACAACGCTTGAACTGGCCCGAAGGCAAAGGTCCAAGCGACGATCAGCGGCTGATCGACCTGTTGTGCTCTACCAGCATTGTGATGCAGATGATGGACCATCTCGGCTGGGCCAATGCCCAAAAGATCCTGGGATACCGCCTCAGCGGCGGCGAGGGTTTGAGTCAAGCGGCGAGGGAGACGGCCGAAAAGAAGGTCAAGCAGCTCATCCAACTCATTGACCGCGCAACCGACGAAGCAGGGAAGCAGGGCTTCTACCCCGTCCAGGGCGTTGTTCTGTTCAACTTTCGCACTGGCGACGTCAACCCGCAGCACGATGCCAACCTATCCCTCCTCAGCCATGTCCGCCAGGTGGCTGCGGCGAAGGGATACGTTACTTTTGCCATCCCGCAGATGGACGGTGGCATCTACGCGAAGGAGTTCAAGGAAGCGCTGTCTGGCCCCCCAGAGAAAGCGCCAGCGCTCTTACAACCTTTCATGGGAAACTACACGTTCGACCTGCTCGACGTCGACCCGCCAATTGGAACCCCAGTTACCTACATGGACAACAGAGCCAAGGCCTATTTCTGGCACCTGACGGCGAGCTTTCTCCAGGGCAAGCTCTCGCCCTTGGGTGCTCCCGACGCAGCCAAGGCCCCACCCGGGATTCTGATCGGCCGACCAGACGGCAACCCACGACCCCCGGTGGTCGGCATGATCGGCGGGCGCAGCGGATCGGCGGACCTCCCGGCCTTTGTCGGCCTGCGCGTGTACTCGTGGGAGGAGCCCATTCTGTTTCCGTTGCCAAAGGGGAGAGCAAGACCTTCTAACCAGGGGACGTGGAGCGCGAGCTACTACAGGATTCAGGGCCCCCAGGCTCTGAGGCTGTTCAACCAGTTCCCCGTGACCGTTAGTGGGTCGCTGGACCTTTCGACGTTTAACGAGAGCAAGGAGTACCGGGAGTATGGGGCACTGGACGTCGAGGACGGCAGGTTGGATAGGTGGCTCAATGGCGACCCGCAAGATCAGGAGAGCCCTCTCCCGTTGCCTGAAAAAACTCACCCCTATCTTCAGGTGAGTGGTGCCACCCCGGGCACTTGCAATTGATGCCGCCCTGAAATGAGAAATGAGACAACCAGCAGCTGGCTTACACCATTTGTTTGCGATAGGCGTTTTTTGAAGACTTCACGCCCAAGATCGAGAAGAACACCGCCGGTGGCGTGCAAGTCCGGGCCATCAACTCCCAGGGGTGGCAGGACGCCCTTACCAAGCTTGCGAACAACTCTAGCAGCAGCAGCAGCAGCACTGTCAATGCGCCGCCAGACAGTTCTGGTGGGATTACTCTTGTGAGTCGCCCGAAGGATAAGAGCTGACGGAGCTTTTGGAAATTATGGGGGCGTGCCAAAAAGGGGGAAACAGTGGGTCATATCCACGGGCACATCGTCTGGTGACAGGGCAGAAGCTGCACTGAAAGTCTGAAACGGCTTTGACTGTTTGTTTGTTCTTAAGCACAGGACTAGTATGTTAGGTGTTTGTTGCCATAAGATTTATTCGATGTTTTCCATTACAACTGCGAATTCGATTGTTGTGTTAACCACCTCGTGGCCAATGTAGCTCGCTTTTTCTCTAACTAGCTCATTCGCTTTTCCAAACTCCATATTTACCCCATGTCTTGTGTACCAATCCTCATCGTTTGCTTTCCCACTTGTAGCTATCTATACTCTGGGCATAACACCCGTCCTTGCTGACCGGAACGCCACAAAACCACCCTCTCACTTCCAATACACATCCATCCAGAACCAATTCCCCGGATTCGCGGCTGCTGCCGCGGTCCTTCCCGCCCCCCTCTGCCGCTGCTTCGGCGCAGTCACATGCCTCTCCATCCCCTCGCTGCTCGACACCATCGCCGGGTATCGCGTTTTCCTCGGCGCCCTTCTGCCCTCTCTCGCCGCCACCATCCCGTCTTCCTCGTCATACATCCCACTCTGGGGCCGCTTACCCTTCTTCTTGCCGTCCGACGTGGTAGCCCGGTGGAACAGCCCTCCCGTCCTGTCCTTCTTCTCTTTTTTCTTCTTCTTATCTTTCTTCTTCTTCTTGTCAGGCACATCCTCAAAGTTGTCATCGTCCATGACATTAGCCATGGCAGATTGCCGCGCGTCGTCAGACGAGCCCTGTACGAGCTTGGGGCTGCCGGTGCGGACACGGCCCATGCGGGGGGAGTCAGACTGCCCGTTACCGTTCATGTTGCCCATCTCGATGTCTGCATTCTTGTTCTTGGGCTTGCGGTGAAAAAGGCGGGCCCAGAAGCCGGGTTTATTTTCACCGTCGGCTGGGGGTTGAGAAAGTTCACCTTGTTGGCGGTCAGTCCGGGCGCGCGAAAAGAGACCGCGTTTCTTTGGATTGTTGTTGCTGGGGTCGTCAGGGTTGGCGGCGAGGTCAGGTGTGTTGGGATTGCGCTTCTTATGACCGAAGAGAGAGGCGAAGAATCCCTTCTTTTTCGTGGGGGGTTCGTTAGGGTTGGGGTCATTGACGTTGGGTGTACCCGGGCTCCGATTTTTGGAGCCGAAGAGACCGGCGAAGAAGCCCTTCTTCTTTGCGGGGGGTTGGTTGGGGTCCATAACGTTGGGGTCGGGGTTGTAGTCGTCTTGCGGAGGCGCGTTGTCGCGGCGATCTGCGCCTGGGGAAGGCTGCATAGGATACTCTTCCACACCGTTGCTGTTTGCAGCCTGATCATGATTGCGAGACTTCTTGCCTGAGCCGAACAAGACGGTGAACAAGCCTCGTTTCTTGTTCGGCCTGTTGTACCCGTCATCGAAAGAGTTACCGCCCGTTTGCTGGACCTCAGTATTGCGATGTCTTGAGCGCCCTCCGAATAACTTGGAGAAGAACCCGGGTTTGTTGCCTTGCTGGTGGTCTTGGTTGTGGTGCTTGGACTTCCCCCCAAACAGGCCTGCAAAGAATCCTCGCTTTTTGCCACCATGGTTGGATCCATACTGGTTGCTGTCTTGGCTTTGATGTTTGGGCTTCTTCCCGAACAGCTTTGCGAAGAACCCTTGTTTCTTTTGCGGCTGGTTGACGCCATCTTGAGAGCCCATTTCTCCCCCCGGGCCCATCTCGCCCCCCGGGCCCATCTCTCGAGAGTCACTCATCATGCCTTGGCCGTTCATGTCTTGATCCATGTTCATGTTGTCGCCGTTCTGAGCGTTCATATCCTGGTTCATGCCTTCCATGTTCGTGGCATCGGGATTTTCTGCCTTCTTTTGGCCGCCAAAGAGTGCCGCAAAGAACCCTTTCTTCTTAGGCTGCTCGGCTGCTGCATCTGCGTCCAAATTTGACGTATTTGGGTCGTTGGGGTCGCCAAGCTCTCCCATGGCCGCATCTCGGCCGAGCTGATCTTCCTGCATGGGCAAGACTTGACCATCTTGCATCGCCGGCTCTTGACCGTCTTGCAGTTGTTGGTCTTGTGCCTCCAGATCACCTTCCTTCTTCTTGCCGCGCAGCCACCCAAACAGCCCTCCCTTGCCTTTCTTCTTGTCCTCAGCAGGTTCGTTCTCGTCAATGTCCTCCCATTCCCCTTCCTGGCCGGTGATGGCGGGGTCCTGAATGGCACCGTTGTCGTCGGTCGCGCCGTTGGGATCAAGCGGGTTTCCATTTTCATCGACGTTGTTGGCACGATCAATCGGGTTCCCGTTTTCGTCCACTGCAGCGCCTGGCTCGATTGGGTTTCCGTTTTCGTCCACGGCGACACCTGCTGCTGCCAAATTCTGCCCGTCCTTGCCACCGTCGGGGTCATCCTTTTGCTTCTTTGATCCAAAGATCTTGGCAGCTAGGGCCTTGAAGCTGAATCCCGAGGCCTTGAGGTTTGCGGCGTGGTACTGCTCCTCGACGGCTTCAAGCCCCCAACCCAGCGTCGCGGCCGACATGACTGGCAGCAGCCACTGGTACTTTTCGTTCTTGTGCATGCCGGCCGGACGACCTGGAACCTGGCCGGCCGCGACGAAGTCTTGGTCAGGATCATACTCGCCGTGAGTGCTGACCATTTCCATTGGCTCGTTGGATTGATACTGCTGCAAGGGAGAGGACGGGATATCCGGGTCGACGTATACCTCCTGTGCTGGTTCTACGGGATATGGGTAGTCCTGATATTCGGGCTCGGGTTCCTGATAATCGGGTTCCGGTTCCTGATTATCCAGCGGGCCCAAGTCGCCCTGGTCCTGCGGGGCTGGAAATTCGGGAAGCATGTCATCTTCCGCCCGAGGTTCTTCGGCAGCAAAGTTATCGACACCTTGACTATCAAAGGGCTCTTCGAACGGCTGCTCCTGGAACTGATCATCCTGCAATGGCATGTCTTGGGCGTCCTGCGGGTTGAAGCCATCGTCGAACGGCTGCTCTTGAAATTGGTCATCGGGAGGCATCATTTCTTGGCTGTCCTGGCCCTGAAACCCTTCATCGAAGGACTGCTCTCGGAACTGGTCGTCAGAAGGTGGCATGTCTCCAGGCTGTTCACCCTGGCCACCGAAACCGTCGTCGAACGGTTGCTCTTGGAATTGGTCATCCGGGGGCGGCATATCTTGGCCACCCTGCGCAAACCCGTCATCAAATGGTTGTTCTTGGAACTGGTCCTCGGGGGGCGGCATATCTTGACCATCCTGACCAAAACCGTCATCGAATGGTTGTTCCTGAAACTCGTCCCCGGGGGGCAACATGTCTTGGCCATTCTGGGCAAGGCCGTCGTCGAGTGGCTGTTCCTGGAGCTGGTCTTCAGGAGGCGGCATATCATCCTGGGCAAAGCCGTCGTCGAATGGTTGTTCCTGAAACTGGTCCTCGGGAGGCGGCAGATCTTCGTCGCCTTGAGCAAAGCCGTCATCAAGTGGCGCTTCTTGGAATTGGTCCTCGGGGGTCATCGGGACTTGGTCACCCTGGCCATCGATTCCGCCATCGAACGGCTGCTCTTGGAACTGGTCATCGGCGGGCGGCAGATTCCGGTCATCCTGGCCATTGGTATTATCGTCTAGGGGTTGTTCTGGGAATTGATCATCAAGAGGCGGCATGTCCTGGCCATTTTGTCCATCGAAGTTGTCGTCGAAAGGCTGCTGCTGGCTGTCGAAGGGCTGGTCTTGGCCATCAAAAGGCTGCTCCTGGTCATCAAACGACTGCTCCATATTGTCAAAAGACTGCTCCTGGTTGTCAAAAGGCTGCTCTTGGTTGTCGAAAGGCTGCTCTTGGCCATCAAAAGGCTGCTCTTCGTTGCCGAAGGTTTGATCCTGGCTGTCAAAGGGCTGCTCTCCGCTATCGAAAGGCTGCTGATCTTGGCTCTCGAAAAGCCGCTCGTCTTGACCGTCAAGAGGCTGCTCTCCACCGTCAAAAGGTTGTTCCTGACTGTCAAAGGGCGCCTCTTGGTCCTCGAAAGCCTGCCCTTGATCATCGAAAGGCTGCTCCTGGTCGTTGAAAGCCCCCTCGTCTTCCAAGGGCGGCGGCGAGGGCAACGGTGGAACGTCCTCATCCGGTGGCGGTGTCATTGGCCCATACTCACTGCCGTCATATTGCGGGGCGGGGCTCAATGGTGCATCCGTTTCCATGCCGTCCAGCGGAGGCGTCGGGGGCGGCAGTGGAGACATTAGAGCTTCGCCAGGAGCTTCCTCTTGAAACCCATCGTCCTTCGCATCCATTGTCGGGAACTCTTCGGCTGGTTGGTTTGCCATGTCATCTTGAAAACCATCCTCTCCGTCCACGCCGTCCTGGGGAGCTTCGTCAAAACTCTGCACGGGCTCTGCGTCGACAGGGTCTTGATCGTACTGGTCCAAGTTCTCCTGCCCGTCAACTCCTGAGTTTTCTGGCGGGAACTCGTCACGGGGCTGATCTTGGAAGTCATCTTGGACAGAATCGTTCATAAATGGATCTGGGCCAGCATCAAACTGCGACTCGGGTTCAAGAAACGGTTGGGGCTCAGGGTCAAAAGCGTCGTTGCCGGCCTGGTTGTCGAAGTCGTCGCCGTACCCTGCTCCGTCGTACAGGCCTGGGTCACCAGGCGGTGCGCCGGCATCCTGCCCATAGGAATCTTGGAAGCCACCGCTCTGGGCAGAGTCATCTTGGAAGCCGCCGCTCTGACCGAAGTCATCTTGAGGATATCCGTTGTCCATGCCGCGGCTATCGGCGCCGTCAGCAGGAAAGTTGTCTTGGCCCGCCCCTCCATCGAATCCCTGGCCGCCAACGCCTTGGTAGTCGAGTGGTGCAGCATCCATGGAGGGCTGGTCATCAAACGCCCCTCCGTTTGGCGGCTGCTCTTCAAATGCTTGTTCTTCGCCAGGGAATTCTTCAGATGGCGGTTCTTCCGGGGGCGGTTCGTCGAATGGCTGTTCTTCCGGGGGCGGTTCGTCGAATGGCTGTTCTCCCGGGGGCGGTTCCTCAAACGGCTGTTCTTCAAAGGGTTGTTCTTCACCGAGTGCATCCCCTTCCAATCCAGGGTCTTCGCCGAGCGGAGGCTGCTCGTCGAGTGGGGGCCCGTCATGGGGCGGCGGTCCCTCATCTGCAGGAAGTTCTTCTTCAGCTTGGCGTTCTTCATCGAGTGGCGGTTGTTCGTCCAGTGGAGGCTCGCCCTGGTTGTCCCCGGCAAGGGGGCCCTCTTCAGCCGCAAACTGTTCTCCCGCAGCCTCTTCGTCTGGAGCAGCCTCTTCATCAAAGGGTGTTTCTCCAGCAAGCGGTTCACCTCCGGACGCATCTTCGTTGAACTGGCCTTCCTCAGATGGAAAGTCTTCCATCGCTGGTTCTTCGGATACGCCGTCCTCGACTGAGGGTTCCTCAGACAGTGATTCATCTCTCGGCATATCGTCGACAAACTCCGGATCGGCCGGCTGCTCCTCGAACACTCCATCTTCCTGAGGCTGGTCATCAAGAGGTGCCTCTCCAAAGGCCCCAGGCTCTTCCATCGAGGGCTCAGGCTCCCCAAATGCCGCTGGCTCTTCTTCAATGGGTGGAGTCTCGTCATAAGGGGCGGGTTCATCGAACGGGGCTGGCTCATCCGAGGGAGCGGGCTCGTCGTAAGGAGCTGGCTCATCCAACGGGGCTGGCTCGTCGAAGGAAGCGGGGTCGTCGAAAGGTGCGGGGTCGTCGAAAGGTGCGGGCTCGTCATTGGGGGCTGGCTCGTCGAAAGGTGCGGGCTCGTCAAACGGAGCTGGCTCATCGTAGGGAGCGGGCTCGTCGAAAGGTGCCGGCTCGTCGAAAGGCGCCGGCTCGTCAAATGGAGCTGGCTCGTCGTAGGGGGCCGGATTGTCAAAACCTTGGTCGTTGATACCTCCTTGATCATCAAAACCCCCTTGGTCGTTAAAGCCCCCCTGGTCGTTGAAGCCCCCTTGGTCATCGAAGCCTCCTTGATCGTTGAAGCCCCCTTGGTCATCGAAGCCTCCTTGATCGTTGAACCCTCCTTGGTCGTTAAACCCTCCTCCTTGGTCGTTGAACCCTCCTCCTTGGTCATCAAACCCCCCTTGATCGTTAAATCCCCCTTGGTCATCAAAGCCTCCTGGGTCGTTGAATCCCCCTTGGTCATCAAAGCCGCCTGGGTCGTTGAAGCCTCCTTGATCATTAGAGCCGCCTTGATCGTCGAAACCGCCCTGGTCATCAAACCCTCTTTGGTCGTCAAACCCTTGTTGGTCGTCGAACGGTTGATCATCCATGGGTGGGGCGTCAAACGGCTGATCATCTGGTGGCATCTCATCAAATGGCTGCTCTTCTGGTGGCGGCTCATCAAACGGCTGGTCTTCAAGTGGCGGCTCGTCAAACGGCTGGTCTTCGGGTGGCGGTTCATCAAATGGCTGCTCTTCGGGTGGCGGCTCGTCAAATGGTTGCTCCTCTGGCGGTTGCTCGTCAAACGGCTGTTCGTCGAGCGGCGGTTCTTCATCGAGACCCCTCTCGCCCTCGTCTGCAAACTCCTCGTTGACAGCGTCTTCGAGAGGCACCTCCTCCTCTAAGGGAGGTTCCTCGCCCAGGGGGGGCTCCTCTTCGAGAGGGGGTTCCTCATCTAGAGGGGCTTCCTCGTCCAGAGGAGGTTCCTCGTCCAGAGGAGGTTCCTCGTCCAAAGGAGGCTCTTCCAGCGGGGGCTCTTCTTCCAGCAATGGTTCTTCATCAGCGGGAAGATCCCCTTCCAGTGGCAGCTCTTCGAGAGGCGGTTCTTCCTCGAAGGGTGGTTCTTCACCTTCAAGAGGAGGCTCCTCACCCTCGAGGTCGCGATTCTCTTCGTCCAGGGGTTCACCTTCGCCTATCTCTCCGTCAGCGAACTCATCTTCGGAAACGCCGCCGTCAAGAACTTCGCCATCGGCGAACTCCCCTCCCTCGGGCGCAGCCTCGAACTCTCCCTCTGGAAGCGGCTCTCCGGGGTCTTGGTCGAAACTTTGGTCGTCGTCGACAAAGTCGCCGCCGGCAGCTCCACCATCGGCGTAGTCGTCCGCGGGGTATCCGCCGTCAGCTCCACCATCGGCGAAGTTTTCCGCAGGATTCCCACCGTCGGCGTAATCCCCTCCCCCGTAATCTCCGCCAGGGGCATCTCCGCCAGGGTACCCGCCATCGCCGTAATCCCCTCCGCCATAATCCGCGCCCGCAGGGCCACCACCGCCGTCGGCATAGTTGTCTTGCGGATATCCGGCATCCCCATATCCGCCATCAGCGCCAGTGCCGAAAGGCTGTCCTCCGTCCTGGAAGCCACCATCGGCAAAGCCGTCGTCCATAGGCGGTTGGTCAAAGTTGTCGTCAAGGCCGCGCTCGCCGTCCTCGGGGAGTCCACCATCGACATATCCTTCCTCGGGGAATTCGCCGTCAGGCATATCATCGGGAGGGAACTCACCATCAGCGAACTCACCATCGACAGGTTCACCTTCAGCAAATCCTTCCCCTTCCATGGGCTCGCCCTCGGCGAACTCTCCTTCCATGGGCTCGCCCTCAGCAAACTCTCCCTCCATGGGCTCGCCCTCGGCAAACTCTCCCTCTGCAGGAAATTCGCCTTCACCTTCCATCGGCTCACCCTCGGCAAACTCCCCTTCCTCAAGACCACGTTCGCCGTCTACTCCGTCGGCAAATTCATCGCCTTCTTCGGGAAATCCGTCTTCGCCTTCAGGGAGGAACTCGTCTTCTGGGGGCATTTCTCCTTCCTCGAGAGGGAGCTCGCCGTCCGCGGGAAACTCGCCTTCTTCCAAAGGAGGTTCACCTTCTGGGGCAAACTCGCCTTCCCCTTCTGGTGGAAACTCCCCCTCGCCTTCAGCAAACTCCCCATCCAGGCCGCGCTCACCGTCCTCGAGCACCTCATCTCCCATCCCGGGGTTAAGCTCGCCGTCCTCGGGAACTCCTTCCTCCGCGAACTCGCCGTCTTCGGGGAGTCCCTCCTCGGCAAGCTCACCGTCTTGGGGAAGAGCATCGTCAGCAAACTCGCCCTCCTTGCCGTCGAGGCCGCGTTCGCCTTCTTCCCCGTCCACAGGCTCCCCCTCCAACGGCTCTCCCTCGTCTTCCGGGATTTCTTCACCGAGGAGCTCCTCTCCTTCGGCCATCTCCTCCCCGACAGCTTCCCCGTCAAGCGGCTCGCCGTCTTCCCCTTCGCCGAGTTCCCCATCAAGGCCGCGCTCTCCTTCCTCACCCTCCTCCTCAAGTATCTCCCCTTCGAGAGCCTCGCCTTCTTCTCCGTCAAGACCCCCCTCCCCGTCTCCATCCACGTCAGGCTCCAGGCCCTCATCGCCATCAAGAAGCTCGCCATCAACACTATCCTCTCCGCCAGGGCCCTCGACACCGTCCTGGACAGCAGTGGCAGGATCATTCTCGTCCCAGTCATCTTCTTCGTCCCAGGAGGTGTCGTGGGTCATGCCCGGCGGGTTGTGGGCTTCTGCGGCCGGGGTGTCGAGGATGGCAAACGTGTTGCGAGGGACCGTGAAGTGGCTGTGGTCCACAAACGAGGGTTCGCCTTCTTCCTCGTCATCCAACAGTTCATCGTCTGAGAAGATGCTGCCGGGGTCTGAGTAGAGGTCGTCTTCTGGTGGGAGAGTGTCTTCTGGTTGGAGAGTGTCTCCTGGTTGGAGAGTGTCTTCTGGTGGGAGTGTGTCTTCTGGTTGGAGCGGGTCCTCAATAAGCGCGGGTTCGACGGTGGAATCTTGGTCCTGGACGTCTAGATCACGGGTGCCGTCCTGTTCTTGAGGAGGGGTGTAGGCATTTTGTAATGTGTTGATGGGATCGTCTTGGAATTCGTGATCTGCTTTTGAAAGGTTAGTTTGACGAATTCGTGGGCATTTCCTGTGACGTGCTCACCATCGTTTGGTAGAGGTTCGGCCTCCGGTGCAAGGTCCAGCTCGGGAAAAGCCTCGTCGTGCTCCGGGCGAGGCACTCCGTCCGCGTAATCTTCCCCGCCCTCAGAAGGAGCATCGTAGTACGATCCCAGATCATGCTCTTCATCGTCGTAAGGAACCGCGAGGCCGCGTTCCCCTTGCCCACCCGCGAGATCTTCTTCGTACTCGTCGTCTTCGTAGTCTCCGATAGTGAACCCGCCCGTTCCCATGGTCGCGGTGTCGGGATGGAGATAGTCCTGTGCCGGGAACTCGGGCATCGTCTCTCTCTCACTCTCGTACCCGCGCTCTTCTGGGAATGGCGTCAAGCCAGCTGAGGGCGGCGGTAACGAGTGGTCGCGATCGGTGTCGACGATCAAGATTGGGGGGATAACGAGTGCCTTCGGGGCTGACTGGGAGGCAAAGTTCTTGTTGATGCAGGGATTCTCGCGTCTCCGCCTGCCGTTTCTCCTTGTTGCGTAGCAGTCGTCTTTGCTGTGGTTCTCGCCGGCGCGATCTCGGTGCCACTCCACGCTCCAGTGCCACGGGCCGCCCTCGGCGACGACTTTCCCGTTCCACGTTCCGAGGTACACCGAAAAGGGGTTGATGACCCAGTTGTCCTCGGTGAACCCCCCGCCGCACTTTTTGCATTCCATGTCCTCCATGTAATCCGTGACCTTGGGCGCCAAGAAGCCGTTGACGGGCCCCTCGCTGTCAAAGGGGTTGACATGCTCGCAGGTGTTGCATCTCCAGTACTCGGGCGTCTGGTCAAACTCACCAATGGGGCGGCGCTCGACAGTTGCAATCTCGCGCGACCCTGTCGAGTCGACAATCATGCAGGTCGGGCATTCAGAGAAGGGGTGGTCGCACTCCTCGCACACATCGTGCGGCTTGAAGAGGCTGCATGTCGCCCAGCACCGGCAGCACTTCTTTCGACCCGGCACACCCGCCCGGTCCTCCTCGGTGAAGTCCTCTGGTGGTTTGGCGACGGGTAGGGAGAACTGCCCCCGGACGAAGGCGATCCCCGGGGCTTGTTGCACCTCAACATTCTCATGGTGACCGCAGGGCCAGACGTATTCGATGAGGTTGGGGGGATGGCTCGCTGGACCCATCATTGCGGTTGCTGCATCTGCGGCCTCTCGTGTCCCAGGCGGGCTGCGAGGACTGCGGATGCCCAAGTGTTTTGTTGTCTGGGTATCCGGTCAAACAGCAATCCGGCGTGTTCATAGTCGGAGAATATGGCGAAAAGTGCGCGGATGAGCCCTCGCAAAGACTTTTAAGGGGCATGAACGGCATCGCCTCGGGCTGGACGACGGTGATCGCCCGGGCGGCCTGGCGACCCGGTGGTAGCCACGGCCGAAACATTGCCAGAGCTGCCAATAATATTTGTCTTGAAACAAAAGACCCGGCCGCCCGTCATGTGTGTGGCCGCTTCAGACTGCTCGTTGGCCCGTGAGAAGGACGTTGCGGCACAGCGTGCCTCAGTGAACCCTCACAAGGCACAGCACCCAACGCCGGCCGAGCCAAGGGCGCACGTCAGCCATCCGTATCTCAGCCACAGCAAGCCGAGCGGCGAGAGCCGCCTGCACCAGAGGTTCTTGGAAATTGAACAATGACCGAGTGGAATTTCGGAGACGCAAGTCTCCGTGCGCGAGCTTCATGAAGTCCCCTTTCCCCATCCCCAATGTCATGGCCATGGCGACGATGTAAAATGCTGTGCGAGCGGCAGGAAACGGTGTCAATCAGCCGAGATCGACACGCTCCCGAGCCCTTTTTAATGCGGGAGAGCCGCCTGTGGTTCTGCGGTCGCCGGTCGCTGGTCGGCCTGTGTCGGCCTGTGTCGGACCGTGACGCGCTCTTCAGAGGTGTTGGGAAGCAACAGCAAGCCCCCACAAACGCGAATGTCCGTGAGTCGACTCCGGGCTGAGCCAAGCGCCCCACATCAGCCCGCAGCGTCATCCTTCGGGCTTCGTTCGGCCATCCCTGACCCGGCCCGTGACATGACCCCTGGCCCACCTCTCGGCCCAGTCTGGGCGCAGATACGACACTCCATCTCAGAATTGGAGTGTGTTGGGTTCCTCCACCGAGTGACGCGAACTTGGTCATCACACGGCCTAGGTCGGCCCTCAACTGTCCCAACTGCGGTCGCTGGCATCCGGCCGCCGCGGGAGTTGGCCCGAAGAACGAGCAGATCTCACACCGCGTTGGCGAAACTCGGGTGGCGGACGGCAGACAAACCCGGTCAAAAAACCACCAGCACCGTTGTTGATAACAAAAATTGAAGAATGGAACACGAGATAAATACACCGTGTCAATCTCTCTCACCTTAGGTTCAAGAATCTAATCATCTCCCGCCGCTCAAAAACACGAAATCTGTCCTGGAGGTTACACCGTTACAGGCACAGACATTGTCAGAATTCTAACGAACCCTCGATCTCAGCGTAAAGGTGATTATGCTGCTGAGAATGCAGCCTGCGTAAGATGCATCAGTGTCCAAAGCAAAAAGGAGGAGAGAGTGTGTAGTATCAGGCGATGTCCGTGATTCTTGTATCGCCAAACCTGCCTCTAGGCGAGTGAGAGACATCCCAGCACCCCTGAACTCGCAACATTCCCCCTCCCGAACCATGACTTCGCGGAATGCCAGGTTGTGTTGAAGATGGCATCCTCCAACCCCAAACATATCTTCCCGGTGAACCCGTTACCCCGAGGCGCTATGCCGTTGCCGACTATTGCAGCTCCCTCCGCAGTTCCAACCACGTACCGACTGCGGCGCTGCGGAGAAGCGGGGGAGCCACGCAACCACCACCCAGGCGCATCATTCCACCTCGGGAGGCACATCTACATCCCGGCCAGCGGAGGCTTGACCACAGCTACCCCTTTTTCCCCCAACACCCCAACCACATAGCCTTACTTACCTCTTCAATTCCATAAACTACATGCACCACTACCACCCCCATCTCATGCAATTCTCAGCGCAACCTCATCACCAACCTAGGTGCCCACAATGCCTCTCGAAAAAGTAATTATCGTCGGCGCTGGCCCCTCAGGCCTCCTCCTCGCCCTCCTCCTCTCCAAACAAAACATCCCCGTCGAACTCCTCGAGCAAACCGCCACGCTCGACACCAACCCGCGCGCAAGCCACTACACGGGCGAGTCCTGCATGGAATTCGACCGCGCCGGCGTGCTCGACCAGATCCGCGCCGAGGGCTTTTTCCCCGACGGCGTCTCGTGGCGCCGGCTCGAAGACAAGTCGAGGCTTGGGGCGGTGTACAATAAAGCCGGTGGTAGTGAGGCCGACGAGAGGTATCGGATGGTGTGTCTGCCGCTGCATCGGCTGGGGACGATTTTAGAGGAGGCGCTGGTTGCGCGGGAGGGCGCCGAGATTCGGTATGGGTGCAAGGTTGTGGAGATTGGGGAGGATCAGGGAACAGGGAAGGCGCGGGTGAAGGTGGAAAAGGAGGATGGAAGCAATGAGGTGAGGGCGGCCGATTATGTGGTGGGTTGTGACGGGGCGAACAGCATCGTACGAAGGAAGCTGTTTGGGGACATGGTGTTCCCAGGGTTTACTTGGGACGAGCAGATTGTGGCAACCAATGTGTTCCTGGACTTGGATGGGTGGGACTACGATGATAGTCAGTTCTTTGTGCATCCGGAGCATTGGTGAGTTTGGTTGTCGGTGTGGGCAATCTCAATGGTGATTCGAGGGTGCTGACAGCAACACAGGCATATGGTAGCACGTATCCAGACAGACGGGTTGTGCCGAGTCACGTACGGCGAGATCGGGGGACTCACTTACGATCAAATGAAGGAACGACAGCCAGCCAAGTTCCAGGCCGTGCTCCCAGGGAATCCGACGCCGGATAAGTACAACCTGGTCAACTTCAGCCCGTACAAAGTGCACCAGCGGTGCGTGGACAAGATGCGAGTTGGCCGGTTTCTCCTTGCTGCGGATGCCGCGCATTTGTGCAATCCCTTGTATGTCCTGACTGGTCCTGAATTGCCAAATAACCTGTATCATGGCGTTAACTTGCTCTAGCGGCGGCATGGGACTTACGGGAGGCATTGCCGACGTTGGCAGTCTCTGCGACAGTCTGGTGGGTATTCACACTGGCCAGGCCGACGACTCGATTCTCGACAAGTATGACGAGGTACGGCGGCGGATATGGCATGACATTATCGACCCGGTATCTTCAAACAACATGACCCGCCTCTTCAAGTATTCTGGCCCGGACGAAGCCATGGAAAAGGACCCATTCTTTAAGTCGTTGAAGAAGATGCAAGAGCCTAAGGAAGAAGACGAACCTCCGAATGTGAGTGCGAGCGAGGAGCATTTCTTGGAAACCATCAGCTGACTGAGACAATCGATAGCCCAAGCTACTGCCACTGCGGTATGACATGACGCAGCACTACAAGGCATGATTTACAAGCAGGTAGGGTGGGACCTTCAAAACCCAAGTGTTGGGTCTTGTCTGATATTCAGATTTGTGAGATGAGAACACCTTCAAGTGCCAGCAGTCTCCTCTCTCGCCAACGGGAATCCTTCTTACCAAAACCCCCTCCTCAGAATTACGATATCTCACAATCGGATTTGAGTAAATGTCAATTTCATCCCTCTGAGAAGGAGATTCGCATACGGTGGTCTCATAATATTGCCCTCGACTTGAGAAACACACTCAAAACCCACGTGAACGCCGTCTTACAATTACTTGAGTGCCCATTAAAGAGTCTAAGGGCCTCCTGTGATGTTGACTGGCAACTTGTAGCACTTGTCCGTGGGGATCTTCTCCCCTTGGTCCCACTAACACCATCCATTAGCATCTGCAAACCATGATTGATCATTGGGCTCAGTCGCCTTACATGCTCATGTACACACCCGTCAACCCAACGCCACCGATCCACGGTCGAGTACTGCGCATACGACATGTTGGTACTCGCATCAAAGCACCATTTCGTGGCTTTCTCGGTTCCGATCTGGCGCCCGTTGCAGAAGAGTGACCAAATGGTCTGCGGGCCACTGGCGTATCCCGGGTGGTGTTGCTATGCGGCTTTTAGTCCCTGTTTTCGGCCCAAGGAAGAATTCTCAACACACCTGGTACACATTATCGATGAGCGAGAACATGGTTCTAGCATCGCCGTCCACAACGAAGGCGCGGTAAAACTGGTAGGCCCGGAGTGCGGTCTCCTCTACGGTAACGGAAGCATTTGGCGTGCACAGCTTGGGAGGCGCGCTCAAACTGCAGAGATTTTCGCCGCGGGTGTAGAGAGGTTGGAACTGGGGGACCGACGGCGCATCGCCGGCTGGGGCGGCAAGGCCCACGATGGGTGCCAGAATGGCTGCGGTCAAGACTGGAAGGAGATGCATCTTGAATGAGTGCAAAAGCCGAAGTGCTGAAAAGCCGTCAGACGAAGGAGAAGAAGCCGGAAACGAAAGATTTGCGCTTTTCGTGGTTACATATGTACCGGGGGTTGTCGTACCGACCCGGGTAAATACTGGGAACCAAGAAGTCCGGGAAATGAGGCGACCTGGATCTGTATCTTCCGGCAATATATGTTGAATATCTCCGAGCCAAGTCATGTTGTTGATTGCCACTGAGTGCGGGGTTGTAATGCCTACAGACCAGCGCCGACGTGGCTAGTCTCGTGAAGTTGGATGCTAGGCAAGCTTCTTGGGACCTTGGACGAGCCTGTAATGATGGCAGTAGCAAATTGCCTAGGGTTCTGTGATACTGTACTTGTACTCTGGGAACATGTTAAATCATCTTGGCCGTCTTCCCTTGCGTCCCATGCTTAGGTGCATGTGGTCGAGTTTCGGGAGTTGTGGACAGCGCTCACATGGTTCTTGACGGAATCCAACAGGAGAGCGGCCGAGGTGAGACAAACTTAACATCCACAAATCCTTACATATGCCTCCTAGTATTTAGTACCAATGGTAAAAAGGTTGCAACAATTAACCCAGCTCCATCCAAGTGCCGCTCGTCACATATTTCCAACCGTTGTCAGGACGCGGTCCATGGCCTCATTCGCCGCATCGACGTCGTTCCCCACCCGACCCCTGGTTTCAGGGTCTCCCTTGCTCTCCAACAATACGGGTTTGCTTCGCTTCATGTTAAACGTGCTCCCAATGGTGTTCAGGTGCTCTCCGGCCAAAGCCAGCGCCTGTGTTTGTGCAGCCAGCTCCTCGAAGTTGCGCCGAGGAGATTGGGGATGTTGTCCGGGAACTGAAACTACACTTACGCTATACAATATTTCCCAATGATAACAATACCGCTCAAGTCAAGGAACAGAGCTGGCATGTCTCGTAATCTCAAGTCGCGCCCTTCCAAATAAAGCGTTTTGCTGGCGCGCAACACGTGCAGGTCTCCGCCTTGGATGGTGTCTCCGAAAAGAACGCGAAGGCTGGGTTTCACCAGGGCGTCGCGCATTGTGATCATATTTTTTGGAGTCTGAGAACCGGTAAGCAGCCGTAAATTGGCCGTTTTAGAAACTCGCGGTTGTCAACCTCGCGGATGTGTTGAGGGGTTGGCAGCAAAACACGTTTGAGACAAGGTTCAGTGGTAGATATGCTGGGTCTGTTCGAGTTCATGATAGAGACGCGTTCCCTGGATGTCTTCGCCCTCCGCATACCTTCCAGGTCCTCTAGGTTGTCCAAATGCGCCATGATAGACGTAACCTCCTGTTTAGCAGTGGCCAAGGAGACGTTCAATCTCAGGGTTTTCCTGGCTCGAGCGCAGGGCCAATATCGTTGTATTTTGTGTCCCCGGATGTCCTAGTGTAGGTAGCGAAGAAGCTTGCACTACCCCAAGTGACAAACTAAATCCTGTAGTAACTAGTCTGACTGAGCTACATCGAGCTTGGTGCAGATGACGCTGGCTTTACTAATTTTGCTTGTCGAGCGAGGTCAGAAGGTTGAGGTAGGTGGCTAAATCTCGCTGCTACCCCCTTCATCTGTTGTAGCTCGAACAACCGGACAACCCACGAACATCCCATTGCACTCGAACAGATAGCGCTCCATGATGTGTCGTCGAGCCGAGACAAAATTACGAAGACCTTAGTTCAAGGTGTCAATCGTTACCAAGTGACACGAGCGCACTAATTGGGGGCTTGACTGAGCAAATACTGCCTTACCAGGAAGGTCCTGGTCCCTTCAGGACGAGTCCGTGATAAAGATACCTAGGTACCCTATGCGCATCCGGGACTTGCCAAATCATCTTGATGTACAGCCACGCCGCCGAACCCCCCTAAGTGCCACCACCGCCATCCGAGATGAGACGCAGCAACAAGAGTCCTCTAACGGCTCCCGAATAGCAATGTCGTTGATGTTGGGACAAAAATCAGGTCTGCGAGTGTTTCAATGACGCTACTCGTCAATTTGTTCTGGAGTGGGACTCCTGGCTTGGTCGGCAAACATTGTTCTCAAGCGGAGGTGTCCTAAGCTAACTTGGCACACAGCACCTCTCCTGAACTTCCTGAAGAGAGGTTGGGGCATTGCATCATTGATAACGGAACATTTTGTCCTGGTGCTTGCATATTGAGTATTGATCTAAGTAACGATATGATCATGGTTTAATTCAGACATTTCCTGGTTCTTTAAACAACTGATAAATATCCAACGCCTGCTGACACCCGCCCCGAGTACCTGGCGCAGATCATGGCTAATTCGGTCTCTGAATCCCACCCGCGAATACACCCTCACGGCATCTATTAATATAAAACCCGACTCTAGCTAAAGAAAGTCCGGCGGACCGCAATATCGGCTGGTTACGTAGAGGACACAGAGCATGGCACACACGAAGCCACCTTACCCACGAGGCGTCTCAGAGCGGCAAAGGTAGACCTTTCCCGCTAGAGTGATTATTGCCCAGGATTTCCTTCCAGTACGCTGATCGTTCTTAGTCTAGTAGGCCTAGCGGTTGATCTACCCCGGACTTGATGTTAACGAGCAGTTGAACGTCTAAGGTTCTAGTCCTACCTACTTTATGGTGTGTATAGCCTCGTCGGTTTTTGATGCCCTCCTATCTCCTTTAACTGTGCGCTATTCAAACTCAAACTCAACTGGGACACTCTTGACCCAGAGAGCCCATTTGGGCAGCCAAGGAATTCCATGTTTCTAGGTTTTCTTTTGCCCTGTGCCTTGACATCATCGTGTTGCATTCGGGCATAGTACAAGCGTCCCGCAGCTGTGGGCAAAATTCATTTCATATCGAGGGCTTCGGACATCACGGACGGTAAATCTAGACACGGACTACACAAATAGCCAATAGAATCTTTCCGTCTCTGCAGTTCCAAAACTTGGATGTTTTCACGACGTCTTTCTCGGCAGTCAAACTTGGCAATGAACAACAACTTCATGGTTCACACTGGTCTATGTGTCGTCTAAAAGTCAGTCACGGTGCGGCAATGGTGCCTGATCTAGCGACAGCCGTTTCTGGGCGCCATGAAACCTGTTTACATCGATGTTCTCGAATGTGGTAGCCAATAAATCCTGCCAATTCCTAACAAAAACATGTCACCGTGGCTTCTCCGACATATGCCAAGCACGACGGGTTTATGTGCTGTTTAGACTTCATATTGACTTCACCTTTATCCTCCCTAGCGTTACACGAGAGGATTGTCCTCTGTGCAATTCTTGGATTTATAGACTCTGGACTGATATCAGCATGCTCAAGACTGGCTTGGGATATGCTGGTTGACATCACGACTGAGCTAAAACCGTGCACGGAATGTGACAAGGACCTTGCCACAACCGAGGCGGTCGTTAATTAGGTATACTGCAAAACAGGATCCGCATATGTGACTGTAACTCTACGACAAACGCGCGGTGTCTAGTAGTAGAATCCAAGCAAGACAGATACCAAGATTGCTGTGCCGGATGCCTCCTGAAAGAGCATAAATAGGTAGGGGCATCTGGCCCTCCCGACGTCTTTCAACCCTCTCCCTCAGCAACAACAGCCACCATCGTTCAGCGGCAGCCTCAACTCCTTCCTCATTAGTATTCAAGCTCCAACTTGTCCTCAATCAACGTCCCCCCAACGAATCAGCCAAAATGAAGGTTGCTCTTTTCACGCTCTTTTCCTTTGCCGTATCGGCCCTCGCGACCCCCCTTCTCGCCTCACGCCAGCTCGAGACCCAAGGCGCCGAAATCGACCAGCTGACCGACCTCATCAAACTCCACACCGCCAACATCAGTACTGCGCCCCCTTCCCGCCAGTTCTTTCACACAAATTCATCTTGTCTCCTCCCCATTATCTAACACACAACGCAACCTAGACCAAACCACCGCGGCAATCCAAGACAACCCGTCCACGGCGGAGCAGAACGACGCGGCCGCCGCCCTGGCTCCCGATTTTGAGGCTATCACGGAGGCACTCAAGGCCGCAACCGCCTCCCTCGCCAAGCGCGAGTGGACCAACCTCGTCGGGCGCAATGGCGGCGGCGGCGGCGTGGCCTGTCCGCAGGACTGCTTGCTGGTGAAGATCCAGCTGCTCGTGTTCGAGATTGCCTGCACACTGAGGGTGGTGATTGTCAAGCTCGGTCTCGGTAAGTGACTTGACAGCGTGACAGTATCCTCCCGTACCTAGTTCGCGGGTTGGTCTCGAAATCGGTATTGGGACAGATTGCTGACTGGCCGGGGGTGTTCATTTCAGCTTGTGTTTTGGCCTACCTCAAGCCGCTGCTGCTTGCGCTGGTTGGGCTCATCAAGTCGCTTGACAAGGTTGTTGTGGGTGTCTTGATCCTGGTCAAGAGTTTGCTGTCGACTGTGTTGGGTGCTGTTGCTGCGCTGCTGCTTGAGCTCATCTTCTGAGGGGATTATGCTCTTCATGCGATAATTCTTCCCTTATGTTCGAGAGGGATCGCTTCCCTGTTGAGGCCCCGGGCAAAACGAAAGTGGAGATGTTGTTGGAGAGGTGGATATTGATTATTGCGCGTCCGTCTGTCGTTCCCGTTTTGTTCTGAAGTTGCTGATTGCTACATTTGGTATGAAAGTGATTGGGTATTGCTTGACTACCTACCTATCCTCCATGTGCCACTTCTTCCAGTGATCCACCGATGGCTCCGGCCTGCTTGATGACTTTAAACTCGGTGGCTCTCGCCTCCTTCCTGTGTTCCTTACGCCGTGATTATCTCGAACGTTTGGATGCCTCCCTTGCAGTCCCCAACAGCCAATACCGTCGACTCTTCATTGACTGCCGCCGCCGTGATGAGCGGGCCTTTCCACACCCACTCACCCTTGAACTTGCCCGTCCATAGGTCACTAACATCAAGACCGTCCTCCGTCCGACAAACTAGGTACCGGCAATCCGGCGACACACATAATGGCCAGCACTCGTACGACCTCACCGCATCCAGATTATACCCGGTCACCTTCCCGGACCCCATCTCCCAAACGACCACCTCCCGCCCCCAAACCGTCACTACCACCCCTCCATCCGGCGCAACCCCCATCAGCCCCGGCCCCACCCTCGCCGACACATAGATCCTTCTCACCGTCCTCCCATCCTCAACACTAGTAACCCTCACATACCCATCCACGCCCGCGCTCACCAACTCACCAGTCGGCAAAAACCCCACCAACTTCACCTCCCCCAAATGCCCCGCCACCTCCCTCTCTATGCCCGTTTTCATCATCCCCGTGCTCGCCACAAATGAAAATCGCAGCACCACCACCCTCGTCTCATCCCGCACCGAAACCGCCGCCATCCGCTCCCCCCTCCAGGCCATCGGCGCGCGTATCATGGACCCACCCACCAAACCCTCCCTTCCGACCGCGCCCCTTCCCACATCATATGCCGCCAGCTTCGGCATCGATATGTTATTCGCCGTCAACTCAAACCTCGCCGCCGCAAGCAAAACATCCGCGTCCCCGCCCCCGCGCCGAAATGCCGGCAGCCCGTTGATGCCGCCGCCGCCCGCCGTGAAGGAACAGCTTTCCGTCAGCTTCTTGAGCCCCTTGGGTGCGTAGCGCTGCAGGCCGTGCATGGTGCCCAGGTTCCAGAAGTGGAGGCTGTGGCATGGCGCCGAGGTGAAGGTCATGTGGTAGTCCTTGAAGGAGTGGGAGACGAACTCGCGCGGGACGGCTGCGAGGAGGAGAGGCGAGCCGGGGACGGGGCTGAAGGCTAGGTGGACAATCTCGGCGGGGCCGGCGGGCGGGAGTGGGGTGGGGTTGATGAGAAGGAGAGTTGTCTTGAGCGGGTCGCCGTCGTCTTGGGACGACGGCGGGGGAGGGTCGTGTTCAGGTGGGTCGTCCCAGCGACGGGAGGAGGAAGCGGCTGGGAGAGCATCCGCTAGGTCAGTGGTGAAACGAGGTGGGAGGTCGGTCATTACTGCGGACGAGTTGGTGAGGGTGGTGCTTTGAGTTTGTGTTGATGAGGCGAAAGAAGGTTGAGGGAAGAATGGCGCGTGATGCCTGTTGTTCCCAGTTAAATGCCGGGACTCCGGGAGTGGGGTCTGGAACTTGTGCTTTGGCTGCGGTCCAGAGGGCAGACCACAAGGCTCTGCCGCCCGCCCCTTGCTGGCGTTGCAACGGCGCCATGCCACGGGGCTATGCCCAGCAAATCCATGCGCGAGGCCGCCTCACTCTGTGGGGTCTGAATGGCCAGTGACACGGTAGCTGATCGGTGAGAGGTGAGCATAAATAGTACTTGGGCTTGCATCTCTTGTGTTCGTTCTCCGGACTCCATTTCTGCGTCTCCTTTGGAATGCAGGGCACAAATGCCACCAATCAACGCTGGCAAAATTCCCGATTTAATTCCTCGACTGCCTTCCTCTCACTGTTGCTGCAGTATTCCGTATTCTGTAAAGCCGAAGTCTTTTACAAATTGGAACCGCAGGCATAGCACTCGCGAGCGCAGGTAGTCTAGTTCTGCCAGTTGTACATAGTACAATTCCTCCCCAACTCGTCAGACAACAGATGGGGAACCTGCTCTTTAACGCCAATTCCTCCCCACTTGTCAGACAACAGATGGGGAACCTGCTCTTTAACATGAGTAAGCTCGAGGCTCTATGGGCCTTGGGCGAAGAATGGCCGTTCTAAGGTTGTTCAGTCAGAGGAAGAGGAGTGTGAAAGGACGCCGTCATGGCGAGAAATGAACGACCCTCTTCCTGCAAGAAACAAGCCACTAAAAGAAAACAAAGCGCCTGTAAATCCGACCCTTTCTCTCACCCACCCGCAACAGGGCTGCAGGCCAGGCACTTCCCATTTTGCCGCCTGCGGTTGCACTTAGTGGCTGTTTGTAGGTGCCCGTCTTTGCAGATTATCAAGCTGGACCTAACAACGCCTCACCATGAAGCCAGCAGCACAGAGGTATTCTTACATGCAAGACGCTGAGTGGAGACCCTGGTGCCGTGGCGCCGTTCAAGACCAAAAGTTTCTAATCATTGCACCCTTTATCCAGGAAACATCGCAGCTTCCGGAGCTCAGGGATGAGGTGTTTCAGTAACCTGGAAGGGAATCTCAACCCCGTTGTCATGGATGAGACAGAAAGAAAAAGAAACTCGGATACGGGGAGTCGAACCCCGGGCTGATGAGATCACGCTTGAGGAGTGAGAGTCATCGATGTTACCGCTACACCATACCCGATGAATCAGATGTGGTTTCCGATGTTGTTGGAGGCAGAATGGGAAGTTTGCGTTATGTGTCGAGAGTCTTGTCTCAGTGGAGTGTGGAGTGGTGGATCAGCAAGGGTTGTGCCCTGGTTGTCATCTTGAAGAGAGGAGCCACAAGCGGGTCTCCGTGTGCCCGTGTCCAAAAGACTCTGCAACTGACCCCAGCAACAACCATTATTAGGCAAGGTGGCCGAGCGGTCCAAGGCGCCACGTTAAGGACTTCATCCTTAATCCAACTCGACGAGTTCCGTGGTCTCGAAAGGGGCGCGAGTTCGAAT